>Ga0318562_10001424_pt1 | contig 10815 bp, 11 predicted proteins | sample GRESIP066b5f18_FD_203688 | JGI IMG/M metagenome (GOLD analysis project Ga0318562, IMG submission 203688) | Tropical soil microbial communities from Luquillo Experimental Forest, Puerto Rico - GRE.SIPMG.066b5f18 | ecosystem: Environmental > Terrestrial > Soil > Tropical forest > Bulk soil...
GTTGGCGGGCGCTTTATTCGCAGGAGCGATTCATTGACGATTTTGCAGATCTTGTGGGCTTTTTCGGACCTTCTAAAGAAGGGAAATAGAAGCCCACGTGCAACTCTGTCGCCTCGGCAGACCGCAACGCTGTTGCTTGCAACGGTAGGATGTGTTGAACAGGCTGAGCCGATAGTTCGGGTTGAGACGTCCACCGGGGACGAACGACGCCGGGTGCGTGCTGAGGCAGCTCTGAGAACTTAGTGGTCGGCGGTCATCTCTGCTTGGAGGCCCAATCAGTAGAACTATAGCCGATGGGCGGGGCGCGGCGGCGAGACTGCGGGAGCTTGCAAGTACGTGCAAGCGAGAGGAGTAAGTGGTCCTGTTCGCATGCCTTGGGGAGGGTACTGAATTATGCCGAGCCCGGAGATGGAGGAGTTCGTAAAGTTGCTTGTGCAAAAAGTGAGAGATGCGGCCACTAGGGACTGTGACGTCTCACTACGTCCAAATGCGGTCGATCCAATTTCCAAGCGGTGGAAGGAAGCCACCCATAATGACAATGCCAAATCAATCGTGCGTATAGTGGTGCCTGAGTGCCTGATACGGTGGATGATACTGTTTTCCATTTGCTTCAGGCAATTGGTAACGGACTCTTAAATCTCTCTTTCACCGCTGCGAATGGGAAAAGGGTCGATCTTCCAGCGGAGGGCCTGGGAGAATTGGCCGGTTGGTACATTGGAGATTGGCGGGCGCTCTATTCAGAGGAGCGATTCGTCGACGATTTTGTGGACCTTGTAGTTTTTTTCGGACCTAATGAAGGGAAATAGAGAGGCAACTGCAACTCTGTTGCCCCGTGACAGACAACAGCCAACAACTCTACCGCTGTTGGTTCGTGCTGCGTACCTCGACCGACGCTTTCAGCAAATGCGACCAGCTGAGGCCAAGACTCGCGGAGTGTCGTCGCAAGCCGAACGGAAGCGGCGGGCCGGGTGACGAATTACGGGCACGACCCGCTAGGCCTGCTGCAGAGTGTCGGCACGCCACCGTTCCATAAGGCGCTTCACTCCTTCGGGATGCGCTCCCAAATTGCCCCCGCAGCGATCGGAAAGGCCAGGCCGAAGTCCTCCTCAAGGGTCGCAGCGAGCTCGCTGACGCTTGCCAGCGTCCGGACGTTGGTGTTGCCGGTTCCGCCCGCGTGCGTCAGCCGCGTGTTGAACAGGCTGAGCCGATATTCCGGCGTGAGCCGTTCGGCGAGGAGGTTGCCGCGGAAGAACGAGGTCGGGTGCGTGGTCAGGTACCAGCTTGCGACCTCGTAGTCGGCAGCGACCTGCGGCTCGAGACTGAAACGGTAAAGGTCTGCCCACTCGCCGGCGGTGTGGACCTGCAGGGTGTAGAGGTGACCGTCTCGCCGAAGGCGGAGGCCGTTCGTGCCGATCGTCTGGTCGTCGTCCACCGGGAGAGGGATCGGCGCTGCCAGCAGCCGGCCGCCGAAGCCGACGTCGACAAGATACGGGCCATCGTTGAGGGTGACGGAGAGCGCCATGTGCGAGCGCGCCCCGTCCGGCCGCTCGGGCGGCGCCCGCCAGCGCACCCGGCAGCCGAGCCGCGTCACGCTGAAGCCCAACGCTTCGAGCGCACCGGCAAGGAGGCTATTGAGCTCGTAGCACCAGCCGCCGCGCCGTCCGCCGACGAGCTTCGCCTGCAGGCTGGCAAGGTCCAGCGGCACCGGCCGGTCGAGGAGCGGATCGAGATTCTCGAAAGGGATCGCGGCCGGCTGACGAGCATTGATCGCCGTCAGCGTCGTCAGGTCCGGCCGGCAGGGACCGCCATAGCCGATCCGCTGGAGGTATGCGTCGAGGTCGAAGCCGTCGCTCACGGACCGGCGTTATTTCGACCGCTTGCGGGCACGGCGACCGCGCTGCGGCGCGGTGGTCTTCTTCGCTGACGCTTTCACCGGAGCGGGAGCGTCGCGGACTTCGTAGCGCCAGAACGGGAAGGTGATGCCGGCCCGACCGGTGAGTGGCAGATACAGCGTGCAGGCATCACGCGAGCGGCCGCCGAAGAAGGCATCGAGGAGCTGGCGCGAGGGAATCTTGTAGACGCGGCGGGGATAGCCCGCCGCACGGACATAATAGAAGGCGCCGGCGTGGGTCTCGAGCGTGTGGCGGACCAGCGTGGTGCGCGTCAGGCGCTGGCGGCCGCTCCGACCGCGGTAGATGTTGGTGAGCACGTGAATGGTCCAGACGCTATTGCCGACGCGGCGCTTGGTCTTGAGGGGGCGAGGCTGGTTGCCGCGATCTCGCCTGAAAACGACCTCACGGCTGTTGGGTTTCGGCTGCAGGGCCTTGAGAACGCGCATGGCTGATGGTTGGCCTGTAAGAGATTCGCCAGAAAGCCGGATAGTGCTTCATCGGATTTGCCGGGTGAAGAGAAAATACGCGGCGCAAACAACTTCATAGGCGCCCGAGGATTGGTCGCCCCATCGTGAAATCGGCTCCCGCTCCCACATATATGCTACACCCAACCGGAGGGAGATTGCCATGAATGACGACGCCCGCGCCCGCCAGAAGAGGCCGCTCGCAACCCCGAACGATCTCGGCGTGAAGGCAGCAAAAGACATTTCCGCTGCGTTGACCGAGCTCCTCGCCGACGTGTTTTCCCTCTATCTCAAGACCAAGAACTTCCATTGGCACGTGTCCGGCCCGCACTTCCGCGACTATCACCTGATGTTCGACGAGCAGGCGGAGCAGATCCTTGCGGCGACCGACGGTATCGCCGAACGCGCGCGCAAGCTTGGCGGCACCACGATCCGTTCCATTGGCCACATCGCTCGGCTCAGTCGCGTCTTCGACAACGACGCCGATTTCGTCACCCCGCTCGATATGCTGGCCGAGCTCCGCGATGATAACGTGCAGCTCGCGGCGCGCATGCGCGCGGCGCATGCGGTTGCCGACGAGCACCACGACGTGGCGACGGCGAGCCTTCTGGAGACCTGGATCGACGAGGCGGAGCGCCGCGCCTGGTTCTTGTTCGAGGCGGGCCGTCACAGCGAAGGGTGACGACGGCTCGATCCAGCGTGTCGGCGTATCATAAGAAGGGCGTTGCGAATGACCAAGGTCACCTACACGATCGTCCAGCATGATGGCGGCTGGGCATACAAATCGGACGGCGTCTTCTCCGAGGCGTTCCCGACCCATGACGAGGCGCGTGCCGCTGCGCGGCGGGCCGCGCTCGAGCAGCAGCAGGCCGGGGAGACGCGCGCCATCTCGTGGGAAGACGGCCACGGGAAGTGGCACGAGGAGATCGCCCGCGGCGACGACCGGCCGGAGACCGACGTGCAGGGCTGAGGCCCGTGGCGGCAGAGCCGACATTGACGTAGACCTGCGACCCGACGGTACGTTCCGTCGGGGGAGCGGGGAAGGTTGATGCGCGCAGCCATCGTTGGATCGGGTTACATCGCCCGGGTGCATGCCCGCCTTATCAGGGAGCTCGGCGGGGAGGTCGTTGCGGTGTGCGGGCGCACGCTCGCGGCGGCATCGGCGTTCAGCGTCGGCGCAGCGTATGACGACCTGAACGCCATGTTGCGCGCGGTGAAGCCCGACGTCGTTCACGTTTGCACGCCGAACGCCCTTCACGCCGATCAGACGATCGCGGCCTTTCGAGCCGGCGCGCATGTGCTCTGCGAAAAGCCGATGGCCATCACCTCCGACGATTGCCGGCGGATGATCGATGCGGCCGAGCGGGCCAAACGGGTTGGCGCTATCGCCTTTTGCTATCGCGGCTATCCCCTGGTCCGCGAGCTTCGCCGCCTGGTTCGCGATGGTCACTTCGGCGCGCTTTGGCGCGTCTCCGGCCTCTATCTCTCCCAAGACGTCTTTGATCCCGAGAAATACCAGTGGCACTTCACGCCCGGCGCGTGCGGCCCGTCCTATGCGCTGTTCGACTATGGCGTCCACTGGCTCGACCTCGTGCAGTTCATTTCCGGCGAGCCGGTCAGCGAGATCTTTGCCAATTTCAGCACGCGCCGGCCAAGCCGGACCTGGCGCGGCGGTCCGGGACAGGGTCCACAGCCGCCCGGGGTAGCGGACGCGAGCGGCGCGGTGAAGGTCGAATTCCCGCTCGAGGACCAGGCGGATATCGCCGTGCGATTCCACAACGGCGCCTCCGGCTCCGCAACGATAATGGCGCTCTCGCCGGGCAACCCCAATCACATCGCAATCTCGATGGACGGCTCGACGGCCGGCTTCGACTGGCTGCAGGAGCAGCCCAATACCTTCGTGGAGCGCCGCCTCGGCCAGAAGCTCATTCGCCAACGTGACCCCGATCGGTTGCCGGGCCCCGACAAGTGGACCGCGTCGGTTCCGGCCGGCCACCCCGAAGGCTATCTCGACGCGTTCCGCAACGTCATCGCCGAGGCGTGGCGGGCGATGCGCGAAGGCAACCGCGACTTTCCGACATTCGCGGCGGGGCTCCGCGGCATCGAGATCGTCGAGGCGGCAATCGCCAGCGCGGCGAGCCGCAAATCCGCGCGGGTATCGTCGAGCGGCAGCTTTGATGATGCCTACCCGATGACCGCTTGAGGGCTAGCGACTGCCGGGCGGTTGTTCGCGATAGGCCGACGCTCCTTCGAAGTTCACCGCCCAGCGGCTTCCCGGAGGTACGCGCGCACCCGTCTTTCGCGGATCGAGCTGCATCGAGAGAAAAGCGGGGAGGGCGGGGGCAACCACCCGCTGCCAGAGCTCCTCGACCTCAGCGAAGCTGCGCAGGCGTTGCGCCGGCTTGAGCGCATCGTGTTGCCGGACCAATTCCTTGGCCTTTTCGCCGAGCCAGGCGAGCTGACGCTCGACCATGCGCGCGCCGGCGGAGCGGTTGGCCTCGGGCGCATCGCGACCCATGGCGAAGAACGTGCCAGGCACGCCGCGCGGCGGCAATCGCGACACGTCGACGGCCGCAGGCTCGAGCGCCCAGAGCTGGGAAGTCTCGATCCTGCCGGCATGGTCGCCCTGCGGCTCGCCTTGGCCGTCGAAACCAACGGTATCCGCCTCGAAATCGGCGAGAGCGGCGAGTCGGGCGCCGACAAACGGCTGGACGAGACCGACCAGCGTCTTGAGGTCGATATAGTTCACGCCGTAGTGCCCGGTGAGCAGGATCACCGCCTTGAAGCCGATCCGGTCGGCGATCCGGAGATGCCAGCACACCGTCTTGAAATGATGCCAGGGTGGCACAGCGGTCAGCCAATCGCGCTCGACCTCGCCGATCGTCCCGGTTGCCCAGCTGGCATAGTCGCCGATCTCGTGGATGTGGCCATAGTCGGCGGGAGCGACGATACCGCCGTGGCGGCGCGCAGCGAGGCAGGCGATGCCGTGCGCCTTGAGCGCGTCGAGGCCGAGGGCATTCTGCGGACCGTGCGGCTCGCAAAGGCCATAGGTCTGATAGAGCACCGGCCAGTCGGCGTAACGCCGTTCGAGCTGGTCGGGAAACATGCGTTCCCAACGCACCTCGTCGAAGAGGTCGACCGCCGATGTCATTGTCGTAGCCATGGTTCCTCCGGGCTGAGCCTGCGCGGCAAGCCGGTCCGATCTTCCGCCATTCGCTCAACTTGCTCAATCGACCGGTTGCGAGCGTCGCCTTGATCGCGGCTCCCGGCACGGAATCGGCCGCCCGCGGGCTCGGGCAAGTGGACCCCTCGACGAGCCGTGAACTGGCCCTTTTCCCCGTACCAAGCCCCCGCCTACCTTGATCCTCGCCGATGTTGCCGGGGGTGGAGCGTGCGCAAGTCGGAGTACGTGGCGACGGGCTATGCCGGGAGACGCACCTCGACGCCAACGCCGGCGCCTGCCGGTTCCGGGGACGACGAAGCACGCGATCGGTTCACGGAGCACCTGGATCAGCCAAAATACCAGCATCGTTCGCATGGCGCGCGGTGTGAGCTTTGGCGCTCCGTTGGCGTTACCTCGGCACATCGGCCAAGACGACACCGCATCGACAACGCTCGCGAGGCGAGCGCGCTGTCGGCAGAGGAGAACAGCGATGAGACAAGGCCTGACCAGACTTTCCATTCATGCCGCAAGCATGGCGGCCGCCGCGATGCTTGCGCTTCCGTTGGTCGGTGGCACCGCCAGGGCCGCTGACCAGATCTCGATCTACTTCGTCGGCTGTGCGCCGCCGACCGGCTTTCACGGCTATCTCGCCCGCGGCGCCGAGGAGGCCGGCAAGAATCTTGGCGTCAAGGTCACCTACATCTATCCGGACCAGCTGACGATCCCCAACCAGGTGCAGAAGATCGAGGAGGCGATCGCGGCGAAGGCGAACGGTATCGCGCTCTGCGAGTTCGCCCAGGACTCGGCCTATACCGAGGTCGCTGCGGCGGCCAAGGCGGCGGGCATTGCCTTCGGCAGCGCCGCGGCGCCGCCGGCTGGCAAGCAGGTGCGTGACCCCAATGACTTCTTCCTGTTCCGCACCGGGTCGGACGAGAAAGCTGCCGGGACGCTCACGGCGCAACGGCTTATCGCGATGGGCGTCAAGGGCCGCGTGGTCGTCAGCGACCAGCAGCCTGGCGATGCCACCTGCCGCGACCGGGCTGACTCGGAGATCGCGACGCTCAAGGCGGCGGGCATCGAGGCCGAATTCGTCGAGACCGCGATGGATCCCGGCCAGGAGTCCGAGACGATCGTCAACTACCTCCGCAAGCACACCGACACCATGGCGGCGACGAGCGTCTGCAACATCAGCTCCGGCTTGCTCTCCGCCAAGGCCGACAGCGGCCGCAAGGACCTGATCATCACCGGCTATGACCTCGACGCCGAAGCGCTAAAGGCGGTCCAGGACGGGCGCCAGACCTTCACCATCGACCAGCAGCAGTTCTGGCGCGGCTACATGCCGGTTTTGCTGTTGACCCACTACATCAAGTATGGCCTGCTCGAGGCGAACTACTTCCTGACTGGCCCGACAGTGGTCGACAAGTCGAATATCGACCAGGTCGCCAAGCTGGTCACGGCCGGCTACCGCTAGGCCGCGGAACCCTCGGTGAGAGGGCGCTCGCCCTCTCACCGGAGATCGGCTCCAGTCTACGCCCGAGTACTTGGTAATGGCTCAGGGAACGGTACAGGGCGCAAATGAGGCACAGCCCCGGCGGGCTGTCGTTTTCGGGGAATTGGCTCGGCGGCTGCTGCTCCGGCCGGAATCGACCGCGCTCGCCGCTGTCGTCATCCTGTTCGTCGTCTTCACGATCCTCAGCCCGGACCTGTTTCCGGCAAAGCTTACCTTTATCAGCATCATGGCGTTTGCCGCCGAGCTGGGGGTGCTGAGTATCGGCGTCACGCTCCTGATGATTGGCGGACACTTCGATCTGTCGGTCGGCGCGGTGCTCGGGCTGACCTCCTACGTCGCCACAGTAATGATGCGCGACTACGCCATGCCGCCGATCGTCGCTGCCCTCGCCGCCGTCGGGGTCGGCGCCGTCATCGGCTCTATCAACGGCTTCCTTGTCGTGAAGTTCAGGGTCCACTCTTTCGTCGTCACCCTCGGGACGATGCTGATCTGGCGCGGGGTGGTGATCACGCTGACCGGTGGATTCCCGATCACCGTGACCATCCCCGCCGAGTTCCGGGCGGTCATGTCGGGACCGCTGCCCGAGTCCTGGTGGGTTTTGAGCGGCTTTCGCGCCTCGATGCTGTGGTTCTTCCTGATCGGCGGGCTTGGCACTTTCCTGCTGACGCGGACGCGCTTCGGCAACTGGATCCAAGCCCGCGGGCAGAACGAGCAGGCAGCCCGCAATCTCGGCGTTCCCGTCGATCGGCTGACGGTAATGCTCTTCATGTTGACTTCCGCGCTTGCGGCGGTGAGCGGTGTCATCCAGGTGGCGCGCTTCGCCTCGGTCGATGCGCTGCGTGGCCAGGACTTTGAGCTGCAGGCGGTCGCCGTCACGGTGATCGGCGGCACGCTTCTCTCCGGCGGTTACGGCAGCGTCATCGGCACGATTCTCGGAGCCATCACCTATGGGATGATCCAAGTCGGCCTGGTTTTGGCGGGCGTACCCGGACACTATTTCCGTACGTTGACCGGCTTCATCGTGGTCGCTGCCGTCATCCTCAATACCGATGTCGCCCGGCGGATGGCGCGCTCGCGTCCGCTCCGCGGCTTCCAGCGGAGCAGCGCCGCGTCGGATGCGGCAATTCTCGCGCAGCGGCGCGAGGCGGGCGATGCCGGCAACTTGGCAGGCGGAGCGCCGATTGAGAGCGCCACACCGGAGCCTCGTCAATGAGCCTGCAGTCGGACAGCATCGGCAGTGGCGAGGAAGGGCTGCATCTCAACGCGAGGCAGGTCGTGCCGGTGCCGGCCGGCGCCGTGCCGGTCATGGAGGCAGTGAACATCTCCAAGGCGTTCGGCGCCACGACGGCGCTGGTCGATGTTTCGCTGAAGGCCTATGCCGGCCGTATCCTGGCGCTCCTCGGCGACAATGGCGCCGGCAAGTCGACGCTGATCAAGATCCTCTGTGGCGTCTTTCCCCCCGATCGTGGCGAGCTCCGCTTTGGCGGCGAGAAGGTCGTCTTTGCCAATCCGGCGCAGGCGCGCGCCCGCGGCATCGCCACCGTATTCCAGGATCTCGCCGTGTGCGACCTCCTGTCGGTCACCCGCAACGTCGTTCTCGGCCGCGAGCCGCAGAAGGGGTTGGGGCCGTTCAAATGGTTCGACGTCAAGCGCGCCGAGGAGATGGCCCGCTCGGCGCTCCTTCAGCTCGGCGTCCGCTGGGAGCGCAGCCTCGATGAGCGCGGCGTCAACATCTCCGGCGGCGAGCGTCAATCGCTGGCGATCGCCCGGGCGATGTTCTTCGGCTCGTCCCTCCTCATCCTCGACGAGCCGACCTCGGCGCTGGCCGTGCGCCAGGCCGGCCGCGTGCTCGACCATATCGCCCAGGCGCGCGACCAGGGCCAGGCGATCATCCTGATCACCCACAATTTCCGCCACGCGCTCGAGGTCGCCGACGATCTCACCGTGCTCGCGCAAGGGCGGGTCGCGGCGCACTTCCGGCGTGACGAGATCGAGCTGGAGGAATTGACGGAGCTGGTGGCGCGGGTGGCGTGAAGCACGGCCTCCGAACCAGGGTCAGGCGAGCTATCGGGTGCGGCGGGAAAGTTGGCGCTGACCCCTCTCCCCGGCCCTCTCCCGACGCAAGTCGGGCTTGCCCGATTTGCGCAGATTCTTGCTCATCTCGGGCAAGACCGAGATGAGTGGGAGAGGGGGACCGATCGACGCGCGTCGCGTGTTCGAGGAGCGCCCCGGAGTCTTCTCAAGCTGCATCTTCTCGATCTCCTCGAACGCCGCCCGCAGGCGCTCGACGCCAACCCGCATCGCCTCGCTGCTGACGCCGGCGTAGCCGAGGAACATGCCCTGCTCGGGCGGCGCGTGGCGGTAGTGGCGCGATAGCGGCGAGAAGTCGACGCCGTGGCGGAGGGCGACGGCGAGGACGTCGCGGTCGTCGAGGGGCTGGCGGAAGCGGCCGACCACCTGCATGCCGGTGTCGGCTTCGCCCACCGTCAGCCAACGGTCGAGCCGCTCCCGGCAGCGGGCGATGAACTCGCGCTGGCGGCGGGCGTAGAGCCGGCGCATGCGGCGAAGATGGGTGGCAAGAAAACCCTGGCTGATGAAATCGGCGAGCGCCGCTTGCAGAAGGAGCGGCGGGTACTGGCCGGTGATGCTGACCGCCGTGTCGAACCCCTCGACCAGCTTTGGCGGGACGACGATGTAGGCGACCCGGAGCGAGGGGAACATCGTCTTCGACAACGTGCCGACATAGATGACGCGGCCGCTGTCGTCCAACCCCTGCATCGCCGGGATAGGATGGCCGCGGAAGCGGTACTCGCTGTCGTAGTCGTCCTCGATGATCCAGGCGTCGTGCCTCTCGGCGAGATGGAGGAGATTGAGCCGAACGTCCATCGGCATGACCAGGCCGAGCGGCCACTGGCAGGATGGCGTCACAAAGATGAGCCGCGGCGGCGGCCGATTGGGCATCTCGAGCTGCCAGCCATCAGGGCCAACCGGGAGGGGAGACGGCTCGCCGCCGGCGGCGAGAAAGGCGCTATAGGCGCCGACATAGCCGGGATCCTCGATCCAGAAATGGTCGCCGGGATCCATGAACAGCCGCGCGATCAGGTCGAGCGCCGCCTGGGTTCCGGTGACCACGATCACCTGCGCCGGCGTGCACTTCACGCCGCGTGAGACGGCGAGATATTCGGCGATTGCGCTGCGGAGGCGCGGGTGGCCGTTGACCAGGTGATAGCCGAACAGGTCCTCGCCGACATTGCGCATGGCAAGCGCGAGGAGCCGCGACCAGGTCGAGAAGGGAAAGCTGGCAATCTCGGGATAGCCGGGATGGAAAGCGATGCGGCCGGGAATCGTCCGATCGCGCGGCTGCGTGGTCATCAGCCCGCCACGCGCTGAGAGCTGCGGCAGCTCCGGCGTGTCGCGTTCCGCCCGCCGCCGCGCCGGTGGCGCCGGCAGCGCGGCGACGCGCGTTCCCGAGCCGGCGATCGCATCGAGGTAGCCTTCGGCAAGGAGCGCGTCGTAGGCGGCAATCACCGTGTTGCGGCTGACGTCGAGATCGTTGGCGAGCACGCGGGTTGCCGGCAGGCGCGTCTTCGGCGGCAGGCGGCCGTCGAGGATGTGGGCACGGAGAGCGTTGTAGAGCTGGCGGTGGAGGGGCAGATCGGCACCACGGTCGAGCTCGAGCATGTCGAGAAGGAAGCGTGAGCTTCGCGGCATAAGTGGCACCTTCGAATTCGCCGGAACCTGACCTTTACAGGGTACTGCTCATCGCGTCCATTTTGTCGGTCAAGG
>Ga0318562_10001425_pt1 | contig 10804 bp, 6 predicted proteins | sample GRESIP066b5f18_FD_203688 | JGI IMG/M metagenome (GOLD analysis project Ga0318562, IMG submission 203688) | Tropical soil microbial communities from Luquillo Experimental Forest, Puerto Rico - GRE.SIPMG.066b5f18 | ecosystem: Environmental > Terrestrial > Soil > Tropical forest > Bulk soil...
CCGCGGGCCGCAATCGCCGTGTAGAAGGGAATCGTTGCGACGGCGGCATCGACATGACCCGACTGGAGCTGATCGCCCATGGTGGGAAACGGCGTCTGGACAAGCTTGACGTCGCCGCGATGCACTCCTTTGCGTTCGAGCAGATACAGCAACGAGTCGGTGATGATTCCGGTGAGCGACGGCACCGCAATCGTCTTCCCCTTGAGCTGTTCGAGGGTCCCGATCGCAGGATCCTTCGTGAGCCATACGGCATTCGGCCGCTCTGTCGATTGCTGTTGCAGGCCCGCGACTATCTCGAGATCGAGGCGCTTCTCCGCTCCGACGAGCGCCAGCGTGGGCGTACTCATCGCGATGTCGTACTGGCCGTTGGCGAGAGCCGCCATGAAAACCGGTAGATCGGTGCCCTCGGTGATCTCGACCTGCAAGCCGTTCTGCTCGCAGATCCGGTTCACGACCGCCACGTGCGCGGGAAGTGTGCTTCCACCAGGGAACAGCGCCACCCGGATGTGCGCGACGTCCCGGTCGGTGGGCTTGGCACCGTCATCCGCGCAGCCGGTGACGACAAGGGCCATGCAGGCGGCCAGGCCCAACAGCCGACGAGTCCACCTCGCGCGTCGCCTCATCAGACCCTCCCCGATGCTCCGTGCGCTCGAACGCTACGACAGCAGCGGTGGTCCACACAGGGATTTGACAGCGCGACCGCAGAAATTGACGTCAAGGGCACCTTCAGGTGCTCTCATATAGAGGTGGTCTTGCAAAGGGGAGGCCAGGACAGAGCCGCCGCCACGGGGGTCGGCCAATGTACCTGCGCCGGGCAAGCCGCCCGTGCTTCTCGACCGTGATGGCGAACTCGCGGCCATCGACGCCTCTTTGGCAAAGGCGATCGGCGGATCGGGCGGGATCCTGCTCATCGAAGGGCCCCCCGGAATCGGCAAGACTTCATTGATCGACGAGCTCAGTCGACGCGGGGGTGCGTTGGGAGCCACAGTGCTCACCGCCCGGGGAGGTGAACTGGAGCGGGACTTCGGCTTCGGCGTCGTCCGTCAGCTCCTGGAAACATCGCTGATCGGTGCCGATGCCGAGGAACGCTCCCGATTGTTGGCCGGTGCGGCCCGCCTGTCCGAGCCGGTATTCACCGATATCTCGGCGGCCGAGCAAACGGGCGATGTCGCATTCGCAACGCTGCACGGGCTGTACTGGCTTGTCGTCAACCTGACCGAACGCGGCCCGTTGATCCTCGCGATCGACGACGCTCAGTGGGCCGACGAACCATCGCTGCGATTCTTGCTGCACCTCGCCAAACGACTCGCCGGCCTCCCGGTCGTGGTGGGGCTGACCGTGCGGGCGGGCGCCGACATGCACAGGCCGCACCTGAGTTCTCTGCTCGTAGAGGCCCACCCGCCTGTACTCCGTCCGCGACCGTTGAGTGAATCCGCGGTGGGGGAGGTGGTCCGCAGGGAAATGGGGGAGGAAGCCAATGCGGAGTTGTGCCGGGCGTGCACCGACGCGACGGGCGGCAATCCGTTTCTACTTGTCGAACTGATCGGTGAGTTCCGTCGCGAAGGGAGTCCGGTCAACGAGATCGATCCCGATGCCGTCGGCCACGTCGCGCCCGAGCGGGTCGCCGCCGCGGTGCTGCTACGCGTGAGCCACCTTCACCCGCAGGCGACGGCACTGGCGCGCTCGGTGGCGATTCTCGGGGAACAGGCGCGGCTTGCGATGTGCGCCGAACTGACAGGCATCGATTCCCGCACTGCAAACCGCCTCGCCACCGGCCTGATGGACCTCGCGGTGCTGGTGGCCGGCGAGCCATTGCGCTTTGTGCATCCCATCGTGCGAACCGCAATCTATGAGGATCTGTCAGCCGTTGAGCGGGCCGATCTCCATGCACGAGCCGCTCGACTGCTGTACGAGAGGCGCGCCGATCCGGGGGCGATCGGGGTGCATCTGCTGGCAACCCCGGCGAGCGGCGACGAGAAAGTCGTGAACATGCTGAGGGAGGCGGCGCGATCGGCGCTCAGCGGTGGTGCACCCGACACTGCCGCGGCACTGCTCCGCCGGGCGCTCGATGAACCACCAGGAAACGGGGATCGCCCGCTTGTGTTGTTCGAACTCGGTAACGCCGAGCACGAAATCGGGGATACCGCCGCGCGCAACCACTTACGAGAATCCGGCGAGACCACCACAGACCCCGTTGTTCGTGCGCGGGCTTTCACCGCGTTGGCGTGGACGACACACCCGGATGCGCGACACCAGCGCGAACAACTTCCGCTGTACGAGCTGGCAGCCGCGGACGTCCGTGACCAGGATCGAGAGCTGGCGCTGCAACTCGAAGCGGCGAGGCTCGGCGCGCTGCTGCTCAACCCGGACCTTCCCGCCAGATTCGAGGAAGAAGCCGAGCGCTTCTCGGATCTGCCCGCTTCGACCGGTGCGGAGTCCCTGCTGCTGTCGTTCGTCGCGCGTAGTGCATTGGACAGCGGACCGGTCGCGGTCGCAGGTGACCTCGCCGAACGAGTCGCAGCGCATCCCGCTCTGGTCAGCGAGGGCGGACACCCGTTGTGGCGCACGAACATCACGATCTGTCTGGTCGAAGCCGAACGCTACGACGTCGCCGACCGCGTGCTGTCCCACGCTATTCGTCATGCCGAGCGCGTCGGCTCACCGCAATGGTTGGCGCGCGCGCTATGGCTGCGCGGCCTGGCGCGGCATCGGTCCGGTGACCTGCGCGCAGCGGAATCCGACGGGCGGGCGGCCGTCGACCTCCACGGATTGACCGCCGACTACACCAAGACACCCGGACTGGTCGTGGTCGTCGATTCGTTGGCCGATCAGGGTCGACCGGAAGAGGGCGAGGTATTGCTCACTGAACGGGGGATGGATGGCGAACTCGCGCCGACGATGTTCTCCGTGCTGCCATTGCTCGCGCGGGGAAGATGTCGTGCCGCAACGGGTGACTATCAACGGGCTCGAACCGACCTGGAGGATGCCTTACGCCGTATCGAGCTGAGCCGCGGCCTGTTTCCGTGGGCGACCGACGCACGCGTTGCGCTCGCTCCTGTGCTGCACGCGATGGGTGAGACCGATGCCGCACGAGAGGCCGCCGAAGCCGCGTATGCCTCCGCATTGGCCGCAGAGTCACCGCGCAGAATCGGCGGAGCGTTGCGCATCCGCGGACTGCTCGAGGGTGGCAAGAGCGGCTTGGACCTGTTATGCAAGGCGGTGGAAACACTCGCGCACTGCCCGGCCTTGTTGTGGCGGGCCGAGGCTTACGTCGATTTCGGAACTGCGTTGCGCGTTGACGGCCAACCGACGAGCGCCCGCTCGGTTCTGCGCGAAGGCATGGAGCTGGCGCACCGATGCGGGGCGACACCGCTGGCCGACCGTGCCGAGAGGGAACTCCGGATTGCCGGTGGACGCCCGCGACGGCGGGCAGGCATCGGCGCCGACGCACTGACCGCCAGCGAGCGGCGCGTTGCGGAACTTGCCGCCGGGGGCGCGAGTAACAAGGAGATCGCACAGTCGCTGTTCGTCACCCTGCGGACGGTCGAACTGCATCTGTCCAATGCGTACAGCAAGCTTCAGATCCGATCGAGGCACGAACTCGCAGCGGCGCTCGAGCCCTGACGTCGGCGCATCACGAAGCCATGGAGTAGTCCGGCAGGTCGATCGAATCCGCGGTCGTGAACCACACTTTGGCCGCGATCGCGCGGAAAGGCCATCGTTGCATCCACTTCATCACCGCTATGTTGATCGCGATGTCGGTCGCCGAGTTGGGGGCGTATCGCTCGACGCGGTTGGGGATGTCCTGGCACTTGTTCACGTAAGGACGCATCTTCGTCTGATAACCCTTAAGCGCGGCCTGGATGCGTTGAGCGTCAAGTGAATCCGCGGGTCCGAGCTCGCCGGCCAGAAGGTAGGCGCCGACAAGTGCCAGACTGGTGCCCATACCGCTGAGTGGTGAGGCGCAGTATCCAGCGTCGCCGACGAGTGCGACCCGGCCCGATGTCCAGCCGGGCATGTGCACCTGGAGGAACGAGTCGAAGTAGAAGTCGTCAGCCACCTGCGCGGCGGCCAGCAGCGCATCACACTGCCACCCCGCGCCTGCGAACCGGTCCACCAGTATCTGGCGCTGCTGGTCGAGATCGTGGCGGTCATAGGCGATCGGCTCGGACTGAAATGCCAGTCCCGCCTTGGTGATTGCCGGGTCGTGTGTAGATCGCATCGACGCGTTGAGGCCGCCGGGCGCGAGATACATGAGGTACCAGCCGTCGAGTCCGACGTGGTCGGGCGCGCTGAACCATGCGTTGTAACCACCGAGGGGCTTGACGAACTCTTCTTCGGGCCCGAACACCATGGCACGCACGGCGGAATGTGGACCGTCGGCGCCGATGACCAGGTCCGCGTGCAGTTGGGTTCCGTCGGCCAGGGTGACATCGACGCCGTCGTCGCCTTGGTCGAGCTTGGAAATCCGTGTGTTGAAGCGGTATTCGACGGAGTCCTTGGTGGCCTGGTAGAGCACGTCGACCAGATCGCCGCGGAGGATTTCGAGTTTGGAAACCAGTCCGTTGCCGTCGAAGGCGGTCACCGGCATCTCGGCGCGGCGGCTGCCGTCGGACCTCACCCACGCCACGCCCGGTTGCTCGAGTGCGTTCGCGTGCATCTGCGGTATCAAGCCCATGCGCTCGACGACGTCGCCGCCGGCGCCGCGGAGGTCGACGGTCTGGCCACCGGGCCGGATTCCCGGCGCGACCTCGACGACGACCACGCGATAGCCGTTCTTGGAGAGCCAGAAGGCGAGTGCGGGTCCGGCGATGCCTGCGCCACTGACCAGGACAGTGGGTTGGGTCACGGCTAGATCCCTAGCGCCCGGTACGTCCGGCGGACGAACTTCGGTTGCACACTCTGCAATTTCGCGAGTGAGGTGTTGCCTGCGACGGCGGCCGCGGCGTCTGCCGACATATCCGGATGGTTCTGGATCAGGTAAATCAGAATGAGATCCGCCGAGGGGTCGGCCTGCCACCACGTGCCGTACGCCCCTGGCCACGTGAATGTGCCCTTACCGCCGGGACCGAACAACTGTCGCGACTTCGCGGGGTCGGTGACGACCGACAAGTTCAGGCCGAAGCCGCGGCCGATCCAATAAGGATTCCCCAGAAATGGATACCGCTTCTGCTCGTCGGTCAGCCGGTCGGTGCGCATCAAACGCGTCGACTCCTCGGATATCACCCGGACCCCGTCAAGCGTTCCACCCGCAAGCAGCATCCGTGCGAATCGCAGGTAATCGTCGGCGGTCGACCACAAACCGGCACCGCCGCTGCACATCGGCGGATCTGTAATCCGCGCGGGACCCATCGAGTTGTGATGGAGTGCGCCGTCGTCGCCGAGCGTGTACATCGTTGCGGCGCGCTGCCGCCCGGTCGGACCGACGCTGAAGCCCGTGTCGGGCATGCCGAGCGGCCCGAAGATGCGCTCTGACAACACCTGGGAGAGCGGCTTGTCCTCGATCCGCGATATCACGATGCCGAGCACGTCGGTCGCGACGCTATATGTCAGCCGGGCGCCGGGCTGATGCGCGAGCGGCAGTTTCGCAAGATCCGCCAGCCACCGGTCCTGATCCTGTCGGTGGGACAGTTTTCCGTACTCACGGGCCAGCGGGCCGCGTACCGAGAACACGTATGCCAGGCCGCTGCGGTGGGTCATCAGATCGTCGATGGTGATCGGCCGCTCGGCTTGAACGGTGTCGTCGAGCGGGCCCAGGACATTGGTCATCACATTCATCCGGGACAGCTCAGGAAGCCACTTCGTGACCGGATCGGTCAGCGCGAGCCTGCCTTGGTCGACAAGGCTCATTGCCGCCGCGACGGTGACCGGTTTGGTCATCGAGGCGATCCGGAACATGGTGTCGCGCTGCATCGGCAGTCGCGCCTCGACATCGCGGTATCCGAGCTCGTTGACCTGCAGGACCTCACCCGACTGCCACACCAGCGTGACTGCGCCGGACAGCAGACCGGCATCGATCGCCTCGCGGATGGATGCGTTGTTGCCGTCGAGATTCACCGGCGTCAGCGTACCCAGCGCGCGAGAAAACACTTCGGTCGAGTCTTCGGTCGTCATCTATATGCCGCGCGAGCTGCGCGAACGACACTTGAATGCGTCGCAGATTTGATTGTGCGGCAACTGATCGGCGACGGGCGAGCGGTCATCCGTCGCGGTCAGTTGCCTCCATGTAGCGGGAGGTAATGCGATGAGCGCTGCACTGTATATCGGACGCGTAGGGGCGTTGGCAGTTGCGCTGGGAATCGGGGTGGCGATCGCCGGGGTGCCGGGGCTGGCGTGGGCCGGTCCCGAACCGGGGTCCGATCCGGCGGATTCGCCGGGTACGTCGCAGGGTCCGTCAACCGATCCGGGTGATTCGTCCGGCGCTGCGGGCGGTACGGGCGACAGCGACCTCGGGGGTGACGGCGATTCCGGTGACCCGGGTAATCGTGGTGATGCCGACGATCCGGGGAGTATCGCCGGCGGTATGAAGGTGGACAGTTCCGGCGGAGCCCTGACCTCGATGCGCGGCACCGGCAAGGCCGGTGCGAAGTCCAACAACAAGGATCGCCTGGCCGATCAGCCGAAGCGGCGGTCGGCGATCAAGCCGAAGAATCTGTCGGTCCGTGCGTCGGCGCCGAAGACGACAGCACAATCGGTGACTGGCGACCAACCGGGTCGTAAAGCACAGGTGCGGCTCGCACCCTCAGGTGGCGCCCCGTCGAAGGCGCTCGCAGCCCCTCAGCTCAAGCAGTCGAGTACACCTGTGGTCGACGTGACTCCGGTGACGCGCAAAGCGGTCATTTCGTCGCCGGCGACCGCGACCATCTCCGCAGCGCCGAAACCTGCGGCGACGACAGGTGTTTCGCGGTTGCTGTCGTTGGTGACCTTGTCCGCGCCGACTGCCGGTGACAACACGACGCCGGTGTCGACAGACTCGCCGCTGTTCGCGGCATTCTTCGCGGCGGGCCGTCAAGCATCGCGGAAAGCTGCGGTCGACGATGAGATGACCGCGCGCACGGTGGACTCGACGCAGACGAGTTTGATGGCGGCTCCTGCCAATTCGCCGACCTCGGTTCAGGGGAGGTCATCGAGGTTGTCGATCATTCGAGATACCACGCAACCGACGGTGAGTCTTGCCGCGCCCAATAATGGTGCGCCGGTGTCGGGCACGGTGACCCTTGATGCGACGGCTTCGGACAATGTCGGGGTAGCCAACGTGAAGTTCTACGTCGACAACAGCAACACCGCGTTGGTCATTGACACCATGGCGCCGTATAACGTGTCGTGGAATACGACTGCGGTGGCCAATGGTGCCCATACGGTGAAGGCGGTTGCTAGTGACGCCGCCGGCAACACCGCCACCGCGACGAGGACGGTCACCGTCGCCAATCCGGATACCACTGCACCGTCGGTGAGCCTGACTGGACCGGCCAACGGCGCGAAGGTGTCGGGCACGGTGTCGTTGAGCGCCAACGCTTCTGACAACGTCGGGGTGAGTGGGGTGAAGTTCCTGGTGGACGGCGCACCGGTGGGGGTCGAGGACACCACCTCGCCCTACGGCGTGTCATGGAACACCACTTTGGTCAGCAATGGCACGCATACGTTGACCGCGGTGGCGCGCGACGCCGCCGGTAACTCGACCACCAGTTCGACGAGGACGGTCACCGTCGCCAACCCGGACATCACCGCACCGTCGGTGAGTCTGGCTGCGCCCAATAATGGTGCGCCGGTGTCCGGAACGGTGACCCTTGATGCGACCGCTTCTGACAACGTCGGGGTGGCCAACGTGAAGTTCTACGTCGACAACAGCTCCACTGCCTTGGTCACCGACACCAGCTCGCCGTATAGCGCGTCGTGGAACACCGCCACGGTGGCCAATGGCGCCCATACGGTCAAGGCGGTCGCCAGTGACGCCGCAGGCAACACGGCGACCTCAACGGTGAATGTCACTGTCGATAACGCGAAACCGATGGTGACTCTCACTGCGCCCAATAACGGTGCGCCGGTGTCGGGCACGGTGACGTTGAGCGCCACGGCTTCTGACAACGTCGGGGTCGCCGGGGTGCAGTTCATGGTGGACGGCGCCGCCCTTGGAGCCGAGGACACCGGTTCGCCCTACAGCGCGACGTGGAACACCACCACGGTAACCAACGGCACCCACACGCTCGCCGCGGTCGCCCGCGACGCGGCAGGCAACACCACCACATCAACGGTGACCGTCACCGTCTCCAACACCGTGCAGACGATTCCGGTCACCGTCACTGCGATCCCGGTCAACACCTATCCGACCGCAGTGGCCTTCAGCGGCAACAACGCCTTCGTCTACGGCGGCGACGTGATATGGACGATCGACACGCGCAACAACAAGATCATCGATTCGACCGCCCTCTACAACGAGCCTCCCGTGGTCTCGCCAGACGGGAAACGTCGTTACGAGGCGGGTTATATGTCGGTCAACGTAATCGATAACCAAACGAACGCCGTGGTCGACACGATCGAGCTACCGAACTGCGACGAATGCGGCTACGGCTATTCCGCCGGAGTGCAGGAACTCGCCATCAGCCCTGACGGCACACGGGTATATGCACGCCACGCCTATGCCGTGGATTTCGCTCCCACCGTTTCCGCGGTGACGGTGATCGACACTTCGAACAATGAGATCGTCGGTACGACTGGCCCAATCTATGCGAAAGACTTAGAGATTGCGGTGGATGGACGGGTCTACGCGATCGACGAGGACTACTACTATGCGGACGTCAACGTCTATGACGAGGACATGCAGTACCTAGACACCATCCGGCTTTCGTCGTATACCGGCTCGTCCTTATCAGTTCCCACGACCTTGGCGATCAGCACTGACGGCAAGCACGCCTTTGCGCACGTGTACGACTATGACGGTGGCGGAGCAATGACTGTGTCGGTAATCGACACGGATCCGGCGAGCCCGACCTATCAAACCGAAACCTATATGACTGAGCGATACTCGGCGGTCAGCCCCGACGGCACCCGGCTCTACGTGGCCGAGTCGGACGGCAGGACGATCACTGTGTACGACACCGCAACGAACGCCAAAGTCGGATCGTTCGTTACGGACCAGCAGGCGAATACTGGTCCCAGAGGCGTCTACTTTGCTCCCAACGGAACGCTCTACGTCGCCGATCCCGGGGACAACACGCTATATGCCGTCACGATAGGAGGCGGGACGGTTCTCTGATTCGGGCCAAAGCCCGGCGGGTAGCGACCGTCTTGCGTCTATGGCCCGGATCACCGACGGCCCTCCGGCGTGCGCCTTGGCCGCCGCCAGTGCTGTGCGAAGCTCGACGACAGTGGTGGCCGTCGCGACCTGGGTGACGCCGAGCGACTGCGCGAAGGCGTCGAAGTTCCAGTCCGGCAACATGTTATAGGGCAGCGGAGCCTGTGCGGGGTTCGTGAAGTATCCGGGTCCGAGCAGATACTGCTCGAACCCGTACAGACTGTTGTCGATGATGTCCACGATCGAATTGTGTTGGTAGCGAACCATTGTCGACAACGCTTGACCGACTAGCTGGAAGCCGCCGTCGCCGATCCATGAAGGAGTCCTGGACGGGCATCGTCATTCGTGCGGCGGGATAGATGCCCAAGAAGGTGTCCGCGATGACCATCAAAGACGAATCGAGGAAAGCCGGCTCAGCGACCACATCAACCACCTGCTGGTAGCCCAGTTCCGCCGCCGCAGCTACCACCTGTGCACCATCGGCTGCCGGAATAGGGGAGTTGTATGTGACCGTGGCGGCGCCGACGGACTGGCTATCCCGGTAAGAGCAACGGACCTGGACCTGTCACCTGGGAACCCCCTGTGATCTTGGGCACTACGCGGGGCTCCCGCGCTCCGCGGCACATCGAACGGACGCGCGGGGGTGTGTCCGCCGTCACGTCCGACAGCGGGTGCTAAGCTGCCCGGCAGTTCGACGTCCTTTAACGATCCGTCCCGAGAGGCGGAGAAGGAGGTCAGGGTCCTTTGGGCACCACCGACTCTTCAGACACCGACCGGGAACTGATGTCCGCGGCGGACGTCGGTCGGACCATTTCCCGCATCGCCCACGAGATCATCGAGAAAACCGCACTTGACGGTGCCGATGCGCCGCGCGTGATCCTCCTTGGCATTCCGACCCGCGGCGTCGATCTCGCCACCCGGCTGGCCGCCAAAATCCAGGAGTTCTCCGGTGTGGCCGTCGAGCACGGGGCCCTGGACATCACGCTCTACCGCGACGACCTCAACATGAAGCCGCCACGGCCGCTCGAAGCGACAACGATCCCCGACAGCGGCATCGACGGCACGGTGGTGGTCCTCGTCGACGACGTGCTCTACTCAGGCCGCACGGTGCGCGCCGCACTCGACGCCCTCCGCGACATCGGACGGCCTCGCGCAGTGCAGCTCGCGGTCTTCGTCGACCGCGGGCATCGCGAGTTCCCTCTGCGGGCCGACTACGTCGGCAAGAACGTGCCGACCTCCCGCAGCGACAACATCAAGGTCCGGCTGACCGAGCATGACGGGCACGACGGCGTGCACATTGCGTCCCACGGAGGGCCGGTCCGATGAGCGCTTGCGCGAAGAGGGGACAGCACCGATGAGTCCACGGCATCTGCTCTCAGCAGCCGATCTGACGCGGGACGGGGCCACCGCGATCCTCGACGACGCCGACCGGTTCAGCGACGCGCTGCTCGGCCGCGAGGTCAAGAAGCTGCCGACGCTGCGCGGCCGCACGATCATCACGATGTTCTACGA
>Ga0318562_10001426_pt1 | contig 10800 bp, 12 predicted proteins | sample GRESIP066b5f18_FD_203688 | JGI IMG/M metagenome (GOLD analysis project Ga0318562, IMG submission 203688) | Tropical soil microbial communities from Luquillo Experimental Forest, Puerto Rico - GRE.SIPMG.066b5f18 | ecosystem: Environmental > Terrestrial > Soil > Tropical forest > Bulk soil...
GCCTTGCCCTCCATGACCGGCAGGGCGCCGTAAGGGCCGACATTGCCGAGGCCGAGCACGGCTGAGCCGTCGGAAATAACGGCCAGCGAGTTGTGCTTGATCGTGAGGGTACTCGCCTCTTCGGGGCGGTCAGCGAGGCGGCTGGAGACCTGGGCCACGCCCGGGGTGTAGAATGCGGCCAAATTTTCGGGGTTGAGCGGGACTTTGAGTCGGGTTTCAATGGTGCCGTGAAGTTCTTGTTGGCGGGCGATGGGATCAGATTGTGCGCTTGGGAATGAGGATTCTTTCGTCATGGAAACCATCATAGGCTTTTTGCGGATGACTTCAATATGGGCTGCGATGTCTTGAAGTCTCCGGGCAAAGGCCTTTTATAAAACCTTAGTTCACAAAGATGTGAACTAATTTTGGTACTCTCGATTAGCCTTTTGCCAAGCCGCGAATTCACTTTATTTAATTTATTCACATTGGCGTGAACAAAGGATTTGGAAGAGAGCCGCAAAAGGATACTAGATGTCGGGGCTAATTTGAGGGCTCAGTGCCGCCCTGGGGTGCACCGCCGGGAGCGCCGCCGCCGAAGCTACCGGGAGCGGGCGGGTTGATGATAATGCGCGTGGCATTGATGGTGCCGTCGGAACCGGTTTGCCCCGAAGCCAGGATGGTGGTGCCGGTGGTAACGGCGGAGAGACTGGAGGACGAGCGGTCGGCGCCGTTGAGGTACGTGGTGCTGGAGGTGACGGTGATGGTGCGGGTAGCACCGGCGCTGTCGGTGAGCGTGATGGTGTTGCCGTCGACCTTGGTGACGGTGCCGCGCGTGCCGAAGCCGCGCATGCGCATGCCTCCCCCGCCCTGGCCGTAGCCGTTGCCCATGGTGCCGGAACTACCCGAATTGCCCGAACTGGCGGCGGACACCGCTTTGGGGGCGGTGGCGTGGCCAATGCCAAACCCTATGCCGCCGGCCACAACGGCGACTGCGGCTATGAGAATGGCGAGGTCGAACCGTTTCACTAGAGGGTCCTCGAGGTGCGGGTGCGGACGGCTTCGGATGGCCGCACAGGGTCGGGAGCGGGCGCCGAACGGTGGTTGCGGCGGGAGCCCACGAGTTTGCCGTCTGCCAGGCTAAACGTGAGGTCGGTTTGGCGGGCGATTTCTTCGTCGTGCGTAACGGCCACAATGGTGGTCTTGTGGTTGCGCGCCAGATCGTGGAGCAGGTTTACGATGACTTTGCCGGTGGCCGAGTCGAGGTTGCCGGTGGGTTCGTCGGCCAAGATGAGCTTGGGACGGTTGGCGAGGGCGCGGGCGATGGCGACGCGCTGCTGCTGGCCCCCGGAGAGTCGGCTGGGCTTGCGCAATTGCTCCTCTGACTTAATGCCAACTTGGTCGAGTAGCTCAGCGGCGCGGGTTTTGCGCTGGGACTTGGGAACCCCGGCGAATTCCATGGGGAGCATCACATTTTCGAGGGCGGACAGGTTTGGAATGAGATTGTAGGCCTGGAATACAAAGCCGATGCGGTCGCGGCGGTACTTAATGAGGGCGTGGTCGGAGAGCGAGCTCACCGCCTGGTCGCCAACTCGGATGTCGCCGGAGGTGGGCTTATCGAGCGCACCGAGGAGGCCGAGCAGCGTGGTCTTGCCGGAGCCGGACTTGCCAACGATGGCGGCAAACACGCCGTCCGGGACTTCGAAGCTCACATCGTGGACGGCGGTGACGTTGCCGGCCCGGGTGTGGAACGATTTAACGAGATTTTTAACGGCTAACATTGGGTTACTCCCCCCTCATTACTTCTGCGGGCCGGACTTTGGCGATGGCAAACGCAGGTATGGCGCTGCCGAGGATAGCGATGATGAGCGCGGCGCCGAGCCCGTAGAGCAGCAGGTCGTAGCCAACCACGGCGTGGAGGCTCTGGAGGTTCTGGCCGCCGAGGCCGAGCACACGGGCGAAGCCGCGACCAGGGCCGCCGGGACCGCCGCTGGTGGCGGATTGGGTGGAATTGGTGACGAGCAGGCGCAGGATGGGGTTACTCAGGTAGAGTCCGCCGATGACCCCAACGATGGCGCCGGCCACGGTGAGCGTAAGCGCCTCGACCACGAATTGGGCCGTGATTTTGATGTTTGAGGCGCCGATAGCCTTGAGCACACCGATCTCGCGGCGGCGCTCACGTACGATCATGAGCATGGTGAGGAAGATGATCACCGAGCCGGCGGCCAGAGCGCCGATGAGGCTGTAGAGGCTGACGGTCTTGATGTTTTCGAGCGGGGCGATGGCGTTGTTGGCCTGGTCTTGCTGCGAAACCACGTCGGCCGTGGAGCCGAGTTTGTTTTGAATGGCGGTTACGGTAGCGGATACGTTGGAGATGTCGTCGACGGTGGCGGTGATGCTTGAGACCTGTCCGGCCTGCTGCGACAGCGTTTGCTCGGTGGTGAGCGGGATGATGAGGCCCGCGTTGGCGAAGGTGTTGCCGGCGTCGTAGATGCCCAGGACTTTGAAGGTTTGACCGTAGGCAGTAAAGGTGGAGCCTTCGCTCAGGTTGTTTTTGGTGGCCAGGCCCTTGCCGACGTCGGCGACGTTGCCGGTGGTGGAGGCGCTGATGCCGGTGCCGGTGGTGAGCTTCACGGTGCTGGCGGTGCCGCCAACGGTGGAGTCAGACAGTTCGGTGGCGCCGGTGACTTGGATGGGGATCTGGAAGGTTTGGGTTGCTCCACCCGGGGCCGCCTGCTGCGCGCCGCCCTGCGCGCCGCCGAACCCGCGCTGCCGGAAGCGGGTGCCGAGGGTGCCGGGGTCGATGGCCGAGGCCAGGTTGGTGTCGGTGGACGGCGTGAGACGGTCGTTGAGGGTGGCCTTCACGGCGGTAACGTGCGCAATGGACTTCACGCTGTCGGCGTTGGTCTGGGTGAGGGGCGTGCCGCCGCCTTCAAACCCGCGCGCGCCGGCCGGCGAGATGGTGATGGTGTTACCGACGCTCGACTTCACGGCGGCAATGCGCTCCTGTACGGTCTTGAGCGACAGCAGCATCACGAGCGCCAGCCCTACGCTGAGCGCCAATATAACGGTGACTCCCCCGGTCCGGATGGTGTTGCGGAAGGCGTTGCGCACCCCGCGAGACACGGTACTCATTGGTAGATATAACTCCTTGATTGCTAGTTAGGCCTAGCTTATGGAGGGCGGCTGAGGTTTTGCTTAGGGTGGCTTTTTCCGAACCCTCATCCTGCGGAGTTATGGCCTCGAAAAAACTCAACCCGGGGAGCGGCGGATGCTCCCCGGGTTTTCGACCGCGGGACTAAAGGTTGGCAGGCGGAGAGAGGGATGTCGGCTGCCGGAAGGATGCTAGACCGCGCCGCGCTCCAGGAAAACGGCATTGAGCTCCTCGTCGAGAGCGGCGAACTGCTCACGGACGGCGTCGATTGGGTCGATGACGGGCGGGTCGTCGTCTTCTCGGGCGGCCGGGCTGTCCTCCCAGGCAGCGATGCTCGCGTCCTGGAATGCCATCTCGAGTTCGGTGATGACATCGACGGGCTTGTCCCAGGCCGGGTCGCCATCAGAGTCGTCGCCGCCGAAGCTGCGCTCAGAGGCGACCTTGCCATGCAGGCTGGCCAGATTGGCCGCCGCGTTGAAAACCTGCTCAGGCCGCTCAACGTCACCATAGGTGACGAGTTGTGCGCGCAGAAGGTTCGGCGCGAGCCTCACTCCGTAGACCTGCATGGTGCGGGCCCACTTGAAGAGGCGGATGGCCTGCTCGCGGACCTGGGTTACTTCCGGGGTCGGCATGATGGTCCTTTCCAAGACTAGACGATTGCCGGAATATATATGGTATAACGTTTGACTTAATAAGTCAAGCGTTATACCCGGAAGAGGGGGTGCTTGGCGGTGGATTGCACGGCCGGGAGTTTGATCTTGAAGGTGGTGCCTTTACCGGGAGTGGAATCGGCGGCGATGGTGCCTTGGTGGAGGTCAACGATGCGCTTGGCGATGGACAGGCCGAGGCCGTAACCGCCGACTTTCTCGGTGTCTTTGGTGCGCGAACGGTCGGCGCGGTAGAAGCGTTCGAAGATGTGGGGGATGTCGGAGGCGTTGATGCCGGCGCCCTGGTCGGTTACACTCAGCCGGACCAGGTTGTTGGACGAAACGCACGTGAGGGTGACGGTGGTTTTGGGCGGGCTGTACTTGAGGGCGTTGTCGAGCAAAATGGCGATGAGTTCGGTGAGGCTGGCGGCGTCGCCTTCCACGGTTTCGTCGCCGCATACGACTTCGAGTTGGGCGTGGCGTTCGGAAATTTTGGCCTGGTGGCGGTCGATGGCGCCTTCGAAGATTTGGCGCACCGGGACCGCAGTGACGGCCGATGGGTCGATACCGTTTTCGGACCGGGCCAGGCGCAGGAGTCCGGCCGACAGCGATTCGAGCTTGGCGATTTCCTCGAGGTTGGAACTGAGAAGGGCGCGGGCGTCGCCGGTGGCCAGGTGCTTGGCGCGCAAGGCAACTTCGATCTCGGAGCGCATGGCGGTGAGCGGCGTGCGGAGTTCGTGCGAGGCGTCGGCGGTAAACCGGCCCTGGGCTTCCATGGCGGTTTCAATGGGCTCTAGGGTTCGGCGGGCCAGGAAGTAGGCCGCCCCGCCCCCGAGGATGAGCGTTAGCACGTTGAGGCCGGCCAAACGCCACAGCAGCGAGCGGCGGGCGTCGTCGAGTTGGTCGGACAGGGCTTGGATGTACGTGTCGCGGCTGGATTCGAGGCCGAGCGGTACCGGCAGGTGCTCTATGGCCGCTTGCTGATGACGGTAGTTGGCCTCCATTTGACCGAACGATACACGGTAGAGCTCCAGGCTAAAGATGAGGCTGAGCACCATGATGATGGCCAGATACCACAGGGTGAGCCGGAAGACGGCGGATTCAATGAGGCGCATGATAGTTATTATTCCTTAATTCGCGAGAAAGTGCTCCCCCTTTTCTAGTCCTCTTCGATGCCGAACTTGTAACCGAAGCCGCGCACGGTGTGGATGAGCTCGGGGCCGCGGAAGGGGCGCTCGATTTTGCCCCGCAGGTAGCCAATGTAGACCTCGTGTGTGTTAGGAAGGATGTCGGAGTCGTAATCCCAGACGTGCGAGATGATGTTGGTTTTGGAGAGAATGCGGTTTTGGTTGCGCATGAGGTACTCGAGAAGGGCGTATTCGCGCTGGGAGAGCTGAATCTTGCGGTTGGAGCGCTTGACCTCGTAGGTGTTGGTGTCGAGCGACAGGTCGTCGAGCTTGAGGAGGTTGCCCACGTGGTCTTGGGGGCGGCGCATGAGGGCGCGGATGCGGGCCAGGAGTTCTTCGAAGGCAAACGGCTTCACGAGGTAGTCATCGGCGCCGGCGTTGAGGCCTTCTACCCTATCGCCGATTTTGTCCTTGGCGGTGAGCATGAGGATGGGGGTGCGGACGCCGTTGGCGCGGACTTCTTTGCAGATGTCGGCGCCGTCGAGCAGTCCGGGGAGCATGCGGTCGAGGATGATCACGTCGTACTCGTCGGTGAGGGCGTTACTGAGGCCCTCGTCGCCGTCGTAGGCCACGTCGACCGCATACGATTCTTGTTCAAGCCCGCGCTTTACCGCACCGGCGATTTTGTGTTCGTCTTCAACTACCAGGATTCTCATGGCGTTAGTGTAGCGCGAATTATCTGAGATGTAGCTGAGTTTTTGACCGAGGGTCGCACTTTTTTCGGACGCCGGCTTTTTCCGGTCGCGAGATAGATGCCGGGCGTTGTTGCACATGTGGGGACTTTGGGCGAACTGCTATTAAGGGGTGAGGATCTCGATGCCTAACTTGGGACGCAAGCTAATTCCGAGGTCAGTGGCATGTTCCGAGGTGGACGCCTGGTTCTGGGACAAATTCCCCGCTCGGAGGGAGTCTTGTTCGCTTTTTGTATGGTATAATAGGGTTTTACAGATTGGGGGATGCATGACCAACGCGCGGAGACGGTTTATTGACGGCAATTACTTCCACATTTTCGGCCGAGGCAACCACAAGGACGTGGTGTTTCGCGAGAACCCGGACCGGGTGCAGTTCTTGTCGAAGCTCGAGGAGTACTGCGAACGGGACGAGCAGTCTGTAATTGCCTTCTGCTTGATGGACAACCACTATCATCTGGCGTTGCGGCAGGATGGAGTAACAGCCCTGTCTCGAACGTTATCCTCGCTGCTGGCGGGGTACGCTCAGTATTACAACCGGAAGTACGGAACCGTTGGATCGTTGTTCCAGGGCCGCTTTCAATCCAAGTTAGTCGACCATCCGCTGCACAATCCCTGGCACTTGGCCAGAGTAACTCGCTACATCCATCGTAATCCTCTCCCCTTCGTGGACTTTACCCGGTACCGGTGGTCAAGTTACCGGGAATACGTCCGCGGTGAGGCCGGAATTTGCGACACATCGCCGGTGCTCGAACTGCTCGATCCACAAAGTTATGCCATATATTGCCAAGATGACGCTCCCTCCGAGCGGGTGCAGCCGAAGAAGAACTATCGTGTAATAGCAGGCCGCCGGCTGAAGAACGTTGGCTTAGAAGAATGAGCGGCCGACCGGCCAGAATTGAGCGCGATGGAATGACCCGGAACATCCCCAGCACTAAGCGCGCCCACGCAACAATTGACCTCAACAGGAGTGGCACGTATAATCTGCTGGTACCACATGATCCGGAGTAGCTCAGTGGTAGAGCAAACGGCTGTTAACCGTTGGGTCGTCGGTTCGAGCCCGACCTCCGGAGCCAAAGGATTTATGTTTAAAATAGCAGCCCATGGCCGCTATTTTTGTTAGTGAGCATTCGCGGCTACTGCGAGTATTCCGGTGATGCCGAGCTGGACCGCGAGCGCGGCCAAGAGAAACCCGAAAACCTTTTCCGTTATCAGCATCCTGCCTGCGTCCAATTTCTCGCTAACCTTATTCGCCCAGCGAAACACCAGCACATCAAGCAGAAAAATTAAGGCCAGCAGCGCTGTCACCTCCGCAAGTGCGGAAGGAGTGTTGGATTCGGCCGACAAAACTACGAGGGCAACGATGCCGGCCGGGTTGAGTAAGTATGGCACTGCCAGGGGGAACACAGCTAACTCAAGCGGGTCACGGCTGGTTGGGGCTGCTTGCATTGAGCCCTCCGGCCTGCCAAGCACCATGGTGACTGCCAATATTAAGAGTATTATTCCCCCGGCTATCGACAGTGCCGCTTGGGAAAAATGGAGCAAATGAGTCAATAACTCGCCGAAGATCAACAGTATGACGGCGACCAGTGCCGCTGTCTTTATCATCTTCCTAGCCACTTTCGCCTGTTCAGCCGAGGTCAACTTAGCCGTGGCCTCAACATAGGGCACAAGCGCAATTTTTGGACCCACTCCTATGAGCAGCAGCAGGATGATATCTGCCGCAGATGCGGTATTTAATGCGATTTCCATGCCAACCTCACCAGCAGATTACCGCGATATTTTCTACTTGGCTTCGGTCGCTGTTACATAGCACGGGGCTCAAAAAAGTTCTAACTTCCTCACAGGGGGTCATCGCGGGTCGTATTCCACGGTCCACTCAATCCCGAATTTGTCTCTAAACATCCCAAAATGCGTACCCCAGGGACTCTCGCCAAGCGGCATTTCAATTTCACCACCGGGAGTTAGGCCAGAGAATATTTTGTCGGCTTCGGATCGACTGCCCGCGCTAACCGATATTTTAGACCGGTTCTCTCTTTCGTTGACCCGGCCCATGTTTTCAGGAACGTCATTGGCTATGAGGGTATTTTTACCGATCGGCAAGCTGATCCGCATGATCTTATTGGCTTCGTTTTCAGGTACGGGGTATTCGGAGCTGGCAAGATCTTTGAAGCGCAGGACCGTTTCGAACTCGCCGCCAAACACAGACTTGTAAAAATTGAAGGCTTCTTCGGCATTGCCGTTGAAGTTGATGTAGGGATTTATAGTTGCCATTATGATTGTCTCCTTGGTCTAACTCTTCTGCCGTGTAGCCATTATATTTCTATTTTCGTCCACGAACCCTGCCCCTGTGATCTCGCACACAGCAGGATTCGCCATTTGAAGTAAACTAGAGCTATGAATAGCCCAAACCAAGAAACGATGAAAGCGGCTGTGGTCGACCGGTACGGACCGCCCGAAGTGGCGAAAATTGAGCGGGTGCCGAAACCGGCAGCGGCGGATGATGAGTTGTTAATTCGGGTGCACGCGACGACGGTGAACTCCGGTGATGCGCGCATGCGGGCCGGTAAATTCCCGCGCGGGTTGAATGCCTTCGTGAAGGCAACGCAGGGCTTGCGAGGGCCGAAGCAAAGGATCCTGGGGTTTTCGGCCGCGGGTGATGTGGAGGCGGTTGGCCGATCGGTGACTCGCTTCAAGCCCGGAGACCGGGTGGTGGCGTCGCACGGCTTCAAATTTGGTTGCCATGCCGAGTACATGGTGGCGCCGGAAACCGGATTGGTGGCCAAGATCCCGGACGGTTTGAGCTATGCGGATGCAGCCTCCGTCCTGTTTGGCGGTGCGACTGCGCTGTACTTTTTCCGGCTGGGTGAGCTGAAAAGTGGGGAGAGCATATTGATAAACGGGGCGTCGGGAGCAGTCGGGACCATGGCGGTGCAGCTGGCCAAACACGCCGGCGCGAAGGTGACCGGGGTTTGCGGAAGCTCAAATGTGGCGCTTATGGAAAGCCTCGGCGCGGACCATGTGATTGACTACACCGAGCAAGACTTCTTGAAGGGAGACGAACGCTACGACCTCGTGATGGTCACGCAAGGCAACATCCCGTACGCCAAGGCAAAGCGCATGCTCAAGCCGGGCGGAAGATTTCTTATGGTTGTGGGCGATTTGTTTCAGATGGCCGCCGGGTTTCCGCGGAAAGATACTATTTTGGGGACTGAGAGTGACGAACAAGCCCACTTGGCGAGCTGGCAGCAGCTCCTGGCTCTGGCGCTGGCAGGCAAGATTAAGCCGGTGACGAGCAGGGTGTTGCCGTTTGAGCAGATTGCAGATGCATACCGATTAGCCGATAGCGGCCACAAGGTAGGCAGCGTGGTGCTAGCGGTTGGCTAATTGCTGATGACTAAGAGCCTAAATCAAACACTTACCCTTGACCGCATTCATGAGCTGGCGTTGCCATCAAATTTCAGGTACGGCGAGGCCATATTTACACGAGGGGCCGTGGAAGTGATCTCGCAGGACGATTCGAGCGTGGAGGCCTGGGTTGGCGGGCTCGATGGAGCCGTGGCTGAGGGCGGAGGGTCACGCCGCCGAACGAGGCTGGGAATGGTTGAGGAGCAGTTAACCTGGCATTGCGCCGGTAACCCCAAAAACCATCAGATATTCTGCAAGCATTGCGTGGCGCTGGCGCTGGCCATTCGCATAGCCGGCGAAGACAATTCGAGCCATGTAGCAGTATAATGGCGCCATGGATAAGAAAATACTCAAGCGGGCGGCGGTTAATGCACTGTTCACGTGGGCCTACGTGGCGGCGGTGGGGCTGTTTGCGTCAAATGCGTCGATGATATTTGGGCCCAAGGATACCGCACTCACGCCGGTGGCGGTTCTGATGTTGCTGGTATTTTCGGCGGCGTTGGTCGGCATTCTGGTATTTGGGCAACCGGCGATGTGGTATGTGGATGGAAAAAAGAAGGCGGCACTGACCCTACTGGGCTACACGATGGCATCGCTCTTGGTGCTGTTGGTGCTGACGTTTGTGGCCCTCCTGGTGGTGCGGTAAGATCTGCCGGTCCTACATCCGCCGAAATTTGTCGAGTTGGAACTAACATTCTGAGAGATTGTTGGCGAGATGACCAATGAGTGCCGGCAAAGGGCTGGATAAGCTGTTACGAGGCTTGGAGGCTCCATGGAAGAGATAGGTCCGAAGATTAGTGCTGCCCAATTGCAGCGGATTGCCGATGCGGTACCGGCGGTGGTGGCGGTGTACGACGTGACGACGGCGCAGTACTTGTTTGTGAACAAGGCGGTGTACGGCGTGATGGGCTACCGGCCGGAGGAATTTTTGTTTGGCGGACTGGCGTTTGCGGTGTCGCTAGTGCACCCGGATGACGTGGAAGACTTGCTCGACCGGAACCAAGAAAAATTGGACATGGCCAACATGATGATGGCGGCGGAAGATGAGCAAATTGCTTCGTTTGAGTACCGCATGAAGCATAAAAACGGCACGTACCGGTGGGTGAAGACCGACGGGACCGTGTTTGGGCGGTCCGACGATGGCAATGTGCAGCTGATTTTGAACGTAACTACGGACATTTCGGAGCAAAAACGGACCGAAATCCGGTTGCGTCGAGGCATGGAGATTTTGCAGCAAGCGCTCGAAGACGATGGACTCGGGGAGTTTGAGTTCTAGGATCGCTATACTATTGGGAGAATGAGAGAACGCGCCGAGGAAATTACGATGGCTGGGCCGAGATTGGGAGACGCCGAGATTGAGGCGGTGGCGGCGGTGCTGCGCAGCGGTGGGTTGGTGCAGGGCCCGGTGGTGGAGCGGCTCGAGGGGCAGTTCCGGGAGTTGACCGGGCGGCAGCACGCGGTGGCGGTAAGTAGCGGCACGGCGGCGCTGCACACTGCGCTCATGGCGGCCGGGGTGGGGCCGGGCGACGAGGTGGTGGTGCCGGCATTTAGTTTCGTGGCGAGTGCCAATGCGGTGCTCATGTGCGGGGCAGTGCCGGTGTTTGCCGACATACTGGCCGAGGATTTTTCCGTGGATCCGGCGGCGCTGGAGCGAGCCGTGTCGGCGAAGACCAAGGCCGTGATAGCGGTGGATTTATTTGGACAGTGTTGCGATTTCGACGGGGTTGAGGCCGTGGCCC
>Ga0318562_10001429_pt1 | contig 10792 bp, 9 predicted proteins | sample GRESIP066b5f18_FD_203688 | JGI IMG/M metagenome (GOLD analysis project Ga0318562, IMG submission 203688) | Tropical soil microbial communities from Luquillo Experimental Forest, Puerto Rico - GRE.SIPMG.066b5f18 | ecosystem: Environmental > Terrestrial > Soil > Tropical forest > Bulk soil...
CGTGTCGTTCCCGGTGGCGTGCCGGTCAGCCGGGAGCTCGGCGAGGGCCGGCGCCCGGTGCGGCCAGCGCTTGCGCAGCTCCCACGCCAGCCCGCCGGAGGCGAGCTCGGCGTGGGTCATCGCGTACAGGGTCCGCACCTGGCGGGACGCGAACCGCCACCGTCCGTCCAGGCGTACGTACTCGTCGTCATACCGGAACGAAGTGACGACGGTGTGCCGGCCGGACGCCTGCTCGGAGAACCCCAGCACCTCGCCGCGGGCGTGCTCGTCGTCGCGGAACTCCAGCACGAAACCACGCGCCTCGTGCAGCGTCACGGGGTACACCTCGGCGAGCGCCCGGTAGTTGGCGACGATGGCCTCGCGACCCAGGTGCGTACTGCCCGGCGAGCCGAAGCGGGCGTCCGGGACGAACAGCTCCCCCACCGCCTCGAACCGGTGGTCGTCGAGCAGGAAGGCGTACCGGGCGAGCAGCTCGGCGATCTCCGCCCGGGCCTCCAGCCGAGCGATCCGCCGTTCGAGGGGTTCCTCAGCCATCACACCGCTCCACGGTCACCGGCACGGGCCACCTCCGGCCTGGAGGGAACGCCCGCGGAGGCCGCCCCGTCCGGGGCGGCCTCCAGCGAGCCTGCGACATTCAGCGCTAGCCGCTGACGTGCCAGAGCTGCTGGAACTGCGTGCGGTAGTTGGCCACCCCGACGTAGTTCTGGGCCGAGTCCGCCACCATGGAGCCGACGTTGTCCTGGGTGAGCAGCTGCGTCGGCAGGGCCGCGTTGAGGGTCGGCATGTCCTCGAACTTGCGGGCGAACGAGTCGACCTGGCGGTACGCGACGATCGGCAGCGAGTACGCCGTCCAGACATCCTGCGTCTTGTTCTTCAGCCCCTCGATGTTCGGGACGTCCGCGGTCAGGCCGCCGATGTGCTGGCCGTGCAGGCCGGCCGCCGACAGGGCCGCGTTGACGCCGGTCTCCAGGTCACCGAGGTCGAAGATCAGCCAGTTGGTACTCGGGTCCCGGGTGACGGCCGAGACCACGGCCTGCGGGGTCTTGGTGCCGATGTCGGAACCCTGCTGCGGGTGCTCAGAGACCTTACAGTCCGGGCACCATGACGCGATCGCTGCCTTGAAGGCCTTATCGAACTCGTAGAGGATCGGGAAGACCGGCAGCGAGAACATCTGGATGTCGGCCTTGCCGTTGGACTGCGTGACCACGTACGCGGCGACCATCTTGCCCCACTCGTGGAGCTGGTCGGGGTTGGCGATCGAGGTGTCGAACATGGCGCCGCTCGGCTGGTCCGTCGAGGCGCTGGTGTTGACCCAGATGCCCTTCTGCTTCGCGAGGGCGAGCCCCGAGCTTATCGTGGCCTCGGGGATGCCGCTGGTGAGGATGCCGGCCGGGTTCTGCTGGATGGCCGAGTTGAAGGCGGCCTGCTGGTCGCTGGGCGTGGTCCCGGAGATCAGGTCCTTGTACTTCCAGCCGGCGTCCGCGGCGGCCTGGGCCCAGTACTGGGCGAGAACCTTGGCGCTGCCGAGGCCGGAGTCCAGGCCGATCAGCAGCTTCCCGGCCGCGGGCTTGCTCTTCAGGGGCGTGCTGATGCCGATGGAGGTCGGCGCGTTCAGGAACTGCTGCTGGTACGCCTTCGCCGCGTCGACGCCGGAACTGGCGCCGCTGGTGGAGCCGGTTGTGCTGCCCCCGGCCGTGGTGGTGCTGCTACCGCTAGGGCTACTGCTGCTGCTGCTGCATGCGGCTATGGTCAACGCTGATATACCGGCGATGACTACCGCGAGGGTTTTTCTCATACCCGGCCTCTCCCTGGCACGCGCTCGGACGTACCGAGCAACCGGAGTCTCAAACTCAACAACGGTTAACTTCAGGTTACTGAGCTGGTTCTCAACCTAGGATTCCGGAAGGCTGGCTGTCCATACGTGGAGCCCACCGAAGCGAAGATGTTATACGTGGCGGTCTGCGGCCGGGATCCAGCGATCTTTCAGCCTTCCAACTGGGGTTATACAGCGATACTGTGGTCAGCCTAACTGCCGGCCCGGCGCTCGGGAAGCCCGGGACGGCGACCCGTTGACCCACCGGGGCGTCAGCAGTAACTTTGTAGAGCCTGCGGTAACGCCAGCACTGGCCGTGTGCGAGGTCTGGCCGTACCTCACAGCGAAGCAGGGCTCCGGACGGGAGCTCCAGTTAGGTGCAGACTTGATGTAGCGCTACGAGTCAGACTCGCAGCTTCGGCCTCCAGGAGGCAGCATGACGGCCGCGCTGACCGTTTCCGGCATGTCGAAGAGCTTCGCCGGGCCGCGGGTCCTGGACGGGGTGAGCCTGTCGATCGAGCCGGGCGAGATTCGCGCGCTGGTCGGCGAGAACGGGTCGGGCAAGTCGACGCTGATCAAGATCCTGGCCGGGTTCCACCTGCCCGATGAGGGATCGGCGGAGGTGGACGGGCAGCCGCTGCACCTGGGTGACGGCGCGGCGAGCGAGGCGCTGGGATTGCGGTTCGTGCACCAGGACCTCGGCCTGGTCAACAACCTCGACGCGGTGGACAACCTGGCCCTGGGGGTGGGGTACTCGAGCTTCCGCGGCGGTATCCGGTGGCGGCAGGAGCGCAAGCAGGCGCGCAAGGCGCTGGCCGAGCTCGGTTACCACTTCGACGTGCGCCAGACGGTGGACCGGCTGGCGATGAGCGAGCGCACCGCGGTGGCCGTGGCCCGGGCGATGGGCCCGCGGCAGATCGCGCCCAAGGTCCTGATCCTGGACGAGCCGACGGCGAACCTGCCCGCCGCCGAGGCCGAGCGGCTGTTCGCGCTGGCCAGGCGGGTGGCGGATTCCGGCGTGGCGGTGGTGTTCGTGTCGCACCACTTCGACGAGGTATTCGGGCTGGCGCAGAGCGTCACCGTGCTGCGCGACGGCAAGCTCGTCATCACCCGGCCGGTCGCGGGGCTGACCGAGGACGGGCTCATCGAGCTGGTCATCGGACGCCAGCTCGAGCAGGTCGAACGCGACGCCAAGGCCGCCGAGCGCCGGGCGGTCGTGCTGGAGGCCGAGGGCCTGGGGTGTGCCGTGCTGGACAACGTCGACTTCGCCGTGCACGCCGGGGAGATCGTCGGCGTGGCCGGGATCACCGGTTCCGGGCGGGACGAGGTGGCCCGGGCGCTGTTCGGCGGCCTGGACCGGACCGGTGAGGTCAAGGTCAACGGCGCGGCGGTGCCACCGATGCGCCCGGACAAGGCCATGGGCATGGGCATGGGACTGGTTCCCGCGGAACGGCACGCGAACGCGGCGTTCATGGCCTCGACCCTGCGCGAGAACGTCACAGTGGTCCGCCCGGGCATCCACTGGAAGGGCGGCATCCTGCGGAAGAGCCCCGAGCGCGCGGATGTGGCCAAGTGGCTGGAGCGGCTGGACGTGCGGCCGAGGAAACCCGAGTTCGCGATGGCCGACCTGTCCGGCGGGAACCAGCAGAAGGTGGTGCTGGCCCGCTGGCTGCGGCTGGAACCCAAGGTGCTGGTGCTGGATGAGCCCACCCAGGGGGTGGACGTCGGCGCCAAGTCCGACATTCACAAGCTCGTCGACGAGGCGGCGGCCCAGGGCACCGCCGTGCTCGTCGCCTCGACCGACCACGAGGAACTCGTCCGGTTGTGCCACCGGGTACTGGTCTTCCGCCGCGGGCGCATCGCCGACGAGATCTCGGGCGGCCGCATGGACCATGACGTGATTACCGCGGCCACCATCGGCCGCGACCAGGCCGGCGCCGCCTGACCCGGCCGCGGGTACTGCGTCCGCCACAGGAGCAAGCATGCAGGACGTGATCGGGAGAAGGGGACCAGGATGACCGTCGACAAGCAGACGACCTCGGAACCGGACATTGAACGCCCGGCTGGCGGGCAGCCAGGGCAGCGCCGGCGGAGGCTCTCCGTCATCCTCGGCTTCGACCGGTTCAGCGGTCTGTACGTGTGGGCGGCGCTGATCCTGATCTTCTCGCTGTGGGTGCCGAGCCTGTTCGACACGGCCAACAACGCGCGGATCATCGCCGGGTCGCAGGCCATCACGGCCATCGTGGCGATGGGCCTGATCGTCCCGGTGGCCTGCGGCGCGTTCGACCTGTCCATCGCCGGCACGCTCGGGGTAGCGTGCTGCACGGTCGTCTGGTTCCAGGCCAACCACCACGGCTGGTTCCTCGGCATCATCGTGGCCCTGCTGGTCGGGCTGGTGGTCGGGCTGGTGAACTCGCTCATCGTGGTCAGGCTGCACGTCGACTCGTTCATCGGTACCCTCGGCATGAGCAGCATCCTGCTGGCCGGCACCGAGTGGATCACCGGAGGCGGCCAGATCGCCAACGGGATCTCCCCCACGTTCACGGCGATCGGCCAGAATCAGGTCCTCGGCCTGCCGCTGCCGGTCTTCTACATGGTGGCCCTGGCGATCGTGCTGTGGTGGCTGCTGGAGTACACCCCGGTCGGCCGCTACCTGTACGGCATAGGCGGCAACCCGCAGGCCGCGCGGCTGGCGGGTATCCGCGTCGGCCGCATCACCACCGGGGCGTTCCTCCTGTCCGGCCTGGTGGCCGCGTTCGCCGGGGTGATACTGGCCGCCCAGATCGGCTCCGCCAGCCCCGACGTCGGCGGTCCCTACCTGCTGCCCGCCTTCTCCGCCGTCTTCCTCGGCGCGACCCAGGTCTTCCCCGGCCGGGTGAACGTGCCCGGTACCCTCATCGCGATCTTCCTGCTCGCCACCGGGGTCAAGGGCCTGCAGCTGGCCGGCGCTCCCGCCTACATCAACGACCTGTTCAACGGCGCCGCTCTTATCATCGCGGTGGCCCTGGCCGCCCGCGCCTACGCCTCGCAACGCAAGGCCTAGCGCCGACGTGGCCGGGAACGCCGACCCCGCGCTCAGCAAAGAGCGCATCGAGGTCGCCACCGCGCTGTTCGGCGCGTGGTCGGGCAGCGACCTGGACGGGCCGCGGCGCTACTTCGCCGACGACGGAGTCCTGTATGACATCATCGGCGGCGAGTACCGCGGCTGGCCCGCCATCCGCGCCTACTTCGAGCGCGGCCGGCAGCGGTATCCCGACCTGGTCCTGGAGCCGACCGGGGACTTCTGGTCGCGTCCGGACGGGCTGGCGATGTTGTGGACGATGAGCGCCACCCAGGCCACCGAGGACCTCGGGCCGGAGCTGGCCGGCCGGCGCTGGACCGTGGAGGGCATGTCGTACCTGATCTTCGACGAGCTGACCGTCATCCGCGAGGCGGATTACCACGACGCGGGGTCGCGGGAGCGCTCACTGCGCGCCGGCTGAGCCACTGGTCAGCTGGACGGCCCGGCTGAGGAACCGCAGGTGCACGGCCACCCCGATGGCCAGCAGGTCCGGCGTCGGGCGCGCGGTGCGGCGGAAGACGTCCAGCGCGGTCAGGTTGACGCAGGCGCCCTTCACCGAGTTGAACGCCTCCCAGGCCTGCCAGGTCTGCTCGTCGTACCGGACGTCCACCGTGGCGGCCAGCCGGGCCTTCCAGGACTGCGGTGAGCCGAGCCGCCGGCCGCGGATCAGGGCGAGGTACGCCCAGTCCTCGGCCGCGTCGCCGGCGTGGGCGAACTCCCAGTCGATGACGGCCGCCACGCCGCCGGCGTCCTGCAGCGCGTTCCCCGGCCCGGGGTCGCCGTGCACGATGACCGACGGCCCGGTGGCGCGCAGGTTCGCGCGGAGCCACGCAAAGCCCCGCTCCAGCAGAGGGATCGGATACTCAGCCGCCGAACGGTACACCTGGTGCCAGTGGCGCAGCTGCGCGCTGATCGCCTGGTCCGGCTCGCGGCCGGCCGGAAGGCCGTCAAGGGCCGCGATCTCGTCCACCGCGCCGGCGCCGAGGCCGTGCAGCCGGGAGAGCGACCGGAGCATATCGTCGAGCCCCTGGTCATCGGTCCGCGCGCGGCCGGTCACGTACTCCATCACGAAGAACGGATGGCCGAGCACACCGGGGTCGGATTCCTCCCACAGGACGGCGGGCACAGGGTACCGGTGGGCCCGCAGGATCCGCATGACGGCCGCCTCGCGGCGGCCCTCGGTGCCGAACATGCCGTCTTGCTCGATCCGGGCCACGCCGTGCCCGCCGGTCCAGAGAACGTCGAGCATGAGCCGGCTGAACCCGCCCGAGATGACGGTTACCTCTTCTAGCCGTGCTCCCGGCCCGTTTCGTTCGGTCAACCACTTCCCGAGCCGCCCCACAAGCTCTGCGTCAGCCTGCGGCGGCCCGCCCTCCGGGTCGCGGTGATGACCGGTGAACAGCTCGAGCAGCGGTGCGGCTTCCTTGACGTCCTCGTCGAACCACTGCAGGCACAGCGCGTGCACCTGCCTGGCCAGCGCCGGTGATCCGGCGTTGCCCGTCACCGCGTCGCTGAGCAGACGGCCTGCGGCGCCGAGCACCTCACCGTCTTCGGCGCCGGGCAGGCTCAGCAGGTCGCGGAGCACGGCCGCCCGCTCCGGCGTCGGGTCTGGCCGGCGGGCCGCGCCGTAGGCGGCCACCTCCTGCCAGCGCCGCTGCTCTATAAGCCCGAGCGGGAAGCGGGCCGCGCGGTCCTGCGCGTCGCGCAGCGTCGCGTCGTCGACGAAGACGGTCATGGCAGCGCCAGCGCCTTCGCCTCGGCCGCGAAGTCGTACCCGGCGCCCCAGACCGGGTCGGACATCGAGTCCGGCGCATCGACGAGCGGGGAGGACAGGAACCACTCGTAGGTCTGCCCGTGCCCCTCGACGAAGCCGCGCTCGGCGGGCAGGCCCAGGCGGCGCGCCTTGTCGGTGGACAGGACGGCGTGGTGCCTGACGCCGAACAGATGGCCGAACAGCGGGCCGGGCACCTGTCCCAGCCGGTCGTCGGGGAGCAGATGGATGTCCGGTTCCACGCCGACGATCTCGGCCAGCGCCCGGACGTAGCCCGCCGTAGTGATCGCCTGCCCGGTTGCGTTGACGACCTCCCCGGAGACGGCCCGCGGCGACCGCGCCATGGCGATCAGCAGCGCGCACAGGTCGTCTACGTGGCCGTAGTTCCCGGTGACCAGCCCGCCGTGCGGCAGGAGCACCGGCAGCTTCCGCCGCAGCCGCAGGAACATGGCGGCTTCCATGTCGAGGATGTTGTTGTCCGGGCCGTAGATCGCGGCCGGACGGGCGATGCTGCCGGGGAATCCGGTGAGCCCGTGGCGCTTGCGGATCTCCGCCTCGGCGTAGGCCTTGAAGCCGCCGTAGCTGGTGGTCGGCTCGGTGGAGGTCGGCTGATCCTCGGTCCACGGCATCAGCGGGCTGGGCTGGTACGCCATGACCGAGGAGACGAAGACGTAGGCGGCGGTACGCCCGTCGAACAGCTCGAGCAGGTCGGCAATGGATGACCCGCCCGCTACCATCACGAACCCGGAGACGTCGAAGATGGCGTCCCACTCGGTACCTTCCAGCGCCGACCGCATGGAGCCGGCGTCGGTGCGGTCGGCGGTGAACCGGCCGACGCCGGGCGGCAGCGCACTGGGGGTCCGGCCGCGGTTGAGAACGCTGACCTCGTGGCCTTGGCCGGCCAGCTGGAGCACGAGGCGGCGGCCGACGAACGTCGAGCCGCCGAGGACGAGCGAGCGCATGAGTCCTCCGGTATCTGGAAGCAACTTGCCGCACATTCAGGACAGGGAGACACGGCCGACGGTTCAGGTCAGCGCGCGGTGCGCGCGGCCAAGCGGCGGTAGCTGATTGTCGTCGCGGCCGACGGCACCTGCCGCCCGGAGCTCGCGTTCGGCGAGCCGCCAGCCCTGCTCGGTCCGCGTCCACCGATCGACGTAACGGCCGTAGAGCGTCCACTCGGATCCGTCGTTGCGACGGTGCCAGGCGATGACCGTGCTCTGGGCGCTGGCTGAGTCCGGGCCCTCGAAGTCGATCTCGATGTTGCTCACGTGGTGACTGGTCTTGGAATACCTCGCCAGCGCCGCGCGCAGCGCCTCGGTGAGCGCGCCGCGTCCGGCGATCCAGTCATCGGGGTGGTACCTGACCCGGCAGTCGTCGACGAACGTCTCCGCCTGCCGCTCGGGCTGGTTCATGTCGGCGCAGCGCGCGTAGGCGGCCATCACGGCCATGATCTCCTGGCGGTCCTGCAGCTGTCTCAGCAGCGACGATTCCGACACCGCGAACCTCCGAAGGCACGGGGAAGCCGCTCCCATCACATACGAAGAAACTGTACTGGGTCAATAGTTTGGGCAGACTCCCCCGCGCGTAGTATCTGTAGGGTCGCTTCGGTAACGTCTGGCTTGGCCACGGGAAGGACGTCTGCGTGCTTCTTCGGTTCGACGAGTATCCATATCATCAGATCACCGCGTCATTCGCCGGCGTCGCGGGGAGCGACCCGCAGTGGAACGACGGGCACTACGTCTGCGTGAGCGACCAGGCCGGCCAGGTGTGCCTGACGTCGACGCTGCGGCTCTACCACAACAACGACGTCCTGGACGGGTTCGTGTGCCTGCGGCACGCCGGCCGGCAGCACAACATCCGGCTGTCGCGGCGGCTGCGCCCTCACATGGACGAGCTGGCGGTGGGCCCGCTGCGGCTCGAGCTCATCGAGCCGATGCGGGTGCTGAGGCTGGTGCTGGAGGACAACGAGTTCGGCATGGCGCTGGACGTGACCTGCCGCAGCGCGCGGGTACCGTACGAGGATCCCGCCGAGGTCACGCGCATCGACGGCCGCCTGATCAGCGAGCGGATGACGTACGAGATCACCGGGAAGTGCGAGGGATGGGTGCGGGTCGGCGACGCGCGCTACGAGCTGGACCCGGCGACGGACTCGTTCTTCCGGAACCACTCGTGGGGGTATCAGGCGGGCCGCGGGGGTCCCCGGCTCTACGCCGCCCCGACGGTGGGCGCACGGCGACGGGTGCCCGGCGTCCGGCAGTGGGTGCTGTTCGACATGCCCGACCACGGCGGCTTCTACTTCGTGGATCCCAGCGGGCGCAGGGCGTCCGGCAAGGGCGCCATCATGCTGGCCGACCGCAGTGTCGCGGTGACCGCCGTGGAGGATGACCTGCAGTTCTACGACGGCGGGCGGCGGCTGCGGTCCGGGACGTTCCAGCTGACCGACGCCGAGGGCGCGGTCCGCCGGTACCAGGTCCGGGACCTCGGCTGGGTGTACTGCCAGGGCGGCGGGTATTTCGGCGGCTTCAACGACGGCCTGGGGCAGGGCGTCTACCGCGGCGACTTTCACGTCGAGGGTGAGGTCTGGGACGTCTCGCACCCGACCCAGATCGTGGACGAGTCCGGGCGGGCGTTCGAGTTCGACCACGCGTGGGCGGAGAACTTCACCCGGCTGACCAGCGACGGCCAGACCGGGCTGGCGCATTTCGAGTGCGTGGTCATCTCCGAGGCGCAGGAATGGTCCGCTCACCCGGGCAAGACCGACCCGGCCGGCGCGGGTGGCTCGCATGCCTGACCCGGTAGAGCGGATCACCTCGATGGCGCGCCGCCTGGCCGACCGGCAGGAGATCGCCGGTCTTTGCGCCCGGTACGCCACCGCGCTCGACACCCGGGACTGGGCGCTGCTGGAGAGCTGCTTCGCGCCGTCACCCGTGTTCGTACATCCCGGCGGGCGGCTGGAGGGCTTCCCGGCGATCCTGGAGCGGACCAAGGCCGCGCTCACGCCGCTGACCGCTACCCAGCACCTGCTAGGCAACGTCGTGGCTGAGGTCGACGGTGACACCGCCCGGTCGGTCTGCTACTTCCAGGCACAGCACGTCCGGGCCGGCGCCCCGGGCGGCGAGACGTACATCATCGCGGGCAGCTACGCCGACACGCTCACCCGCACGGCCGGCGGCTGGAGGATCGCCGAGCGGGTCCAGGCCTACATCTGGCGGGACGGCAACCGAGCTGTCGTCGCCCGGTGAGCGGCGCCGCGCTCGTCAGGTCTTGCGGCCGGCTTCCTGCACGATCTCGGAATCCATCTCGAAGTAGCGGTGGTTGCGGTCGCCGATGACCTCGCCGCCGGCGTCGACCACGAGTACCGCGCCGTTGGTCCAGCCCGACTCGTCCGACGCCAGGTAGAGCGCGGCGTTGGCGATGTCCTGCGGATAGCCCGGCCGGCCGAGCGGGACCTTGCGCGCGATGCGGCGACTGGCCTCGTCAAGCGCCGACGCGTCCCCGGTGCTGACGTACGCGGTCAGCGCGCTCACGGTCGCGCCTGGCGCGATGGCGTTCACGCGGATCTGGTGCCGGCCCAGTTCGGTGGCCGCCGACTGGGTCAGGCCGACGACGCCGTGCTTGGCCGTCGTATACGCGTGCGGGCCCAGGCCGGCCCGCAGCCCGGCGGTGCTCGTCGTGTTGATGATTGTGCCCGAGCGCTGCGCAATCATGACCCGGGCAGCGTGCTTGATCCCGTAGAACACGCTGTTGAGCAGCACATCCATCGTCCGCTGCCAGGCGGCGGTCTCGGTCTGGGCGATGGGGCCGACAGCGCCGAGGATGCCCGCGTTGTTGACCATGCAGTCCAGTCGCCCGAAATGCGCTACCGCCTGGCGGACGAGGTCCGCGACCTGAGCCTCGTCGGAGACGTCGGCATGCACGAAGAGGGTTTCCGCGCCGAGTTCCCTGGCGAGTTCCGAGCCGCGCTCGCCTTGCAGATCGCCGATGACGCATCGCGCGCCCTCTTCGAGGAACCGGCGGACGGTTCCCTCGCCTATGCCGCTGGCGCCGCCGGTTACCACGGCGACCTTTCCCTCGAGCCGGCCTGTCATCTGATGGCCTCCATTCCGCCTGCCGCCGGGGCGAGGCTGATCGCGGCGCGAGCTTACCG
>Ga0318562_10001430_pt1 | contig 10791 bp, 10 predicted proteins | sample GRESIP066b5f18_FD_203688 | JGI IMG/M metagenome (GOLD analysis project Ga0318562, IMG submission 203688) | Tropical soil microbial communities from Luquillo Experimental Forest, Puerto Rico - GRE.SIPMG.066b5f18 | ecosystem: Environmental > Terrestrial > Soil > Tropical forest > Bulk soil...
ATCCAGATCGCCGAGCAGATGGCCGACTATCTGGTCAGCGGCGCGGTGTCGAACGCCCTCAACATGCCCTCGATCAGCGCCGACGAGGCGCCGCGCCTGACCCCCTTCGTGCGTCTCGCCGAGCAGCTTGGCTCGTTTGCCGGCCAGCTCACCGAGACCACGATCAAGGGCGTCGCCATCGAGTATTCCGGCGACGTTGCCGACATGAACACCAAGGCGCTGAGCGCTGCGCTCCTCGCCGGCCTCCTCCGTCCGATCCTCTCCGAGGTCAATATGGTCAATGCGCCGGTGATCGCCCGCGACCGGGGGATCAACGTCATGGAGGCGCGCCAATCGCAGCACGGCGCCTACGAGACCTATGTCCGCCTGACCGTGAAGACCGATGCGATGGAGCGCTCGGTCGCCGGCACGGTCTTTTCCGACGGCCGCCCGCGCATCATCCAGATCAAGGGCATCAACATGGAAGCGAGCTTCGCGCCCAACGTCCTCTACGTCACCAACCAGGACAAGCCGGGCTTCATTGGCCGCCTCGGCACGCTTCTCGGCAGCGAGAACGTCAACATCGCCAACTTCAACCTCGGCCGCACCGCCCCGGGCGAGGACGCGATCTCGCTGGTCGAGATCGACGACCCGGTCAGCGACGCCGTCCTTGCCAAGGTCGCCAGGCTCGAAGGGGTGGTGCAGGCGAAGCGGCTGCGGTTTTAGGCGATCATAGATCCCAGTCGCTGGCGAATGACCTCCTTCTCCTCAGGCGTCACCAAGCCATCGACGCCGGCGAGATACTGTTGCCACCGCAACGTCATATCGGCGGGTTCCAACCGGCCGCCGGGCGGCACATCCTGACTGCGGGCCCGCCACAATTGAATGCGTGCCCGCTGGGTGGATTCGCTGCACTCGCCGCCATAGCCGCTGACATGTTGGGTATCACCAGCCCAACGATAGATATAGGAGGTCAGGGCCGCGAGTTCGGTCGTCCCCAATAGCCCGGCTTCATATGTCTGAATAAAGACCGGATGGTCGGTATAGGTCGAATGGGTGTCGAGAGGAGCCGCTTTCACATGGTCGGCGCGAAACATCCATGAGCCCTCGAAGAAATTGCTGGCGCGCAAAAACGTCACATTGTGCGACGACATCCAGCTTGACTGCGGTTTCCAAGCTACCCAGTCGCCGATGTTGTCGAGGCAATCCCGCAAGTGCCAGGGCAGGTAGAGATCGTCGTCATCCCACCAATGGATGAGGTCAGCCGCTGGATGCGCCAGCTCCAGCATGCGCTGCCTGATGAAGCGCAGGGGCGCCGGTGGCAAAGTCTCGTTGACGACACGTACTCGCGGATGCTCGAAATAGAGAGGCACCGGGTGCTGATTGTAGATCAGGAGGGTTGCTTCGGCGGCAACCGACTGCTGGAGAAAGCACGCCAGTGCTTCGCTCGCGACCGAAGCCCGTCCATGCGTCCCCATCAGGCAATCGATTTTCATGGCGTTACCGACCAGTCTGACCAGTTGGGCACCCAAGCGGGCGCAGACTATTGCAAGCGGTCGAGCCATTCAAAGGGCGGACGAGGATTGCATCGTTGGCGCGCGCCGGGAATGGTTCCGAATTCACAAGCGCTCGAATGACCCGCTCGATTTGCATGCGTCACCCGCTGCCCAGACCGAAGTAGCGACCGAGGAGCTACCGGAGAAGGACCTTGCCGCGGGACCCTCTCGCCTGTCGTGGACAAGCGCCCGGCGAGCATCCGGAACACGGGAAAATCTCCGATGAGTGAGCAGCGCTATAGTTCCGCGAAAGACCGGTTTACTGTGCACATTCCCATATTCCAGAAATACCTTGCGCCGCTGGCCGGGTCTCGCTGCAGGCTGCTCGAGATAGGCGACTGCGAGGGCTGCTCGACGACCTGGCTGGTGGAAAATATCCTCACTGATCCGAAGGCGCGTCTCGATGTTATTGACCTCCGTCTCACCGACAAGCTCCGGCGCAATGTCGAAATCACGGGACGCGCACGGCAGGTGACATTGCACGAAGGGCTGTCGCGAAACATCCTGCGAAGCCTGCCTTTTGGCGACTATGACTTCATTTACATCGATGGTAGCCACTCGACCATCGATGTACTGGAAGACGCGGTTCTGACATTTCGCCTCGCAAAGCCGGGTGGCATAGTTGCCTTTGACGAATACCTGTGGGACACGGCGCCCGCGAACCAGTTGGGGACGCCAAAACCAGCGATCGACGCGTTCTTGTCGATCTACGGCCATCCATCTCCCCATGAACCGTTGATCCAAGTTCTCCTGATGGACCGGCAGGTCTGGGTGAAGAAGCTGACCGACCACGTCGAACCGCGTCGTCATCTTCCAGATGCAGTTGCGATTGGTTCGATGCCGCACAAATCACCGGACGGCCCGTCCAGAAGTCGCCTGGAAGGTTTCTTGCGATTTGTCATCGCCAACGACGTCTCGGCGAAAGAACTGGCGAAGATCATGCCCGCCTTTACGGGCCGAGCAGGTTCAGAGCTGGAAACGATAGACACTTTCCAGCCGCCTTCGCCCGCTGTTAATAGCATGGCGATGCCGAAGGAGCACGCAGAGGACGAAATCAGAAAGCTGACCATCGGGATGGCCACCTATGACGATTATGACGGAGTCTATTTCACGATTCAGGCTATTCGCCTGCATCACCCTGAGATCCTGAACGACGTGGACTTTGTCATAGTCGACAATAATCCGGATGGCCCATGCGGAGCCGCTCTCAAGGAGCTCGGCGACTGGATTTCGAACTATCGCTACATTGCCAAGGGCGGCATTTCGGGAACGGCAATACGGGACTGCGTATTCAGGGAAGCTCGCAGCAAATTTGTCTTATGTCTCGACTGCCACGTCCTCGTAGCAACAGGGGCGCTGAGGCAATTGATCGACTATTTCGAGGCCAATCCCGAGACCAGGGACTTGCTGCAGGGTCCGCTGATCTATGACGACCTCAACAACTACTCGACCCACTTCGAGCCACAGTGGCGCGACGGGATGTACGGAATCTGGGGTACTGATCTCCGTGGTGCCGATCCGGGGGAGCCACCGTTCGAGATCCCGATGCAGGGATTGGGACTATTTGCGTGCCGGCGCAGCATATGGCCTGGCTTCAATCCTGCCTTTCGCGGCTTTGGTGGCGAAGAGGGCTACATCCACGAGAAATTCCGTCAGCGCGGCGGCAAGACGCTATGCCTGCCTTTCCTGCGCTGGCTGCACCGATTCAACCGGCCGCTGGGAACACGCTATCCCGCTCACTGGGAAGACCGTGTGCGAAATTATCTCATCGGATTTCGCGAGCTTGGCTGGGATACGGCGCCGGTCATCGCCCATTTCAAGGCGCATCTTGGCGAGCCGCTCTGGTCGTTGGTTGTCTCGCGGCTAAGCGAGGGTACGGCATCCCCCGGTGAGCACATCACGCCGCAGCGCGCGCCTCAGCCAAGCGCGCCTTGATCTCGCAAGCCGCGGGAGCCGCCGACGTCTTTGCTGCGCGGCGATACAGCCGTGCCGACTCGTCGAACCGGCCGGCTCGGAAATGACACAGGCCCAGAAGCTCCGACGATAAATGCCCGAACAGCGCCTTGTCGTAGGCGAGCGCCGGCTCGAAGAAAGCATCCCCGTCGATTGCGGCGAGGCGCTCGAGGAGCGGACGCGCGGACGAGTAATCGCCCCGCTCGACAGCCACCCGCGCCACGATGAACTGAAGCGCCAGGTTATCCGGATACAGGGAAGTCGCCTCGGCGATGAGATCATCCACGGCGATGCCGCGACGGCGTCTCAACTCAATCAGTGCAAGGTATAACAGGCTGTTGGCGAAAAAACGGCGCTCCGCCGCCTGGAGTGAGCGCAGCCTCGCGATCCCGCTCGACCAGGTCGCGTCTGCGGCGTCCTCGTCGCCCGCAAGCCGTAGGCAGTCGCCCAAGTGCCACCAGCCGAAATAGTGGTCGGGATTTTCTGACAGTAACGTGCGCAGGAGTGGAATATTACGCGGATTTTTGAGGCTCTGATCCGTTTCGTAGCCGACGTGATGGAGCCGCAAGTCGCACATGCCGACGTCGAGCCCCTCGGCGCTCGCCACCGCGTCGAGCGCGGGCCAAATGTTCTCGTGGATGACCCCCTCGAAACGGAGGCGAGGATCGTTGCGGATCAATCGCAACTCCGAATAGGCTGTCCAGCCGACACGCGGATGAAGTTTGAGGATCCATCCCACTTTCCCGCGCTCGGACAAGAGCCGGACATATTCATCGTGACTCGGAATCTCGAGGCGCTCGTCGGCATCGATAAAGAGAATCCAGTCGCCGGTCGCCTGTTGCAGCGAGAAGTTGCGCGCCGCCGAGAAGTCATTACACCAGGAAAAATGATACAATTTGACGGGAAATCGACCGGCTATTTCGATTGTTCGGTCGCGCGAGCCGGTGTCGACCAGGATGATCTCGTCAACATGGCCGGCCAGCGAGGAAAGACAATCGGCGATATATTCCGCCTCGTCGCGAACGATGAGAGCTGCTGTCACTCCACTCATCGGCACGCCCTCGCCAGATCATGATACCGACGGGTGATGCGGCGCGCGCGTCGTGGTCGGGCGCGCTGTAGTTGAGGTCCTCGGCCGCGGGGTGGTGGCTGGGCCGCGTGTAGTCGTAGTTCTCGGTCCGGCGGTGGTCGTTGTCGTCGGGCCGCGTGTAGTCGTAGTTCTCGGTCCGGCGGTGGTCGTTGTCGTCGGGCCGCGTGTAGTCGTAGTGCTCGGACCGGCGGTGGTCGTTGTCGTCGGACCGGCGGTAGTTGTGGTGGTCGGTCCGGCGGTAGTCCTCGTGGTCGGGGGTTTGGTGCTATTGGCTGAAGCCGCATGCATAAACGCGTCGATGCTCAAATCGCCCATGGCAAAGGACACGATAATCGGCCCCATGAATGCGCCGGTGCCAATCAGTCGCCTCAGCGTCGCCCGCTTTCCCTCATCCACCTGTTCCAAGGCGGCATTCAGATTGGGATTGTTTTCATCCATGGCGGGGGCCTGATACTTTCAATACTTGAATGCGATGCCAAAAATTGCCACCGAGGTTGAGGAGGGCCGAAGCCCCTCTCTGGTCCCCACCCTTCGCCGAAAAATCCCCCCGAATTTCGTACCGTAGTCGGCGCTAACCGTCCAGCGTGCGATCGATGCACCTGATGGCTCCATCATGGTCTCCGAGCGATAGATCAAATCCTTTGGCGTGGCTCACCATTCTGGCGATTGCCGCGATCGGAGCGCCCCGATCTATTCCGCGCATGCCGACCTCGGAGATCAAGGCCTGCGCCACCGCCGTCGGCGCCATCGATCGGAGCGACGAATAGCCGCCATGGTTCGGGTGCAGCACGATCACCCGGTCCACCGCGCCTTTTTCGATGCGCCACGTACCGCCGATCGTTCTGGGATCGACATTGAAAATTCTCGGACCACAAACATCGGTATAGACCGGCGCCGACAGGATGGTCTCGGCAAGCTCCGGCAGGAGCGCGAGCGATGTCTCCTTAACCCGGCTGGCGCGCGGCCGCGCGATTACCCCGTCGGCCTCGACAAAGACATGCTCGTCACCCTCGAAATCGTAACCGGCGCGAACAAGACGCAACACCAGCGTCGTTTTTCCGGCGCCTCTGCTGCCCGCGAGGAGAACCCGCCGGCCTTCGCGCCGTAGCAAGGCCGCATGCACAATGCCCGAGCGTCGACGGTCTTGCAGGGAGTAGGAAAAGAGCCGGGCATGCAGGTGGTCGACCAGCGAGCGCGTGTCTAGGAATTGACCGATTTCCTGTCTCCCTTCGAGGACGCGATAACGTCCACGAAACGGCTCGACCGTCAGGAAGAGATCAGCCGCTGGCGTTGCAAGTATTTCAGGTTCGCAGTCGAGAAATCGCAGCGCGGCGAACGCCTTATCCTCCGTCGTGCGTATGACGATGCGACGGGCGAGAGTTCGGGCTATGACTTCGAAACTGATAGGACCAATCCTTCTTTCATCAGCGTGGTCAGGCCCGAGCGAATTTCGTCGTGCGCCGAACTGCCAAGATCGAAAACCTGGGCCACCCTCGTCACCACGGTGTCCGCGTTCAGCGACCCATTGCAGAACTCGAAAATGATTGCGGCGGTCTTGTTGAGGTAGTGCACACGATCCTGATCGGCCTGATAGACGATATAACCATCGGGCACCTCATGGACCTCAAGATTACGGGCTTGAACAAGCATTACCGATTTCGCAGCTCCTCCAATGTGCCTACGACTGGGCAATGAAATCAGTGACACGGGCTCGCCAATAGGCTGGCGAATAATCTCTGTTCACTTTAGTGCGCGCGCTCCGCGCCAAACGTGCGGACAAGGTGCGGTTACGGGCAAGCAGAATGCAAGAGCGAAGGAAGGTGGTTTCCTCGTCGGCGATCAATATGTCAACGCCATGCCGGAAACTCATCCCGTCGGCAGCCAACGCGGTGGCGACGATGGGAACGCCATGAGCCGCCGCTTCGATGATCTTGATGCGAGTCCCGCCGCCGGCACGAAGCGGCGCCACGACGAGATCCGCCTCGCGGTAATAGCGGGACACGTCGGCGACGGACCCGGTCACTTCTATCCCGCGCTGCATGCTTTGCCGAGCCATCAGCGGTCCTGGATTGGCGCCGACGAGGGTCAGGTGGACGCACTGGTTCAGCGCGCGGGCGAGCCGGCGCCATATGCGCGCGATGAACCAGTTTGCGGCATCGGCATTCGGCGGATAGCTCAGCGTGCCCACGAACAAAACCGAAAAGTACTCTCGCGAACGACGCTGCCGGATCATCGGCGCGTGTGCAACGACATTGGGAATTGCCCGCGCCGGCGCGCCGAAGGCCGACAGTGACCGGGCCTCCTTTTGCGACGCCGCTATCACAACGTCGAATTTCACCAGCCACGCGGCAGCGAATGCGGCAAACGCGTCACCCTCAGCTTCGCTCCACGCCGCCGCCGCGGGATCCTCTCGGCGTTGCATGGCCGCGATCCGGCCATAGACGAGCGCATCGTTTTCATCGCAATCGAGCACCAAGCGAGGACGATCGTCGCCTTTGTCGATCCAAGGCGTCGCCAGTTCAGCGATGTATAGTCGCGAGACGTGAACAACGCTGTGCCGGTTCTCGGCGGCCAGACCGTCGAGCGCATGACAAGCCGGGCCGACGCAGGCGGCCAGGGAGGGCCGTCCATAGCGGCGAAACGCTTCGAGGCGGGTGGCAGGATCGCGAACGGAAGTCACGAGCCGATAGTACGAGTCCGGCTGGTTGAGATCGAGGATAACGATCCGTTCTGCGCGGCATCGCACGAAGGCCGAGACCTCCGCGGAGCCGGCGACCGGAGCGACGACGAGATCGACCACGAACCGGCGGGCATAGGTATCGAGGAAGAAGCCGGCGCGCATCGCCAAGCCATTGCCGCGATCCGAGGGCATCACAGGCGCGAGCATCAACAGCCGCGGGGGCATTTTGGTCGAGCGACGGTCAACTCCGGCGCGATTCGATCCGACGAGCACGGGTTGGAGATCGGTCGTCACATTGGCCGCGTGTACATCCCCGGAGAAAGCATTTCTCGGGTAGCTCCGTCTTGCGGACGCGTCAGTGCAACCCGCCGGTCGCGTGCCGTCGCAAGCGTTATCGCGAGCTGGTCGAAAAAGCTCTGCCATTGCGCCGAAGCCGAGTGGCTTTCGATCACGCTCACCAGTTGCTCGGGAACATCGTCGAACGTGTCGTTGAGGAGTCCGAGTGCGCATGTCAGAGCGGTGGCCCGCTCCGCCTCGTAACCAGTTGCCAACCAAGAGGAGTACGCGAGGGCTGCGACGAGATCGCGCGCCGAGCGCGCGAAACGCTCATCGTCGGGTCGGCGATCGCCAGGCTCTTTGAGCAGGATCTCAGAGCCCGGTTCGCAGCCGAGACCATGCCACAAACCGTCGCCGACTTTTTTGAGCGTGGCGACAGGCCCGGTATTTCCATAGAATCTTAATCGCAAGCCGTCGTCGTCATCGATCACTGCCCAATGCTGCTCGAGCACGCGCCCAGCACCGACGCGGCCGCCTGGCAGGAGTTCCATCGCGCGATGAGGCCCACCGGCATCCTCGTAACGGAGGTTACGCAACGCGACGAGACGCGCTTCCTCGGCTCGCGCCTCAGGCGAGCGGTCCGGGGCGTGAAAGACGTTGCCGCTCCAGCGGGCCCTAAGATCAGCGAGTGCCGCCTCGCAGTGGTCCATGAGGGCGGCGTTGGCCAGCGGGCGGTTCGGATGGTGAAGCAGCCATTTTGCGCCGGTTCGGTGATGGACGAAGGGCTCTCCCGCCGGATCGCGCTGCACCATGTCCCATTCGAATTCGAACGGGACATGGGGCATCAGGCCGAACGGTCTCTGCAGCAGCTGCGCCGCCAGCAGAAACGTGTCCTTGTCGCCGTGGATCAGGTCATAGAGCTCGCCACAATGCTCGTTCATCACGACTGCAAGATCGAGCACATCCCACATCCGCGATTTGTCTACGAGCAGCACACCCGAATCGATGCTAGCGTGGTCGGCCTGCTGCAGTCCGAGCCGGGCCCAAACCGGGTTCGTCGCAGCCAAGTTGACGCGATCGGGCCAGAGCAGGATGCCGTTGTCGCGATATTTGTGCCAGTCGAGCGCCACCGCCGGGTCGACGAGGGGAACTGTGTCGGCATCGAGATAGAGCACCTCGCGAAACCGGCTCTGCGCAATGGCGTAGGGCTTGAGCGGCCAGCCGCCGGCAAGCCGCGCCGGGTGGCGCGCCACGACCGCCTCGGCGTCGACGACTTCGATCTCCTCGTCGGCCAACAGGAGCCGCATCTCCTCGCTCATTTCGCGACGTCCGAGATGCCAGACCTGGATCGGCAACGCCGTTCGATGAAACTCGCGCAAAATCGAGATCAAAACCCACGCACAAGTGAAGTAGCGCTTGCCGCCGGCGCAGATGACGATGCCGCGTCCGTCAAAACGGCCCTCCGGGTACCGCGCTGGCGCGGCGAGACGGTCAGCGAGTGCTCGATCAAGCGAGGATTGCATTGAACAAACGACCGCACATTATTGCGCCAGCAAAACAGCTTTCGCCGTTACCACCGAGGGTATCACGATGGACATGCCGCGGGCGACAGTCTTGGTCTTGACGCCGGTGAAGACGGCCAGTCGCTATCTCGAGGGCTATTTTGCCGGGCTCGAGGCTCTGACCTATCCGCACGAGCTCCTCTCGCTAGGTGTGATGGAGGGCGACAGCTCCGACGATACCTTCGCGGAGCTCGAGCGACGAATGGTGATTGCCTGCCCGCGCTTCAGTTCCAAGAAGCTTTTCAAGAAGGATTTCGGATTCATCTTTCCGCCTGGCGTGCCCCGCCACGAGCACGTTTTCCAGGCGGCGCGCCGTGCCGTCCTCGCGCGTTCTCGCAATCACTTGCTGTTTCGGGCGCTCGGCGAGCACGACTGGGTATTGTGGCTGGATGTCGACGTGGTCGAGTATCCGGCCGACATCCTGCAGCAATTGATCACGCTTGATCTTGACATCGTTCACCCCCATTGCGTCGTCGAACATGGCGGCCCGAGCTTTGACCTCAACGCCTGGTGCGACAATGGGCGCAAGCGTATGGAAGACTTGCGCGGACGGGGTCGCGTCCGTCTCGATTCGGTTGGCGGAACAATGCTGCTGGTTCGCGCCGACCGGCATCGTGACGGGCTGGTGTTTCCCCCGTTCTTCTATGGTGGGCAAAGTCGCTGGGTTCGCTCGCCACATCCGCAACGTGGACAGCATCTCGGGGAGATCGAGACCGAGGGCCTCGGGATTATGGCGAAGGAGATGGGTATCGAGTGCTGGGGCCTGCCGGATCTCGAAATACGTCACGCATCGTGACTGGGGAGCTTGACGATCCCAAGGGAATCTTGAGAAGTCGATCGTAGTAAGACAGTTTGATTCGCAGAACCTCGCGACTTGTCTCTAGCTCAGACAAATTGGTGACTTGGGTCCGAATATCATCTCGAGCAACCTTTCTGTAGTAAGGTTCCCGATTCGGATCAATCTTGATAGAAAGCAATTCAGCCATTCGACTGAGAAACATTGTCGGATTTGTTAGGAAATCCTCGTAAAACGAGGTATGGACTTCCAGTCCCGCCGCCCTGAACACGTCGACATACTTGGTGCGAATATGTTGTCTGCCCGCCGCGTACCCTTCCATCAGCTTGATAAATTTGTGCAGGTCGACGGCAAACTCACGTGACCGAATGAACTTTATGACCTCTTCCTGCGCCGCTCGTTCCAGCCATCGTGTTCTAAACTGCGGATTGGGGTCATGTATAATTTCTGGAAAACGGCAAAGTTGTTCGAGCGGAAGAACGAAATTAGTCAAGTACAAACTCAAAGCCAAGTTCACAATGTCATGTCGCAAGAGCTCGAATACGACGACCCCGTGTTCGCGGAAGACTTCGGCTATCCGCGTTGCGTCGCCCCAGATCCTCCACTTGAAACCGACCGCCGGCGGCCGCGGCAGAGTTCCGGCGGGCGGCCGCGTGACCTGATGGTCGGCCCCCTTGGAGAAACGGGCAGTTCCCAGCATATGGTTAAGGATGGCCGGGACGTCATCTTCGACCAAATCGGCGCAGGCATATGGGTCGAAATCCTCCATGACCGGAACGATGATGTCTTGCCGGTCGGCAAATGCCTTGATGATGGCTGAGCTTCCCTCTCGCCCGGTATAAAGAATGACGAAGCTTCGAGGCATTACAGCCGTCCCTGGATACCGACCACAGCAGGTT
>Ga0318562_10001431_pt1 | contig 10791 bp, 8 predicted proteins | sample GRESIP066b5f18_FD_203688 | JGI IMG/M metagenome (GOLD analysis project Ga0318562, IMG submission 203688) | Tropical soil microbial communities from Luquillo Experimental Forest, Puerto Rico - GRE.SIPMG.066b5f18 | ecosystem: Environmental > Terrestrial > Soil > Tropical forest > Bulk soil...
CCTGCGCCAGCACAGCGATGCGCTTGGCCTCGGTGAGACCGCCGACCGTGGGGATCGACGGCTGCACGATGTCGATGCAGCGGCCATCGATCAGGGCATGAAAGTCACGCACCATGTGGTGCGCCTCGCCGGCGGCGATCGGGATCGGCGAGCGGGCGCGCAGCTCGGCATAGCCACGCAGGTCGCCAGGCGGCAGCGGCTCCTCGATCCAATGGATGTCGAACGGCCGGATCGCCCGCGCGCACTCCAGCGCCACATCGGGCGTATAGGCACCGTTGATATCGACCAGCAGGAGCTTGGCCGGCCCCAGCGCTTCGCGCGCCTGGCGCACGCGCTGGATGTCGCTCTTGAGGCCGCGACCGATCTTGATCTTGGCGCCGGCGTAGGGATGTCCCGCCGCCTCGGCAAGCATGTGGCCGAGCTGGCGATCGGGATCGTCGGAGAAGAAGCCGGTAGAGGCATAGGCCGGGATGCGCGTGGTGCCGCAGCCACCGATCAGGTCGCAGACTCGCACGCCAAAGCCGCGCGCGACGGCGTCGAACAGCGCAACATTAATGGCGGCGAGGCAGGCGGTGAGCTGGTTGCCGACGCCCAGGTGATACATCGAATTGCGGATGCGCGCCTCGACATGGTCGAAGTCGAACACGCTCCGGCCGACGAACAGCGGCTCGACCATGCGGAAGTACTCGCGCGTCACCAGGGGATTGCCGAACGCCTCGCCGATGCCCCTGACACCCTGATCGGTCTCGACCTCGACCAGGCCGCCTTGGCGGCGATGACCGCCGCCGCGCGACATGCCGTACGCCTTCGCAGGCGCGAAAGAATATTCAAGACCGATGAAAGTGAGGCGCTTGATGGTGGGCATGCGCCATTGTGCGGAAGCTGCTAGCATCGGGGCAAGGGAGATCGAGATTCGTCTGTCCAGCCTTGTCGGTCTTCTTGCGGGCCTGTGCCTTGTCGCCGGCTGCAAGGAGGAAGCGGTCAGTCCGCCGCTCGCGCAGGTTCGCGTCGCGACGGCCAAGCTCATCGAGTTCGCGCCCACCATCACCCTCACCGGCGTGATTACCGCGCAAGTCCAGGCCGACCTGGGGTTCCGGTTGAGCGGCAAGATTTCGGAATGCTACGTCGACATCGGCGATCACGTGACCGCCGACCAAGTCCTGGCGCGGCTCGATCCGGTGGAGCAGCAGGCGGATGTCGACTCGGCCAAGGCAGGCGTTCGCTCGGCCGAAGCGCTGCTGGCCCAGAACGGGGCAAGCCTCGAGCGCCTCAAGAGCCTGGTGCAAAGCGGCAACGCCACGCGTCACGATTACGACCAGGCCACGGCGGCGTATAGCACAGCGCAGGCCCAGCTCGATCAGGCGCGGGCACAGCTTGGGACGGCGCAGGACAACCTCTCCTTCACCAAGCTGCACGCCGGCGCAGCGGGCATCATTGTCGCGCGCAACATCGATCCCGGCCAGGTCGTGGCGCAGGCGCAGCCGGCCTTCGTACTCGCCCAGGACGGCCCGCGCGACGCCGTGTTCAACGTCTACGAATGGGCGCTGGCCAACGTCGCCTTCGATACCGGACTGACGGTCGCCACGGTGACCGACTCCTCGATCAAGACCGTGGGCGACGTGCGCGAGATTTCGGCGGCCGTGAACCCCAACACCATGACGGTCACGGTCCGGATAGGCTTGCGCGAGACGCCGCCGGCGATGTCGCTCGGCTCGGTGGTCAACGGCACGGCGCCGATGCGCGCGCAAAAGGTGTTCCTGCTGCCCTGGGGCTCGCTGTTCGAGATCGACAGCAAGCCCGCGGTGTGGGTCGTCGATCCCAAGACCAGCACGGTGTCGCTGAAGCCCGTGGTCATCGATCGCTACAACCTCGATACCATCGCGGTGACCGGCGACCTCGAGCCGGGCCAAGCCGTGGTCTTCGCCGGTGGCCAGTCGCTGCGGCCAGGCCAGAAAGTCCAAGTCCAGCCATGAGGCGGCGTCACGGCTGGTTGCTGGCGATCGCCTGCCTGGTGCCCGGCGCCTGCAAGGAAGACGAGGATGTCCCACCGGTCCGGCCGGTGCTGTCGATCACGGCGCAGGTGAGCACGATCGACACGCTCGAGCCGTTCGCCGGCAGCATCGAGCCGCGCTATGCCACCGACTACAGTTTCCGCCAATTCGGCCGCATGGTGGCGCGTTTCGTCGACTTCGGATCGGTCGTCACGACGGGCGACGAGCTCGCCGTCCTCGATCCCGCGGTACAGATCCTGCTGGTGCGCAACGCCGAGGCCGCGGTCTACAGCGCCCAGGCGCAGCTCGCCACCGCGCAGGCCGAAGAGGAACGGCAGCGCCCGCTGCTCGCGCGCAACATCACCCCGCAGGCGCAGTTCGACGTGGTCGCGCAGAACCGGGAGAGCGCCGCGGCCAATCTAGACCGCGCCCAGGCCTCGTTGCGCCGCGCCCGCGATGCGCTCTCCTTCACCAAGCTCACCGCCGACTTCGACGGCGTCGTCACCGGCCGCTATGCCGAGCCGGGACAGACCGTCAATGCCGGCCAGAAGATCCTGAAAATCGCGCGGCCCGAGATTCGCGAGGCAGTGATCGCCGTGCCGCGGGAACTGGCCGATACGCTCGCCGCCGCTAACCAGCCGTTCGAGATGGTGGTCAACCTCGACGGCAATGTGACCATGAAGGCCGCCCGGGTGCGCGGCATCGACCCGGCCGCCGATCCGATGACGCGCACGCACAAGGCCTACCTGACCCTCGACAATCCGCCGGCGGCCTTCCGGCTCGGCATCACGATCTCCGTGACGCTGAGCCGCCCGGTGCCGCCGCGCGTCAATCTGCCGGCGACGGCGCTGCTCGAGCAGGGCGGCAAGACGCAGGTCTGGATCGTCGATCCGACGACCAGCAAGGTGGCGCTTCGCGATGTCGGCGTTGTGGCGCGCAACGACAGCACGGTCGCGGTCGGCGGCATCGCCACCGGCGAGCGCGTGGTGACGGTCGGCGTGCACAGCCTGACGGCCGGCCAGCTCGTGAAATGAGCCGCTTCAACCTCTCGCAATGGGCGCTCGGGCACCGCTCCTTCGTCTGGTACCTCATGCTGGTGGCCCTGCTGGCCGGCGCGCTGTCCTACACGAAGCTGGGTCGCGAGGAGGACCCGGCCTTCACCATCAAGATCATGGTCGTGCAGGCCCGCTGGCCGGGCGCTCCGGTCGTCGAGATCACCAACCAGGTCACCGACCGCATCGAGCGCAAGCTGCAGGAGCTCGACACGCTCGACTACACCAAGAGCTACACCACGCCAGGCCAGACCACCATCTTCGTCTACCTGCGAGACGACACGCCGCCGCGCGACGTTCAGGGCATCTGGAACGTGGTCCGCAACTGGGTGAACGACATCCGACCCGAGCTGCCGACCGGCGTGCAGGGCCCGTTCTTCGACGACCAGTTCGGCGACGTGTTCGGCAACATCTACGCCTTGACGGCCGACGGCCTCTCGTTCCGCCAGCTGCGAGACTACGCCGAGCGGGCGCGGATCGAGATCCTGAAGCTGCCCGGCGCCGGCCGGGTCGACTTGCTCGGCGTGCAGGACGAGGTGGTCTACCTCAACTTCTCGACCCAGCAGATCGCCGGACTGGGCGTCGACCAGCAGGCCGTGCTGCAAAGCTTGCAGCAGCAGAATTCCATCGTGCCGTCGGGCGTCGTGCAGGCCGGCCCCGAGCGCGTGAGCCTGCGCGTGAGCGGCCGGTTCATCTCGGAGGAGAGCCTTCGCGAGGTCAACCTGCGCGTCAACGATCGCTTCTTCCGCCTGACCGACGTGGCGACCATCACCCGCGAATTCGTCGACCCGCCGCAGCCACTGTTCCGCTTCAATGGCCAGCCGGCGATCGGCCTCGCCATCGGCATGAAACCCAACAACAACGTCGTGGAGTTCGGCAAAGAGCTGCGCAAGCGCATGCGCGAGATCGTATCGGAGCTGCCGATCGGGGTAGGCGTGCATCTGGTCTCCAACCAGCCGGCGGTGGTCGAGGCGGCGGTCGGCGACTTCACGACGGCGCTGGTCGAGGCGGTGATCATCGTGCTCGCTGTCAGCTTCATCAGCTTGGGACTGCGCGCCGGCCTGGTGGTCGCCATCGCCATCCCGCTGGTGATGGCCGCCACCTTCATCTTCATGGAGTACTACGGCGTCACGCTGCAACGCATCTCGCTCGGCGCGTTGATCATCGCGCTCGGCCTGCTGGTCGACGACGCCATGATCTCGGTCGAGATGATGGTGGCACGCCGCGAAGAAGGCGATTCGCTCGAGAAGGCCGCGACCTTCGCCTACACCTCGACCGCCTTCCCGATGCTCACCGGCACGCTGGTCACCGTGATCGGCTTCATGCCGGTCGGCCTCAATCGCAGCGCGGCCGGCGAATACACCTTCACGCTGTTCGTCGTGATCGCGGCGGCGCTGCTGATCTCGTGGGTCGTGGCGGTGCTGTTCACCCCCTTGCTCGGTGTCAGCCTGCTGCCGCGCACGGTGAAGCCGGCGGCCGAAACGGCGTCGCGGCTGAAAGGCGCCTTCCGGCGAAGCCTGCTGCTGGTCATGCGTTGGCACTGGCTCACCATCGGTGTCGCGGTCGCCTTGTTCGCGCTGTCGGTCGTCGGGCTGCAGTTCGTCCAGCAGCAGTTCTTCCCGGCGGCGGACCGGCCGGAGGTACTGGTCGACTTCAATCTGCCGCAAGACTCCTCGATCTACGAGACGCGCCGGCAGATGGATCGCTTCGAGGCCACGCTCGGCAACGACAAGGACATCGTGCGCTGGAGCTCCTATGTCGGACGCGGCGCGGCGCGTTTCTACCTGCCGCTCGACGAGCAGCTCGAGAATCGGTTCTACGGCCAGATCGTGATCGTCACGCGCGACGTCGATGCCCGCGACCGGGTCATGACACGACTGCGCAAGCTCGGCCGCGACCAATTCATCGGCACCGACGTCTTTGTGCACCCGCTCAATCTCGGGCCGCCGATCGGGCGGCCGGTCCAGTATCGGATCAGCGGCCCCGACATCCAGACCGTGCGGACCCTGTCGCAGAAGCTCGCCACCATCGTCGCGGCGAACAAGAACGTGGGCGACGTCGTCTACGACTGGAACGAGCCGGGCAAGGTGCTGCGGGTCAGGGTCGACCAGAACCGGGCACGCCAGCTCGGCATCAGCTCGCAGGACATCGCTACCGTCCTGAACAACGTGGTGGGTGGCGCCCCGACCACGCAAATGTACGACAGCATCTACCTGATCAATGTCGTGCCGCGCGCTCCCGAGCGCGGCTCCATGGAGACGTTCGAGACCCTGCAGCTTGCCGGCCGGGAAGGCCAACCGATCCCGCTGCACTCCTTCGCCACCGTCCAGTACGAGCTCGAGCAGCCGCTGGTCTACCGGCGCGACCGTCAGCCCACCATCACCGTGATGGCAAGCGTGCTGGGCGACCGACAGCCCGCCACCGTGGTCGCCGAGCTGGCACCAGCCATCGCCAAGTTCACCGCCGCGCGGCCGCCCACCTATACGATCGCGGTCGGCGGCGAAGTCGAGGAGACGCTGAAGAGCGAAAAACCGATCGCCGACGTCGTCCCGATGGTGCTGTTCCTGATGATGACCGTGCTGATGTTCCAGCTGCAGAGCTTCTCCAAGCTCGTGCTGGTGTTGAGCGTGGTGCCGCTCGGCCTGATCGGCGTGGTGCTGGCGCTGCTGCCGACCGGCCAGCCGCTGGGCTTCGTGGCGCTGCTGGGCGTTCTGGCGCTGAGCGGCATCATCGTGCGCAACTCGGTGATCCTGATCGCGCAGATCGACACCTTCCGCGAACAGGGGCTGGCGCCCTGGCCGGCGGTGGTCGAGGCGACCAGCCATCGCCTGCGGCCGATCCTGCTGACCGCTGCCGCCGCCAGCCTCGGCATGATCCCGATCGCCCGCCAGGTGTTCTGGGGGCCGATGGCGTTCGCCATGATCGGCGGCATCATCGTCGCCACCGTGCTGACCTTGCTCTTCCTGCCGGCGCTCTATGTCGCCTGGTATCGCGTCAAGGAGTGATCGCGGTCTAGGATGCGGGCATGAGCTACGATGCGCCCTTTGCCGGCCTGAAGGTTATCGATCTCAGCCAGGGCATTGCCGGGCCCTACTGCGCCATGCTGCTGGCCCAGCACGGCGCTGAGGTGATCAAGGTCGAGGGCATCGGCGAGGGCGACTGGGCACGCACGCTCGGCACGCGCTATGGTAGCCACACCGCCTTCTCGATCATCGGCAATCTCGGCAAGAAGAGCATCGCCGTCGATCTCAAGAGCGCGGCCGGCAAGGATTTGGTCTGGCGCCTGCTGAAGGGCGCCGACGTCTTCCTCGAAGGGTTCAGGCCGGGCGTGATCAAGCGGCTGGGCTTCGACTACGACTCCGTCGCCGCGCGCGAACCGCGGCTTCTTTACCTTTCGATCTCGGGCTTCGGCCAGACCGGCCCGCTCAGCGAGCGGCCGGCGATGGATCCGGTGCTACAGGCCTACACCGGACTGATGAACGAGAACCGTGGCGAAGACGGCATCCCGCATCGCGTGCCGGTGATCGTGGTCGACATGTCGACCGCGCTCTATGCCTTCCAGGCGTTGTCGGCGGCCCTCTATGCCCGCCGCGACGAGGCGCGCGGCCGCTACATCGACGTCAGCCTGATGCAGGCCGCCACGGCGCTGCAACTGATCCGCCTGATGGCGAGCCATCTCGACGGCGGCACGACCCGGGCCAGCGGCGTGTTCCGGACGGCGGACGGCTGGATGACGATCGCCGTCGTCACCGACCGCGACTGGCGCAGCCTGTGCGAGGCCATGGAACGGCCGGAACTGGCCGGCGATCCGCGCTTTGCGACGCTTGCCGCGCGCACCGCCAACGTCGCGGCGTTCTACGCCGTCCTGCAGGCGGCGATCGCCACCCAGCCGTGGTCGGTGTGGACCGAGCGCCTCACCACGGCGCGGCTGATGCATGAGCGGGTGAACAGCTACGCCGACTTCCTCGACCAGCCGCAGGTGCGCGAGACCGGCCTGATCCAATGGCTGAGCCAGGCCGGCCTCAACCGGGAGGTTCCGGTCCCGGCGCTCCCGGGCATGCCGCGCCAGGCCGTCGGCACGCTGCGCGGCACGGCGCCGGCCACGGGCGAACACACCGCCACACTGCTCGCTGAGCACGGCTACAGCGCGAGCGAGATCAAGGTGCTGATCGGTCAAGGCGTGGTCGCCGCGCCGGCATGATCACGAAGCTCGATCCGGCGCAGTATCGCCGCACGCCGTGGAAGAACGGCGGCGGCACCACGGTCGACATTGCCGGGCAGGACGACCTGTGGCGGTTCGGCCGCACGCCGATCACCACGCCCGGGCCGTTCTCCGGCTACTCCGGTTTCGACCGCCTGCAGGTGCTGATCGCCGGGCGCGGTCTGGTGCTCGAGACGCCGGACGGCGAGATCGACGTCCGCGTGCCGTTCAGGCCCGTGCGGTTCAAGGGCGAGACGCCGATCCAAAGTCGCCTCGAAGCGGGCGCGGTCGAGGTGGTGAACCTGATCGGGGCGCGCGCTGCCGTCCAAATCGCGCTCGTGGTCCTGCGGCCCGGCGACCGCCAAGCAGTCGAAGCCGGCACTCATATTGCCTATGCCGCCGAGGAAGCCGCGCTGGAGATCGACGGCGCGAGGCACCGCCTGGCCGTCGATCATGCCTTGCGCATCGCCGTGCAGCACCCGACGATGATCGCCGGCACGGGGGGCGTGCTGTTGCTGGGGAGTGTCCTATGCGCATAGCGGTCGTGGGCGCGGGCGGCGTGGGCGCCGGATTTGGCGCGGCGCTGGCCAAGGCGGGCGGCGATGTCACCTTCATCGCCCGCGGCGCCCATCTGGCGGCGATGAAGAGCAACGGCCTCAAGGTCGAGAGCCCGCGCGGCGACGTCCATCTCCAGCCGACTCAGGCGACCGACGATCCCGCCGCCGTCGGCCCGGTCGATATCGTGCTGTTCTGCGTAAAACTGTGGGACGTCGAAAGCGCCGGCAAGCACATCAAGCCGCTGGTCGGGCCGAACACGGCGGTGATCCCGTTGCAGAACGGCATCGATGCGCCGGAGCGGCTGGTGCCGATCCTGGGCAAGCAGGCGGTGATGGGCGGCGTGGCGCAGATCAGCGCCTCCATCGTGGCGCCCGGCGTGATCCGCCAGGTCGGCACTTTCATGCGCATGCTGTTCGGCGAGCTCGACGGCAGCCGCAGCCAGCGCGGCGAGGCGTTCCTGGCGCTCTGCCAGAAAGCGGGCTTCGACGCCATGCTGAGCGACCAGATCCTGAGCGAGCTCTGGATCAAGTTCATCCTGCTCGCCACCAATGCCAGCGTCGTGGCCGTGGCACGCCAGCCGATCGGCAAGCTGCGCGACGACCCCGACATGCGGCCGCAGTTCGTCGCCGCCTACAACGAGGTGATCGCGGTCGGCAAGGCACGCGGCGTCAAGCTGCCGGCCAATACGCTCGACATGATGCTGGCCTTCAATGCCGGCGCGCCGCCCACCATGAAGCCGTCGATGGCGCTCGATCTCGAGCGCGGCAACCGCATCGAGCTGCCGTGGCTCGGCGGCAAGGTGGTCGAGCTCGGCCGGACGCTCGGCGTGCCGACGCCGACCCACGCGCTGATGTATGCCGCGCTGAAGCCCTACGTCATGGGGACGCCGTCATGATGAGAGCCCTGCTCGCCGCATGCCTCCTGCTCGCCGCTACGTCCGCTGCGCGTGCCGACACCCTAAAACTCCTGACCACCGGCGCATTCAAGCCGGCGGCGCAGGACATCGTCGCTGCCTTCGAGCGCCAGACCGGCCACAAGGTCAACGTCGTCAACGACACCGCCGGCGCACTGCGCCAGCGCGTGGCGGGCGGCGAGAAGTTCGACGTGCTGGTGCTGACGCAGGAAGGTCTCGAGGGCTTGGTCGGCACCAAGAAGATCGACGACACCTCGATCACGCCGCTGGCCAAGGTCGGCATCGGTGTCGGCGTGCCGCTGTCGGCGCCCCAACCCAATATCTCCAGCGTCGAGGGCTTCCGCCACACCCTGCTCGTGGCGCGCGCGGTCGCCTATATCGATCCGGCCTCGGGCGGCTCGAGCGGCATCTATCTCGCCAGGCTGTTCCAGACCATGGGCATCGCCCCGGAGATCGCCAGGAAGGCGGTGCTGGTGCGCGGCGGCGCGGCGGCCGAGCGGGTGGCGCGCGGCGACGCCGACATCGCGCTCCAGCAAGCGAGCGAAATCAAGATGGTGCCGGCGGTCAAGTTCGCCGGGATGCTGCCCGAGCAGATCCAGAACTACACGACCTATTCCGGCGCGATCGCCGCCGACACGACGGCCTTGCAGGCGGCCACCGAGCTGATGGGGGCGTTCTCCGATCCCTCCGCCGATGCGATCCTGAAGCGGCGAGGCTTGGAGATGCCCTAGAGGCGCCTACACCAGTCCGACCCTCTTGGGCGCGAAGTGCGGCAAGACCGTTGCCGGCGCAGCAGGTGTGCCGAGCGGACCGGCCATCAGCTCCGCCAGGATACTGCGGATGTCGGTCGTCATCGCGAGATCGACGGCATTGTCGAGATGTTCGGAGGCGAGTCCCGGCCAGCTGCCATGGATCCGGCCGCCGGCGATGCGCGGGGCGGAGACGATCGTCAGGCCGGCATGGCCATGATCGGTGCCATTGCTCTTGTTGGAGCGCAGCCGCCGGCCGAATTCGCTCATCACGATCATCACCACGCGGTCGAGCCGGTCGTGCAGGTCAGCATGGAAGGCGCCCAGCGCGCGCGATAGCTGGCCCGCGAGGGTGGCAAGCCGTGGCGGTTGGTTCTCGTGCGTGTCCCAGCCGCCCATGTCGACAGCGAAGGCGCGGACGCCGACGTCCATGCGGATGACCCGTGCCACCGCCATCAGACTGCGTCCGATCTCGGTATCTTCGTAGGCGGCACCGCCGGCCGGCTGATAGGGCGCGACCTTCCCGTCGGGCAGGCGCAATGAATTGTCGATCAAGGCGATGCCGCCCAGGGTGCGCTGTGCCGCACGCTCAACCGCACTCGACCCGCCGCCATAAAGGCGCTTCAGCACCGATGCCGCCTGCTTGCCGCCGGGCAGGTTCATGCCGCCGCGCAAATCGGCGGCGCAGATCGTGTCGGCATGGGCGGCGAGCTCCTCGGGCACGCCGGCGACAGCGGCGAAGGCCGGGCCCTGCGCACCACCGGTCGCGGCGAGCCAGCGCGCCATCCAGCCGCCATTCACATGCGCCACCTCGTCGGGACTGGCGATGCCGCGCTCGATCAACTCCTGGGCGCCGAAGTGGCTGCGCGTGCCGTTGGCGAGGCCAGAGGCGTGGACCAGCGCCACGCGCTTGTCCTGATAGAGCTCGCGCAAGGCCGGCATCTCCGGATGCAGGCGGAAGTCGTGCCCGGCCGGCGCACCGTCCAGCTTGAGCGCCGGCTTGTCGCCGTCGGCCAGCAGCCGCATCTCGGGTGGCCGGTCGGCGACGTAGTCGCGATCGTCGACGGGTGCAACGACGCCGAGCGAATCCATGCCGCCGCGGAGAAACACGGTGATCAGTACCGGCCCGACGGCCTGAGGTGCCGCGAACACGCGAACCGACGGCGTGAGCATGAGCGCGGTCGAGGCTGAGAAGAGATGACGACGCGTCAACATGGCTCACCTCATCTGGAACGCCGGCGTCATGGCGCAGTAGGCCAGCATGCGCTTGGCGAGCGGCAGCACGTCCTTGCGCGTGTCGAACGGCGTCCCGGGCTTGAGACCCATG
>Ga0318562_10001433_pt1 | contig 10785 bp, 11 predicted proteins | sample GRESIP066b5f18_FD_203688 | JGI IMG/M metagenome (GOLD analysis project Ga0318562, IMG submission 203688) | Tropical soil microbial communities from Luquillo Experimental Forest, Puerto Rico - GRE.SIPMG.066b5f18 | ecosystem: Environmental > Terrestrial > Soil > Tropical forest > Bulk soil...
AGGCGGCCGAGGTCGCGAAGAAAGGCAACTTCAAGGTGCTGCTCGAGCCGTGGAAAGAGTACAGCGCGTGGATCAACGAGATCTGGGCGGTGAACGGCTCGTGGCTCAAGAAGAAAGAGAACGAGCGCATGGTCATCGATATGCTGAAGGCGCAGATGACCGCGTGGCGCAAGGCGGACGCGGATCTCAACTGGTACGCCGAGGCCTATCGCAAGCACGTGACGCTCAAGGACGCAAAGTCGGCGACGCCGGAGCAGCTGCGGCCGCTATGGGAGGGCCTGACCCGCGAAATCAAGGCGTTTCCGCAGGTGATGGAGCTCAAGCTCGAGTACTGGAACGATCTGCTGCCCGCGTATATTCAGGCTGGCGCCATCGAGGGCAAGGTCAAGGTCGCGTCGGTGATCGAGCCCTCTCTTGCGAAACAGGCCGCATCCGAGCTGGGATAGTGCACACGCATGTCGCAGCCCAAGCTCGAAGTGAGCGGCCTGACGAAGACGTTCGCGCGCGGGCATGGGGAATCCGTGCTCGTGCTCGATCACGTCTCGCTCGCGGTCGCCGACCTCGAGTTCGTCGCGATCGTCGGACCGAGCGGCTGCGGCAAGTCGACGATGCTGCGGATCGTCAACGGCCTCGTTGCCGCCGACAGCGGCACAATCATCATCGACGGGAAGGCGGTCAGCGGCCCCGGACACGGCCTCGGCATGGTGTTTCAGAGCTTCGATCTCTTTCCGTGGCGTACCGCGCTCGGAAACGTCGAATTCGGGATGGAGATGCAGGACTTACCGAAGCGCGAGTGTCACGAGCGCGCGCGCGCCTGGATTCAGCGCGTCGGCCTCGGCGGCTTCGAGAACGCGTATCCGCACGAGCTCTCGGGCGGCATGCAGCAGCGCGTAGGCATCGCGCGGGCGCTCGCGATCGAGCCGACGGTCCTTCTGATGGACGAGCCGTTCGGCGCGCTTGACGTGCAGACGCGCGACCTGCTGCAGGACGAGCTCCTCGCGATTTGGCAGCGCGAGCGCAAGACGGTGCTATTCGTGACGCACTCGATCGAGGAGGCGATTTATCTCGCCGACCGCATCGTGCTGCTGACGCCTCGCCCCGCGCGCGTGGAGCGCGTGCTCGACGTGCCGTTCGGACGACCGCGCAGCGAGGACGTCAAATCGGATCCGGCGTTCGTCGAGCTGCGGCGCGAGATCTGGCAGTCGCTCAAGGGAGGCGTACGCATTTGATGCGGGGTTTCGAATGAAGATCGGAATCGTGGGCGCAGGCGCCATGGGATCGGTGTACGGCGGGCTTTTCTGTGCAGCCGGTCACGACGTGTGGCTCGTCGACCTCTGGCGCGAGCATATCGATGCGATTCGCGGTGGCGGCTTACATGTAAGCGGCATTTCCGGCGAACGCACCGTGCAGCCGAATGCGACGACGAGAACCGCGGACGCGGGGCCATGCGAGCTCGTCGTGATCGCGACGAAGATGCGTGACGTCGAGGCCGCGGCCCGATCGCTCGTGACGATGCGCGGTGCCGGGACGGCGATTCTCGCGATCCAGAATGGCCTCGGCAACCAGGAGATTCTCGAGCATTGCTTCGGCTCGCGCGATTTCCTCGTCGGCATCGCGGGCGGATTCGGCGCGTCCATTCCGAAGCCGGGGAGTGTCCATCACAACGGATGGGACCACGTGAGCATCGCCGAAGCCGCGGGCGAGCGCACGTCACGGCTCGCAAGGATCGTCGATGTGTGGCGCGGTGCCGGATTCAACGCCGAAGGCTACGATGATCCCGATCGGATGATCTGGGGCAAGTACATCTGCAACCTGGCGTTCAGTCCGGTATGTACGGCGCTGTCGCTGCGGATCGGCCAGGTGCTCGACCTACCCGAAGCGCGCGCGCTTGCGGAACTGTGCGCGAGCGAAGCGTTCGCGGTGGCGCAAGCGAAGGGCATCGCGCTCGACTACACCGACCCGGTGGCGCGCATTCACGAATTCGGACGGGTCATTCCCAACGCCCGCCCGTCGATGTTGCTGGACATGGAAGCGGGCCGGCCGACCGAAATCGACGCTTTGAACGGTGCACTTGTGCGCGAGGCTGCGCGCGCCGGCGTTCCCGTGCCGACGAACGCGTTCGTGACCGGGATTGTTCGCGCGCTCGAATCGAAGCAGTCGCAGCTGGGCCGCGCCTATGGCTCGGTGTGATCAGCGGGGACCGGTCGGAACGAAGCGTTGCGCCGGCCCTCGTCGCACTGGAGTCAGTGATTGTCGGCCGGGCTCATACGGTGGGATACGCGAGCAAAGGGATTTGGGGCAAACTCCCACCAACTCCCATGAGGGTGGCCGCCATGACCTACCGACTCATCAGCGAGAAGGACCTTGCCGCGTTTGCCGCTGTGCTCGCACGCAACGGATGGAGGGACAGCGCCTTCGAACTCGAAGAGAACGCGTTCGATCAGGCAACGGCCGAGGTCGAGGCCGCGCAAGGCGAAGTGGGCGTGAAATGCCTCGCGACCCAGGCGGTGGCCGTCTATCGAATCGGCTCGGGTCTCGACTGGGTCTCCGATTTCGCCCGCGATTTGCACGCGGGAAAGATGGGTAGCCCCAGGGCGGTCTCCAGGTAAACTTTACACGCCCGGAACTGCAGCCTTCATTGGCGCCGCAGAGGCTCCTCGCGCGCCGAACATAGGGTGCTCACGTGTTGACCGCTCGGGGTAGGGTCGGCCTAGAATAGTGCGCCATGCATGTCACCGGCTCACCGGAAATAGCGGCGATTCGCCTTGCGCTTCGCGGCACGTTGCCGCAGCCCGACATCTCGAGCTGCTCGTCGAACTGGACGGCGTTCACGGTCGAATTCTATCGGGCGCGCAACATCGATGTCGTCACGCAGTGCTCGTATCACACGATCTCGGTAATCACGAGCGACACCTGTGACCTCTACCAGCGCCGCAATGGCAGGGAGCTGCGCACAACGATGCGTGCCGGCGACGTCGTCATCACGCCAGTGGGTCCGCCCAAGGAATGGCGCCACGCGGACGAAGTCGAATTCATCGCCGTACGGATTCCACCGTCGTTCCTCGAGCGCATCATCGACGAGGAGCGCTGCGCTTCGAAACACCATCTCGATTTGCTCGACAATTTCCAGGCGCGCGATCCGCACATCGAGCAATTGGCGAAGCGCTTGCTCGCTGAATCAATGCGCACCGCTTATGCGAGCAAGGTCTGCGCGGAAGCTCTGGCGACCGAGCTAGGCGTCCATTTGTTGCGCAATTACTGCGTCTCGAACGGCGCCGCTGCCGATCACGACTATGGATTGCCGATCTATAAATTGCACCGCGCAACCGAGTTCATCGAAGAAAATCTGCGCGAAGACCTTACGCTCGATCGGATCGCGGAAGCGCTGGCAATGAGTCCCGGGCACTTCGCGCACACGTTCAAGACGACAACGGGACTCGCCCCTCATCATTATGTCGTCGTGCGGCGCATCGACCGCGCGAAGGCACTGCTCCGCAACACCGAACTGCCGATCGCCGAGATCGCGCATCGCATTGGCTTTCCGAATCCGAGTTATTTTTCGTTCGTGTTCCACCGCACGACCGGTGTGACGCCGCGCCGATTCCGCGAGCATTGCTGATCGCTTCCGAAATAGGGACGTCAGCGTCCCTCTGAAATAATTCGTTTTTCAGGACGCGCCGAAGTTCATGCGCTCCTGAAGCTTGCTGCCGGCTGCGCCGACTTACCTTACTCGGCGGACGACTCTCACCTTCCCGCTCGTTCCGCCACCGCAGAAGAACTGTTCGCTACCGTCGGACTCGAGCCCCGATACGTGTATTCCGGCTGGCATCGCGACGCTCTCCAAGACCTCGCCGGTTCGAGGATCGACTTGCCTCAACGCGCTCTCGTCGCCTTCCCAGGTGCCGTGCCAGAGCTCTCCATCGGCCCACGTGACTCCGGTGACGAAGCGGTTGGACTCGATGGTGCGAAGAATCGCTCCTGTTTCGGGATCGACTTGATGGATCTTCCGCTCCCGATATTGCCCCACCCAGAGCGTTCCCTCAGCCCAGGCGAGTCCCGAGTCACGCCCACCGCCGGGCGCCGGGATCGTGGCGACCACACGACCGGTTTTCGGATCGATTTTCTGGATGCGATCCTCGGCGATCTGAAACAGATGCCGGCCGTCGAACGCCGTTCCGGCATGTGCGGCGACGTCGATCGAGCGAACGATCTTCCCGATTGCCGGATCGAGGGCGTTCAGCTTGTCTCCGGATGCAAACCAGACTTGCTGACCGTCGTAGGTCACCCCATGCACGTGGTCGACACCCGGAAAGGGCCCATACTCACGAACGATATTGGCCGCTGATCGTTTCACGCCTCCATTCTAATCACAGCGAGCAGCGAGGAGCGACACGTGCGGCGTACTTCCGCAATGAGTGCGGCGTCACCGCGCGTCTCCAGACCGGCACCTTGACGCCGCCTGTCTACCAGTATTTCGCGACCGGACGTACCTCGACCGCGCCCCCGAGGCGCGCCGCCGGGATCCGCGACGCCAGCTTGATCGCCGCATCGAGATCGTCGGCCTCGAGGACGAGATATCCCCCGACGGCGCCCTGGGCATCGAGATATGGGCCCTCGGTCGCATGTGCGCTCCCATTGCGCAGCTGCACGGTCCGCGCCGCGTGCGGGAGTCCCAGCGAAAGCCCAGGGGTGACGCCGGGCGTATTGTTGAGCTCGGCGTACTCGGCATAGATGCGCTTCTTCTCGTCTTCCGAGAACGCCTTCCAGCCCTCGGTCGTTGGGGTCGGAGTGGTACCTTGATAGATCAGCAACACGAATTGCATCGTCTTCTCCTTGCAAATCGGGCCAAGTCGACCCTCACCTTGCATGACGACGTAAAGGCCGCAAGTGTGACCGTGCCTTTTCCGTCACACCTCGCACGTCCGCTTCGTCAGGCCATGTGCACGAAGCATCCACGGAAGGCGCGATACCCATGAGCGGCGGAAACGATTGGCTGGCGCGGCGATTCGAGGCCCACCGGGGGCATCTGCGCCGGGTGGCCTATCGGATGCTGGGCTCGCTCGGCGAGGCCGACGATGCGGTGCAGGAGGCTTGGCTGCGGCTCAGTCGCTCCGAGGTGAGCGACATCGACAATCTCGGCGGATGGCTGACGACGGTGGTATCGCGCGTGTGCCTCGACATGCTGCGCTCGCGCAAGACGCGGCGCGAGGAGTCACTCGACGGTAGTCCCGCGGAAACCGCTGCAAGCGCCGCGCACGTTCGCGATCCCGAGGAGGAAGCCGAGCTTGCGGATTCCGTGGGACTCGCGCTGCTCGTGGTTTTGGAAACGCTGGATCCTGCGGAGCGCCTCGCTTTCGTGCTGCACGACATGTTCGACCTGTCCTTCGAGGAGATCGCCGCGATCGTCGGGCGCACGCCGGTCGCGGCGAGACAGCTCGCGAGTCGCGCGCGCCGCCGGGTTCGCGGAGCCCCGGCGCTCGGGTCGACCGAGCTCGCTCGCCAGCGAGGAGTGGTCGATGCATTCATCGCCGCGTTGCGCGCGGGAGACTTCGAGTCTCTCATCGCGGTTCTCGACCCGGACGTTGTGTTCCGCACCGACGTGCCCGGCCCCCCCGGCGCGCCGATCGAAATACGGGGCGCCCAAACCTGGGCGAAGGGTGCGCTCGCGTATGCTCGCGCGGCCCGTTTCATGCAACCGGCCCTCGTCAACGGCGCCGTCGGCCTCGTCCTCGCGCCGCGAGGGCGGTTGTTGCGCGCGCTCACCTTCGAATTCGTCGACGGCAAGATTCTCGCGGCGGAGGTTCTGTCGGACCCCATGCGGCTTCGCGCGCTCGACCTGGCGATACTGCCGTAGGGGACTCGCGTTCCATGATCGAAGGAGCAGATCGTCATTCCGCGGCGCGTCAGCGCATCGCGTTCGCGCGTGAATCTAATCGCCTGGCATTGATGCGGAAAGCAACAACGTCGTCGTGAATCCCGGTGCAGGCGGCATGATCCAGCGACGAGCTCGCGCGCGACCGAACGACTGTACCTTGCCTACTGCCGCAAGCGAGTCGAGTGCCCGCTGCACGGTGCGCTGGCTCGCTCCAAGCGCAATCGCCAGGGCCGAGCTCGACCACGACTCACCGTCGGCGAGGAAGGCGAGAAGCGCCGCATGCCTCTCTTCGACGGGCCGCGCCAGAACGACGACCTCGCGCGCGCGGCGCGGCACTAGCGCGAACCCGCGCTTCGTCGCGCTCACATCGGCCAGCGCCCCAATCAGCGTGCGCAGCCGGCCGATTTCGACTCGCAACCTCGCGCGATGCGTTTCATCGGCGTGCCGGGCTCGGAATGCCCGAGCGACGAGCGTTGCCCTCGGCACGTCTGCGGGCCATGCTTCGCCCAGCGCGCGAGCGAGCGCAAACAACACGGGGCGCCTTGCGAGCGAGACGGCCGCGCCCGCCTCACGCACGATATGACGGCTGGCGTCGACCACGAGCGCCCTCGACGCCATTAACGCTTCGACATCCTCGAGCAGGAGGAAGCGCTCTTCGCCGCGCACAGTCAGGCGTGCCGCAGGGGTATTCAGGACGAGCTCTGCGCTTTCGACCTCTGCAGTCAGCGCAGGGATACCTGATCGGCGCGCTGCGCGCTCGGCCCGGGCGAGTGCGACGCGCGCCGTATGCGTCCGGAGGCGGCGCATCGCAACGCCCGCGACGACCAGCTCGTGCGCGGTTCGCAACGCCGGCGGGAATTGCGTGGGGTCGAAGGCAGCGAGCGCACGCTCGGCCTCGTCAAGGCGCCCGATCAGGAGGAGGCGCCGTATCTCGAGATGCCGCGCATGCGCAGCGTTCACCCGATCGCCATGTCGCTCGAGCGTTGCTCGCGCTGCGTCGAGCGCCTTCGCAGGCCACGTGAGCTCGCGCGAGGCGAGCGCGATCTCGGCCTCTGCGACAACGCACCTCGCGCGCGCGATGACCTCTGTCGGACCGAAGGCGCGCGCGGCACTTCGCAGCAGAGCCTTCGCTCGAGAGAGGTCGCCAAGCTGGGCCATCGCGATACCGCGAAGCGCGAGCGCAGGTGCGTCGTCCCGTAGAGCGACCCGGTTCAGTGCGCCAAGCGGATCACCGGCGGCGAGCGCGAGGGCGGCGGCCTTGATCAGCGAGTCCATATCGCGCCCATGGTGTTAGCAGTCTGGCAGCGGAATCCCGCCACACTTGTCACTCCCATCTTTCGATACCCGGCACTAAATTTAGCTCACGACGACCAACCAGGCTGTCGAATCGAAAGCGGAAGGACATCGAAAGGAGATATGAACTATGACGAGACATACGATCGGAACACGCGACCAGTGGCGCACAGCGCGCCTCGAGCTGCTCAAGGCCGAGAAGGAGCTTACGCGGCGAAGCGACGAGCTTGCGCGGCGGCAGCAGGAACTCCCATGGGTTCGGATCGGCAAAGATTACCGGTTCGAGACCGATGAGGGGAGCGCCTCGCTGGCGGATCTCTTCCGAAAGCGCTCGCAGCTCCTCGTCTATCATTTCATGTTCGGGCCCGACTATAAGGCGGGCTGTGCGACCTGCTCTACGATCGCGGACGCCTTCAATGGCTTCGCCGTCCATCTGGCCAATCACGACGTCACGCTTGCTGCGGTGTCGCGTGCGCCGTTCGCGAAGCTAAAGGCGTACAAGCAGCGGATGGGATGGACGTTTCCGTGGGCGTCCTCGTTCGGCAGCGACTTCAACGCCGACTTCAGTGTCTCCTTCACCGAAGACCAGCAGCGCCAGGGTATCGAATACAACTACCGTCGCGAGGCGGCGGCTGACTTACGGGCTCTCGAGGGAAAGCAGACGGGGCAATGGCGCGGAAGCTCTGAGAGCGGCGCAGAGAGTGCAGAGGGTGCAGAGGGCGCCGTCGCGCTGAACGCGGCGATGGCCGGTACCGACATGGCGACGTACACGCGCGAGCGGCCGGGCATGAGCGCGTTCGCACTCGAGGACGGCGTTGTCTATCACACCTATTCCACCTATGCGCGCGGACTGGACGGGCTCTGGGGCATGTATCAGTGGCTCGACCGTGCGCCGAAGGGGCGCAACGAGAAGGGCGTCTGGTGGCGCCGCCACGACGAGTACGGGGAGCGCTGAGGAGACAGAGATGACGAAACACGTGACCGGGACACGCGAACAGTGGCTGGCAGCGCGGCTTCCGCTGCTCGACGCGGAGAAGGAGCTCTCGCGGCGGAGCGATGAGCTGGCGCGGCGACGTCGGGAGCTGCCGTGGGTCCGGATCGACAAGGAATACCGATTCGAGACAGACGAGGGGCGCGTCTCGCTCGCGGACCTCTTCCGAGGACACTCACAGCTCCTCGTCTATCACTTCATGTTCGGCTACGGGCTCCGGCTCACCGACGAGCGTCAGGGATGTACGGGGTGCTCCCTGGTAGCCGATCACTTCGATGGGGTCATTCCCCATTTGAACGGCCGCGACATTGCCTTCGTTTGTGCGTCGATCGCGCCGTTGCAGCGGCTCCAGGACTACAAGCGGCAAATGGGATGGCGGTTCCCGTGGGTTTCGGCGGCCGGGAGCGACTTCAATTTCGACTTCGGCGCCGCCTTCACCGAGGAGCAGCGGAGAAACGGCGCCGACTACAACTTCCGACATGTCGACAAGCCCGAGCCGCAGAAGGAGGGTATGAGCGCTTTCGCGCTCCAGGACGGCGCCGTCCACCACACCTACTCAACCTACGCCCGTGGCGTCGAGGCCTTGATGGGGACCTATCAGTTCCTCGATCTCGCGCCGTGGGGCAGGAACGAGGACGCACTCGATTTCCCCCAAGCATGGTGGCGGCGCCACGACGAGTACGGCGAGCGGTGAGCAGGATCATGTGCGTCGTCGGCGCAAGCGAGAGACCAGAGATCACGCGACGCATGGTTTCGGATCGATCGTCCGAGCGCAGCTTCTTCGGCGTCTCCGCGCTGCTATTCGTGGTGAGCGCAGCGGTGACGATCGTCTGGTGTGCGTCCATGTCGGCGATGGGCGGGATGCCGATGCCCGGCGGCTGGACGATGTCGATGGCGTGGATGCGGATGCCCGAACAGACGTGGCCGGCTGCAGCGACGTCGTTCGTCGGCATGTGGGTCGTGATGATGGTCGCGATGATGCTGCCATCTTTGGTGCCTATGCTGTGGCGCTACCGCCAGGCCGTCCGCAGGACTGGCGAGATGCGCCTGGGTCGACTGACGGTGTTGGTGGGCGTGGCGTACTTCTTCGTGTGGACTGCGCTCGGAATGGCCGCGTTTCCGCTGGGTGCCGCGCTTGCTGCGGTCGAGATGCAGCAGTCGGCGCTGGCGCGCGCAGCTCCGCTCGCAGTCGGCGTGGTCGTACTGATTGCCGGCGGGCTCCAGTTCACCACGTGGAAGGAGCGTCACCTTGCCTGTTGCCGCGAGCTACCTGGATGTGACTGTACGTTGCCGGCGGACGCCGCGACGGCTTGGCGACAGGGCCTACGCCTCGGTCTCCACTGCGCCGCCTGCTGTGCCGGCTTGACGGCGATCCTCCTCGTCATCGGCGTCATGGATCTGCGCGCGATGGCGGTCGTGGCGACAGCCATCACCGTCGAACGTCTCGCCCCGTCGGGTGAGCGCGCAGCGCGAGCCGTTGGAGCCGTCGTCATCGGGGCAGGGCTGCTCCTGATCGTGCGAGCGGTTGCCCTCGGCTAACTCATAGTCCTGCCCGGCGTCGATCCGAGCGCCGCGGAAAGCGGTTGCGGCCACGCAGGAAGAGCGGAAAACCAGAGCGTGCCGACCAGGAACACGTGGAACGACTTCATTCGCGATTCTATGAACGTCCCGCATCATGCAATGGGGAGACGGCGCGGGTCATGCTATAGAGAGCGGGCGCGCCGCGAGTTGACACCGATCAACTCGGCGCCTGAATGCGCCTCGCTATGGGGAGCGAATCGTTGTCGAGAGTCGGCCCGGCGATCGCGCCCTTGGCCGCTTCGGCCAGACTTCGACGCCTCACGCCGGCGGACGCAATCGAAGCGACCGCCGACGCGACCTGCGATCAGTAAGTGTAGAACATCTGCTGGATTGCCTTGGTGTCGTTGGTCTTCGTCAGCGCGAGCATCAGCAGGATGCGCGCCTTCTGCGGAGACAGCGTGTCGGAGACCACGAAGTCGAGCTCGTCGTCCTTCGCCTCGCCGTTGCGCGCAACGATGCCGTTGCCAACGCGGCTCGCGCGCACGACGACGACGCCCTTCTTGCGGGCATCGATCAGCGCAGGCTCGACCGCCGGACGCGCGAGGCTGCCGTCGCCGACGCCGGCATGAACGATGCCCTTGTCGCCGGCAGCCACAAATGCGTCGATCGGGATCCGATTCATGTTCGCGTATCCGTAGACGATGTCGACCGCCGGCAGCGTGTCGAGATTGGATACGTCGAACTCCGTGTCGGCCGTGTGCTTGCGCGTCGATGTCCGATAGAAGTGGGGCTTGTTGTCCTGCATGTACCCGAGGAAGCCAAGCTCCCAGCTGCGGAAGGTGTCAGCGTTGGCGGTGTTGGTCTTGGTCACTTCGCGCGCACCGTTGATCTGGTCGTTCAGCACGACGAGCACGCCCTTGCCGACCGCCTCCTCGCTCGCCGCGAGAATCGTCGCGTTGTAGAGGTTGATCGGGCCGTCGGCCGACATCGCCGTCGACGGCCGCATCGCGCCGACGATGACCACCGGCTTCTTGCTCTTCACAGTAAGGTTCAGGAAGTAGGCCGTCTCCTCGATCGTGTCTGTGCCATGCGTGATGACGATGCC
>Ga0318562_10001435_pt1 | contig 10779 bp, 10 predicted proteins | sample GRESIP066b5f18_FD_203688 | JGI IMG/M metagenome (GOLD analysis project Ga0318562, IMG submission 203688) | Tropical soil microbial communities from Luquillo Experimental Forest, Puerto Rico - GRE.SIPMG.066b5f18 | ecosystem: Environmental > Terrestrial > Soil > Tropical forest > Bulk soil...
GCGTACGTCCCGGGCGTCCTGCTCGCCCTCGAGCGGCTCGGGACCCTTCCTCCGGGCGTCACGGTCGGCCTCGACGTGCTGCTCTGAGCGGGCTGGCGGAGGAGACGGTTCGGGTCGGCGAGCTGCGGCTGTCGCTTTTGCGCCCGGAGGCTCCCGAGGAGCTCCTCGACGAAGAGGCGTTCGCGCACGACGAGTTCCTGCCCTACTGGGCCGAGCTGTGGCCGGCAGCGACGGCGCTCGTCGCGGTCATCCCGGAGCGCCTCGACGGGGTGCGGGTGCTCGAGCTCGGCTGCGGGCTCGGACTGCCGTCACTGGTCGCCGCTGCGCGCGGCGCGGACGTGACGGCGATCGACTGGGCTGACGACGCCGTCACCCTCCTGCGCCGGAACGCCTCGCGCAACGGGCTGACGCTCGCCTGCGAAGTACATGACTGGCGGCAGCCGATGGAAAGAACCTTCGACCTGGCTCTCGCAGCCGATGTCCTCTACGAGCGCAGGAACGTCGAGCCGGTGCTGACGCGGCTGCGGGAGGCCGCGCCCGAGGCGCTCGTCGGCCTCGCGGGGCGGCCGTACGAGGCGGAGTTCCTTCGCCTCGCAGCACCGGTCGAACAGATCGCCGAGCGCGTCGTGCGGTTCACGCAACCGACTCGAGCAGATCGGCGAGCTCGACCGGATGCGTGAAGAACGGAGAGTGGCCGGCTTCGAGTGTGACCACGCGCCCGGCGTAAGCGGCCCCGGCCCGAATCTGCCACTCCGGCTCGATCACGGCATCCTGGAGGGTCGCCACGACCACGTCGCGCTCCGACCCCGAACGCACGATCGGATCGATCGGCGCCTGCGCGCGGAGCCGGGCGAACGCTTCGTCCGACTGGGCGCGCGCGCAGTCCGGAAAGAGTCGCGCGAAAGCCGTCTCGGCATCCGGCCAGTACGAGCGACCTAGCTCGTCGCTCACGGTTCCCCCGAACCCGTCGGCGAAGCATTCCGCCCAGAGCCGCTCGACCGGGAGCAGCGCGGCGAGGAACACGCGCGCCCGCGCCTCGACGAACGGAATCGTCAGCCCGGCGAGCGAATGGCCGACCACGACCGCCTCGGGCTGCGGTCCGAGCAGCCGTGCGTAGTCGAGCTGGGTGAGCCCAACCTTGTCGGACGGGAGGTCGGGCGCCTCGACCGCGTGACCCCGCCGCTCCAGCTCCCGCTGAAGCTGCTCGAAGCACCAGCCCCCGTGCCAGGCACCGTGAACCAGGAGGAACCGAGTCACGAAGGGCGCAGTATCCTGCCAGAGGTGCTCGGCCGCGTCCTCACCGCGATCGTCACACCGTTCCGGGACGACGGGTCGGTCGACTTCGACGCGTTCCAAGAGCTCGCCCGGCACCTCGTCGATAACGGCTCCGACGGGCTCGTGGTCGCGGGGACGACGGGGGAGAGCCCGACTCTCAGCGACGGCGAGCGGCTCGACCTGATCCGCGCCGCGATCGAGTCGGTCGGTGATCGAGCCACGATCGTCGCCGGCACCGGCACCTACTCGACGGCGCACTCCGTCCACCTGACCGCGGAAGCACACGAGCTCGGCGCCGACGCCTTCCTGATCGTCACGCCCTACTACAGCAAGCCGCCGCAGCGCGGGATCGTCGCGCATTTCGAGGCGATCGCCGCCGCGAGCGACCGGCCGATCGTCGTCTACAACATCCCGTCCCGGGTAGTCGTGAACATCGAGCCGGACACGATCTCGCGTCTCGCCGAGATCGAGACCGTCGGCGCGGTGAAGCAGGCGAACGACGACCTCGACCAGGCTCGGCACATCGTCGAGACCGGGCTCGACCTCTACGCCGGCGACGACAACCTCTTGCAGCGCTTCCTCGAGATCGGCGGTGTGGGGGGCGTGTGCGTTCACACGCACGTCGTCGGGCCCCGCGTCGCCGAGCAGGTGCAGGCGGTGCTAGACGGCGATGTCGCCCGGGCGCGGGAGATCGACTCGGAGCTCGCGCCGGTGTACGACCTGCTCAAGGTGCAGACCAATCCGATCGCGATCAAGGCGGCGCTGTCCCTGCTCGGTCATCGCGTCGGCGGGCACCGGCTCCCGCTGGTTGTGGCCGACCAGGCGGAGACTGAGCAGATCCGAGACTGCCTCGAGCGACTCGGCCTGCTCGTCCACGCGTAGGCGCACTACTAGACTCAGGCCGCGATGGCGGACGTCCTGCGCGTGATCCCCCTCGGCGGCCTCGGCGAGGTCGGCAAGAACATGACGGTCTACGAGCTCGACGGGGAGCGGCTGGTCGTCGACGCGGGAATGGCGTTCCCGCGCGACGAGCACCTGGGCGTCGACCTGATCCTTCCGGACTTCGGCTACCTCCGTGACCAGGGCGAGGTGCGCGCGGTCGTGCTGACGCACGCGCACGAGGATCACGTGGGCTCGCTGCCATACCTGATGCGAGAGGTCGGCGTCCGTGAGGTGTGGGCGACCCGGCTGACCCTCGGCCTCGTCAAGTCGAAGCTCGACGAGCACGGCCTGCTGCGCGCTTCCGAGCTGCGCGAAATCGATCCCGACGGGCCGCCGCTCGACATCGGCCCGTTCCGGCTCGAGTTCGTGCGCATGGCGCACTCCGTCCCCGACACGGTCGGGATTGCGATCGAGACGGCTGCCGGGCGCGTCTTCCACACGGGAGACTGGAAGCTCGATCACACGCCGGTGGACGGCCTGCGGACGGACGTCGGGAAGCTGGCCGAGCTCGGCAACCGCGGTGTCGATCTGCTCTGCGGCGACTCGACCAACGCCGAGCGCCCTGGGTTCACACGCTCGGAACGCGTCGTCGGCGAGGCGTTCCGCCAGATCATCCCCACGCGCCAGGGCCGGGTCCTCGTCTCGAGCTTCGCGTCGAACATCCACCGGATGCAGCAGGCGATCGACGTCGCCGTCGACTGCGGCCGCCGCGTCGCCGTCGTCGGGCGGTCGATGAGACGCAACCTGAACGTCGCTCGGAACCTCGGCTACATCGAGATCGCGGAGGAGCTGCTCGTCCGCCCGGCGGACCTCGACGACGTGCCGCCGAACGAGCAGCTCGTGCTCTGCACCGGCTCCCAGGGCGAGCCGCTTTCCGCCTTGACCCGGATCGCGTACAACGACCACCCGTCGGTGCACGTCGAGCGCGGCGACACGGTGATCATCTCCGCCCGCCCGGTCCCTGGGAACGAGCTGCGCGTGCACGACGCGATCAACCGGCTCACCCGCAACGGAGCGGAGGTGCTCCACGAGGAGAACGCGCCGGTCCACGTCTCGGGCCACGCCCGTGCTGAGGAGCTCCGCACGTTGCTCGGGCTCGTCCGGCCGAAGGCCGTGATGCCGATCCACGGTGAGTTCCGCATGCTCGCCGCCCACGGACGACTGGCGCAGGAGTCCGGCGTTCCTGCGTCGTCGATCGTGATCGCCGAGAACGGGGACGTCGTCGAGCTCTCCTCCGAAGGCGTCCGCATCGCGGGGAAGATCGAGGCCGGCGTCACGTTCGTCGACGGGCTCGGAGTCGGCGACGTCTCCGACGTGGCGCTCCGCGACCGCCGCCACATGTCCGAGGACGGGGTGTTGATCGTGGTCGCGACGCTGTCCGACGGTGAGATCGCACGGCCCGAGCTCATCGCGCGCGGCTTCGCCGAGTCGGACGAGCTCTTCTCGGAGATGCGCGAGGAGGCCCACGAGATCGTCCGTGACCTGCTCGCCCAGGACGTCAGCGAGATCAAGCTCCTGCAGGAGCACCTGCACGACGGGATCGGGCAGCTCGTCTACGACCGCACCCGCCGCCGCCCCATGATCCTCCCGGTGGTGGTCGAGGTATGAGGCGTAGGCTCGACGGAGCCGTGCAAGGAGCGGAGGCGACGGCTTTGCCGGCGCCGCAGCGGGTATGAGCGCTACCAGCTTGCAGCCGGAGTGGGCGGAGGTGATCGCCGAGCATGCGGTCGAGGCCGAGACCGCGCAGCGGCTGATCCACCAGCTGCTCGCCGCGCAGGTATCGGCGCTCGCGTTCTGCCGCCTGCTCGAACGCTGGTCGCGCGGAGAGGCCAAGCCGTCGACGCCCGGCCGCCGGCAAGCCGCGCTTCGCCGGGCGGCAGACCGCGTCGAGACGGCTCTCGCCGGCCTGGAGCGTCCGCTCGGCCGCTACCTGCTCGAGCTCGAGGCCGGGACGGCCGAGGGCCAGTCGTGGTTCGGGGAGGCCGGCCCCGCGGAGCTCGTCGACTGGAAGCCCGTGCTCGACCGCGCCGGTGTCAGCGTGGAGCCGTACCGTGTGGCGGCGACCTACCTCGAGCTCGCGATCCTCATCCGTGCCCTGGAAGGACTGGCCGCAACGGTGCGGTGGCACTCGCGAGTGGGCGTCGGGTCGTTGTGGGCGGGCCTGTTCGACCTGCGCGAGAACCTGCTCGGCCGCACCCTCGACGATCTGCGCGCGATCGCCGCCTGACGCCGCTTCTCGTGACTGTCGAGCTCACGGTGGTCGGCTCGATCAACCTCGACCTGGTCGCACGCGTTGAACACTTGCCGCGGCCGGGAGAGACGCTCGCGGCAACCGGTTTCGACCGGTTCCCCGGCGGCAAGGGCGCGAACCAGGCGGTGGCCGCCGCCCGCCTGGGAGCGCACGTGCGCATGATCGGCGCGGTCGGAGAGGACCCGCTCGCGGAGGAGGCACTGGCTGGGCTGGTCGACGCGGGCATCCGGCTCGAGCTCGACCGTGCGGACGAGACTGGGCTGGCGCTGATCTTCGTCGCCGCAGACGGCGAGACCCAGATCGTCGTTGCGCCCGGCGCGAACGCGCACGTCGTGCCGCGACGCGTCGGGGGGGCGGTGCTGTGCCAGCTCGAGGTGCCCGACGAGGTCGTGCTCGAAGCGAGACGGGACGCGTCGTTCTTCGCGCTCAACGCCGCACCGGCCCGTGCGATCGACGTCGTGCCCGACCTCCTGATCGTCAATAGGCTCGAGCACGAGATCGTCTCCGCTGGGGCGCTCGTCGCCGTCACGTTCGGCCCCGAAGGGGCGGCGCTCTACGAGAACGGCCGCGAGGTCGCGCGCGCGGTGCCTCCTCTCGTGGACGCCGTCGACGGGACGGCTGCGGGCGACGCCTTCGCCGCGTGTCTGGTCGTCTCGCTGCTCGAGTCCCGTACGCGCACAGAGGCGCTCGAGCGGGCCTGCGCCGCCGGGGCGCTCGCTGCGTCGCGGCCGGGTGCGCAACCCTCGCTGCCGACCCGTCTCGACGTTGAAGCGATACTCGCGTCATGACATCGACCCCGATCATCCTCGACTGCGACCCCGGTCACGACGACGCGATCGCGCTGCTGCTGGCGCTGGCTTCCCCCGAGATCGAGCTCCTGGGAGTGACCACGGTCTCCGGAAACCAGACACTCGACAAGACGACGGCCAACGCCCTTCGCATACTGGAGTTCGTCGACCGCACCGACGTTCCCGTCTACGCCGGTGCGGAGCGCCCGCTCGTCCGCCCCCGCGACGTCGCCGCTCACGTCCACGGCGAGTCAGGCCTCGACGGCCCTGAGCTGCCGGAGCCGACGACCGCCGCCCACGAGCAGCACGCCGTCGACTTCATCGCCGAGCAGATCGGTGCGCGCAACGGCAAGGTGACCCTCGTGCCGACGGGCCCGCTCACGAACATCGCGCTGCTGTTCGTGCTGCACCCGGACGCCGTGCCGCAGCGGATCGTGCTCATGGGCGGCTCGGTCGGCGAGGGGAACCGGACGCCGGCGGCCGAATTCAACATCTGGGCCGACCCGGAGGCGGCCCAGCGCGTGTTCGCGGCCGGGCTCGACACGACGATGATCGGTCTCGACGCCACCCACCGCGCTCTCGTCACCGACGCGCACACCGAGCGCCTCCGCGCTGCAGGCAGGGTGGGGTCGCTGGTCGCCGAGCTGATGGACTTCTACTCGCGGTTCCACCGCGTGCGCTACCCCGAGCTCCCGGGCTCGCCCATGCACGATCCCGTCTGCATCGCTCATCTCGTAGACCCGGGGCTGGTCGACGTCCGGGCGGCGAACATCGAAGTCGACTGCAGCACCGGCCCGAGCTGGGGGCGGACGAACGTGGACTGGCGCGGCCGCGAGCACTTCGGGCCCCCGAACGCAAAGGTCGCGCTCGATCTCGATGGCAGCCGGTTCGCCGAGCTGCTGATCGAGCGGCTCGCCACGTTGGGATGACACTCGTCTTCGCCGCGATCGCGCCGCATGGCGGGCTCGTCTTCGACCAGCCCGACGGCGAGACACGCCGCGGCATGGACGAGCTCGCGCGACGCTTCGCCGCCGCGAGCCCGGAGGCGGTCATCATCGCGACACCCCACGGGACCCTCCTCGACGACCGCTTCGGCGTCGTCCTCGCCGCCCGGCTGTCCGAACATCCATCGCCCTTCGTCGAGGACTCGCGGCTGTACGACGGCCCGGGCGAGCCGCGGCTCGCCGATTCGTGCCTCACTGCGCTGCGGGAGGACGGGATCCCGGCCGCCGGGGTCACGTTCGGCGCGACGGCCGCCGGGGACTCGGAGATGCCGATCGACTGGGGAGCGGGGATCCCGCTATCGTTCCTGCGGGCTCCGGCTGTCGTCGTCACCCCCTGCCGCGCGCTCTCGAACCAGCTCCACGTCCGTGCGGGGGCCACGCTGGCCCGCGCGACCGGCGCGAGGCGGGTCGCGTTCGTGGCGAGCGCCGACCACGGGCACGGTCACTCGGAGGACGGGCCGTATGGATTCTCGCCGCACTCCGCCCACTACGACGAGGCGATCGTCCGGCTCGTGCGCGAGAACAACCTGCGCGAGCTCGTCGACTGGGACCCGGAGATCGCCGTCACGGCGCTGGCCGACAGCTTCTGGCAGCTGCTGATGCTGCACGGCGCGGTCGGCGATCGGTGGCGGCCCGAGCTCCTCAGCTACGAGGCTCCGACGTACTTCGGGATGCTGACAGCCTCGTACGCCCGGCAGGACTGAGCGCCGGGACCGAGAAGTGCCAGGCAAATGCCGCGGAAGAGGCGGGTCCACAAGACGTCCCCGAAGACGCCGAGCCGCGTGAAGAAGCGGACGCGGCGTCGTCGAGCACGGTCGCATCACCATCCTGAGCTGATCGGGCTGACGCTCGTCGGGGTCGGCGTGTTCCTGGCCGCGATCCTGTGGTTCGGGTTCAACGGCGGTCCAGTCACGGACGTCGCAACCGCCGCGATCGGAGCGGCCGCCTATCTGGCACCGCTCGTGCTCGTCCCGATGGGAGCGCTCGTGGTCACGAGGAGCCGCCTCGTCGACGTGCGGCCGTTCCAGCTCGGCCTGGCCGTCGCGATCACCGGCCTTCTGCTCACGCTCGGCGACGCCCACGGCGGTGCCGCCGGGCGCGGACTCGAGTCGGTCGTGGCGGTCGGCCTGGGAACGACCGGTGCGACGATCCTCGGGGTGCTGCTGACGATCGCGGGACTGCTGCTGCTGACCGGCGCGAGCCTGGGCGCGATCCTCCGCCGCACCGGCCACGCGGTGCACGCTGCACACACCCGCGTGCGCGCAGCCAAGCTGGCCTCCGAGCAGGAGCCGCCTCCGGTCGAGGAGCGCGGACGCCCACTGGCGCCGCCCGTCGACGTCAAGCACGACTACCCGGACCTCGTCTCCGACTCGATCTCCGGCCCGCCGCCGGTGCTGCTACGCGACGAGCCCGAGGACTTCGAGGCCGCCACCGGCGAGAACACGCAGGAGACCCTCTTCGACCCCCCCGTCCCTGCGCGTCCCGACTACACGCTGCCCGAGCGATCGCTCCTGCACGTCTCGAAGCCGGGCGCGGGACCGAACGGCGAAGCGGGGCAGCGGGTTGCCGAGGCGCTCGTCACATGCCTCGCGCACTTCGGCGTCGAGGCAACCGTGATCGGACAGATCGCCGGGCCGAGAGTGACGCGCTACGAGTTGCAGCTGGCGCCCGGCACGAAGGTGGGGAAGGTCGCCCAGCTGAAGGACGACCTCTCGTACGCGCTCGCGACCACGGAGATCCGCATCCTCGCGCCGATCCCCGGCAAGCAGGCCGTCGGCGTTGAGGTCCCGAACCTGAGCCCGAACCTCGTCACGCTCGGCGACATCTTCGACGACCTGCCGCAGGCGGCGAGCCCGCTCTCCGTCTGGCTCGGCAAGGACATCTCCGGCTCGGCGGTATGGGCCGACCTTGCGCGGATGCCGCACATCCTGATCGCCGGCACCACCGGCTCGGGCAAGTCGGGCTGCATCAACACGATCATCACGTCGATCCTGCTGCGGGCGACTCCCGACGAGGCGCGCCTGATCCTGATCGACCCGAAGCGGATCGAGCTCAACTACTACGAGGCGATCCCACACCTGCTGACGCCCGTCGTCTCGAGCCCGAAGGAGGCGTCGGCGGTCCTGCTCAACGTCGTGACCGAGATGGAACGGCGATACGAACGCCTCGCCCAGGTACGCGCGCGCAACCTCAACGAAGCCAACCGCGCGCTCCGCAAGCGTGGGGAGGAGGAGCTCCCGTACCTGCTGGTCGTGATCGACGAGCTGGCCGACCTGATGATGGTGAGCCCTCAGGAGGTCGAGGACTCGATCATCCGGCTCGCGCAGAAGTCGCGGGCCGTCGGGATCCACCTGGTGCTCGCGACACAACGCCCGTCGGTGGACGTGATCACCGGGATGATCAAGGCGAACGTCCCGTCGCGGATCGCGTTCGCCGTCTCGTCGCAGACCGACTCGCGCGTGATCCTCGACTCGAACGGGGCCGAGAGCCTGCTCGGGCAGGGCGACATGCTGTTCAAGCCGCTCGGCACCTCGCGCGTGCAGCGCGTGCAGGGCGCGTTCGTCACCGAGGAGGAGATCGCGATGATCGTCGAGCAGACGCGCGCCCAGCGGGAACAGGAGGTCGACGAGAGCTTCCTCGAGGCGCCGCAGGTCTTTGCCGACGACGTCGACGATCCGGACGGCGAGTTCGACCCCGACGAGGATCCGCTCCTCGACCGCGCGATCGAGGTCGTCGTGACGGCGCAGACGGCCAGCGTCAGCCTCCTCCAGCGGCGCCTCCGCGTCGGCTACACCAGAGCGGGGCGACTGATCGATATGCTGGAGCGGCGCGGGATCATCTCGCCCTACGAGGGGTCGAAACCGCGGCGGGTGCTGGTCTCCGAAGGCGAGCTCGAGCGCCTTGCGGCGGCACCCGCAGACGTCTGATTAACGCTCGTTCCGCCTAACCAGCTGGCCTTCCAAGCGTCTGAGCTTGGGGTTAGGGTAACCCCGCACTCACCCCACACACGTTCCGATAGAGGAGGGTTCATCCAAGTGAGGAAGCGTTGGCTCACGGTCACGATCCTGTCGATCGTGGCGGTGCTCTTGGCATCCGTGGTCGCTGCTACGCGCAGTTCCGCGGCATCGCCCTTTAGCGCCTGCCTGGTGACGGACATCGGCGGACTGAACGACAAGTCGTTCAACCACCTCGCCTATGTCGGGCTGCTGAAGGCCCAGAGCACCGGAGTGAAGGGTCGCGTCATCCAGTCGCAGTCCAACAACCAATACATCCCGAACCTGACGACGTGCGCCCGGAGCGGTGCAGGGATCACGATCGGCGTCGGGTTCCTGATGACGGATGCGATGGACGCGGTCGCGTCGTCGTTCCCGAAGAGCAAGTTCGCGATCGTTGACGTCGACGTCACGACGCTCAAGCACAAGCCGAAGAACGTCCAGGGGCTGCTCTTCCGCGAGCAGCAGGCCGGCTACCTGGTCGGCTACGCGGCAGGTCTCTGGACCAAGCAGCGCGGTGGCGCCGCGGTCGGCTCGGTCGGCGGCATCAAGATCCCGCCGGTCGACCGCTACATCGCGGGCTACCAGTACGGCGCGAAGAAGGCCGATCCGGGGATCAAGACCCTGAACGCCTACTCGAACAGCTTCACCGCTCAGGCGAAGTGCAAGGAAGCGGCGCTCAACCAGATCGCCGCCGGCTCGGACGTCGAGTTCCAGGTCGCCGGCTCGTGCGGCCTCGGCGTGCTCGACGCGGCACACAGCAAGAACATCTTCGGCGTCGGCGTCGACGCGGACCAGGGATACCTGGGACCGTGGGTGATGACGAGTGCTCTGAAGAAGGTCGACGTGGCGGTCTACAGCGCGATCAAGAGCGCTCAGGCGGGCACGCTCAAGACGGGCCAGAACCGGCAGTTCGGCGCCGACGTGAACGGTGTCGGCTACGGCAAGTGGAGCTCGAGGGTCCCGGCCAGCATCCGTGCGGCAGTGCTCAAGCAGTACTCGCTGCTGAAGGCCGGCAAGATCTCGGGCATCCCGACGACGGTCAAGTAGCGGCAAGCACACACGCGTGTGAGACGGGGCGGTTAAGACCGCCCCGTCTCGTTCGCATGGCCTCGGCCGATCTGCATAGGATCGGCCGGCATGGCTGACGGGCCGATTCTCGCGCTCGAGGGAATCACGAAGGAGTTCCCCGGAGTGCTCGCCAACGATCACATCGACTTCGACCTCATGCCGGGCGAAGTGCACGCGTTGCTCGGCGAGAACGGCGCTGGCAAGTCGACGCTGATGAACATCCTCTACGGGCTGTACACACCCGACGAGGGGCGGATCCTGCTGCGCGGCAACCCGATCGAACTCGGCTCGACGAAGGCGGCGATCGAGCACGGGATCGGGATGGTGCACCAGCACTTCATGCTCATCCCGGTCATGACGGTGGCCGAGAACATCGTCCTCGCCTCCGAGCCGCGCCAGGCGGGCGTGCTGCTCGACTACTCCGCCGCCGACCGCCGCGTGGAGGAGCTGTCGAC
>Ga0318562_10001436_pt1 | contig 10777 bp, 11 predicted proteins | sample GRESIP066b5f18_FD_203688 | JGI IMG/M metagenome (GOLD analysis project Ga0318562, IMG submission 203688) | Tropical soil microbial communities from Luquillo Experimental Forest, Puerto Rico - GRE.SIPMG.066b5f18 | ecosystem: Environmental > Terrestrial > Soil > Tropical forest > Bulk soil...
CCGCCGACACGCTGGTGATCGCCAAACAGATCGACGATCTGATCTCGCTCGACCCGGGCGAAGCCTACGAGCTGTCGGGCATCGAGATCATCGCCAACTCCTACGACCGCATCATGCGGTTCGAGCCGTCCGACATCAACAAGCTGGTGCCGGGCGTCGCCGAGAGCGTCAGCGTCAGCGACGACGGCAAGACCTTCACGTTCAAGATCCGCGCCGGCCAGAAATTCGCCTCCGGCAATCCGGTCACCGCGGGCGACGCGGCCTGGTCGCTGCAGCGCGTGATCAAACTCGAAAAGACCCCGGTGTTCCTGCTGGCCCAGCTTGGCTGGGACAAGGACAACATCGACAAGATGGTGACCGCGCCGGATGATTCGACGCTCAAGGTGACCATCTCGGCGAACTTCGCCCCGACCCTCGTCTATGCGCTCCTCGGCTCGGTGGTCGGCTCGGTCGTCGACATGAAGACCGCGATGGCTCACGACGCCGGCGGCGATTTGGGCAATGGGTGGCTCAAGACCAATTCGGCCGGTTCGGGCGCCTACATCATCAAATCGTGGAAGGCCACCGACTCAGTCGTGCTTGAGGCCAACCCGAACTATCGCGGCGGCCTCGCCAAGCTGAAGCGCGTCGTCATCCGGCACATCCCCGAACCGTCGGCCCAGCGCCTGGCGCTCGAGAAGGGCGACGTCGACGTCGCGGAAAATCTAACCCCCGATCAGGTCACCGCGATCGAGAGCAATAAGGACATCAAGGTCACGACGATCCCGCAGGCTCTGCTTTATTACATCGGCCTCAACCTCAAGACCAAGGAACTGCAGGACCCCCGCGTCCGCCAAGCCCTTCGCTATCTCGTCGACTATGACGGCATGGCCAATTCCTTCCTAAAGGGCGCCGAGCAGGTCCACCAGTCGTTCTGGGCCTCGGGCTTCTGGGCCGCGTATGACCAGAATCCGTACAAGCTCGATCCGGCGAAGGCGAAGGAACTCCTCACCGCGGCCGGCTATCCCGACGGCTTCTCGATCGATCTCGACGCGCCGAACTTCGCCCCCTTCACCAACATGGCCCAGTCGGTACAGTCGACCATGGCGCAGGGCGGGATCAAGGTGAACATCGTCTCCGCCGAGATGAAGCCGCTGCTCACTAAGTACCGTGCGCGTCAGCATCAGTTGCTGATGGTTTACTGGGGTCCGGACTATATGGACCCGCACACCAATGCTGACGGCTTTGTCACCAACAACGACAATTCCGACGGGGCTTCGGGACATCCGCTCGCCTGGCGCAACACGTGGCAGGACGCGGACCTCGTCAAGGCCGTGGCGGACGCCGCGAGCGAGCGTGACGAAGGCAAGCGCAAGGACGACTACATCGAGCTTCAGAAGAAGGTGCTCGATGTCGGGTCGTACATCATCATGTTCCAGGCGACTGCACAGCGCGCAGACCGCGCCAACGTGCAGGGCTTCATCCAGGGACCATCTGCCGACGTCGTCTACTACAATATGACGACCAAGTAAGGCCACGCGGTGCCGGGATTTCTCGACCGGCGCGGCGCCGTCCAATTGGACTAGGGTGGTGGCGCGGAAATGCTCATCGGTCGGCTTCGTGGTGTCAGATGGGGTAGCAGGTTCTGCCCATTGACGGCGATCTGTCGATAGGACGACCTTAGCTCCGCGGCCGCCGCAGCGATCGTCGTGTGGCCGCTTTGGGTCAAAAAATCACCGTGCCGCGACGCGCGATTGACGGCGAATCGAGGTCGGGGCGCCGGCGGTCAGCTTCGCACGCGGAACCGTCAAATCGCCGCCGTTCGTGGCGTCAGCTTCGCCGTCGAGGAGGGCGAGACCTTTGGCCTCGTCGGACCCTCCGGCTGCGGCAAGTCAACCGTACTCCGCGTCATCGCCGGGTTGCAGCGCGAGTGGAGCGGCCGTGTCAGCGCTCTGAGCCAGCCCTACCGGCCTGGCCGGCGTCTGACCGGCGAGGTCCGCCGCGCCGTGCAGATGGTCTTCCAGGACCCCTACGCCTCGCTTCACCCGCGCCACACCATCCGCCGGACCTTGGAAGAGCCTCTCCGCGTCAATCGCGTGCCGGCGGCGCGCACCCGCGCCGCCGAGGCGCTCGCCGCGGTGGGCCTCGCCCCCGAACTGGCCCGCCGCTACCCCAACGCGCTCTCCGGCGGCCAGCGCCAGCGCGTTGCCATCGCCCGTGCCCTCCTCCTCCGGCCGCGCCTCCTCCTCCTCCTCGACGAGCCGACCTCGGCGCTCGACATGTCGGTGCAGGCCGAGATCCTCAACCTCCTCAACGATCTCAAGCGGGCGAGCGGCATGACCTTCATCCTGGTCAGCCACGACATGGACGTGATCGCCCACATGTGCGACCGCGCCGCCACCATGCGCCGCGGCCAGATCATCGAGATGATGGGGAGGGAGAGGCTGAGCGCGACGGGCGCCACGGCATCGAGCGATCGGTCTCCCACCCCCCTTGCGGGGGAGGGCCGGGGAGAGGGGTCAGCGCCAACGTTTCAGCGGCAATAGGGCGAACCCACTCAAACGACGACCGCGAGGGCAGGGATTGGGGGCGGTTGACAGGTTGGGCGGTGACCCGTCTCCCCGGCCCTCCCCCGCAAGGGTCCCGCAAGGGGGAGGGAGAGCGATCGACCAGCGCCATGCTTTTCATTCCACCGTCACGAACTCCGGCGCCGCCCTGATCGTGTTGCTCACGGTGCAGGTCGCCTCGGCCTCGGCGATGAGCGCGGCGCGCGTCGCCTCGTCGAAGTCGCCGTCGACCTCGAACTTGATGCGGAGGCGCGTGACGCGCGGCGGGCCGTCCGCCGCCTTGTTGCCGTGGACGATCACCCGGGCCGAGCGCAGCCGGTCGATGACGCCGGTCCGGCGGGCGGCGTCGCGGAGGCTCACCACCAGGCAGCCGGCGACCGCGGCGTAGAGGAGGTCGAGCGGGCTGAAGGCCGGATCGGTCGCCGCCCGGTTGAGCCGGATCTCGCCGCCGGTCGCGCTGGTGACTGCCGCCTGGCCAGTCGGCCCGATCACCGCCGTCGCGCCGGTCTCACGCGGTTTGACGGTTGCCATCGATAGAAACTCCCGGGTGCCCGCCGCTTCACTGAAGTTGTAGCGCGGATGTCGTGCCGTGTGGCGGCGAAACGCTACACTTCTCTCAATTCGACCTGCGCGACATAGGGTCCGTTTTCCTCGGCTGGAAGGATGCGCTACGCAGCGCTGCCATGCGTCCGTCAGCAATACCGCCGACGCCCGGCGCCGGCCGTCGCCGGGACGCCCATTTTGCCGGCGCGCGCGCCGTGCAACTCTGCGCGAGCATCGAATCGATGGACGCACCGTGAATGAGCGATGAGAACCAGGAAGCCTGGTGGCGGCGGACGCAAGCCCTTGCGGTGGCGACGCTTGCCGGAGCCACGATTGTCGGGTTGTTTCTCCTGGTCTTCGGCCCGTTCCTCGACCGGTTGAAGCCGTTCAGCCTCTCCCTGGGCTATCTTCTTGCAGCCGAAGGGCTGCCGCTCGGTCTCGTCCTTCTCGTCTTCTGGTTCGCCAATCGCCAGGACGAGACGGATCGCCGGCACAATCTCGGCGAGGAATAGCCGATGCTTACCGGCAGGCGCGGCGACGCGCGCGAGCTCGGCCAAACCTACGGTTTGTTCGCGGGCGCGTTTGTCGGCCTCCTGATCGTCTTCGCCATGCTCGGCCAGTATGGCCTGCCGGACCCGTTCATCGCCGTCCTCGTGGTGGCACTGACGCTCCTCAGCTTCGCCGTCATCGGCGTCCTCGCACGGACGCTGTCGGAGCCCCATTTCTACCTCGCCGGCCGCGCGGTTCCGCACGTCTTCAACGGCCTCGCCACGACCACGGCCTTCGTTTCCGGAACCGGATTCGTCGGCCTTGCCGGCGCCTTCTTCACCGGGGGCTCGGCAGCGCTGGCGCTGGTGGTCGGCGTCGGCGCCGGCTTCCTCCTCCTTGCCGTGTTGGTTGCGCCCTATCTGCGCAAATCCGGGGCCGTCACCGTCCCCGACTTTCTCGCCATCCGTTATGGCGGCGGCGACCTCATCCGAGCGGTCGGATTGCTCGTGCTCCTCCTCGTATCGTTTCCGACGCTCGCGGCGGGGATCGCCGCCGCCGTCTTCATCTTCGAGACGTTCCTCAAGGTCAGCGCCACGACGGCGCTCGACATTGCCGTCGGCACGATCCTCCTCTCGACCCTCCTCGGCGGCATGCGCGCCGTTACCCTGGTGGCGGGCGCACAGGCGATCGTGCTCCTCGTCGGCCTTCTTGCTCCGGCTGCCATTGTCTCGGCACGCAACTATGGACTGCCGATCCCGCAACTCACCTATGGCTATGCCCTGGACGAGGCCGCGGCGGTGGGCGGCACGCTCGCGACGATGGCAAGCCGTTTCCTGCCGTTCTCCGACACGAGCTGGTTCACGCTCGCCGGGGCCACAGTCTCGCTCGCGACAGGGATCGCTGCCCTGCCCCACCTCATCGGGAGAAGCCTGAGCGCCGGCCGGATCAGCGGTGCGCGCCGATCGCTCGGCTGGGCGCTCTTCTTCATTGCGATCATCCTCCTCACCGCGCCGGCGCTCGCCGCCTTCGTCAAGGCGGCGATCTTCAACGAGGTCGTCGGCTCCGCCGTCGAGGACTTGCCCGACTGGGTCTACACCTATGGCAAGCTCGGCCTGGTCAAGATCTGCGGCGTCGACGCCGCGAGCGTAATCGCGCTGAAGAGCGCCTGCGCCGGCGCGGTCGGCGATGCCGGTCTCGGCGCCGGCACTATTGCCGTGAGCCCCGACATCGTCGCGCTGGCTTTGCCAGACATCACCGGCTTCCCTTTCGTCATCACCGCGCTCCTTGCTGCCGGCGGTCTGGCCGCCGCCCTCGGCGGCGCCAACGCGCTGGCGATCACCATCGCAACCGCCACCGGCTACGATTTCTACGGCCGGCTGGTCGCACCGTTGGCGCCGGCCGGCCGGCGCCTGATCGTCACCCGGGCGATGCTGCTCTTGACCGTGCTCTTGGCGACGGCGTTCGCCGAGTTCGCTCCAGGCGACGCCTTCGCGCTCGCCGCGGCGGCACCGGCGCTTGCCGCCGGCGCGTTCTTTCCGGCACTGGTCCTCGGCATCTGGTGGCGGCGGACGACGTCGGTCGCGGCAATTGCCGGAATAGCCTCCGGTTTCACGGTGACCGCCTGGCATATCGCCGCCACGTGGCACGGTGCCGGTTCCGGTGGCTTCCTCGGCTTCGGCGATCCGCGCGTGCCGCCGCTCGCCGCCGGCATTTTCGGGCTGCCGATCGGCTTTCTGGTGCTGGTCGGCGTCAGCCTGGTGACGCCGGCACCAACCGAACGCCAGCTCGACATCCTCGACGCCATTCGCCGCCCGAGCCGCGACCCCGTCCTCGAGGCCGGCGGCGCTTGAGACAAAGTAGACGAGCTGGCAAGGTCCAACGATGAGCGAAGCGCGCCGGTCCCTTTTCCCGCCGATCGAGCCCTACGCCGTGCATCGGCTGAAGGTCTCGCGCCTCCACGAAATCCACGTTGCCGAGTGCGGCAACCGCGCCGGCAAGCCCGTGCTTCTCGTGCATGGCGGTCCCGGCGCCGGCACCAATCCGACGATGCCGCGCTTTCACGATCCCGCCGCGCATCGCATCGTCCTCTTCGACCAGCGCGGATCGGGCAAGTCCACCCCACACGCCGAGATCGAGGAGAACACCACCTGGGACCTGGTCGCCGACATGGAGCGGATCCGCGCTCATCTCGGCATCGAGCGCTGGCAGCTGTTCGGCGGCTCGTGGGGCTCGTGCTTGTCGCTCGCCTACGCCGAGACCTATCCGGACCGGGTCAGCCAGCTGATCCTCCGCGGCATCTTCACCCTCCGGCGGAAAGAGCTCCTGTGGTTCTACCAGGACGGCGCCTCCCACCTCCTGCCCGACGCCTTCGAGGATTTCGTCAAGCCGATACCGGCGGCGGAGCGCGACGACATCATCGCCGCCTATCACCGCCGCCTCACCGGGCCCGATCCGGATGTACGTCTCGCCGCGGCGCGCGCCTGGAGCATGTGGGAAGGCTCGGCACTGTCGCTTCTCCCCGATCCGGCGCGGGTCGCCGCCTTCGGCGAGCCCGACTACGCGATCGCCTTCGCCCGCATCGAGTGCCACTACTTCCAGAACCGCGGCTTCTTCGACCACGACGACCAGCTCATCGCCAATGCCTACCGCCTCCGCCATATCCCCGCCGTCATCGTGCACGGCCGTTACGACCTCTGCACGCCGGTCTTCATCGCCTGGGACCTGCACCGCGCCTGGCCCGAAGCCGACCTTCACATCGTCCCCGACAGCGGCCATGCCATGACGGAAGGCGGCATCGTCGACGAGCTGATCAGCGCAACGGAGAAGTTCAAGGGGCTGTGATTCGTCTGTCGCCAAGCCTGGTCTGGCTTGGAGGTCGAGGAGCGGTTGACCTTCCCCCCGGCGCGTGCAGGAATTGCCGAGAGAGGCGGCCCAACGATGGCCACGCTGCATATCGAGCACGGGATAACTGATTTCGAGACGTGGAAGGCAGCATTCGACCGGTTTGCTGAGAAGCGACAGCAGGCCGGCGTGATCGCTTATCGGATCCAGCAGCCACATGACAATGCGGCCTATGTGGTTCTCCAGCTTGATTTCCAGACGGTCGAGCAGGCACAGGCATTCCAGCAGTTTCTTGAGTCGCGCGTGTGGTCTACAATCGCAAACTCGCCTGGTCTCGCGGGCAATCCCAGAGCTCGCGTCCTCGTTGACGCCCCTCAGCAATAGCCGCCGGCGACGTCCGCGCCAGTACCTGGACTCGCGACAGCTCCCGTGCCGCCGTCTCGCGGAACGCACGTGGCTCAGCCCAGCGCGCGCGAATACCCGGGGTTCAGCTGCCCGACTCACCCTTCATCCGCCGGACGAGCACGTACAGCCGACGCATCACTTTCGACACGAAGCCGGGGCTCTCGACCGCCTGTCCGGGCGGCGTAGTTATGGCAGGAGGGCGCGTTGCGAGCATCGCGACCTGCTTCGTTAGCGTGTCCATCCGGGCGCGCAGGGCATCAATCTCCTGCTTCACAGCCGCCTGGTCCTGCGCCCGCGGCGCACTCGCGGCAGGTGCGCGCGACGCGAGCGCCTCCATCTGCTTCGACAATGTGTCGATGCGGCCGCGCAGCGCGTCGATCTCCTGCTCGAGCGCGGTCTGGTCCTCGACCAGCTTCTCGCAAAACCATACGCCATCGCGGCGCCCGCAATGGGAGACCGTGCCGGTCCGGGTATCGAGACGGACGAAGCCATCGTCGCTCGGTTGGACGGCGAAACGACCGACAGGTTTCGCGTCCTCGCCCACCGCGGTCCCGGCGACGACAAGGCCGACCAGCATGATGGCGATGCCGCGCACCGCGATACTCCAACCAACGCGACCCGATTGTTCCTTAGCACAAATCCGGCCAGCGTGATGCTTGCCGCGCCCGAACCGCCTCGCTACCGTCTCTGTCGCAGAGAGAGGAAGGGCCGCAATGCCAACAATTTACAAGCTGTGTCCGGCGACCCTTTGGCCGGATAGAGAGGAGACGGATGTCTTCGCCGGCTCGCCGATCGACCATGCCGACGGCTACATCCATTTCTCCACGGCAGCTCAGGTGAAAGAGACCGCGGCGCTATACTTTCGTGGCGAGGCCGATCTTCTCCTTGTCGCAGTCGATGTCGGTCGCCTCGGACCGGCGCTCCGTTACGAGGCTTCGCGTGGCGGCGCCCTGTTTCCTCATCTCTATTCCGCTCTTCCGCTTTCGGCCGTGCTGTGGGCAAGGCCGCTGCCGGTCGGCACGGACGGCCGGCATAGCTTTCCCGACCTGCCGGCATGAGCGGCTATGCCGGCATCCGCCCGCTCCTCTTCGCGCTCGACCCGGAACGCGCTCACCGCCTGGTCCTCTCCGCCGTTGCCACCGGCCTGTTCGCCCATCTGCCAAGGCCGGCCGATCCGCGCCTCGGGCGAAGGGTCCTCGGCCTCGACTTTCCCAACCCGCTCGGTCTTGCCGCCGGCTTCGACAAGAACGGCGAGGCGACCAGCGCGCTGCTGTCGCTCGGCTTCGGCTTTGTCGAGGTTGGCACGGTCACCCCGCGGCCGCAGGCAGGCAACCCGCGCCCCCGCCTCTTCCGCCTCGATCGCGACGAGGCCATCATCAACCGGCTCGGCTTCAACAATCATGGCGCCGATCGGGTGCATCGGCGGCTCGCCCGGCGCCGCCGCGGCGGCCTTATCGGGGTCAACATCGGCGCCAATCGCGACAGCGGTGATCGCATCACCGACTACGCTGCCGGCGTCAGCCGCTTTGCCGATGTCGCCGACTATCTCGTCATCAACGTCTCCTCGCCGAACACGCCCGGCCTCCGCGACTTGCAGGAGCGCGCCGCGCTGGTCACGCTCCTCGCCGCTGCGACGATGGCGCGCGATCAAGCCGGCAAGCGCACCCCCCTTCTCCTCAAAATCGCACCGGATCTCGACGATGGTGCCCTGGCGGCCATCGCCGAGACGGCGCTCTTGGCCGACATCGACGGCATGATCGTCACCAACACCACGACCGGGCGCGATGGCGTGACTGAGCCGAAGCTTGCCGCCGAGCCTGGCGGCCTCTCCGGTCGCCCCCTGTTCCGGCGCTCGACGGCAATGTTGGCGAAGCTGCGCCGGCTGACCAAGGGCCGTCTGGTGCTGGTCGGCACCGGCGGGATCGATTCGCCGGCGTCGGCTTTTGCCAAGATTGCCGCCGGCGCCGACCTTCTCGAGCTCTATACGGGGCTGGTGTTCAAGGGGCCCGGCCTGCCGCGCGCTATCCTGAACGGCCTCGGCGGGATTCTCGATGAGCGGGGCTTTTCGTCGATCGGCGAGGCCGTCGGTTGCGAGGCGGAGAGGCTCGCGAACACGTGACAGCAGCTACCACGGTAGTGACGGGCGCACTTTCTCCCATTGACGACGATCGGCGGTCGCGCCACCGGCAGGAGTCCGTCTACGGAAACGCCAACTCGACGCGGGCACGGCTGCGCCAGAGCAGCGTCAGCCCGCGGAGACCGAGGAAAGTAAGGAGCGCGAGCCACAGGCCGGTGACACCGAGCGGGCCGGAGAGCGCCCACCACACCGCGAGGTAAGCGGCGACCGACAAGAGCATCATATTGCGCATATCGGTCGACCAGGTCGCGCCGATAAAGATGCCATCCATCTGGTAGGCGAGCGTGCCGACCAGCGGCACGAGAGCAGCAAGTGGCAGGAAATCGCGGGCGGTCGCGCGCACGTCGGCGCTCGTCGTCATCAAATCAATGATGATCGGCCCGGCAAGCCAGAGGAAGAGGCTCGCCGCCGCGGCGACGCCATAACCCCAGACGATGGTGAGCCGCATGGCCCGGTCGAAGGCGGCGCGTTGGCGGGCGCCAATCGCCCGCCCGGCGAACTGCTCGGCCGCAGCAGCGAGCCCATCCAGGAAATAGGCGGCAAGGATGGTGAGGTTCATCAGGATCTCGTTCGCCGCCAGCACCACGTCGCCGGCGTCGGCGCTGCGCGCGGTGAAGAAGGCGAAGGCGAAGAGGAGCGCGAAGGAGCGGATCATGATGTCGCGATTGACGGCGATCATCCGGCGGAAGGCGTGACCGTCGACGATCCGGGCGACGCTGGGGCGGGGGCCGTCGCGATTGAGCCGGATAACGACACCGAGCCCGACCAGGGCGGCGACGCTCTCGGCGGTCACCGAAGCCCAGCCAACGCCGGCGACACCAAAATGCAGGAGCTCGACCAGCACGACGCTCGTGACGATGTTGAGACCGTTGAGGACGAGTTGCAGGGCGAGGCCGTAGCCGGCGCGCCCGAGGCCGATCAGCCAGCCGAGAATGGCGTAGTTGGCAAGCGCGAGTGGCGCCGCCAGCACCCGGATGTGCCAGTAGTCGCGTGTCGCGGCCTGCACGGCAGCGCTACCGCCGATAAGATCGAGGGCAATTGCCAGGATCGGACCCTCCAGGACCAAGACGGTCAGGCCGATCGCCAGCGCGAGCAGCAGTGCTCGCCAGAAGATGGCGCCAATCTCCTCGCGGTCACCAGCGCCAAACGCCTGCGCGGCGAGGCCGGTCGTACCCGACCGCAGAAAATTGAAGGTGGCGAAGGCGATGTCGAATATCAGGGCGCCGATCGAGACGCCGCCGACCAGAGCCGGATCGCCGAGCTGACCGACGACGCCCAGGCCGACGACGCCGACCAGCGGCGTCGTCAGATAGGCGATGGTCATCGGCACGGCGATGGCAAGCACCCCGCGATGGGTCACGAGAAAGGCGCGTGAATCGACCGCCGCCAAGCCGCCGCCCCGTTTTGACGCCGACGCGGGTCAGCTCTCGCGGCGGCCGACGCGGAGAAGCCGCATGAGCAGCCACACCGGAAAGACGATCACCGCGCCGAGGAGGAAATAGCGGAACGCCCACTCGATCGTGCCGAAGCCCATCGAATAGATGCGGAAGGCGAGATCTTTCAAGCCGTTGACGATGTCATAGGGCGACACGCCGAGGGCATTGAGCACGATCCCGACCACGAACGAGATCACCACGAGCTGCATGAGCACACGCCCTGGCGAGCCGCCGAAAAATCGATAGACGGTAGGACTTTCCATTCCGCTCTCCACGACCGGACGTTCTTATATGGCGAGAGGGGACGGGAGGTCCAATGGGTTGGGGTCGTGGTAGGGTGGCTAAAGCCGCGCACAGCGCGGCACGCGCACGCAGTCTGC
>Ga0318562_10001443_pt1 | contig 10738 bp, 10 predicted proteins | sample GRESIP066b5f18_FD_203688 | JGI IMG/M metagenome (GOLD analysis project Ga0318562, IMG submission 203688) | Tropical soil microbial communities from Luquillo Experimental Forest, Puerto Rico - GRE.SIPMG.066b5f18 | ecosystem: Environmental > Terrestrial > Soil > Tropical forest > Bulk soil...
TATCGCCGGGGTCGACTGCGGCTTTGGCACCTTCACCGGCTGGGAATGGGTCGCGGAGGACGTGGTATGGGCCAAGCTCAAGTCGCTCCGTGAAGGTGCGGCCATCGCGTCGAAGCGATTGTGGGGGTGACCGGCCGGCTTGGGTTGCTTCTTCGGACGGTCAGCTTCATCCGCAGCACGCGAACGCGCGTAAGTTCGCTTCCCGATTGGGCTGTCGCTTCGGCTCTCCGCCGGGCGTGAAACGCGCCGCCGCGAAAGGCACCGACAAGTCAATCGCAGCGCATTCGGCTTCCAAGAGCCGGAAACGTTGCGCCCCGGGGAATGCCTCGGGCGTATCCTGGTATGAGTGCCGAGTCACGGGAACCGCCGCGCCCCCCGTCAATTCGCAAAGAAATGCCTCGGGACGAGGCCCTTCTCGCGCGCCTGTCGCTCGAGCGTTGCGCGGAAGTCCGGGTGGGCTATGCCGATCAGGGCTCTGGCGCGTTCGGCGACCGATTTTCCCTTGAGATTGACCAGGCCATATTCGGTGACGACGTACATCACGTCGGTCCGCGGCGTGGTGACGACGTTTCCCGGCGTGAGCTCGAGGACGATGCGGCTCCGCGGCTCGCCGCGCTTCCCGTAAGTCGAGGAGAGGCAGATGAAGGACTTGCCGCCTGGCGAGGCGTAGGCACCGCGGACAAACTGCAGCTGCCCGCCGGTCCCGGTCAGATGCCGGTGTCCGTCGCTCTCCGAAGCCGCCTGGCCCTGGAGATCGATCTGGGTGGTGTTGTTGATCGAGACCACCCGGTCGTTCTTCATGATGTTGTGCGGCAGGTTCGTGTAGTCGACCGGGTAGCAGAGCGCCGCCGGATTCCGATTGATCGCCTCGTATTGCTTGCGCGAGCCGGCGGCGAAGGTGAACACCATCTTTTCGCGGTCGATCTGCTTGCGGCGGCCGGTGGCAATGCCCGCCTGATAGAGCTCGATGATGCCGTCGGTCATCATCTCGGTATGAATGCCGAGATCGCGCACGCCGCTTTCCTTGAGCGCCGCGCAGACCGCGTTGGGCATTCCGCCAATACCGATCTGCAGGCAGGCACCGTCCTCGATTTCCGCGGCGATCAGCGCGCCCACCTGGCGGTCGACCGCGCTCGGCGGCGGGTTGCCGATTTCCGGGATGGGCTCGTTCTCGCCCTCGATGACGTAGTCCACCTCGCTCAGATGGACGCCGTTTTGTGGCCCATGGACGTAGGGCATCGCCGTTGACGTCTCGACGACGACGGTCCTCGCGCGCTCGATGATGGCACGATGGTATGTCGCGGCGCCGCCGAAGTTGAAGATACCGTCGTCATCGATGGGACACGTCTTGAGCACGGCGATGTCGACCGGCTCGATGAACCGTCGGTAGTAGTCGGGAGCCTCGCCGAAGTTCATCGGGATGTAGCTGCAACGGCCGGCGTCGTGCTGCTTGCGATCGTATCCCGAGAAGTGCCAGTTGAACCAATTGAAGTGCTCGCCGGCCGGGTCGGCCTCGATCACCGCACGCGGACGCATCGTCAGGCATGAACGGATCTTGACCCCGCGGATCTCATCCTTGCGCGTCGCCAGCGCACGGTCGAAAGCGTCCGGTTGCCCCATGCCGAAGCCATAGTCGACCCACATGCCAGACCGCACCAGCTCGGCCGCTGCCGACGCCGAGACCTTGGCTCCCTGCCGCATCCTCGTTGCTGCAACCATGATTCATTCTCCGCTCCGCTCGCGGCATTTTATATCAGCCAGGCGGAATCTCGACCGGGCAGCGGATCGCTACGGGTGAATCTCCAGCGCTTCGAGGAAGCGCGACACCATGTTGTAGGCAGAGATGGTGACCGTCAGCTCGACGATCGCCCGTTGGTCGAAGCGTCTCCGGATTTCGTCGAAGATGGCGTCGGGAACCCGGATGTCGCGTGTCATGGCGTCGACATAGGCGAGCACCGCGCGCTGTCGTGGGTCGAACCGCGGCGACTTCTGCCATTCGGCGATGTCGTCGAGCTGGTCTTGAGTCAGTCCTTCGCGGAGCGCGATCGCGGCGTGGACGGCAGCCTCATATGCGGCGCCGTTGAGCGCTGCGACGCGCATGATGATCAGCTCGCGCAGCGTTCCGGGCAGTCGTGACTGCTGGCGGACCGCCGTCAGCAGCTTCAGCCAGCCGGCGGCGATCGGCGGGCTGTGGAGGAGCATAAGGTAGAGCTCGAGGAGGCTGCCGCGCTCGGCGGTGATTTGCCGGGCGAGATCGCCGCTATCGGGAGCGTCCGGATCGGCGAAGGGGATGCGGGCCATCGCGCTAGATCCGGCGCCGGCGCCGTGCGAGCAACAGCTCGATCAGCGCGCGATCGCGCTGGCGCTCGAGCTGCGCGATCGTCCGGCCGCCCGCCTCTCCGAGAACGCCTTCGACGATTCGCCGGCGTAACGCCGGCGTCAGCCGCGGCGTGCCGAGATCCTGCCAACGTCGCTCCTGGCCAGGGCCGAGATGCTCGAGATAGGCCGCGATGCCGCCGGCACCGCCGCCGAGATGGTAGGTCATATGCGCCCCCATGATCGCCCAGCGGAGGCCGGGGCCATCGACCAGCGCATCGTCGATATCTTTCACGTCGGCGATGCCTTCCGCGACGATGTGAACGGCTTCCCGCCAGAGCGCCGATGCCAGCCGGTTGGCAATATGGCCGGTCGCCTCCTTCTTCAGGACCACCACGGTCTTGCCCATGCCACGGTAGAAGGCGGCAGCCCGTCGTACCAGCCCGGCGTCAGGGCCGTAGAGCTCGACGAGCGGCACGAGGTGCGGCGGATTGAATGGATGCGCCGTCAGCAACCGCTCGCCATGCCTCATTCCCTTGGCGAGGTCGGACCAAACGAACGACGAGGTGCTCGCCGCTATCAGCGTCAATGGGCCGACCGCGGCTTCGATGTCGCGATAGAGGCCTCGCTTGAGATCGATCCTCTCCGGCGCGTTCTCCTGAATGAGGTCGGCATTGTCGACGGCCGCGCCAAAATCTCGCGCGACGGCCAGTCGCCCGCGGCCGACAACGCCGAGCCGCCGCAGCTGGCGCAGCGATCTCGACAGGCGCGAGCGCAGCGAATCGAGCGTGGCTTGATCCGGGTCCCAGGCGGCAACCGTGTAGCCATGCCCAAGAAACAGCGCGGCCCAGCTCGCGCCGACGAGGCCGCAACCGAGCACCGCGATGCGCTGGAACCGGGCGTTGGCCATCGACTTACACGTCGGCCTTGGCACTCGAGGCGGATTCGGCCGGCCGCGCGGCCGCATCGTCCGCAAACGTCGCCACGTTCAAGATCGCTTCCATCCCTTCCAGGATGTCGCGTCCGATTGCATCGCCCGCTGCCGCGGCCTTGTTCTGCTCCAGCGCTTGGATGGCCTGATGATGGAAATTGATCTTGGTGATCCGCGGCAGGACGGTGAGGTGGTAGCGAAGCGCCGGTCCGGCGCGGAGCCAGAGCATTTCGATCAGCGAGCGCAAGGTTGGTGCGCCGCAATGCTCATAGATCGTGAATTTGAGCTTCTGGTTCGCATCGAGGTAGCTGACGATGTCCTGGTCGTCGGCTGCCTTGTCCAGAGCCCGGGCGGAGTCCTGAAGCCGCTTGAAGCCTTTTCCGTCGATGCGGCCGCAAGCCAATCGGGTGGCCCGCGCCTCGAGGAGCGCCCTTAGCTCCATCACCTCCCTGAACTGGTCCCGCCCAAGGACGGGCAGGACAAAGGTTCCATTGGACAATTGGACGAGACCGCCCTCGGCGGTCAGTCGCGAGATGGCGGCGCGCACCGGCATGTCGCTGGTGCCGAGCGCAGCAGCGAGCTTCCGCGAGGTGAGCTTCTGGCCGGGCTCGAAACGCCCGGCGATCACGGCGCGGCGGAGCTCGCCATAGACGCGTTCGTGGAGTGGCGTGAATTCGATCTGGGTGAGCGGGAGCTTGTTCACGACGGTATCGGTCAAGTGAGTGGCGGGATGCCGAGCTCGCGGTCGCCAAGGAGACCGAGCGGCCGGAAGATCAGGATGGCGAGGAGTATTGCCGCGAGTGCGATTTCTTGGGTTCCCTGCGGCGCCGCCACCGTCGTGCCGGCAATATCGAATCCTTGCTCGCCGGCGCGCAGGAGCTCGCGGATGGCGGACACGACGAGGGTTCCGACGACGGCGCCGGTCAGGCTGCGCATTCCCCCGACGACGAGCATGGCGAGCGTCAGAAAGGTCATGTCGAGCCAGAATTCGCTGACCGCGAGCGTGCCGAGGAAATGTCCGTAGAGGATGCCGCCGATCGCGAACAGGAAGGCGCTGAGTACATAGGCGATCATCCGTTCACGCCAAACGACGACACCGGACGCCCGCGCCGCGGCCTGGTCCTCGCGCGTCGCCTGCAGGCGGAGCCCATGTGCCGATACCTTGTAGAGATGAGCAAGGACGATCGCCAAGCACGCCACGCCGAGCGCGGTCCAGACGTCGACGTAGAGGGGCAGCCCGACGATCGAGCTCTGGCCGGCGGTCACTTCAGTCCAATTCTCGTAGACCGTCTTGGTGACGAAGAGGAGCGAAAGGAGGCCGATCGGCGCCGAGAAGGTGCCGAAGCGCATGATCGCCACGCCGCTGATCGCCGCATAGGCCGCCGCCAGCGTCGCCGCGAGGAGAGCCGCCACCACCACCGGGACGTCGGCGTGGAGAAGCCAGTCGGGCAGGCCCGGCATGAATACGCCCCGCATCGCCAGGCAGCAGGTCTGCCAGGCCGAGGCGTACGCCCCAACCATGGCGAAGCTCACATGCCCGAACGAAATGATTCCCGAATTGCCGACGAACACCCAAAGCCCGACCACCATGACCATGTAGACCAGGGCCTCCGTCAAGGCATTCTCGACGAGGAGATCGCCGGTGAGGTGCACGGCAACGCAAATCACCGCGAGGCCGATGATCAGGCTCAAGCCAGGGAACAGCCGCCTGACCCCGCGGATGATCAAATGCGCTCTCCCGCACCGCCGGCGACGAAAAGTCCCTGCGGCCTCACCCAGAGAACCAGGATCACCAGCCCGTAGAGAAGGGCGTCGCGGGCCGGGCGCAAATCCTCCGGCAGGAGAGCCTGGAGCAGCGTCGAGGCCACGCCCAGGAAAAAGCCGCCAAGCACGGCGCCGACCAGGCTGCCCATGCCGCCGATCACGGTGCCGACAAAGCCGGCAATCGCCAGCGGCACGCCCATGCGAAAATCGAGGACGCCGGTCTTCGAGACGAACAGGATCGATACCGCTGCGGCGAGCGCGCCCGAGATGCCGAAGGCGATGGCAATCACCCGGTCGGCTCGCACGCCGAGAAGCCGGGCCATCATGAAGTCTTCGGCAGCGGCGCGCATTTCGACGCCGGCCCGGACGCGGCGCAGGAAGGTGACCATCGCCGCGAGAAGAACCAGCGTCACCAGGATGGTGACGACGTGAACCCAGGCCACCCTGATACCGCCCACCTCCAATTGCTGCGTCAGCGAGGCAAATATGCTGACCGATTTCGGCCGGCCGGTGTGGACGAACAAGACGATGCTCTGCAGGAGGTAGCTGACCGCAAAGGATGAAATCAGAAGCGTCGCGCTGTTAACTTCTCGCCGGCGCAGCGGCCGGAAGGCGAACCGCTCCGTCGCCAGCGCCACGAGCGTAACGATTGCGGTGATCGCGAGCACCAGGAGCAGTCCCGGCCAGGCGCCGATGAAAGGTGGCGCGAGATCCGCGGCAGTCGGCACCACCAGAGCGTAGGCACCGATCGTGATCAGATCGCCATGGGCGAAATTGATCATCCGCATCACCCCGAAGACGACGCCGATGCCGAGCGCCACCAGCGCGAAATCGCTGCCCAGGCTGACCGCGTCGACGAGGAGCTGGATCGTGTTCATCGTCGCGCCGTCCCGCCGAAGTAGACGTGCTCGAGATCGGTGCGCGCCTCGAAATCCTTGGCGGGCCCCTCGGCGACGACGCGTCCCGATCGCATGAGATAGATCCGGTCAGCCAGCGCGATGGCGCGACGCATGCTCTGCTCGACGAGAAGAAGCGCCGTGCCGGCTAGCCGGACGCTCTTGAGCGTCTCCATCACCAGCTCGACGAATTTGGGAGCCAAGCCGAGGGAGGGCTCGTCGACGATCAGCAGCCGAGGCGTAGTGAGGAGCGCCCGGGCGATGGCAAGCTGTTGCTGCTCCCCGCCGGAGAGATTGCCGGCGGCACTTTCGAATCGGGCCCTCAGCACCGGAAACAGTGTCAGGATTCGATCAAGCGCTGGCGCGCCCCTGCCGAGCCCACCGCGCAAGCCGCTCGCCACCAGGAGATTCTCGCGCACCGACAGCCGACCGAAAATGTGCCGGCCCTCGGGAACGAGCGAGATGCCCTTGGCGGCGATATCCTCGGCCGTCAGACCGACGAGCGAACGATCCTCGAAACGGATGTCGCCGCTGGTCGGCCGCAGGACGCCGGCAATCGTCATCATCGTCGTTGACTTGCCGGCGCCGTTCGGACCGACGAAGCAGACGATCTCGCCCTGTTCGACAACGAACGACAGATCGCGGACCGCCGGTACGCTACCGTAGCGAATTTCGAGCCGGTCTCCCTCGAGCAGCATGTCAGGCGGTGCCGAAATAAGCGTCGATGACCTCGCGATTGCGGCGCACGTCGTCGACCGGTCCGCTGGCGAGAGTGCGGCCGTTGTCGAGCACGTGCAGCTCGCGGCAAACCGCGGTGACCACGCTGATATTGTGCTCGATCAGGAGGACGCCACACCCGAACCGTTCCGGGATCAGCGCGATGACTCGCGCGAGCTCGTCGCACTCTTCCTCCGTCATGCCCGCCGCCGGCTCATCGAGCAACAGGAAGCGCGGTCGGAGCGCCAGGGCCCGGGCGATTCCGACGCGCCTTTCGTCGGCATAGGACAGCGCGCCGGCGCGCCGGTGCATCAGCGACTCGAGGCCAATGAACGCCAAGGCCTCGCGCGTCGCCTCCTGAGCGCGCCGCCGGCGATGGACGTGGGACAGCGCCGCGACCTCGACGTTCTCGAGCACGCTCAGCTTGCGAAACAATCGAACCGATTGGAAGGTTCGGGCAATGCCGAGCCTCGCCAGCCGCTCCGGCGGAAGCCCGGTTATCGCACCTTCGGCGAGGAAGAGGTCGCCTCGGCTCGGCTGCTGGAAGCCGCTCATGACATTGACCAGCGTCGTCTTGCCGGCGCCATTCGGTCCAACCAGGCCAAGAATGGCGCCTTCCTCGAGTGCAAGATCGACCTGATCGAGCGCGCTCAGCCCGGCGAAATGAACGCTCACCCGCTTCGTCTGTAGCGCCGCCACGATTCCCCCAATGCACCGGGCACGACGGCCGGAGCGCCGGACGCTCCGGCCGGCAATCCGGCTACTTCCACCACTCGACGTAGTCATGCTTGCGGGCGTCATAGTAGCCGAGCGGCTCGGGCTTGGCGTCCTTGATGGCGATCATGATCATCGGCCGATTGAGGTTGGTGTGCAGCTTCTCGGTATAGGTCGTCAGGCCGACCATCAGCGGTTCGTCGGTCAAGCCGTCGAGGACCGCACGCACCTTGTCGGTGTCGACGCTGCCGGCCTTGTTCGCGGCGTGCGCCCAGGCCTGCATCACGCTGTAGCCGGTGATGCCTTGGCCGGAGCCTGGCCGCTCCTTGAACTGCTTCTCGTATTTCTCATCGAAGGTGACGGCGTCGGGACGGATTTCTTTGACGCCGGCATCGGCCGAATAGTTCTCATAGAAGTAGTTGGTCAGGCCGGGCACCGCCGAATGCCAAGCGCTGCCGTCGCCGCCGCAGGCGGAGAGGATCGGGATGTCGACGCCGGCCGAGCGGAACTGCCGGATGGCGCTGGCGAGGCCTGGCGGCACGCTGCAGATCACCATTGCGTCCGGTTTCTTGGCGAGACCGGTGTAGCGCGAGATCTGGGTGGCGACCGAGGTGTCGTCGTTCTTGAAGCTGTCCTCGAGAAGCACCGAATCGGCGCCGTTGATCTTCTTGAACTCGTCGACGAAGCCGCGGCATTCCGACTTGTCGTATTCGATGAAGGTGTCGTCGAGGGCGTAAGCAGTCTTCCAGCCCATCTTGTGGCTGGCCCAATCGGCCAGGATGCGCCCCTGGCCCTCGGCGTCCGTCGCCATCGTATAGACATTGTTGCCGATGGTGAGGTTGCCGTATTTGATGTCGGCGCCGCAGCTCGACATTGCAATGATCTTGGCCGACTGCGCCACCAATGCCGCAGGAGCGCCCTGGTCGAAGTCACAGGCGGTGAGCATCATCTTGACGCCTTGCTTGACGAGATCTTGTGCGGCCCGGGCGGTCTGCGCCTGATCCGTCTTGGTGTCGATATGGACAAGCTTGAGCTTCTTGCCCAATACGCCGCCGGCGGCATTGATGTCCTCGATCGCGATTTCGGCCGCATGGGTCGGCGAAACGTCGAACGCGGCCATCCAGCCACTGAACGAGGTGGCTGCGCCAACCAGAATTTCGTCATCGGCCGCCGCCGCAGGAAGCGCGCTCGCTGCCAAGAGCATAGCCGAGGCTATCGTCACTCCAGTCACGGTTCTCATGGACTCCCTCCATCCCAATTGCACCCACATTCCCTCGTTTGCCAGCCCGCGTCGGGTCAGCGTGGGCTGCGCAACCGCTTCGTTTCGCGCTCGTCGAGGCGATTGGTGGCGTCGACCGCCACGCGGTAGACCTCTCTTGCCCGCTCCGGCGAAATCCAACCCTCGGCCACGTCGTGCGCGACCAGCTCGGGACGGCGCTCCGCCGGCGGCCCATAGCCGCCGCCACCGCAGCAGATCGACAAGATCGTCTCGCCCTCTACCAAGCGGACTTGCGCGCAGGCCTCGAGCAATTCGGTCGTGTTGTCGGGCTTGCGCCGGAGCTGACCGGCACTGCCGCCGGTCAGCCCGCCGCGAACGCCACGCGGGGCGTTGACGCAGCCATCGCTGACATAGCCGACCTCTATCTCGCACCCGACCGGTCCGAACTCGACCAGGAGGCTCGGCGCTCCCCGCGTCCGGCCGGCGCCTTCGCTGTCGAGGAGAAGGCGGCGCTCGTCGACGCGGATCGGCTGATAGAGCTCGTCGAGCTCGACGCTGTCGACAAAGCACATGCCGCCATTGCCGACATGCAGGTAGGTCAGCCAGCAGTCGCCGAAGGGCGTCGCGGCGCCGACGGTGCAGCCAAGAAACAGCTGATTGACGAAGCGCTCGCCGGTGCGCGGGTCGACGCCGGAAACGACCGAGGAGGATGGCGGCAGGAACCCGCCGAACTCGGCCGTGCCGAATCCGTCGCCGAGCTCGGCAATGGCGAGCGATACGGCGTGGGTGACGCGATCGGCGACGTTGGTGGTGGAAACCGAGCAGCTGGTTGGATGGCGGGGGATGCCGGCAACACTGTTCTCGCGCAGCTTGATCGTGACCCGGCGGAAACTCCCGGCATTCCGCGGAACCGACCCGCCGACGCTGTTGAAGATGGCGACGAAAACCGCGGTCCTGGTGCAGGCCTCGGTCAGATTGAGTCCGCAGGGCAGCGCGTCGATATTGTCGGTGAGGTCGACGACGATCCGGGCCGCATCCGGCATCGACTCGACGGTGGCGACGATTCTGATCCCTTCGCTCGGCGTCCCGGGGATCGGATCGTGCGTGCTCGAGGCGCTGGCCCGGCCCTTCGGAATTTTCCGAAGCTCTGCCGCCATCAGCTCCTCGCTGTAGTCGAACCATTGCCGGGCGAAGGCGGCGAGCCGGTCCCAGCCGACCTCGCGCCCGAGGGCCAGAAGCTCGCGCTCGCCGATCCGCGCCGAGCCGATCATGGCGAGGAAATCGCCTTTCCATTGGCTCGGCACGCGGATCCGCATCTCGCACATGCGGATGACGTCCTCGACGTTCCTGTAATCCTCCTGCACCCTGACGGCGGGGAAGATCAGCGCCCCTTCGGCGTAGACGTCGCGCGCCGCGCCCATATAGGTGGTCGGCAGCGCATTGCCGCAATCGGCCTGATGCGCCTTGGTGAGGACCGTGTAGCGATGCACCCCGTCGTCGTCGAATACGGGAACGAGGATGGTGTGATCGGCTGCGTGCGAGTTGCCGTGATAGGGCGAGTTGTGCAGGAAGGCATCGCCCGGCTTGAGGTTCGGATGGAACTCTTTCATCGCCGCGGCCATCAGATTGGGCCCGACGAGAACGTGGATGGGCAGGCTGTCGGCGGTGGCGAGAAGCTCGCAGTCGGCGGTGACGATGCAGCAGGAGAAATCGCGGGCGCGGTTGAGCACGCCTGACCGTCCGGTGCGGTAGAGGGTATTCGTCATCTTGCGGGCGATACCCTCGAAGCGATTGATGAGGATGGCGAGCTCGGCGCCGTCCAAGGCAGCGTTGATGGCGTTCATGTCGCGGCGAGCTCCGGCAACGATCGCGTGCGGTGCTCGGCCATGGCGGGGTCGAGTGCGAGATTGCCGGCGTCGGTCCTCCAATAGGCGACGCCTGGATCGATCACGATCGAGGTGAAGGGTGATTCGACGATTGCCGGGCCAACCGATCTTGTGCCGGCCGCGAGATGGTCGAATGCACGGACCGGAACGCGAACCCAGCCGATCCCTCGGAAATAGGCATCGCGCTCGTGCGGGCCGACCTGCGCTTCCGCCGAATAGGCAACCGTGAGAGAGCTCTCGCGCGACACCCGGCATTTGACGGCCGCCCGCCAGCCAATCATCTCGATCGGCGAGG
>Ga0318562_10001444_pt1 | contig 10727 bp, 4 predicted proteins | sample GRESIP066b5f18_FD_203688 | JGI IMG/M metagenome (GOLD analysis project Ga0318562, IMG submission 203688) | Tropical soil microbial communities from Luquillo Experimental Forest, Puerto Rico - GRE.SIPMG.066b5f18 | ecosystem: Environmental > Terrestrial > Soil > Tropical forest > Bulk soil...
GGCTCGGTCGTCCTCAGCTTGAACGCGAAGGTCGGCCACATGACCGCGAGTCCCCCCGAGGCGGCGGCCAGCGTGATCACCAGCGTGAGCGCGGCGGCGCGCATATCACACTGGCCGCGCATCCATGCCCGGACCGCGACGCTGAGCGCCGCGATCGCTGCAATCGCGAACGCGAGTCCCGCGCCGATTCGCGCGTTGTCGGTGCGTCCCTCGCGCTCGCGCTCCACGCGCAGCCACGCTTCGGGCACGTAGACGTAGCGCCCCGTGGCGGCAATCTCGTCGCCGGCGATCGCCACGCTAAACCGGGCCTCGCCATCCTTCCCGACGTCGATCCGTGGGTCGGCATACGTGAACGTCCAGTCGGTGCGCGATGGCCGGTCCTTCTGCTCGGAGGACACGAGCTTCATCGTCGAGGGTTCCTCGCCGAATTCCGCGGCGAGGGTGCGCTCGGCGATCGCGCGCGCCTCGCCGTTCGCAAGCCGTGCGCCCGGGCGCGCCTCGGGCAGCGCATGCCGGATCTGCCGCGCGTCGCCGGAGGGGTCCACGGTGATCCGCCACTCCTCGGCGCGCGCGGCGACGTCGCCTTCGAACATTGCGTAGCGAACGTCCCAGAGCGGCGGCGCAAGCACCGATCCGACGAGCGCGCGATACGGTTCGGGTCCCGCTTCGCGCCAGACGAACATGTGCTGCGGCCATTGCGGTTCGTCGGTTGCAAGGCGCACCGTCGACATCCGCCGCCACTCGGGCCCGAGCGCGACCGCGCGTGAGTGCAGCGCAGCCTCGGCCACTGACTCCGCGCGTTGGCGATCGATCGAAAGCGCGGGCACGTCGCTGCGCATCGGTGTGAACGCGATCCACGCTGCGAGCCCGGCGAGCCCGAGCCCGGGCAACGCTCGTTGTACCCAGGCGACGCCGCGCGACGCGACGGGGCGAGGAGCCGGAGTGTCGCTTCGCGCGAGCGAAGGCGGTGCGACCCACGCGCCGTTGCGCAACGACAACGGCAACTCCCGCCAGGCGCCGGCGCGCACACGCCGCCATAGCACGACGGCGAGCGGCACGAGTGCCGCCGCAACGACGCTGCTGCGCTGGACCCACGCGAGCGGAGCGTCGACGAGATAGAGGGGAATCGAGAACAGCGTCAAGTCGAACAGCGCGTGCAGCACGATCGTAGTCAGCAGGCCGAAGCGCAGGAAAATCGCCGCCCAGATCATCGCCGGCACGATGAGCTCGACCAAGCGCGAATACGACGGGAAGCCCGGGTAGTTCGCATGCGCCGCGCCGAAGACGACGGCCTGAAGTACGAAGGCGACGGCGATGCCGGCGTTGCGATGGCCGAAGCGGGCGCCGATCAGTGCGCCAAGCGCGAGCGGAACAGCACGGAACAGACTCTCCTCCATGAACCCGGCCTGCAGCGAAACGGCGATCGGCATCAGCGCCGGCATCGCATTCGAGAGGATGTTCGGATCCGTCAGCACCTCGGAGGGCTGCCACCATCCGAGCCAGCGATTCGTCGCGTAGTAGAACGCCGCGACGAGAGCAAGCTCAAGCGGCACGAACAGGTAGCCGCCGAGCGTGCGACCCAGTATCGCGGGGGTCGGCGCGGCGTCGCTCGACCAGACGCGCCAGAGCTGCGGATGCGCAGGAAACGCGCGGCGCGTGAGGCTCTCGGCCGTCATGAACACGAGCGCGTAGCCGAGCCCCCCGCCCACGGCGACGGCAACCGCCGCACCGAGCTCGCGCAGCCAGAATGTCATCTCGGACTGTGCGGTGTCGAAGCCGAACCAAGCGGCGGGCGCCGCGACGAGCGTCACCGCGGCGAGCAGACCGCCGACGATGAACCCCGCGCGCACTGCCGGTTTCACGACCAGCCAATGCTTGCGCGCGAGCCACAGCGCGCCGATGACGCAGCCGCCGAGCCCGTAGAGCAGGCCCGCGGTGACGGAAGCGAACCCGGCGATCGCATCATTCGCGCTCCGGAGCTCGCGAAACCTGCGCTCGAACGACTCCGGAATGTAGATGTAAGGCGCGATTTCGGTGAGCTCGTCGCCCGTTACGCCGAGCCGTAGCCTGATACGGGCCTCGCCGAGCTTCTCGCCCCGCTCGTAGACGAACACGTGATCGACGCGCCCGTTCGGCCGCGTCTGCTGCGACTGCTCGAGCAGCTTGTACGGCGCGAGATCGACGTTCCATTCGCCGCGCGCGCGCTCTTCGGCGAGCGAACGCGCCGCTTCCGCAGAGAGCGCCTTGGTCGCCTCGTCGCGAACGTAGGTCTCCGGCACGCGCCGCCCGAACCCGTTCGATTTGCCGTCGGGCTTGAAGCGGATGACGACTTCGCTCACGTCTCCCGGCTTGAAGACGCGCACATCCCACCAATACGGCGCATAGAGGTCGCCCTTGACGAGCGCTGCAAACGCGGCCTTGCCGCCGCCGTCGAGCTCGATGTAGTTCTGCGCACTGCTGTCGTGCGAGAACCGGATCGCGCTCCGGGCGCCTTCGGGCGCGAGCTTGCGCGTTGCGGCGAGCTCCTCGGCCTGCGCGAGGGCGTCGCCGCGCGCCATCGTGACTTCGAGATTGACGAGCGGAATCGCGAGCGGGAAGAGCCGCCATGCGACAGCGAGCGCGATGGCGGCAAGCGCCGCATATGCGATCCAGAATGCCGGGCGGCGCGTCACTGGTGCAACCCGATGATGCCGCGCGCGGCGAGATCGGCAATCACCTCGGGCGGCAGCGCGAGGCGATCCCGCAGCACCTCTGCCGTATGCTCGCCGAGCAGCGGCGGCGGCCGCTCGTAGTCGAGCTTTGTCGCCGAGAACGTGATCGGCGCGCGCACCTGCGGCACCCTCCCGGCGAGCGCGTGGGGAAGCTCCATCGGCAATCCGCGCGCGATCACCTGCGGATCGGCGAACACCTGGTCGAGGCGGTTGATGGGACCGCACGGAATGCCGAGCGGCTCGAGCGCGGCTAGCCACGCGCCCTGCGTGCGCGCGGCCATCACTTCCTCGATGAGCGGTACGAGAACGTCGCGATTGCGCACGCGGTCGGCGTTCTTCGCGTAGCGGGAGTCAATCGCCCACTCGGGCTTACCGGCCGCCTCGCAGAACTTGGCGAACTGGCTGTCGTTGCCCACGGCGACGATCACATGGCCGTTGGCGCACGCGAACACCTGGTACGGAACGATATTCTGATGCGCATTGCCGAGCCGCGTCGGCGCCTCGCCGGTCGTCAGGTAGTTGTGCGACATCGTCGCCATCATCGCGACCGCGGAGTCGAGAAGCGCCGTGTCGATCCACTGGCCACGGCCGGAGCGGTCGCGGTGCGCGAGCGCCGCCTGAATCGCGACCGTCGCGTACATCCCGGTCATCAGGTCAGTGATCGCGACACCCGCCTTCTGCGGTCCGCCACCTGGCAGCAGGTCGCGCTCTCCGGTGACGCTCATGAACCCCGACATCCCCTGGATGATGAAATCGTAACCTGCCCGATCGGCGTAGGGGCCATCCTGCCCGAACCCCGTGATCGACGCGTAGACGAGCCGCGGATTCACCGCCGCGACGCTCGCATAGTCGAGCCCGTATTTGGCAAGGCCACCGACCTTGAAGTTCTCGATGAGGACGTCCGCCTGCCGGGCGAGGTCGAGCACGATCGCGCGTCCGTCGGGATGCGTGAAGTCGACGGCAACCGAGAGCTTGCCACGGTTGCAGCAGAGGTAATACGCGGCTTCGCTTGTGTCACGTCCCGCCGCGTCCTTCAGATACGGCGGCCCCCAGGCGCGCGTGTCGTCGCCGCAGCCGGGTCGTTCGATCTTGATGACGGTCGCGCCGAGGTCCGCAAGGAGCTGCGTGCACCACGGCCCCGCGAGCACGCGGGAAAGGTCGACGATCGTCAGATGCGCAAGCGGGCCGGGCATCCGTCGCCCGGCGTCAGTGCTTCAGCGCCACCATGACTTCGTCGAGCATCTTCTTCGCATCGCCGAAGAGCATCCGGTTGTTATCCTTGTAGAAGAGCGGATTGTCGATGCCAGCGTAGCCGGAGGCCATGCTGCGCTTCATCACGATCGAGTGCTTGGCCTTCCACACTTCGAGCACCGGCATGCCGGCAATCGGGCTCGTAGGATCCTCCTGCGCGGCCGGATTCACGATGTCGTTGGCGCCGATCACCATCGCGACGTCCGTGTCCGGGAAGTCGCCGTTCAGCTCGTCCATCTCGAACACAATGTCGTAGGGGACCTTGGCCTCGGCGAGCAGCACGTTCATGTGGCCGGGCATGCGCCCGGCCACCGGGTGAATCCCGAAGCGCACGTTGACGCCCTTGTCGCGCAATGCCTTCGTGATCTCGTAGACGGTGTGCTGCGCCTGCGCGACCGCCATCCCGTAGCCGGGCACGATGATGACGTTCTTCGCATCCTTCAGCATGTCGGCGGTCTCGGAGGCCTGGATCGGATGCACTTCGCCCGCGGGCACTACGGCGCCGCCGCCCTTCGCCGCCGGCGCGGCGGTGTCGGTGCCGAAGCCGCCGGCGATCACGCTTATGAAGTTCCGGTTCATCGCGTTGCACATGATGTACGAGAGGATCGCGCCGCTCGAGCCGACGAGCGCGCCGGTGACGATCAAAAGGTCGTTCGACAGCATGAATCCGGTCGCCGCAGCGGCCCAGCCCGAGTAGCTGTTGAGCATCGAGATGACGACAGGCATGTCGGCGCCACCGATCGCCATCACCATGTGCACGCCGAAGAGGAGCGCGATGATCGTCATCACGATCATCGCGGTCATCTCTGCGGGAGCCGAGTGCGAGGCTACGAACACGTAGCCGTAGTAGATGACGACGATGAGCCCGATCAGGTTGATCCAGTGCCGCGCCGGCAGCAGCACCGGCTTGCCGCTGATCCGCGCCGAGAGCTTTCCGAACGCGATCACCGAGCCCGAGAACGTGACGGCGCCGATCAGCACGCCCAGATACATCTCGATCTCGTGGATCGTGTTCTCGGCCGGCGTCATCGTCGCCGCGACCGCCGGGTCGATGAAGTTCGCGTAGCCGACGAGCATCGCCGCGAGACCGACGAGACTGTGCATCAGCGCAACGAGCTCCGGCATCTGCGTCATCTTGACGATGCGCGCCGCGTAGAGGCCGATGCACGCGCCGATCACCATCGCCCCGAGAATGTACGGGTACCCGGACGCAGTGACCTGCGTGCCGAACACCGTGGCGAGAACGGCAATCGTCATGCCGACGATCCCGTACAGATTGCCGCGGCGCGAAGTCTCCTGGCCAGAGAGCCCGCCCAGGCACAGGATGAACAGGATCGTCGCCGCGAGGTAGCAGACCGTCGAGAGGCCCGTCGAGAGGCTGGCAGTCATGGCGTCCTCTCCGTCACTTGCGGAACATCTCGAGCATGCGTCGAGTCACCGCGAAGCCGCCGAACATGTTGATCGTCGCGAGCCCGATGCCGCCGACCGCGAGCCAGCGGATCCATTCGTTCGGGCGCGCGAGATCGGTGGAGATCTTGGTGAGGTCCGGCGCGATCTGCACGAGCGCTCCGATCGCGATGATGCTGGACACCGCGTTGGTGACGCTCATCAGCGGTGTGTGCAGCGCGGGCTTCACGTTCCAGACCACCATGTAGCCGACGAAGCAGGCCAGCACGAACACCGTGAAGTGGCCGAGGAAGCTGGGCGGCCCATAGCGGCCCACCAGCAGGAACAAAAGCGCGCCGACGCCGAAGATCACCGCAGTCTTGCCCGGCGACATCGGCCCGCTGGGCTCACCGTGACCTTTCGGCTTGGGAGGCGGCGCAGCGGCCACCGCGGCTTTCGCGGCCGGCGCGGGCGGCGCCGCCGAGAGCTTCGGCGGCGGAGGCGGCCACGTGACCTCGCCCTTGTTGATGACGGTCGTCCCGCGCAGCACTTCGTCGTTCATGTCGATATTGACAGTGTCGCCCTCGACGCTCTTCGTCTTGATCATGTCTTCCGTCAAGCGGAAGAGATTCGTCGCGTAAAGCGTCGATGCCTGCTTTGAAAGTCGGCTTGGCAAGTCCTTGTAGCCGATGATCGTGACGCCGTGGCGCACGACGACCTCGTCGGGAACGGTGAGCTCGCAGTTGCCGCCCTGCTCGGCCGCGAGGTCGACGATCACGCTGCCCTGCTTCATCGACTTCACCATGTCGGCGGTGATAAGCTTCGGCGCGGGCTTGCCTGGAATGAGCGCCGTCGTGATGATGATGTCGACCTCCTTCGCCTCCCTCGCGAACACCTCGCGCTGCGCCTTCTGGAAGCCCTCGCTCATCACTTTCGCGTACCCGCCGACGCCGCTTCCCTCCTCCTGGTAGTCGACGCCGACGAATTCGCCGCCCATCGATTTCACCTGGTCGGCGACTTCCGGCCGCGTGTCGTTCGCGCGGACGATCGCCCCCATGCTGGACGCCGCGCCGATCGCTGCGAGGCCGGCCACACCTGCACCGATCACGAAAATCTTGGCGGGCGGCACCTTGCCGGCAGCGGTAATCGATCCCGTGAAGAAGCGGCTGAACGCATTCGCCGCCTCGATGACGGCGCGGTAGCCGGCGATGTTGGCCATCGACGAGAGCGCGTCGAGCTTCTGCGCCCGCGAGATCCGCGGCACGCTGTCCATCGCAAGCACCGTGGCTTTCTTCGCCGCGAGCGATTTCATCAGCTCGGGGTTCTGCGCGGGCCAGATGAAACTCACCAGCACGCAGCCCTCGCGCAACAAGCCGATCTCCTCGCTATTCGGCGCGCGGACCTTGAACACGATGTCCGACATCGCCCACAGCTTCGCCCGATCCCCGACGATCTCGGCCCCGGCCGCGCGGTACGCTTCGTCGCCGATTTGCGCCGAATCGCCGGCGCCGGTTTCGACAGCGACGCGGAAGCCCTGCTTGATGAGCCTCTCGACGACTTCGGGCACGGTGGCGACACGCTTCTCGCCGGGGAAGATTTCGCGCGGAACTCCGATCAGCAGTGCCATGGACTTTCTCCCTTCGGACGAAATGTGAGGCAGATCGCGTCGACGCCGCTCGGCGGCTCGCGTGCCTGTCGCGCATCGGGAACTTTAAGACGATTTCGCACGAAGCGGCGAAACGCGTACCGGCCGGGACGCCTCTCGCGTTGTGTGATCTTCATCACGTTCGAGGAATTCCCCTGGGACTGACGCCGCAGACGGTGGCGTCCACCTCGCGCCGAATGTTCGGACTTTGCGTAATGCTGCCATAAACCGCGCGGACACGCGCACGCGGCGGACGGCCGCCAGGCGATTATTATAGGCAGGCCGCGCGCCGCGGGTGGCGCGGCCCACGCGCCACTCGACGACATGAGCCTCGCGCCGCGCGACTCCACTCCTAGCGCCGAAAGCGGCGCAGCAATTGCCGCCGCGATCGCGGAGGCCGACGCGGCGTGGTCCTCCGGCGATCGAGCGCGCGCGATGTCCCTGTTGATGGCGCTCGCGGAACGCGTACCGACCTCGGCCGCGGTGTGGTCGCGACTGGGTGCTTGCGCCCTTGAAGCAGGCCAGGCCGACGCCGCCCACGCATACCTGCGCAATGCGCTCGTGCACGCACCGGACGACTCGCCGACTTGGACGAACCTTGGCATCGCGCTCGCGCGCCTCGCCCGCAGTGACGAGGGCATCGCGGCATACCGTCGGGCGCTCGCGCTCGATCCTGTCGCAATCGGTGCCCGCGTCAATCTTGCCAACGCGCTCGCGCAGCAAGGCGACGTCGACGGCGCCGTTGCGGAACTCGAGACACCACGCCGGATCGCGCCCGACGCTTACGAGGTCCTTAACAACCTCGGCAATCTCTTCAAGGACCAGGGGCGGTTCGACGAAGCGTTCGCCGCGTACGAAGCCGCGCGCCGAGCGTGGCCCGATTTCCGCGTTGCGTTTTCGAATTTGCTCGCGCTCACGAAGCTCTCGACGCGCCACACGCCAGCCGAAGTCTTCGCGCTGCACCGCGCGTTCGCCGAGCGCTTCGAGCCCGGCTGGGAGGCCGCCTGTGTTCCCGCGGACAACGTTCCAGACGCCGAACGCCGACTGCGCGTGTGCTACGTCTCGCCCGACTGCCACTCGGCATTGCCCTCGTTCGTCGAGCCCGTGCTCCGCCGCCACGATCGCGTGCGATTCGAGCTGTTCGCGTACTTCAACAATCCGCAGTCGGCGGCGACCTTGGCTCGGATCGCACCTGTCACCTCCAGGGTGATGCGGGGCGCATCGGACGACGAAGTCGCGAAATGGGTGCGCCACGACCGCATCGACATTCTGATCGACATCGCCGGCCACACGGGCCACAACCGTCTCGGCGTCTTCGGACGCAAGCCGGCGCCGCTGCAGATCACGTGGCTCGACTACCTCAATACGACCGGCCTCGCAGCGATCGACTACCGCCTGACCGATGCGACGGCCGATCCGCCGGAAACGAGCGACGCCCTGCACAGCGAGACCTTGCTGCGCCTGTCGCCGGCGCAGTGGTGCTGGAACCCGCCGGGCGCGGCGATGCCTACGAACTCGCTCCCTGCTCTGCGCGCCGGTCATCTGACGCTCGGTTCGTTCAACGCGTGCTCGAAGCTCACCGACGCGACCCTTGCGCTATGGGCGCGAGTCCTCCGCGCCGTTCCGCAGGCGCGGCTCGTTGTCGTCGGTGTGCCGCCGGGCGCGGCAACCTCCCGGATCGAAGCGGCGTTCGGCGCGCGCGTGAGTGTGCTTCCGCGCCTCGCGCCCGACGCCTTCCGCGAGGCGATCGCGGGCACGGACGTGGCGCTCGATCCCCTGCCGTTTTCGGGCGCGACCACCACACTCGAGGCGCTATGGCAGGGCGTTCCGGTTGTCACACGTACCGGCGCGACGTCGGCGTCGCGCTCCTCCACGAGCATTCTCTCGGCATTGGGTCTCATCGAATGGATCGCGGACGACGACGAACATTACATCGCGATCGTGGAGCGTGCGGCGCGTTCGCTCGATTCCCTCGCGGAGCTCCGACGGACGCTTCCCGCCATCGTGCAACGCAGTGCGCTCTGCGATGCCGAACGCTTTACAGCCGCGCTCGAGCAGACGCTGCGCGAATCCTGGCGCACATGGTGCAGCCGCAAGCAAGGCGTCTCCGCTTCGTCATCGTCTCTCGCGCCGGCAATCGCGAGGTCGCTGGCGGATGCGCACACCGCACGCCGCTTTGCGCTCGATGCCCGGCTCGCCCTCCTCGACACCGCGTTGCGCGAGGGGCGCGGCGCGAAGGTCGCGGCGGACGCGTGCGAACTCGTCGATGACGAGCCGCACTGGAAAGCCGCGCATCGCGCATACCTCCAGGCACTGCTCGCGTGGGCGCAGACACAACCGGGCCTCGTCGAGCGCGTCTTCCCGCCACCGCCTTCGATCGCGCGGCGGCCGAAAGTGTCTGTGCTCGTGTGCTCGATCGATCACGCGCGTTTCGACAACGTGACCGCGAGCTATCGCGCGCGCTTCGAAGGTTTCCCGCTCGAGATCATCGGCGTCCATGACGCGCGCTCGCTCGCCGAGGGCTACAACCGCGCCGCGGCGCGGGCGACGGGCGACGTCCTTCTCTTCTCGCACGACGACATCGAACTCGTGACGCCGGATTTCGCCGCGCGGCTCGCCGCGCATCTCGAACGCTACGATGGCGTCGGCGTGGCCGGCGCGTCGCGTGTGGCAGCGCCCCGCTGGAGCGACGCCGGACCGCGCGCAACCCACGGTCACATCCTGCACCCACCGCCGCTGGGACGCTCCGGGGTACTGCTGATGGCGTGGGGCTTACAACAGCCTATCTGCGAGGACATCCGGCTGCTGGACGGCGCGTTCATCGCCGTGCGGCGGCACGTCTGGGAAGCTGTTCGATTCGATCCCGACCGCTACGACGGCTTTCATCTGTACGACCTCGACTTCACTTGGCGTGCCAGCACAGCGGGCGCGCGGCTCGCGGTGCCGGCGGATCTGCTCGTGTTTCACGCGTCGAAAGGCCGCTACGGAGAAGCGTGGCGCCGCTACGCACGTCGTTTTGCAGAAGCCGCAGGCCTCGATTGGCTGGCCCCGGCGCCGCCGGCCGGATTGCAGGCGCGCGTGGAGGTGCGCGACCAGGTCAATCTTTTGCGCGCTGCGATGGTCGACTTCCGCTACGGCGCACCTCGCGCAATGTGCGACGCCCCGCAGCGATAACCGCAAGGAACGCGCGCGCGGCGAGCAGAGCTTCAGGCGGCTGCCGTTGTCGCCTTGCCGACGTCTGCTGTCGTCGTCCTGCCGCCGATGTCGCCCGGGCTTCGCGTGTTACATGCATCATCCATTCGCCGGATGGCGACATGCGCGCGCGCTCCCTATATTCCAGGTGTCGCGCCAGCTTTGTGAAACCGTCGGAACCGGGTTCGTCGTTGACTCGCCATCGGGAGCGCCGTTGATGCGCCGCACGCTTTATCTCGTCACGCTCGTCGTACTGCAGATCGCGCTGATCGGCTGGATATCACCACGGCTCGCGCAAGCGCTGCAGTTCGAGACCGCACCGGGACTCGCACCCGGCGGGTGGCCCGCAATGCTCCAACTCCTTGCAACCGCGGCGACGGTCGTCGGGACGTCGGTGGCGCTCGCATTTCCCGCGCTCGCCCTCGTACGGCATCGGCGGAGCGGCCCGCTGCGTTTCCTCGGGCTGCCTGGATGGGCCACGGCGCTCGCCTCATGCGCAATTGCTGCGATGTGCACGGCTTTCGTCGCGCTCGCACTCATAC
>Ga0318562_10001446_pt1 | contig 10718 bp, 10 predicted proteins | sample GRESIP066b5f18_FD_203688 | JGI IMG/M metagenome (GOLD analysis project Ga0318562, IMG submission 203688) | Tropical soil microbial communities from Luquillo Experimental Forest, Puerto Rico - GRE.SIPMG.066b5f18 | ecosystem: Environmental > Terrestrial > Soil > Tropical forest > Bulk soil...
GATATAAGTAAGGTAGACATTCCTTGTGTCTTCGGTATTGTTGCCTGTTGCCATGTCCAGGATTGGGCGGTTGTAAATTGTTCAGGGATAATCCGCAAATTCCTGCAAAGAAAAGCTTAGGTTCCCGGAAAGAATAGTAAAAAAGCGAAATCTTTAAAATATTCCGCCAAAATCGTTGCAGAATTTTGAATACTGGGAAGGACTGAAGCCTGTGAAACGCCTGAATTCTCTTATGAAATGAGACTGGTCAGTATAAAATTCATATATTTTCCCCTGAGACAGACCTGTCAGCTTTTTCTCATTGACCAATTTGTAGAATCTCTGAAACCGGAAGATTGACTGGAGGGCTTTGGGGGATATCCCGATATAGCTATTAAACAATATTTCAAGATATCGGGTAGAATATCCGGTTAATCGTTCGAGCTCTCTGATTCGCGTGGACTCGGATACCAGCCACATGTGCTGAACCAGCTGATCTACAAGTGGATTGTTTTTTTCTGTCCACCTGACCAACTGAATCAGAAAATGCTGGATGATCATGGTTTTTCCCAAGGGGCTGGGCTCATTCAGCAGGGCCTGCTTAAGGTGAACTCCTGCAGCCCCGTAAAGGTCAGAAAAAGTAACCAGGTTGTTGGTCAGATCCCTCATCGGGTTTTTCAGAAACCTGTACGCGCCCGCCGTAGTGAATTCCACACCTATTGAGCCTGCCGGTCCCGGCGGCGCCCCTATCGTAACAGGCGAATCACGAATGCCGATAAAACAAATATCACCCTGCTTGCAATAATCCACTTTATTACAATCGGAGGCGCTAATGTCATTTCTAAATGGCAGGATCACTTTGGGTTTTGCATTCGGAGCAACAAGGGTTCCATGATTGATAAACCCATTATCATTTTCATACAACCACAGCTTGATAACATATGGCCTCAACTCTTTTACGGGTTCGATGATTTTAAATTCCATAACCTTTTCCCGTCGGATTGGAGAGCCAGGGGCATTGCCTTATGACCCCCTGGTATTTAGCTGATCAAAATTAAATCAAAAAATTCAGCCGATTCAGGACCTCCTCACCGATTAGACTATACCCAAAAAATGTTCCACAAACTTTGCAGACACATTCCGCCTCCAAAAATGGGTCTGTCAAGTCCTCCATCACCAGGAAATTGGCGTACCTTGGTACAATCTGTCTCCATTTACCTTCTATCATGAACAGGAGATTTTTTATCCGAAACTCCGGATTATCGCTGACTGGCATCGTGCTCTCCAGAAATATTTTTGCACGGCAACATTTGCTTAACAGGATCGGCATACAATTTTTTTCCTTGCCCAAGCTCCTTGAAAATGATCTGCCGGGCTCGCTGACCATGCTATCCAAAATGGGTTACAAGGAAGTAGAGTTGTATGGGCCCTATCCATTCAGTTCGGCCATTGCCTGGCAGAAATGGAATGCTGTTACCCCATCGCTTGGCTTTAAAGGAAGCGGCTATTTTGGCCGGACGGCCGCTGAAATGAAAACCTTGCTGACCAATAACGGATTGACTGCCCCTTCCATGCATACGGATCTGGATACTTTAGAAACGGGGATGGGAAAAATAGGTGAAGCTTCCCATGTTTTAGGTCATGAATATGTTATACTGCCTGCGATACCTGCCGAAAAAAGAAAAACACCGGACGATTTCAAGAAAATGGCTGATGCATTTAACAAAATCGGTGAGTCGGCCAGGAAAGTGGGGGTAAAATTTGCTTATCACAATCATGGATATGGGTTGAAAGAGGTAGACGGCCAAATTCCCCTGAAATTTATCCTGGATGGAACGGATCCGAGCCGGGTTTTCTTCCAAATGGATCTTTTCTGGACAGCTGCAGGCGGAGCTGACCCGGTAGCCTTGCTGGAAACCTATAAAAACCGCTATCGATTGATGCATGTCAAGGATATGTCCAAGAAAGTCCGTTTTTCGGGTGATGGCGGTGATTCAAAGCAATGGATCGAACTCTTTCCCTATATGACTACAGCAGGAAACGGAATCCTGGATCTCAGGACCATACTTACCAAGGCAAAGCAAAATGGGGTAGAGCATTTCATCGTAGAACAGGACACTGTGGCTGAACCCGAATCAGCCCTCAAGAAAAGTATCGATTACCTGTCCTCCCTGTAGCTGATTCACCGCATTAACTTAATCTGCTTCATGTAACCCGGGCCGAATAAACCAAAGTATGGGCCAGAGCATTTATTCTGGCGATTTGCGGGAATAAATTATCCCTTCATTTATTTGTCACTGATATTGTTCAGCATCATCGATCTGCCATCTGTAATAATAATTTTGGCATTAGGTGATTTCACAAGTTCTTTGGTTACCTCAATGCTTTTATATTTAAGTAATTTATCAGTCAGTGATGAATTGATGGTGTTTTGGTAATTCTTAATCGCATTTGCTTCAATCTGCATCATCAATGAGTCATTTTTCTGTTTTTCAAGGGAAAATCTCAATTCCTTCTGCTTGGTTTCGATCTCAAAATCCTCCTGCTCCCGTTTTGTTTGTAACTCAAGTTTAGTCAACTTGGCTACCTGGTCTGCCTTCGCTTTGTCCTCGATGGCACGAAGCACCTCTGCCGGCATGTCAATATCCTTGACCAGCACATCATCCAGGATTATACCGTAGGGTGAAATAGCTGTCCTCAATTTGTCTTCAATATGCTTTTCAATCGTTTCCCGTTCACCCAGGAGTTCTATCGCCGAATATGTCATCGTATATTCCCTTACAATGGCCATAAAATTATTAACGACAATCTTGCCGTAATCCATTCCGACATTGGTGTAAATATCCGGCGCGGCCTCAGGTTTGATTCGATATAATACGGTTAAATCCATCTTGACTTCAAGCCCTTCCCGCGTTGGAGGGCTCATAACCGCTGAAAACTCGGTTATCCGGGTGTTGAACTTGCGAATCTTGGAGGTAAAAATATTGTAGTTATGCCTTCCCTGGGTTAATATGCCGGGCTTAATCACTCCTTTATGGATAATGATGCCTACCTCCCCCGGGTTAACGGTTTTACAACCTGAGATCGTTACGGCAAGGATCATCATTAGGCTGGCGCATTCAACAATCGTGTTTTTCATATTTACATCTTTTGATTTATCTGGAAACAACTATAACGAATATATATAGGTCCTGGGTTAATCCATGGTTAACCCGCCATCCTGGAGTATTAATGGTTAGTTAAAAAATCAATCAGCGGTAATTGACTACCCCGCTTCAATTCATTTCCGTTAGAATTTCTTTTGCCCTGTTAAGTTTCTCCTGACCTCAGAAATAGGGTCCCGTTTGCTGCAGATTTCCTGCATAACGGTCCGGAGATCAACTTACGACCAATACTCTATCCCGTGAATTACAGAAATCTAAAAAATGCTAACCGTCTTCTAAACACAGCTGGTCGTTAAAAAAAGCTATGGCGTGAAAGGAATGCTTAAGGAGCAGGATTTGATTTCCCGGGAAAGTTTTTTTGTGGAAAGGTTACTTTCAAATACAGGAAGAGAAAGGAATTCCTTTATGTGGTCTCTGGCGGTCCCGGTCAGGGATTGCTTTTCGCTGCAGGGATTTCGGTTCTATCTTTCACTCCTACAACCATAAGCCATAAACAAATGCCCAGTTCCCCGATGCTGCCTGGCAGACGAATATAGTTGAGGTACCTCATTTCGCTGTTTCCAGGGAAAAGGAGATTGCCGGTAAAAATTGTCAGGTAACCAAGACAACCAAACATCAAAAGAATTCCGAGGACCCTGGGAATAAATCCGGACCTGAAGACCAGATAGCCAAAAGGCAGAAGCCAAAGTCCCCAGAATACCGATGAGATCTGATTCCCGTTGTCGTAAAATTGCAGATATTTCAGCACCTGGCCCGGTAACTTATCCGATTCCGGACCTTTGAGGCTGTTAGCCTGGTCTAAAAGGGTCAATACGGCATATTTGTTTTCCAAATTGCTAAAAGCAATTGGAACGATCGCTATGGCGAAGGCCAACATCAATACGGCCCAGGTCTTATTAACCGGTTTTAACAATCTATACAGCACCAGGGGCAGTAATAACCACGCAGTATAACCTATAATTTCGCTCAGTATTCCAAGCCTGAACAGCGTTTCGGAAGCTCTGATATTATAAAGAGTGGTTGCCGGGTCATTCCACACAATTAGCCTGGACGGAACATACTTCAAAAAGAAAAACCCGTTCAGAATTACGATCAGGTATATAAAGCCTGCGGTCCTGGCGGTTTTTTTGTTCTCTTGCATTTCCCGATTTGAGCTGATAAAAGTATGGCAAATTTCCCTTGCCAGGGAACTGGGATAGATTAAGGACCGTCATCAATTTCCAAAACCTAACCTGCCGACTGGTCAACTTAGGCGAATCAAATCCGGGCAAGGGGTCGGTCCCGGGGATTTGTTTATCCGGGGCTGCAGCAACCTGCTGATAGTTGAGAAATACGGGAAGCCTATCTGGTAAAAAATCCCGCTTCCAGATTTGTCCCTTCTGTACCCATTTTCCTTTGAAGATAGTTTCGCCTGGTTTCATCCTGTTCTATTTCCACGGTAGCTTCCTTTTTGATGATCACGCTTTTATCCAGTATCAATTTATTCTTATTCGCGTCACCTTTTCCTCCAAAGCCAAATGCACCTCCGCCTTTATGGACCAGGTCATTGTACCCAAGAACCATTGAGTTAGACAGATTCAGGGATACTTGTTCATTTTCATTATAAACCCAAAAGACATTAGCGCCCGCTACAACGTTATTATAATACTTAAAACCCGGTGCCAGCGACCATGACCAGAAAGCCGCCCCGTAATTCCACAAGATAAGATTATGGTGCATTTCGCAGTGTTCAGCAGGCCTGTCTGAAAACCAGAATACGACAGCATCTTTTACGTTACAAAAAACACAGTGATCCACTACAACCCTCTGGCTACTGGCTAAAATGGATAAATGGTCAGGGATGCCTTTTCTATCTCCAATAAACAAACATTGTGTTATCCTCAGATCGTCCAGGTTGCGATCTTCCCTGACAATGGGATAATTTCTCCTGACGTAGCGTTCGGCTGGTTTCTCATGGACCGGTGTGCCCAGAACCCTTAAGCCCTGAATGGCAACATGGCTGACTTCGACCTGAATGCCATGGGAAGCTCCGTGATGCCGATCTTCGTTGCCATAGGATTTGAAGTCAAGCGGCATTGTTGAAATGATGACTGGCATCCTTGCAGGGTTCCATGCTGAATCGTCAGGCAAGAGCTCTGCCCGGATTGTCAGACGTGCGGATTCGGAAAACCACCAATTCGCCGGTGAAAAGTAACTGTGGCATCCAGGCCATATATTCCTTCTGAGAGGTATATGGTAATGGCTCCTTTGCCATTGGCCTGGTTTATCCTGCGGGCCGCTTCATTCAACGTCCGGAGAGGATTATCTTTGGTGCTTTCATTGTTGTCCCTTCCCGCCTCTGGGTCCAGGTAAATATTGCCGTCGTTTGGCAGGAAACCTCCATTTTCCTTCCAGAATGCCTTGGCAGAATGAGATGCTGTTGCCCACATCAGGGACAGGAGCACCGTTATTATGCTGAAGGCGTGCCTGGCTTTCATGTTGTTTTGATTTAAAGTGTTAAACCGTAAGAATTTTTATCCCGCAATGTTCGCGGATGTTAGTTTTTCGATGGCCTCTTTACGGCTGACCGTCCTGCCAAGCGCACCGAATTCGTGCAGGTCGCCAAACACCTCTATGCGAATGGATTGATCAACACGACCAACCCGAAGGGGTTCAAAACCATTATCACGAATCAATTGCTCAATGTCTCCATCGATGTTTCTATCATCTGTCGCAAAGAACAAAACAGCCTGTTCCGGCTTTTGATACGCTGCACCGGCCAGCGAGGCTGAACCTAAAGTACCCAATGCTTTTGCAAACTTTGCCGTTTTAGGAATAAGTGAGGAGAGAATCTGACCTGCCGATTGCATTTCATCCACAATTTTTTTGAATCCCCCTTTACCATCGGGCGCAATAGGATTAGAAGGGTCAACAATGACCTTGTTCTTAAGCTCCTCCGCATGTTTGTTCAGCAACTCCTTAATTGCTTCAAACCATACAGCAAATACAACGATATCAGCTTCCCTGATCGCGGCGCCAATATCTTTGGGCTCTGCCAGCCTTCCCAATTTTTTGGACAGTTCATTCGCTTTCCCGGCATTCCTGTCTGCAACAATAACGTTGCGATTGGCCTTTACCAGATTGGTGGCAATGACCGAACCGATATTTCCCAGCCCGATAATGGCCACGGTCGGTTTATTTGATTTTACTTGTGCCATAACTATTTCTTTTTTTGTGTCAATAATAGTTTTGAAGACTCAAATTTCGGACGTCCGCCAGGGGTCATCCAATGACCTGGTTTAAGAAATAGTCTTGATGTAGATTAAGATTTGGAACGCTTTGACGGCTTATTTTGCCGGCTTCGCAATCGGCTCAAAAACTCAGGCGTAATGCCCAGGAATGATGCGATTTGCACCTGGGAAAGGCGGTTGACCAGGTGCGGATAAATCTCAAGAAAGGAGTGATAACGTTCCTCCGCAGTTGAACTGATATTCTGGAGCAGTCTTTCCTGGAGACGGACAAAACTGTTCTCAATCAAAACCCTGAATATGCGGTCAAATTTGGGCGCCCCTATATAAAGTTGTATAAGGTCATCGCGACTTATTTGCAATACAACAGTGTCTTCGATGGCATCAATATTCAAGGCAGAAGGTTTTGTTCCATGAAAACTACCCAGATCATTGATCCAGTAATTTTCAGCTGCAAATTGAAGTATATGCGTACCTCCCCGATCATCTATTTTATACATCCGAAGACATCCCCGGACCACAAAATAGAATTGAGTGCAAATATCTCCCTCCTGCAGGGCATACTGCCGTTTTCTGAAGAGACGCGGACAGAATTTTTCAGCAACGAGCTCTTTCTCTTCTTTGTTCAGGGAAATCAGCCGGTCAAAGTATTTGATCAATGGTTCAATGGAAGTCTGCACCAAATTTTCCGTCATCTGAATGGCAATATTAAAATGGCAATCTCCAATTCATGGGTAAATGTAAGGATATTCACCAGGTAGACTGGTGGCTACCGGTTCATCTGCCAGTATTGATGATCATTCATTTCCCAAGCGGTCACCCTGACCTGGGAAAAACGGATAGGATAAAAAAGCAGCAGGCGAAATTGGCGAACAATTTCTCGCCTTTTGCAATCAGAAGAAGACAAAAGCCACCTGCGCCGGCGGTGGTAGAATTCCAGGAGATTAATCAGGCTTATTCCCCGTAATCAGCGTGTTCAGGAAGCAAGCCTGTTCAAGCCTCTATTTGGAAATGATCCAATAGGCAGTCCCAATATCATACAGGGTTTAACCCTCCTCCCCCTGCCAAGGTCAAAATCCGGATCCCCACCACTCCCAGCCTATCCTGGAACGGAGAAAGATGATTTGGACGTTGCCGTTTCTGTTTTTTCTCTTGCGGCAGGCTGATCAAACAGGGCCTGTCTTCCGACTTCGAGGAATTTCTTGGAATCGACGAGGCCGTAAAGCTGAATGATTTTTGCGATGAGGCCGGTCCATCCGGTTTGATGATTTGCCCCAAGGCCGGCTCCGTTGTCGCCGTGGAAGTATTCATAAAATAAGATATGGTCGCTCCAGTGGGGGTCGTTCTGAAATTTATCGAGTCCTCCGTATACAGGTCGTTTCCCATCTGGATTCCTGGTGAAAATACTGGTCAGGCGATCTGCAATTTCTTTCGAAACCTCAAAGAGATTCATCATCTTCCCTGAGCCTGTGGGACACTCGATCTTGAAATTATCTCCATAATAAGCATAGAAATTCAAAAGCGCCCTGATCAGAATTACATTCATAGGTATCCAGATCGGTCCGCGCCAGTTGGAATTCCCGCCAAACATGGCCGAGTTTGATTCGGCGGGCATATAATCAACCCGGAACTCTATCCCAAGGACATTGATTACAAATGGATGCTTTTCGTGATACTTGGATATGGACCTGATGCCGTAGGGACTGAGGAACTCATTTTCATCAAGCATTTTGGTAAGGATGCGGCGAAGTCTTTCGGGATTTACCAGAGCAAGTAACATCCGGTTAGCTACACCCTGGTATCCGGGTCCAATCGGATGGAGGGTGCTGGCAAGCTGAGGCCTCCTCCTTAATAATTCCAGACTGGCAGCCATTGCTCTAGGGGTTCTTTGTCTTTGCCACTCCTCCAGTACGGTCGTGGCGCAGATTGGCAGGAGGCCGACAAGTGAACGTACCTTGAGCCTTCTCGAACTGAAGTCCGGAAGACGAAGGAGATCATAATAAAACCCATCTTCCTCGTCCCACATTCCTTCACCACCTTTCTGGTTCATGGCTACGGCTATATAATAAAAGTGTTCAGCAAACTTGGATACCATGTCTTCGTAAGTGGGGTCCTCAGCCGTCAGTTCAATGGCAAGTTCCATCATGTTTTGGCTAAACAGAGACATCCATGCTGTACCATCTGCCTGTTCAAGATGTCCCCCAGTGGGCAAAGGGGCACTTCTGTCAAACACCCCGATATTATCCAGGCCGAGGAACCCCCCTTCAAACACATTCTTTCCGAAGCGATCCTTCCGGTTCACCCACCAGGTAAAATTCAACAATAGTTTGCTGAAGGACGATCGCAGGAAGGTAAGATCTGTATTCCCGTGGATAGCCTGTTCTGTCCTGTGCAGGAAAAGGGTGGCCCAGGCGTGAACCGGCGGATTGACGTCACTAAAATTCCACTCATAGGCCGGCAATTGCCCGTTAGGGTGAAGGTAGGATCCGCGAAGCATGAGCTCCATTTGGTCCTTGGCAAAATCAGGATCGACGATGGATATCGGCAGCGTGTGAAAGGCCAGATCCCAGGCAGCGTACCAGGGATATTCCCATTTGTCAGGCATTGAGATAATGTCTTCATTGAGCATATGAAACCAATCCGAATTTCTGGAATTCTTATATCCGGCATGAAGTGGGTTTGAATTGTGCTCGTCCAGCCAGTTGTCTCCATCAAAGAAAAAGAATTGTTTACTCCAGAGCATTCCGGCTATCGCCTGGCGCATGATATTGGCTTTGTCGCTGCTTAAGGACGGAGGTGTAACTGCTTTATAGAATTCATCGGTTTCCCGGAGCCTGTCTTCAAACACCTGATCAAACCCTTTTCCGAATGGGTTTGATTCTTGTGCAGCCGGGTCTTTTGTCAGGCGTATACGGACAACAGTTTGTTGACCGGCTCCTATTTCAAGCTTGTAATGGGCAGCTGCTTTGGTGCCTTTATTTTCAGGGTTAACCGCATCTGGATCGTCATTGACGACAAAATTGTTGATTCCGTCCTTGACATAGAGGCTCTCATTTTTCTGACCGGGAAAGAGTCGCTCGTGATTCGTTTCATTTTCAGTGAACAGCATCGGCACATTCCCCTCACAATAAAAGCCGAAATCACCTAACTGAGTGTGCCTGGCAACGACCACACTTGTTCCGGCCCGTCCTTTTTCCAGTTCAATGGAAGGTTTTGCATCCGCCCGGTTTGATTCAGCTATCCATGTTGACCAGTCGTTTCTAAACCACAGGGTGGGCAACAGATGCAAGAGAGCAGACTCCGGTCCCCTGTTCACGACTGTAAACCTTACCAGAATATCGTCAGGCCCCGCCTTGGCATATTCCACAAAAACATCAAAATACATGTCCTCATTAAATGCGCCCGTATCAAGCAGTTCATATTCCATCTCGGTCCTTGAACGATGCTTGTTTGTTTGAACAAGATCCACATACGGATAGGCTGTCTGGGGATACTTGTAGAGCATCTTCATGTAGGAGTGAGTGGGAGAACTGTCCAGGTAGAAATAGTATTCCTTTACATCCTCTCCATGATTGCCTTCACTGTTTGTCAATCCGAAATAGCGCTCTTTGAGAATCGGGTCTTTGCCGTTCCAGACAGCCAGGGCAAAGCATAATTTCTGTTTGTCATCCGAAATGCCTGCAATTCCGTCCTCACCCCATCGGTATGCCCTGGAGCGGGCCTGATCGTGCGTGAAGAAATTCCAGGCATCCCCATTTTCACTATAGTCCTCCCGTACGGTACCCCACTGCCGGTCACTTAAATAGGGGCCCCATTTTTTCCAGGGAATCATTAATTCCCTGGCTTCCATCAATCTGATTTCCTCCCTGGTCATGGTAAAAGGTTTAAAAAGTTGGTGTCTGAGTTGTTTACCAAAATTCCGGAAAGCGGAACGGAAAATAGTCCGGCAAGTCAGTTCATCCATGAGTTGAATTCCGATGTGGAACGGATTTGGAAATTTTTTAGCCAGCAGGGGAATTCTTTGAAGTGTTGACAGGAACGAATTAAAGATAAGCAATGAATGATGACTTCCTGCCTACGGCTGGCTGATATTCAGCAAGAGACAGGCAAATGCCCCGGATTGTTATTGGCGATTCATTTATTATTTGAAGGTACTAACGAAATAATCGATTCAAAAACTATATTTTCATTCTAAAATGTCCATAAACTTATTCCGGGCAACGCACAAGCTGAACCAGCGATGAATTCTCTCTAATCCCCGAAAGCAGAATTGTGTACCTTTAATATTCAATTAATGGTCAATACCCGTCAATAAAATTCCCTTCCGCCTCTCTGTTAACCTAGTCTC
>Ga0318562_10001448_pt1 | contig 10714 bp, 8 predicted proteins | sample GRESIP066b5f18_FD_203688 | JGI IMG/M metagenome (GOLD analysis project Ga0318562, IMG submission 203688) | Tropical soil microbial communities from Luquillo Experimental Forest, Puerto Rico - GRE.SIPMG.066b5f18 | ecosystem: Environmental > Terrestrial > Soil > Tropical forest > Bulk soil...
AAGTAATTCAGCCTCCGACGGCATGACGGCGCCGTCGTCGAGGACTGACTCCACCATCGCCTCGACGAGCGCCTGCTTGGCTTTGGGCTCCAGTGCATCCAATGTCGCCCAGCCCTGATCCAGGGTCTGCTGCCAACTGAGGCTGCGCGGGTTGTCAGCCTGGGCCACATCCCCGTACAGGCGACGGAGCGCACGGTGGAACGCCCGTCCTGTGGTGTTCTGGTCTCCGCCGCCGGCGACGGCCAGTGTCGCCAGGAGGGTCGTCACCACCGGACGCACCCCTTGCAACGAGCCGTTGCCCACCCTGCTGCGACGAGACGGGTCGGCCACGTCCAGCAGGTAGTTCCAAACCAGGCGTGTCACGCAGTACTCGAACATCGTCACCGTGCCATCGGCGACCGCGAGATCGTTGAGGGTCGCGACGAGCGCATCCTGGTACTCGCGCGGATGGGCTGCCAACTGCGGAAGCGCCAGAGCGACGAACGGCAGCCGCAACTCGTGTGGCAGCCTCGCCATCCGGTCGGACAGTGCGGCGGCTTCTCGGGCCCGCGTAGGCCCAAGTCGCCGAGCCACCGAGTCCAGCTGGCGAGACTGCAGCTGGGCGCCGGGCGCTGCGAGAAGGAGGGCGATCACAGCGACCGGAGCCGTGCTCGGCTGGCTGGCGAGTTGCCGGACCTCAGTCGGCATCCGATCATGCAGGGCGGCACCGTATTTCAGGTCAGCCGGGGTGAATGTGCCTGCGCGGGCCACGACCTGCTCGGGGCTGACGGCACGTCTACCCGGCGGGGGCGGAGGTTCAGGAGCGGGGCCAGGACGGCCCAATGCCGTTCCCGCAGGGGCGAATCCGGCGGCGACATCCTCTGCCAATCCGTCGGGCGCCCGCTGGGAGTATTGCTGCTTCAGCTCGGCAATCTCGCGCGGGTCGAAGCTCGGGTTAAGCGCTTTGATCCGGTCGACGAGCGGCGGATGCGTCGCATACAGCGAGGCGAACGACCGCTTGACTCCCTCTCCGAACAGCATGTGGCTGACTTCGGCCGCGCTCCTGGTGTCACGCAGCCGCGAGCCGGTCGGTATACCGCCGATCTTCTTCAGCGCGCCCTCGAGTCCATCGGTCTGCCGAGTGAACTGCACAGCGGACGCGTCGGCCAGCCACTCGCGCTGTCGCGATAGCGCCGCCTTGATCAGGTTGGCGAAGAACACGCCGATGAAGCCGAGCACCATCATCGCGAATGCCAGCGCCACGATCGGTGCTGCGCCCTTGCTATCGCTCCCACGCCCACCGAACTGCAGGAACCGCAACCCGATCATCCCGATCAGCAGGATTCCGGCGAGGAGTCCGATCAGTCGGATGTTCAGCCGCATGTCGCCGTTGAGGATGTGGCTGAACTCGTGCCCGATCACCCCCTGCAATTCGTCGCGGTTGAGCTGGGCCAGCGCTCCCCCGGTAACCGTGATGGCCGCGTCGGCGGGGGTGAACCCCGCCGCGAATGCGTTGATGCCGGGCTCACGGGGCATCACGAACAACCGCGGCACGGGGACGCCCGAGGCCAGAGACATCTCCTCGACGATGTTGACCAGCCGCCGCAGTTGAGGGTCTGTGGTCGTCGGGTCGACGGGCACGGCCCCGAGGGATGCGGCGATGGCCGCACCCCCCTGCCGAAGCGACAGCATCTTGAAGAACATGCGACCCGCGATGAGCAAAAGCGTGATCGCCGTGACGAAGACGACGACGCCGAGGATCTCCGAGGCATCGAATCGCTTGTACGCCATAGCGATAGCGACGGCTCCGTCGATACCGGCGACCATCGCCACCACGGCGATCACGAACAGGAACACCAGCTTGAGCGTTGAGCCTTTGGCCGCCCTTTGGTGGTCGAAGAAGTTCATGACCGCCGGTCGCTCAGAACTGCACCTTCGGCGCGTCCCTCATCTCGGGGTGCTCCGGCGGAATCTCGAGAAGCGCCGCAGGTGCGAAGTTGAACATGCCCGCGTAGACGCTGCCGGGGAACGTCTCACGTCGGTTGTTGTAGTTCATCACCGCGTCGTTGTAGGCCTGCCGCGAGAAGGCGACCTTGTTCTCCGTTGAGGTCAACTCCTCGGAGAGCTGCATCATGTTCTGGTTCGCCTTCAGGTCGGGGTACTGCTCGGCCACCGCGATCAGCCTGCCCAGCGCGCCGTTGAGCGCCTGCTGTCCGGCCGCCAACTGTTGCATCGCCGCCGGGTCGCCCGGATTGGCTTGGGCAGCAGCCAAACCGTTCATCGCCGCACCGCGAGCCGCGACCACGGCCTCGAGCGTCTGGCGCTCGTGGGCCATGTAGGCCTTGGCGGTTTCCACCAGGTTGGGAATGAGGTCGAAGCGCCGCCGCAGTTGAACGTCGATTTGCGCAAACGCGTTCTTGTAGGCGTTTCGTGCGCGAACCAATCCGTTGTAGCCGGCGATCACGAAGATGACCAGTAGCACGATGACGACGGCGACGATGATGCCGATGACGAGCCCCATGAGGCATACCTCCAAGAGTCGGGCCTGCCGCGCTCTGCGGTTTGCCGAAGCGTAGCCGTTGGCCTTGTTCGTCGCGCTGGTTCTCCAATGATGTTTGCCAGAACGCCAATCGCTGGTTGATCAGGTCGGGTTCAAGGGCGACGCGGAAATGCGCTGCGAGACATCACGACGACGACAAGGCCACACCCAATCAGCACGGCCCCCGGCCACGGGAGCCACGTCAGCCCCGCCGTATGGAGCAGACCGGCACCGATCGCGGCCCCGCCTGCAATACCGATGTTGGCGGTGGAATTGATCCATGCCCCAGCCAGTTCGGGCGGCATCGCATTGGCGCGCACTGCGCATGCTTGGTAGATCGACGGCACGCCCCCGAACGCCCCGCTCCACACGGCTGTGGCGATGACCACCGCGACAAGCGTCGGCCACGTGGCACCGAGGACGACGACGGCGCCCAGGATCAACGCGACGACGACCACTGCGGTTCGTCTGGGATTTCGATCGAGACCCCGGCCCGCGTACCACAGGCCCAGAAGTCCACATGCGCCGCAGGCAAGCAGGATCGGGCCGATGAACGCCGGGCTCACTCCACTGCCGAGCAGAAACACGCTGATGAACGTGTACACGGTGAACTGCCCCAGAAACACCAGTGTGTTCGAGGTTGCGACCGCCGCGAGCTGCCTCCGGCCGCCGGTTCGGTGACGGGTCGACATCGACTCGTGGTCGACTCGCGGAAGCAGTACGGCCACCAGAATGCCCGTGAGGACCGAGAGTACGGCCAGCGTCATGAACGACGCCCGCCATCCGGCTGCGGTGCCCAACGACGTCAACAACGGCACACCGAGCACAAGCCCGGCCGATGCGCCACTACCGGCGAGCGCGAGTGCGCGCCCGACGTGGGCGCCCGATACCAATCGCGGGGAGTACCCGATCACCAACGAGAAGAACAGGGCGTGGGTGACTCCACCCAGCGTGCGCCCGGCAGCGACGACGGCGAACGACGGCGCCGCGGCCACCAACGCATTGCTCAGCGCGTAGCAGGCCAACGTCGCCAACAGCAGCGGCTTGCGGGAGAAGCGGGACGTGGCAATCGTCAGCGGCACCGCGAGCGCGGCAACCATCACTGCGTAGAGGCTGATCAAGAGGCCGGTCACAGAATCGGCGGTCGCGAACGTCGCACCGATTTCAGGTAGCAGCCCCACCGGCAACATCTCGGTGGTCACCGCAACGCACGATGCCATCGCCAGGGACAAGAGTCCTGGCAGGCTGTCGCGAATGCCCGGGGCAGGAGCGCGTTCTGCGGCTAGCGTCACGCGGTCCGAATATACTCGTAGTCCGAGTTTAATCAACTGGAATACTACCGGCGATGGCAACGGACCAAGGGCAAGCCGCGCAGATGCGCTGGTTGGGCGCCGCCCAACTCGTAGAGGTGGTGCGATCCGAGCCCGGCATCACTCGGGCTGCCGCGGCCCAGCACCTCGGCATCGCCAGCGGCGGCGCCGCCGAGCTGGTTGCGCGGATGCGGCAAGCGCGGCTGCTTGACGAGACACCCGCGCCGGCACAGGGACGCGGCAGGCCGACAACGGTGTTGGGTCCTCATGCGGACGGGCCTCTGGTGCTCGCGGCGGACTTACGAGCGACGGACTGGCGCCTTGCCCTGGCCGGAATCGACGGCATGCCAGAACTTGTGGCCGAAGAAAAATACGCAGATGAGCAGTTGGCTCCCGCCCTCAGCCAGATCGCGGATGCGATCGGAAAGATCTACCGGCGGAGAGCCAAGCGGCTCAGGGCAATCACAGTGTCGGTCGCCGGCACCACCAGCGGCGCCAAACTTGTTCAATTCACTTCCCGCGGTTGGAATGACGTCGACCTCTCGGCGCTCGCCGCCAAGATCCCGGACCGCGCGGGGGTTCGGCTGCTGATCGGTAACGATGCCACGCTGGCCGGGCTGGCCGAGGCGCGATCCGGCGCCGCGCGTTCGGCGACCACCGCGTTGTATTTGATTGTCGTGCAGGGCGTCGGCGGCGTGTTGGTGGTCAACGGTGAGCCGCTCACCGGCGCACACGGAGCGGCAGGCGAATACGGCCACATCCCGTTCGGCGACCCGGCACTCGTCTGTCAATGCGGCGCACGCGGCTGCTGGGATCTCACGGTTGACGGGCGCGCCTTGGCCCGGCTTCGCGGCGACGCACCTCCAGACGATCCGGTCGGATACGTTCACGACCTGGTCGCCCGCCCCGAGCGGGACCCCACTACGCGCATGGCGTTTGAAGTGGTGGCGGCCTCGCTGGGCCGCGGCATCGGTGGTCTGGTGAATCTCCATGATCCCGAGGTGGTCACGCTGGGCGGTGTCGCGGCGCTGCTGCGAGCGGCCGCCCCCGACGTCTTCAATGCTGCGTACAAGGACGGGTTGATGGCGTTCCGAAAGAAGTCACCGCCGCCGGTACGCGACGCTGAGCACGGCGAGGCGGGCCCGCTGTACGGAGCAGTCGCACTGGCGCTGGACCACATCACGACCCCGGCCGGCTTGGCGGATTGGGTTGAGCGACGGGGATTTTGAGATCTGATCGGATATCGGAGGCTGGAGGCCAAACCAAACCGTGACAGAATCACCTATCGCAGAACGACGTACCGCCGGAATAGCGCTGACACATTTTGCGGGCCGCGCCGGCGACCACAACGGCCGCGCCATGGTGGGATCCCACTTCGTGGCTCAACGGTTCGCCCAACAGCTCGCCGTTGATCCGGTCGTCGTCGGAAGCCCTGAGCCCGCGCTGTCTGTGGATTGGGAGCACGAGCTCTCCGCGGCCATGCCGACGCTGGAAACGATGTCGCAGCGATATCAACAGATCTTCGACGATGGGCTGACGCCCGTCACCGCGCTGAGCCGTTGTGCGGTCGCACTATCGACGGTGCCCGTGGTTGCGGCACGTCGGCCGGATGCTCTGGTCGTATGGTTCGACGCGCACGCCGACCTCAATACGCCCGATTCGACGACCACCGGCTACCTCGGCGGCCTCGCCTTCAGCGGACCCATGGGCTGGTGGGACTCGGGACTGGGTTCCGGACTTCGGTCAGCCCATGGTGTCCTGGTCGGTGTTCGCGATGTCGATGACGAAGAACAGCGACTCATCGACGGCAGCGACGTGGCGTGGGTAAGAATCGGTCCAGGCTTGGCGCAGGACCTTAACCGCGTCGTGGATGGCCGCCCCGTCTACATCCACATCGACTGCGATGTGATGGAACCCGGCATCGTGCTCACCGACTACTCGGTCCCCAACGGCCTGTCGCTCGCACAACTCAACGGGGCGGCGGAGGTCTTGACCGACAGTGAGATCGTTGGCATCGAGATCGGCGAGTTCGAAGCCGAAGACGACGCGACCGCCGAACAGTCGGCGGCCGACATCTTTACCGCGTTGCGGCCAGTCCTCGACAAACTGCGGTCAGGTCAGGAACCTTGCCAGTTTATCGTTCCGTAGCTTCCGTCGTTGCACCGCGAAGCAACGATCCATCCACCCGGAAGATCGCCAAGCGCAACACCTTCGGCATCTTGTTGCGTGGAACCTTCAGCAGCGCTGAATGCCCCGCCGTTGTAGGCCAGTGCACCGCACTCCTCGAACAGCAGCACCCGCTTGCAAGCGACGCCACACTTCGCCCAGTTGCCGAAGTAGGCGGCAGAAGTCCTGTCGGGCTTCCCCCACCAAAGAACCCATTGCCCTTGCTGACCCGTTGCGATCCCGCCCCACTGATCGGCGGCCTGTGCGGTGGGCGACACCGTGACGGCGAGTCCGGCTGCCACCGCGGTGGCGGCGCCCATGAGTGCTAAACGCTTTCCGAAGCTGGTCCCTGTCATGTGAGTCCCTTTCCGATAGCCGAAGTCCGGCTATCTCGATATCTGGTTGAAACCGATGGAATCGGCACGAGGCATCGAGAGCATGTCCTCGCACGGCTGCAGAGCAAGCCGTCACGGCCCTGACTAGCTCTAAGCCCCATAGGCGCCTCGCTTGCGGTGAGGGATCGGCAAATTAGGCTAATCCCGGGATCGCGGACGCGACCAGCGTTTTAGGGAATCAACTGGAAATTCTGTGTGAAGGCAAAGCAAACCTTGCAGGCACGCCGGGTCGTTGCCAGTGAGTTTCAGCCTAAGCGCGAGCGCAGCATGCTTCGTCGCGTGCACGCGGTGTAACTCTAGTTACGTTCACCACGAACTCTTTTCGCCTCGGGTGCAGTCGACGGCCGGTGCATTGCTGCGCTGAAGCATGGCGAAGGAGCACCGGGGTCAGCACGCATTGAAAGTTGCGAACGCAACGTTTGTCCCAACGCTCACCTAGCTACTTTCGCCGTCTAATAGCGCGTCAGTTTGCGACCCACGCCGGCGGATGTCGGTCCGCCCACGGCGCGACGGCCTCGAGTTGCGCGGCGAGTTGCAGCAAGACGGTTTCGTCGGGCGCCATCAGCTGGACACCGATCGGTAGCCCGTCTGCCGTACTGCCGAGCGGCATCGAGATCGCTGCCCAACCGGTGATATTCGCCAGCGATGTCCATCCAGTCGTGGCGAACTCGACGTCGAAGAACGCCCGAGTGGTGCCGCGAGGCTGGTCCAGCAACGCATACGGCGGCGGGGGCGTCAGCAGGGTGGGCACGAGCAAGGCGTCGTATCCGGCCATGCCTGCCGCAAAGTGGCGCGTTTGGGCGTGTACCGCATCGATCGCCCCTGCGTACGCGGCCCCGGTCGTGGTGAACCCCTCACGCACCATCACCCACGTGCTCGGCTCGAATTCGTCTTCTTCCGGTTCGCGGCCGAGGTGTTCGGTTGCAAGGGCGTGCAACCCAACGTTGCTGACGGTGTGTAAGACCGCGATGGCATCCGCGACAACGTCGGGATCGATTGTGGGAGCACCTTGTTCGATGTTGTGGCCGAGCTCACCGAGTAGCTTCGCGGTGTGTTCGACAGCAGCGGCGACAACGGGATCCGTCGGCGGTCCTGGGAACGGAGAGACCGTCGTCGTCAGAATACGTTGTGGCGCAGGAATTTCGGCGATCGCGTCCAAGTAACGGATCGTTGGCGGCGGCGCGCTATACGGGTCGCCGGGGGCGCTGCCGGCGACGACGTCGAGCAGAGCCGCGCTGTCCCGCACAGTGCGGGTGAGGGCGTGCGCAACTGCGAGCCCCTCCAGTGAATGCCCCGACGACGGCGCGAATGAGGTTCGACCGCGTCGCGGTTTGAGTCCGACGAGCCCGCAGCAGGACGCGGGCACGCGAATAGAGCCCGTACCGTCACCGCCCGACGCGGCGGGCACGACACCGGCAGCCACCGCCGACGCCGACCCTCCGCTGGACCCGCCAGGGGTGATCGACGGCGACCACGGGTTGACCGTCGGACCGAACAGCGACGGTTCGGTCGTGCAGTGGTTGCCCCACTCAGGGGTGTTGGTTTTGCCGAAAATCACCAATCCCGCTGACAGGTAGCGATCGACGAGCCACGCCGTCTCCGTCGCGATATGAGTTCGCAGGGCCCGTGAACCCATCGCCTCCGGCGAACCTGCCAGCGACGCACCGAGGTCTTTGAGCAGAAAGGGAAGGCCGGTCAGCGGACCCGCATCCGGGGAGCGCGCACGACCCGAGGCGTCCAACTCGGCGGCCTGGGCACGCCCCCGCTCGAAGAGGTCGGTGATTACGGCGTTCAGCTCGCGAGCCGCCTCGAGTCGGAGCAGTGCGGCATCGAGCAACTCGGTCGCCGACACCTCGCCGGCGGCCACCAGCGCGGCCTGTCCGATCGCGTCGACATCAGCCAGTTCGAAAGCCTGTGCGGAGTCCATAGATTCGGAATCTTCGCGCCTCGCCTGCACCGGGGCAACCCGGCGCGGATAACAATCTGCCAAGTGGACTGCGTGACGACCAGCGGTGCACCACACTGAGTGCTGTGTTCTCGGTTGCAGGGAAGTCAGTCCTGGTCACTGGTGGTAGCAAGGGTATCGGCAGGGGTATCGCCTCGGTGTTCGCCGAGGCAGGCGCCAACGTCGCGGTGGCCGCGCGGTCGGTAGCCGACCTCGACGCGGCCGTGAGCGAATTGGACGGCATCGCCGACGGCAAGGTGGTGGGCGTGACCGCCGACGTCAGCGATCCCGAATCCTGTGCGCAAATGGCCAACGCAGTCGTCGATGCGTTCGGCGGGATCGACGTGGTGTGCGCGAACGCCGGGATCTTCCCCGAGTCCTCGCTGTCCACGATGACTCCGGACGAATTGACGAATGTGCTCGACGTCAACGTCAAGGGCACGGTGTACTCCGTGCAGGCCTGCATACCGTCGCTGAAGAAATCCGGCCGCGGCCGCGTCATTCTGACCTCGTCGATCACTGGCCCCATCACGGGCTATCCCGGCTGGTCGCACTACGGCGCGTCCAAGGCCGCTCAGTTGGGCTTCATGCGGAGCGCGGCGATCGAGCTGGCGCCGCATGGAATCACCGTCAACGCGATACTGCCCGGCAATATCGTCACCGGGGGTCTGGCCGATATGGGCGAGGACTACCTCGCCGGTATGGCGCGAGCAATCCCAGCCGGCGCGCTCGGCACGCCGGCCGACATCGGGTACCTTGCCGCGTTCCTCGCCTCCGACGAGGCCGGTTACATCACCGGCCAGTCGATCGCCGTCGACGGCGGACAGGTCCTGCCTGAATCGTTGGAAGCAGTCGCGCCGTAACAATCGCTAGTGTTTCGGTTTTCCCGAAACGCTGTGATGCGCGCCGCTGTCGGAGGCGTTCTTGACGATGCTTCGCGCCCCCTGCCCGACCTTGGATGCGACATCGCCCAACGGGTGTGAGCTGCCAAGGCCGACGCTGGCGTGCTTGGGCGTCGTACCGGACTGACCCGACGACCCGAAGTTTGTGCGCACAGATGTCGTTGTCGTCGTGGATGTTTGAGTCAGCGCCAACATGCTTCCCTGGGTCGACTGCCCGGCAGCGGCGCGGATGTTCTTGACTCCGTCGACGATCGAGCCCGCGATGACGCCGACGGCGGCATTCACCGTCCCTGCGGCGCTGTTGACACCCGCGGCCACCGCGCGCACGGGATCACCGGTCGCCGCCAGCTCCTGGGCCGCAGCGTTGGGAACTCCAACCGTCGCCTGCAGGACGTCGTTGAAGGCCGGGAAGATGATGGCTTCACCCACCCTGATCGCGCTCAGCGTCGCGACCCCGACAACGCCCTGAGGCATCGGGGTGGCGAGCGGGGGGCCGCCAACCGGCGAGTTGAGCGCCAGGAATGTCTGTTCACGCGCGGCCTCGAGAGCCGCACCGACCGCGGGCAGACCACCGGCGGCCGCGGGCACGACGTTGAGCAGGCTGATCACAGCGACTTCGAACGCATTGGATGCCTTGGGGACCGCCACGGTGGTGTCTGCGGCAATGGCCGCGGCCAGGGCGGCGTTCGTCGGCCCGGTCACCGACGCGGCGGTGATGCCGATCGCCTTCAGCAGATTGCCCGACTGCAGGGCGCCAATGAAGGCCAGAGGTGTCTGCAGCGTCGTGACGCCTGCCGTCACGCCGGTATTGATCAGCGGCCCGCAGATGGCTGAGCAATAAATCACCTGGTTGTGCAGGAAGCTGGTGAGAAGGCCACCCGGCGGAACCACCGTCGCGGCCAGCTTGACCTCGCGTGATACGGCCTGTTGCGAATCGGCCTGCACCCCGGGAGTGATCGGTATCGCGGCCATGGCGGCGAAACCTAGTGCAGCAACCCCCGTGGCTGCCACGCCGGAGTGCGAGCCCGTTCGAACATGCATAGTGCCCCCTTATGGTCATCGGTGATACTGATCGCACGAATTGAAGGCGCGCCGGGTTCAATCCGATCCTGAGGCCGGGCGACGGCGATAGATGCCTATTCGCCGCGCTGACGGGCCGCCCCCGCATGGCCGTATTTTTGCCACTGAGGATGAAACTGCCATACGCGGCGTAGCCGGCGACACGACCGCCCATATGATCTCCCAATGGGCGTCGACGCAGCCGCCGTCACGAGCACCGAGGCCGCGCGGTACCGGGCCGCGGGCTGGTGGTCGGACACCACTTTGTCTGCGCGCGTGGCGCAGAACGCCGCGTCGACGCCGGACAAACCGGCGTACATCGACTTCGCCCCCGACGCGCCCGACCACACGCTGACGTGGGCCGAGTTCGACCACGCCGCAACCAATCTCGCCCACCGGCTGATCGCGCTTGGCGTCGC
>Ga0318562_10001453_pt1 | contig 10692 bp, 8 predicted proteins | sample GRESIP066b5f18_FD_203688 | JGI IMG/M metagenome (GOLD analysis project Ga0318562, IMG submission 203688) | Tropical soil microbial communities from Luquillo Experimental Forest, Puerto Rico - GRE.SIPMG.066b5f18 | ecosystem: Environmental > Terrestrial > Soil > Tropical forest > Bulk soil...
GCGCAGCCCGTGACGCTGCGCGGCGCCGGCGGTGGCGAGGTCGGCGGCGCGCACCGCGAATCCGTCGACCGCCGAGTTGCGAAACGGCGGCAGCGGGTGCGGGGCGGCGAGGCTCTGACGCAGCGCCCGGCCGCGCGCCTCGCCGAGCGTCACGACCTCGGCGGGAAGGGCCCGCGCCGCTGACATCACGCGCTCGCGCGCCGCGGCGAAGCTCAGCTTCCTACGGAGCTCGGCGATAGACGCCACGGCGGCCCCCGCGTTTCTCCCACAGCGCGAACTCGCCCATCACCATGCCGCGGTCGGCGGCCTTGAGCATGTCGTAGAGGGTGAGGGCGGCGACCGCGACCGCGGTGAGGGCCTCCATCTCGACGCCGGTGCGCCCCCGTGCCCGCACCCGGGCCTCGATCCCGACCGAGGCGGTGTCCTCGTCGAGCGAGAACGCGAGATCCACGCCCTCGAGCTGGAGCGGGTGGGCGAGCGGCACGATCTCGCTGGTGCGCTTGGCCGCCATGACGCCGGCGAGGTGCGCGGTCGCGAGCACGTCGCCCTTGGGCGCACGCTCGCTGCGCAGCAGGCGCAGCGTGTCGCGGTGCATGAAGACGCGGCCGCGCGCCGTCGCCGAGCGCAGGGTGACGCGCTTCCCGCCCACGTCCACCATGCGCACGCGTCCCGATGCATCGGTGTGCGAGAGCCGGCGCGCCATGTTCTTGACACTAGGGAGGGGCATTCCTAGTGTCAACCGCCGGGCCGCGCCGCACCCGCGAGAATCGCGGGTGAACGCGGGGTCCGACGCGAGGTCGCACGCATGAGCCAGCTTCCGCCCCCGGTCTCGAGCCGCCAGGCGTTCGCGAGCGCCTTCGAGCTCGCGCTGCGGCGTGACCCGCTCCAGTCGCTGATCATCCCGTTCGTGCTGCGCGCGCCCTGGACGGTCGCGGCGGCGATGATCTTCGCGCCGGGTGGGAGCGCGACCGGGGACGGGACCGGGATCTGGTGGCTCGCGAGCCTCGGCGGCCTGCTGGTCGGCACCCTCGTCGAGGCGATGCTGATGCTGCGCGCGCGCTCGGTCCTGGAGGGCGCGCCGGGCGGCGCCCCCGCGCCCGCGCTCGACTGCTATGCCCGTGGGCTCGCGCGCGTCCCCTCGCTGATCGTGACCGATTTCGCCCGCGCCGCGCTGGTGCTCGCGGGTCTCTTCGTCTTCATCGTGCCCGGCTTCCTCGTCATGTTCCGGCTCGCCTACGCGACCCAGGCCGTGGTGGTGAGCGGGGACTCGCTGGCGGCGGGGTTCCGCCGCTCGGCCCGGCTCACCGCGCGGCGTCTGGACGTCTGGCTCGGGATGGCCGGCCTCACGCTCGTCTTCGTCGTGGGGCTGTGCGTCGTCTTCCTGGTCGTGGCGTCGCTGGTCCACCTGCCAACATCCGCGTCCTTTACCACCATGTTCGTCGTCATGGTGGCCGCCCAGCCCGTCGTCATCTACGCCTGGACCTTCTCCTGCCTCCGGCTCATGGCGCTCGATGCGCCAGGCATCGAAACAGGTCCGCTCTACGCCGGGGCCCCGCCTGAGACTCCGACCTCCCCGCCACCGGCCCCGCCGACCGCACTGACGCCCGAGACGCAAACGTTGCTGCCGCCTCCGCCGACGCCGCCAACTCCGCTGGCTTGACCGCCCCGCCCGGGCGTGGCATTTTGAAACACTCGGTGCCAGGCCGCGCATTCACCGGGAGATCCCCGCGATGTCCATCTCCACCGGACCGTCCCGTCCCGGCGGGAAACCCCAGGCTGGGAGCGAGCGAGACCCGTTCCGCAGCATCATTGGCGCGAGCCCTCGGATGCGGCGGGTCTTCCGCCTCGTGTCCCGGGTCGCGCGCACCGACAGCGCCGTGCTCCTCACCGGAGAGAGCGGCACCGGCAAGGAGCTGGTGGCGCGCGCCATCCACCTCCAGTCACGGCGCTCCGGCGCGCCGTTCGTGCCGGTCAACCTCGGTGCCCTGCCCGACACGCTGATCGAGAGCGAGCTGTTCGGCGTCGCGAAGGGCGCGTTCTCCGGTGCATCCGCCGACCGCGCCGGGCTGATCGAGGCGGCCGACGGCGGCACCCTGTTCCTCGACGAGATCGGCGACATGCCGCTCGCCACCCAGGTCAAGCTGCTGCGCACCCTCGAGAGCAACGAGGTGCGCCGCCTCGGTGAGACCGCGGCGCGGGTGGTCGACGTGCGCGTCATCGCCGCCACCCATCGCGACCTGCAGCGCATGGCGGCCGAGGGCCGCTTCCGCGAGGATCTCTACTACCGGCTCAACGTCGTTCACATCGATCTGCCCCCGCTGCGTGACCGGCGCGAGGACATCGGGCTTCTCGCCTCGTACTTCCTCGACCGTGCCGCCCGCCGCGACGGGCGCACGCTGCGCTTCTCGAGCGCGGCCGAGGCGCTGCTCGAGCGCCACGACTATCCCGGCAACGTGCGCGAGCTCGAGAACGCGGTCGAGCACGCGGTCGCGGTGGCCGAGAGCGACACCATCCTGCCCGGCGATCTGCCGGCCGCGATCCGCTCGCCGCGCCTGCTCACCGGGACGGCCGCGACGGCCGCGCCGGCCGCCGCCGCCGCCGCGTCCGCCGCCAGCGAGCGCGACGGCTGGTCGCTGGCCGAGATCGAGCGCGAGCACATCCAGCGCGTGCTCGAGCGCCACCGCGGCAACGCCACCGCGGCCGCGAAGCAGCTCGGCATCTCGCGCACCACGCTGTGGCGCAAGCTCCGGCAATACGGCTTGAGGAGGCCGAGCGCGTGAGCCCGGTCAATCCCGGCGCGGCCGCCGCGCGCCGGCGCTACTACGACGACAGCTACACCACCCGCTTCAGCGCCCGGATCGCGGGCGTCGGAGAGCATCGCGGGCGCGCGGCGCTGGAGCTCGAATCGACCTACTTCTACCCCGAGAGCGGCGGGCAGGAGGCCGACCGCGGCTCGATCGGCGGCACCGCCGTGATCGACGTCCAGGCCGGCGAGGACGGCCGGGTGTGGCACGTGCTGGGGGAGGGCGCGGCGCCGCCTGCGGACGCCGAGGCGGTGATCGACTGGGCGCGGCGCTTCGACCACATGCAGCAGCACACCGGGCAGCACGTCCTCTCCGCCGCCTTCGAGCGCGAGCTCGACGCCGCCACGCTCTCGTCCCACCTCGGTGAGGAGACCAGCAGCATCGAGATCGCGCGTGGCGACTGCGACTGGGGGTTGATCCGGCGCATCGAGGAGATCACGAACCGGGTGGTGTGGGAGGATCGCCCGGTCGAGCGCCACTGGGAAGACGCCGAGAGCGTGCGGCGCTTCAAGCTGCGGAAAGCCCCGGCGGTGAGCGGGCCGATCCGGATCGTCGAGATCCCGGACTGGGACGTCTCGGCGTGCGGCGGCACCCACACCCGCCGCACCGGCGAGGTGGGCATCGTCAAGATCGTGCGCTGGGAGAAGGTGCGCGGCAACCTGCGCTTCGAGTTCCTGTGCGGAGGGCGCGCGCTGCGCGACCACGCCTGGCGCACCGAGGCGCTGCTCGAGGCGGCGCGGCGCCGCACCCTCAGGGACTCGGAGCTGATCGCCCATCTCGAGCGCGCCGCGGCCGAGCGCGACGAGCTGCGGAAGCGCCTGACCGAGCTGACCGGGAGGATGGTGCTCGCCGAGGCGCGCGAGCGGGTCGGCGATCCGCCGCGACCGGTCGCCGAGCTCTCATCCGCGCGCCCGCGCGACGAGCTCCGGACCTTCGCGATCAAGTGCCTCGAGGCCGGTGCGCCCTGGGTGGCGGCGGCGACCGCGGGGCCCGAGCCGGCGCTGGTGGTGGGGCGCGCGAAGCGCCTGGCCGGCGATCTGCGCACGCTGCTTCCCGGCCTGCTCGAGCGCGCGCGCGGCAAGGGCGGCGGCTCCGCCGATCTGCTCCAGGTCGCGGCCGCCGACGCTGCCGCGGCCGAGGTGGCATGGAGCTGGGCCAGGGCCGAGGTCGCGGCGCTGATCGCCCCGGTGTGAAGCGCAGGGCCGGACCGGGCAAGCCGCCGCCCGCCCCGGTGGCGCCGCGGCCGCCGTGGCTCGCGCTCGACGGCGCGGCCGAGGCCGCGACGCCGGCGTGGCTCGAGCGCGCGGGCTGGATCGTCGCCGGACTCGGCGGGCTCCTGCTCCTGTGGCTCGCGCTCGCGCGGCATCCGATCGGCGATTACTACACCGAGAGCGACTTCTACGGCGGCTACGTGGATGGAGCGCGGCAGATCCAGCGCGGCCACATCGATCCCACCGCCTACGCGGTCGTGGGTCCCGGCTACGAGGTGCTGCTGGCGCTGGTCGGGCTCGTCATCCGTGACTTCTACCTCGCCGCCCGCTTGATCTCGGTGGCCGCCGGCTTCGCCACCCTGGCGTTGTGGAACCTGCTCATCCGGCGCCGCGCCGGCGCGCCGGCGGGCGTGTGGACGGCGGCGCTGCTCGCGGTCAACTGGCCGTTCGTCCGCTACGGGTACTCGGCGACCACGGACATGCTGGCCGCAGCACTCCAGGCCGCGTCCCTGTTCCTGATCTTCGCGGCGCGGGGCCGCCGCGCGCCGCTGCTCGCCGGCGCAGTCAGCGCGCTCGCGGTGCTGACGCGCTACAGCAGCGTCTACCTGATCCCGGCCGCGCTGCTCGGCTACGCATGGCGCCAGGGGCCGCAGGGTCTGTCGCGCCGCCGCGCCGCGCTGCTCTACATCGCGGGCCTGGTCGTGATCAGCGCGCCGTGGATCGGCTTCTCGCTCGCCCACCGCAGCGTTCCGGGCGCCGGGTTGGTCCAGTACTTCAGCTTCTACGCCAACCCCGAGGCGACGCGCAACGTCCAGGACCGCCCGGGCGGGCTCACCACCGACGTGCCGGGCGGGCAGCCGCTGAGCGAGGTGCTGAAGGGCGGCCGCGGCGCTTTTCTACTGCGCCTCATGGGCAACGTTCCCGACCACCTGGTGCGCTACGGCCGCGAGCTGCTGGGCTGGCCGGCGGCGGCGCTGCTCCTCGCCGGGATGGCCCTGGTCGCCTTCGCGCGCGAGGGCCGGCGGCTGCTGCCGGTGTGGGCGACGGGCGGCATCCTGTTCGTGCTCCTGATCCCGGTGTTCTACAGCGACCGCTATTCCCTGCCGCTGGTCCCGTTCCTCCTCACCTTCGCCGCGGTGTTCGCCGCCTCGCCGCGCTTCGCGATCCTGCTCGGGCGCCCCGGCATCCCGCTCAAGAGCCTGATCGCGGTCGCGATGGTGATCCTGACGTTGCGCTCGAGCCTCGCCACCCAGCGCTTTACCGCCGGCATGGCGCCGCTCGAGGTGCTGGAGGCGGGGCCGGCGCTGGCGCGTGTCGCGCGGCCGGGGGAGCGCGTGCTGAGCCGCAAGGGCCACATCGGCTACTACGCGGGCCTCGCCGTGGTGCCGTTCCCGCGCTTCGACTCGTTGGCGGCGCTGGCCGCGTTCAGCCGCGCGCGCGGCGCCAGCTATCTCTACTACTCGTGGTACGAGGCGCGCCTGCGCCCGGAGTTCGCCTATCTGCTCGACACCACCGCGGCGGTGCCGGGCCTCGAGCGCATCTTCTACACCGACCACAACCCGGGCGTGGTCTACCGCCTGGGGCCACGGTTCGGCGCCGACCCGCCGTGGCGCGGCGATCGCGTGCAGTCCTCGATCCACTACGCGCGCGCGCTGGCGCGCGTGCTGCCCGACTCGCTGGCCGAGCCGTACCGCCTCCTGCTCGGCGCGCTGGCGATGGACCAGGGCCGCCCGCAGGAGGCGCTCGAGATGGGCCGGCTGGCGGTGCGCGGCCGCCCGTACGACGCGCGCGGCTGGCTGCTCGCCGGTCAGGCGCTGCGCGCGCTGGGACAGACCGCCGACGCCGAGAAGGCGCTCGCCACCGCACACTCGCTCGATCCCGGCGACGTGGCCACCAACCTCGAGCTCGGCTGGGTGGCGCTGGCCCAGGGGGACAGCGTGGCCGCGGCGCGCGCCTGGCGCTTGACCATCGGCGGCATCCGCGACCCCGCCACGCTGCGCGAGATGGAGCGCGTGTTCGCGCGCGTCGGGGACGCGGAGGCGCTCCGGGCGCTGGCGGCCGCGGCGGCCGACAGCGCGCGCCGGATGCGGCGCTAGCTAGCTGTGAAGTCTCAACACGTTGTTCACTGAACCGGAGAGGTGTCCTCCGGGGACTTTCTGTTGGAAAGTGGGAGGTGCGAACCAACCCAACTCCAACGAAAGGAGCCCCGGATGGACCTCCACAGTGGAGCACGGACTTGTCCTGCCAGTCGAGCCCTCCTGGTTCGGCGCATCAGGGCCGAGCAGTGGACGGTAGACGCCGCGGCCAAGGCGGCGGGGATCAGTGTTCGCACGGCCTACAAGTGGCTGGCACGGGCTCGAGCTGGGGAGCTGCACGACCGCAGCTCGCGACCGCACCGCAGCCCACGGGCCACTCCCGAGCCGTGGCGGGCCCTGATCCTCGAGCTGCGGCGCTGCCGGCTGACCGGGGCGCAGATCGCCCACCGGCTGAAGCTGCGGCGCTCGACGGTGGCTCGGGTCCTGCGGCGGGCTGGGCTGGCCCGTCTGCGCTCGCTCGCTCCGCCGGAGCCGGTGGTGCGCTACGAACATCAGCGGCCAGGAGATCTGCTCCACCTGGACGTCAAGAAGCTGGGCCGATTCCGTCGCCCTGGGCATCGGATCCACGGCGATCGCCAACGCTGCTCCCCGGATGTGGGCTGGGAGTTCGTTCACATCGCGATCGACGACTACTCGCGGGTGGCCTACGTGGAAGTGCTCCCGAACGAGCTCGGGATCACCACCGCCGCCTTCCTGCAACGGGCCCTGGCCTGGTTCCGGCGCCGCGGCATCCGCGTCCGCCGCATCCTCTCGGACAACGGGTCGCCCTACGTCTCGAAGGTCTTCCGCGCCGACTGTGCCGCCCAGCACGTGCGACACCTGCGCACGCGGCCCTACCGACCGCAGACCAACGGCAAGGCCGAGCGCTTCATCCAGACGCTGCTGCGCGAGTGGGCCTACGTTCGTCCCTACCCCACTTCTGGCAGACGCCGTGGAGCGTTGCCGGGATGGCTGCGGCACTACAACTTCCACCGACCGCATGGCAGTCTTCACGGCCTACCACCCATCAGCCGACTGGGGGTCCGACGTGAACAACGTGCTTAGAAAGCACAGCTAGCGGCGCTTGGCGGCGGAGGTGACCGGGCGGCGCTTCGCCGCGGCGCGCGCCGCCGCGCCGGCGGGGCGCGGCGCGGGACGCGAGCCGCGCGACGCCGGGCGCGAGCGGTCGCGGGACTTGCCCGCCGCGGCGCGTGGCTTGGCCGCGCCACCCGAGTGCCGCGGCGCGGCGCCGCCGAGCCGGCCGCCACCGTTGAGTCCCCGCGCCGCCGCCGCGGGCTTCGCGGCCGCTGCCGGGGCGTTCCGGTTGGTGCTCAGGCCGGCGATGCGGGTCGCGGCGGCCTGGACCCCCGAGGGGCGGCGCGCGCGGTCCGCCGGGCGAGCCGGTTCGTCGTCGTAGCTCGGCAGCTGGCGCAGCTCGGTGGGCCGCATGGTGTAGTCGAAGTCGGGGAGGAGCACGCGCGGGATCGCCCGCCCCAGGAAACGCTCGATCGCCGCCACGTCCTTCTGCTCCTCGGGGCTCATGAGCGTGAACGCGTCGCCCACCGGCTCGGCGCGCCCGCCGCGGCCCAGGCGGTGAACGTAGTCCTCGGGCGTCTGGGGCACGTCGAAGTTGACCACGTGCGACACGCCGGCGAGGTCGAGGCTGCGCGCCGCCGCATCGCTCGCGGCCAGAATCTGCACGCGGCCGCGGCGCAGGTCCTCGAGCCCCAGCTCGCGCTCGCTCTGGCTGGGATGATCGTCCAGCACCTTGACCGCGTAGCCGCGGCGCATGAGGACCCGGGCGAGCCGGTCGGCCCCGTAGCGGGCGCGGGTGCACACCACGGTGTTGCGCACCTCGGCGCGCGACAGCATCTCGTGGAGCAGGTCGGGCTTGAGCTCCTTCGGCACCGGATAGATGGCCTGGGTGATCCCGGCCGAGGGCCGCGCCACCGGAGCCAGATCGACCCGCACCGGCTCGATCAGCGCCTCCTTGGCGAGCCGGTTGAGCTCGGGCGGCATGGTGATCGAGAACATGATGGTCTGGCGGGTCTCGGGCAGGAGCTTGAGGAGCCGGCGCAGATCGGGCGCGAGGCCCAGGGCGACCATGCGGTCGGCCTCGTCGAGCACCAGCATCTCGACGTTCTCGAAGTTGAGGCAGCCGCGGGCATGGAGCTCGATCAGACGCCCGGGGGTCGCGACCAGCAGGTCGGGCTCCTGCTCGCGCAGCATGCGCTCCTGCTGGACCAGCGGCGCGCCGGTGAAGACGACGGCGATGCGCACCTCGGTGTAGCGCGCGTAGTCGCGGGCGCGGGTCTCGACGTACTGGGCCAGCTCACGGGTCGGCACCAGCACGATGGCGCGCAGCCGTCCGGCGCTGTCGAGCAACCGCGCGAGGATGGGAAGGGCGTAGGCACCGGTCTTCCCGGAGCCGCTCTGGGCCGCCCCGATCAAGTCGTTGCCCTGCAGGACCACGGGGATGGACTTGCTCTGGATGGCGGTGGGTTCGGTGAGACCGGCCGCGCGCACCCCCTTGAGAATGGCGGCGGGGAGCCCCAGTGAGGCGAAGGTCACGTATCCTCCAAGTATCGATTGGACTTGCGTTAGGACTGCGGACCGGCATTTGGATGCTCCCGTCCCGGTCGCGCACACAGGGTAGGGGCCAAGGGCCTGCGGGGCAATGAAATAACGCGAATGTATGAAGAATACGTTTCAGCCGCGATTGGCGCGGGCGCCAGCCGATCCTCTGGCCCGGCGCCGCCTTGCGAGCCGGCCCCGGGAGGCGACGGTCGCGCGCGCTCGCCTTGCGTCGCGGGCGGCTGACACCCTCACTCGCCGGCCGCGGGCCGGCCTCGCGGGCTGGCAGGTGGGGCAGTAATACGTCGAGCGGCCCTGGACGATGCGCCGGATCGGGGTGCCGCAGGCCCGGCAGGGCTCGCCGGCGCGGTCGTAGACGCGCAGGCGCTCGGCGTAGGTGCCCGGCTCGTTCCACAGCGTGCGGTACGTGCTCAAGGTGGTGCCCATGTGCTCGATGGCCTCGCCCAGCACGCGGCCGGTCTCGGCGGCCACCGCCCGCCACTCGTCCTCGATCAGGCGCCCGGCCGCGCGGCGGGGATCGACGCCGGCGCGGTGGAGGATCTCGCTGGCGTAGATGTTGCCGACGCCCGCGATGCGGCGCTGATCGAGCAGGAAGTTCTTGACGCTGACGCGCGCGCCGCGCGCCAGCGCCAGGAGCTCCGCCCCCGAGGGCGGGCTCGCGATCGGGTCGGGGCCGAGGAGCGCGAGCGCGCGATCGGCCTTGAGCCGGCGCGTGGGCACGGCGCGCAGCACGCCGAAGCGGCGCGGGTCGAGGAACCACAGCGAGGAGCCGTCGGCGAAGCCGATCCGGGCGTGGAGGTGGGGCGGCAGCGCGGCGGGCGGACGCTCGTAGTAGAGCCAGCGTCCGCTCATGCCGAGGTGGGAGATGAGCGTCATCCCGCCGCTCAGGTCCACCAGCAGGTACTTGCCGTGGCGCCGCACCGCGGTGATGGTGCGGCCGCTCACCCGGCGCGGCAGCGTGGCGGGCACGGCCTCGCGCAGCCGCGCCCCGGAGAGCACGACCGATCGAACTTTCCGCCCGCGCGCGTGGCGGTCCATCATGCGGCGCACGGTCTCGACCTCGGGGAGCTCGGGCACGCGGCGACGCTATGGAGGGGAGGCGCGGGCGTCAAGCGCGCGGGTGCTGCGGCGAGCGCGGAGCCGGTTGCGCGGGCTCGGCGGGGCTGGCATCCTCGGCCGGTCACGGAAGACGCCTCGTTCCCTGGACGGCCCGCATGGACGACCGGTCTCGCTTCGAAGAGTTCGCCAGCCTCGCGACCGAGCAGCGCAACCCGCGCACCCTCGACCTCGACCGCCTCGACGTCGCGGGGATCCTCGCGCGCATCTCGGCCGAGGACCACACCGTGCCCGCCGCCGTGGCCCGCGAGCTGCCGTGGATCGCGCGCGCCGTCGAGCTGGTGGTGGCCTCGCTGCGCGAGGGCGGGCGTCTGATCTACGTCGGCGCCGGCACCAGCGGGCGGCTCGGCGTGCTCGACGCCTCGGAGTGCCCGCCCACCTTCGGCTCGCGCCCGGAGCAGGTCCAGGGTGTGATCGCGGGCGGCCCCGGCGCGCTGGTGCAGGCCGTCGAGGGCGCCGAGGACCGCGCCGCCGAGGGGGAGCGGGCGATCAGCGAGCTCGAGGTGGGCCCGCGCGACACCGTGATCGGGCTGGCCGCCAGCCGGCGCACACCGTTCGTGGTCGCCGCCCTGGCGCGGGCGCGCGAGCGCGGCGCCCGCACCGCCTACGTCACGGCCACGCCGCGCGCCGAGTTCGCGCTCCCGGTCGACGTCGCGATCTGCCCCGAGGTGGGACCCGAGGTGCTGATGGGCTCGACCCGGATGAAGGCGGGTACGGCGCAGAAGCTGGTGCTCAACATGATCACGACCGCGGCGTTCGTGCGCACCGGCAAGGCCTACGAGAACATGATGGTCGACCTGATGGCGACCAGCGAGAAGCTGGTCGAGCGCAGCCGCCGCACCGTGATGACGGTGACCGGCGTCGAGTACGACGCCGCGGCGCGCGCCATCG
>Ga0318562_10001454_pt1 | contig 10689 bp, 10 predicted proteins | sample GRESIP066b5f18_FD_203688 | JGI IMG/M metagenome (GOLD analysis project Ga0318562, IMG submission 203688) | Tropical soil microbial communities from Luquillo Experimental Forest, Puerto Rico - GRE.SIPMG.066b5f18 | ecosystem: Environmental > Terrestrial > Soil > Tropical forest > Bulk soil...
ATCTGCTGGCCCTCGGGCACCGGGGGCAAGCCGAGGCTTCCGGCAGGGGCGACGACGTTCTGTTCGCGAACCACGTTTGCGACGTCCGTTGCGGTAACCCCCAGCCGGGCCATGCGCTCCGGATTGAGCCAGATTCGCATGCTGTAGTCGCGTGCGCCGAAGATGCGAACCTGGCCGACACCGCGCACACGGCCCAGGGCGTCGTAGAGGTTGAGCAGCGCGTAGTTGCTGAGGAACACGCCGTCGTAGCGGCGCTCAGGGGACGTGAGCGCGATCACCTCCAGAAAGTCCGTCGTCGACTTGCGTACGCTGATCCCGTTGCGGATGACGTCGGCAGGAAGCTGGCTTTGCGCAATGGCAACGCGGTTCTGGACCTCGACGGCGTCGATGTTCTTGTCGGTGCCGATGTCGAAGGTCACCGTCAGGCTGTACGAGCCGTCGTTGCCGCTCTTCGAGCTCATGTACAGCATGTCCTGCGAGCCGTTGACCTGTTGCTCGATCGGTGCGGCGACCGACTGCGCGACGACCTCCGCATTGGCGCCGGCGAAGCTCGTCGTCACCGTGACCTGCGGCGGAACGACCTGCGGATACTGTGCGATCGGGAGTCCGAATATGGAAAGGACGCCGACCAGGATCATCACCAGCGCGATGACCGTCGAGAAGACCGGACGCTCGATGAAGTAGTTGAGCATGGCGCGACCCCGATGGTTTATACGACCGAGACCAAGACCAGGATCGGCTGTGCTGGCACGCCGTGCCGCTGCATCATTTCTTCTGCGCGGCGGAAGATGCCGCGGAGGGCGAAGCTGCGGAGGCTGATGCCGCCGGGGGCGACGGAGCTGAGGGTGAGGCCGCCGGGGCCGAACCCTCGACGGAGCTTGCGCCCTTCGCTGAAGCCAGGACCGGTTTGACGGTAGCGCCAGGCCGGATCTTGCCGGCTCCTTCCACAACGATGCGCTCCCCGGATTTCAGACCGCCCTCGACAACCCAGTCGTTTCCCTGGCGGAGATTCGCGACGATCTGCCGCGACTCGGCCTTGTCATCGGGGCCGATGACGAAGACCGTCTTGAGACCCTGGAGCTCCTGAACGGCCTGTTGTGGAACGCGAATCGCATTGGGATTGTCGAAGGCGGCGACGATGACGCGGACGAAAAGACCGGGACGGAGCAGCCGATCGGGATTCGGCACCGAGATCCGGACCTGCAGCGTTCCGCTCTTCTGGTCGATCGTCGCGTCGACGAAGTTCAACTTGCCGGGAAGCGTGTAGTCGGTGCCGTCGGCAAGTCGGATGTGGAACGGCGGCGCCTGGTCGGGGTTGTCTCCCAGTGGGTGCTTCAACGCCTTCTGCAGCTCGAGCAGCCTGTCTTCGCTGATGGTGAAGTTCACCCACATCGGATCGCTCGAGTAGAGCGTGGTGAGCAGCGTCTGCTGGGCCGTAATCAACGACCCCGGCTTGACGAGCGAGCTGCTCATCGTGCCGTCCCGCGGCGCGCGCAGCGTCGCGAACTCGAGGTTGAGCTCGGTGTTGCGCAACAGCGCCTTCTGCGCCTCCACGAGCGCGCCGCCTGCGCGCTCCTGGGCGACCGCGGTGTCGTAATCCTGCTGGCTCACGGCCTTCTGCGCGATCAGGCGGGAATTGCGCGCCAGATTCTGCCTGGCGTTGATCAGATTTGCCTCCGCCTGCGCAAGGCTTGCCTTCGCCTGCGAGAGCTGCGCCTCGAAGGGGCGCTGATCGATGATGTAAAGGAGGTCGCCGCGCTTCACCCGCGCGCCGTCGGCGAAGGCCTGTCGCTCGAGCAAGCCTGTCACCTGGGCGCGGATTTCAATCGTGTCCGGCGCCTGCGTCTGCGCCACGTACTCGTTGTAGACGGTCACGCTGCTCGGTTTCGCCAAAGTCACGGTGACCTCCGTTGGCGGCGGGGTCTGCGGCTTCGCGTCGCCTTTGCAGCCAACGAGAGCGAGCAAACAAGCCCCGAGCATGAACATCCATGTCGCAACGCGCCCAAATCGAAAGTTTCTGGTCATGGCAACATTCTTTTGACGGTGTCGAGCGCGCGGTCTCCACGAACGCGTGAAGAGCCGCGCACCCCTTTCGGCGCGGATTCGCGAATGCTGTCGTACAACCATTTTCGATAGGGACTCGGCGTCTCGAACCCGCATTGTGCCGCGATACTCGCCGATCGGCACGAAACGCTAAATGTCACGGCGTCCTGCTACGGTGTCTATTGTAATTTTTGCCATTACCAAAAAGACCGCATGCGGGCCATGGTCTTGCTGCAGGTCATCATAGAAAGACAGAGTTCCGAATTGGCGAGCGCCCGAGCTACGATGGTAGCCCGCCTGCCCACACTTCGCCGATCCTCGCGCCGCTCGTCCGTTTTCCGTAGCGTCTGCGCGAGGCCTCCGTTCCACCAAACCCTCGAGGAGAACCACCAATGAGCACGATCACGACGAAGGACGGCACGCACATTTACTACAAGGATTGGGGAGCGGGCCGGCCGATCGTTTTCCATCATGGCTGGCCGTTATCGGCGGACGATTGGGACAACCAGATGCTTTACTTTCTGCAGCGCGGATTCCGCGTGATCGCCCATGATCGCCGCGGGCATGGCCGCTCGTCTCAGACCGCGACGGGCCACGAAATGGACACCTACGCCGCTGACGTCGCCGCCCTTGCAGCGCACCTCGATCTGCGCGACGCGATCCATGTCGGGCACTCGACAGGCGGAGGCGAGGTCGCCCGATACGTCGCGCGGCATGGCAAAGGACGCGTCGCCAAGGCCGCACTGATCGGCGCCGTGCCGCCGATCATGGTGAAATCCGAGAAGAATCCCGGTGGCACGCCGATCGAGGTGTTCGACGGCTTGCGCGCCGTCCTGGCCGCCAATCGCTCGCAGTTCTTCCTTGATTTCCCGTCGGCCCCCTTCTACGGCTATAACCGTCCCGGCGCCAAGATCTCGCAGGGTGTGATCCAAAATTGGTGGCGCCAGGGCATGATGGGCGCCGCCAACGCGCACTACGAATGCATCAAGGCGTTCTCCGAGACCGACTTTACCGAGGATCTCAAGTCGATTACCGTCCCGGTTCTGATCATGCACGGCGACGACGATCAGATCGTGCCGATCGCCGATGCGGCGCTGCTCTCCGCGAAGCTCGTCAAGAACGCGACGCTGAAGGTGTACAAGGGATACCCGCACGGCATGTGCACGACCCATCCGGACACGATCAACCCGGACCTTCTCGCCTTCATCAAAGGCTGAGCGCATCGGCACATTCAGATCGTTCCATCCCGCAATTCTCCAGAGGACCACTCCATGAATGACAAGACCACCGCCCGGCGCAGCGCGAAGCCCGCCACGCCGACGAGCCTCGGGGCAAAGGCGACGCGTGACATCGCCGGGGCGCTCAACGCGCTGCTCGCCGATTTCTTCGCGCTTTACCTCAAGACCAAAAACTTCCATTGGCACGTTTCGGGCCCCCACTTCCGCGACTATCACCTGCTGCTCGACGAGCAGGCCGATCAGATCTACGCGACGACCGACCCGATCGCCGAGCGTGTCCGCAAGCTCGGCGGAACGACGGTGCGCTCGATCGGCCACATCGGGCGGCTGCAGCGCGTGAGCGACAACGACGCCGAGTACGTGACGCCGCTCGACATGCTCGCCGAGCTGCGCGAGGACAATGCACGGCTCGGCGATCGGATGCGCGAGACCCATAACGTCTGCGACGAGTACAACGACGTCGCGACGGCGAGCCTCCTCGAGGTGTGGATCGACGAGGCGGAACGGCGCGCATGGTTCCTGTTCGAAGCGTCGCGTCACGGCGAGACACCGGCCTGACTGGACGCCAAGAGCCGCGACGTCCGCCGATCGTTTGCCCTTTTTTCGAGTACAAACGACCCGTTATGATCGCACCGCACGCCGTGGAGCTGTCGCCCGCAGCGCGATTCCGTCGCCTCGAACCTCGAGTCTCCGCTTGTCCCCGGGCGGCGGCACAACACGCAATGCTTTGTAGGGCAGCTCGAAGCGACCGCGCTTGCGCGCATACACTCTCACAGCGCGGTCGGTCCATTCCAACGTGCATTCGACCTGAGCGTGATCGCCATCGCGATGGTCGTGGCTCAGGCCGTCGTCCTCGTAGAGCGTGAACGTGCTCGTGCCGCGACCGCGGCCCGGGTAGATTCGCAACGCGCGCGACGGCTCGTCGTGCAGCCGGGTCATGTCGGCCGTGTCCGTGGTCGGAATCATCGCCCCCGCCGGGGCGAATAGCGGGATCCGCTCGAGCGGAGCCGGCGCCACGTGCGTGCGGCCAGCGACGACGCGCTGTCCCGTCCAGAAGTCCACCCATTCGGCCGGCCCGGCCGGCAAGTAAATAGATCGCTCGCGCTGGCCCGCCTCAACGACCGACGCGACGAGCAGGTTCGGCCCGATCATGAAATCGTCGCTGTCGGCAAAGGCGCGCGGATCGTCGTCGAACTCGTAGCAAAGCGGCCGGAGCATCGGCTCGCCTAACTGCGCAGCGCGCCAGTAAAGCGTGTACAGGTACGGCAGCAATCGATATCGAAGGCGAATCCAGTCGCGAATAATCGGCGTGACGCCCGGATGCATCCAGGGCGTATTGACCTCGCCGCTCGCTTTCCATGAGTTCATGATGAAGCGCGGGCTGAACGTCGCGCTCTGCACCCAGCGGACGAGCAGCTCGGCGTCCGGAGCCGGCCCGGCAAACCCGCCGACGTCGTGCCCGATATTGAACATGCCCGAAAGACTCATGCCGAGACCCATCCGGATGTTCCAGCGCAGGGCATGCCAGGAGGTGGTGTTGTCGCCCGACCACGTCTGCGCGTAGCGCTGGATGCCCGGAGGGCCGGCGCGCGTCACGGTGAAAACGCGCTCGTCGGGAAAGCGCAGGGCTTGCGCTTCGTAGGTTGCGCGCGTCATCAGCAACGGATGCAACGGGCGCGAGCGCGCGATCGGGATGGGCTGACCGAACCCGTTGGATGCCGCCGCCTCGTCCCAGATTTCGTATTCGTTGTTGTCGTTCCAGCCGACGATGCCGTAGTCGAGGAGTTGCCTCGTGAGCGAATCCTGCCACCAGCGGACGCCGTCGGGATGCGTGAAATCGACGTGCGCGCCCCGGCCGTCCCAGAACTGCCCGATCGAAGGCTTGCCGGTCGCTTGGTCCGTCACGAATGCGCCGAGGGCCGCGACTTCGGCAAACGACCGATGATCGTCCAGCAGGCAGGGCTTGATGTTCGCAACGAGGCGAATCTGCGCGCGGTTGAACTCTTCGACGAGCTTGCGTGAATCGGGAAACTTGCTGCGATTCCACGTGAACACGTACCGACGCGGACCGATGCTGCTGTAGCCCGAGCCGAAATGAAACGCGCTGATCGGAATTCTGCTCTTCGCTGCTCTGACGATGAATTCCGAGAGTCGCGCCTGCGCGTTCGGCGCGTCGGTGAGGCTCATCGCCGTATTGGCGTAGCCGAGGCTCCAGCGCGGGCCGAAAGCCATCCGGCCCGTGAGCTCCGCGAACGTCCGCACGACATCGCGGATGCGAGGGCCCACGAAGACGTAATAGTCGAGATCGCCGTCGTCGATCTCGCAGTAGCGATAGAGGCCGTGATAGTTGTCGTGCTCGCAGCCGAGATCGAAGGTCGCGCTCGACAGTGTGTCGTAGAAGAGCCCGTACGCAATCTCGCTCTCCGGGTCGCGGACGATCAGGTAAGGCCAGTGCTTGTACAGAGGATCACCGGTCTCCGCGTTGTAACCCAGAGCGTCGAGCGCCAGCGTACGTAACCGTCGGCCATGCTTGTCGAGCGGACCCGTCTTGTCACCCAACCCGAAGTAGCGGTCGCCGAGTTGCCGGGCCATGAAGTGGCGAAGGGCGCCGCCGCCGTGCCTTGACTGGTAGGCGCTGGTCGGGCGATCGGCTGCGAACCGTGTGCCGGACGCTGCCCATTCCAGGCCGAACGGATCGAGCCGCACGACGATGCGCAGAGCACCGGCCCGTATCGCCACCTCACGCTCGCGCGCCTCGAAGTCGAATGTCGGGCGGAGGAAACGCTCGATGTCGAGGCGATCGCGTCCTTCCCACGGCACGTCGTCGGCCTGGGGCGCCACCATCCACGTTCGGGGCTCGCGCAACCCTTCCGGTCGAATGAACAGCACGCGGACGAGATCGTCGGCGAGGACGAAGATCCGGCATTGCCATCCTCCGTCGAACACGAATCGAGCGCCTTCGGCAGTGCGCTCTACGAACGACGCGCTGGTGAGCGGCTGCATCGCGTTACCGCAGCGAAATCCGCCGGGTCGATTTCAGCCCTGCAAAAGGACCCCGGGATACGGGTTTCGTCTCGAACGTCACGTCCCCGGAATGGGCAAGCACTCCATGATCTCGATGGATTCGCCTGGGAAGATCGTGAAGTGAGGATGGGTCACGAATAACCTGGCGGCCTCTTCGTGAGTCTCGGCGCTCACGACAGTGAACGACGTCATGTGATTTTTCACGTCTGCGTTCCCCGCTTTCGAAACGCGCTTGGTCTTGCCGAGAGGGGCTCCCATCTCGACGATTCGACTCTTGTTGCGGTCTACCCAGGCATGCTACGCCTTGATACCGGCGGCCTGTCGTTCGGACCTGACGGCTTAGGGAAGCGAGTTCCATTCGGACATCGTGGCCGAATTGCCGAGGTAAATTGCCAGAAAGTTCTTCATCGGTTGCTCCTATCGATAGCCCCCGCGGACCGGGGGGCAACGAGGCCCAATGCCCCGGGCGCTTCGCACCCTTGCGTCTAGACGGCGTCGGCGACCGGCGTCCATCGCTGCTCGCGTCGAGATTCCCTTTCTTCCCTCGACTCCTCATCGTACGAGACGTGAACGGCCTCCGGCACATGCTCTAGGCCACGGATCGCGTTAACGTTCACCGTCGCGAACTGCCCTTTTTCCGATGTAAGCACCGCCGCGACGTAGACTCCGCAAACGCCGCAGAGCAGGAAATCGGCCGATCGCGTCGCAAATCGATAGCGCCGAAGTTTCGAAGGCTCCGCGACGCGAAACGTTAGCGAACCTCCGGGATCCGATACCGTCCGGGCGCCGTGAATGCGGCAGAAGCCGCATTGACAGGCTCGGACCTGCCATCGGTCCGGAGGTTGTGAAGTGCGCAGCGTGAATCCGATAGCGCCGCAGTGGCAAGCGCCTTCGAACGCGCGCGCGGCTTCGGTCGACGTCCCGGCGATCGGCTCTGTCATGGCTTCGTCCCGCGATCGGGCTGTTTTGCATGCAACAATAATGCATCCACGCGGGCCGTGCAGCCGCGCCTGTACTCCCAATTGGATGAACGCCATGACCGTCCAATACCTGGAAGATTTCGAGCCGGGACAGAAGTTCAACTCCGGCCGCCTCCGCGTCGATCGCGAGCGCATCAAGTCGTTCGGCGCTGAATTCGATCCGCAGCCCTTTCACGTGGACGAGAGCGCCGCCCGGGATTCGTTGTTCAAGGGACTGGCTGCGAGCGGTTGGCACACGGCTGCGATGACGATGCGGCTGCTCGTCGAAGGCGAGCTCAGACCTGCTGGAGGCATCGTCGGTGTCGGATTCGACGAACTCCGGTGGCCACGACCCGTGCGTCCCGGTGACGAGTTGCGTGTCGAAAGCGAAATACTGGAAGTGCGTCCGTCGAAATCGCGCCCCGATCAGGGGTTGATCAAGGTGAAAACAACGACGCTCAACCAGAACGGCGACACTGTGCAGGTATTCGTGGGCAACTTGATCGTGCCCCGGCGTTCAGGGCCCTCAGGAGAACGCCCCGGGTAACCTCGATATCAGGGCGGCGCGAAGCGCGCCCAGGCCCTATACCTACGCTGAGTCGCCAGCTAGCGCCCCGCACTAGTAGATCGGACCGGGCTTCTTGTCGATCCCCGGCGAGCTGCCGCTCATCTCGCCTTCCAGCGCCTCCGCAAGAAGGGGGAATCCTTCCGCTTCGGCGATCGCGGCGATGACCATCAAGGGCTGCTTCTCGTCGATTGCCTTGGAGAGATCGCTGCCAGCCGGCAACTGCGCTCGCACTTCCCGAATTATCAGCTGAACGGACACGGCATCTATCCTGGCGGGATCACGGTTCGACAACGTCACTCGAGGTCAGGACATTCTCTCGTCGATCAGCTCGATCCAGTGCTTGACTGGCGTCGACGTTCCACCCTGGAGGTGTGTCAGACAGCCAATGTTGGCCGTCGCGATGACCTGCGGTCGATTCGCCTCCAGGTTCTTGAGCTTGTTTTCTCGCAGCTGCTTCGACAGCACCGGTTGAAGAACCGAATAGGTGCCTGCCGAGCCGCAACACAAATGCGCGTCCCCGACCGGCTCGAGATGAAAACCGGCGGCGGCGAGCAGTCGTTCGGTGATCCCGCGGATCTGCTGGCCGTGCTGCAGCGTGCAGGGTGGATGGAAGGCAACCGTTCGCGGCGGGCCCGCCGCCTTGCGAGATGACAGCTTATCGAGCGCCCCGCGCTCGGCGATTAGCACCTCGGCAATGTCCTTCGTCAGCTTCGAGACGCGCTCGGCTTTCGCCGCGTACCGCGGATCGTTCCGCAGCACGTGCGCGTACTCCTTCACCATCACGCCGCATCCGGACGCCGTCATGACGATCGCCTCCACTCCTTGCTCGACGTGCGGCAACCAGGCGTCGATGTTCCGTCGCATGTCGTCGAGCGCGGTGTCGTGCTCGTTCAGGTGAAAGCGCAGCGCGCCGCAGCATCCTGCCTGAGACGCTTCGACGAGCTGGATGCCCAGGCGATCGAGGACCCGTGCGGTCGCGGCGTTGATGTCGGGCGCCATCGCGGGCTGCACGCATCCGGCAAGGACGAGCATCTTCCTCGAATGCTGCGTCGCCGGCCACGCTTTCGCTTTCGACGCCGCCGGCAGCTTGTCCTTGAGGCCGCCGGGCAGGAAAGGCTTCGCAATCCGACCCATGCTCAGCGCCGATCCGAACAGTTGGGGGCGCGGCAGTACCGTACGCAGCAGCTTGCGCTGGACTCGATCCCAACCCTTGCGCGGAACGCGTTTCTCGACGACGTCGCGGCCGATGTCGACGAGCGCGCCATACTGCACCCCGGACGGGCACGTCGTTTCGCAATTACGGCACGTGAGACAACGGTCGAGATGCAATTGCGTCGTTGCGGTGGGCTCGGCGCCTTCGAGCACCTGCTTGATCAGGTAGATGCGGCCGCGCGGCCCGTCGAGCTCGTCGCCGAGCAGCAAATACGTCGGGCAGGTCGCCGTGCAGAAGCCACAGTGCACACAGGTGCGCAGGATCGCTTCCGCTTCCTTGCCTTGCGGCGTGTCCTTGATCCAATCGGCGAGATGCGTTTCCACAGCGAGGCCCCTAGAGTCCGGCGTACATGCGTCCAGGATTGAAGATGCCGTTCGGATCGAACGCCTGCTTCAGGTTGCGATGAATCTTGGCGATCGAAGGCGCAAGCGGTGTGAACACGTCGTCGCGTGCTCCGCTCGAGCGAAAGAGCGTCGCATGGCCGCGCGCCTTTATCGCAGGCTCGCGAATCGCCGCAGCATTGCCCGTACCGGCGACCCAGCGTTGCGCGCCTCCCCACTCGATCAGCGTCGTGCCCAAGGCGAGCGGCGGTGTGACAGAGGGAACGGAGAGCCGCCACAATTCGCAGGTCTCCGCAAAGAACGGATGTGTCTGCTCGCGCAGGCTCTCCCAAAAGCGCTGACCGTCAGACAGCGGCTCGCCGCCGATCTGCGGCTGCGCGGCCCTCAACGCCGCGGCGGCCCCGGACAACCTCACGTAGAGCCTGCCGTCGGCGAAACAGGTCGCCGAAATCGGCAACGACTGCCCGCCCCATTTGTTCATCATCGTGATCGCGTCCGCCTCGGTCGCGTCGCGAACCATTGTCGCGGTGGCCGCCGGAAGCGGCAGCACTTTCAGCGAGATTTCTGCGATGACTGCGAGCGTTCCAAGCGACCCGGCGACGACGCGGGAGATGTCATAGCCCGCGACATTCTTCATCACCTGACCGCCGAAGCGCAGATCCTGCCCGCGTCCGTCCACGATCCGCACGCCAAGGACGAAGTCGCGCACGGCACCCGCCGTCGCCCGACGCGGTCCCGACAGTCCTGTGGCGATGGCGCCGCCGATCGTCGCCTCGCCAAAATGGGGGGGCTCAAAGGCGAGCATCTGGCTGCGTTCGGCGAGCGTGCGCTCGATGTCGGATAACGGCGTACCACATCGCGCCGTGACGACAAGCTCCGTCGGCTCGTACTCCACGATGCCGCTGTACCCCCGCGTGTCGAGGAGATCGCCAACGATGGGCCGGCCGTAGAAATCCTTCGTCCCGGCCCCGCGGATCCTGAGGGGCTTCTTCGCATCCGCAGCAGCACGGACCCGTTCGGCGAGGATTTCGAGAGCGCTCGACATCGGTCGCGGGCCTAGAAGCGAGGCAATTCGGGATGCGGAAGATTGCCGCCGTGCACGTGCATCTTGCCGTACTCGGCGCAGCGACGGAGTGATGGAACCGCCTTCCCGGGATTCAGCAAGCCCGGCGTGTCGAACGCCTGCTTGACGGCATGCATCGTCTGCAGCTCCGCTTTCGAGAACTGGACGCACATTTGATTGATCTTCTCGATGCCGACGCCGTGCTCGCCCGTGATGGTGCCGCCAACGCGCACGGACAGT
>Ga0318562_10001456_pt1 | contig 10687 bp, 11 predicted proteins | sample GRESIP066b5f18_FD_203688 | JGI IMG/M metagenome (GOLD analysis project Ga0318562, IMG submission 203688) | Tropical soil microbial communities from Luquillo Experimental Forest, Puerto Rico - GRE.SIPMG.066b5f18 | ecosystem: Environmental > Terrestrial > Soil > Tropical forest > Bulk soil...
GGGGGAGAGATTCGGTTCGGGCCCGGTGACACTGTGCGCCAGCATGTCGTAGGTGAGGTCGATCCGCTTCGGCGGGCCGGTCGTGCCGCTGGTCAGCATCCGCACCGCGACACCTGGCCTATCCGCTTCGCGGTCGTCCCCCGCTGTCAGCCGCGCCTCGCCGTCCAGTGTCGATATTGCGATGACCGTCGAACCTGACGACGGCCCGACGAGCGTCGCCAGGTCGTCGGAGTTGCCGATGATGATCGGCAGTTCCAATGCTTCGACGTCGGCCCTGGTGCGCTCATCGCCGCGGGACGGGTTGATGACGACGACGGTCCCGCCGGCCAGCAGTACCCCGAGCAGGGCCGCGACGTGCGCGGGTGTATTGCGCAGCAGGATGCCGACCTGACCGCGGTCGCCGACCGATGCCGCGATGGTGCCGGCCAGCGTGCCGACCTGATGCCACGAGAACCATTGGCCCTCATACTCGATCGCGGGCTGATCGGGAGCCAGGTCCAGTACGGCCGCGATCCGTCGGCACAACGGATGTTCGGCCATCACCGGATCCGGGGTTCGGACCGACTCGGCGATCCCTGCTCGGCGAGTTCCGCCTGGCCGATCGGGTTGCCCAGCCGCGTGTAGATGAGGTTCTGCTCGAGCGCCGCCCGGTACGGCTTGTCCAACGACTCCCAGATTGCCTTGACGGTGCCCTGCGTCGCCGACGGCGGTTTGGCGGCGATGGTCGCCGCGATCTCGTGCGCACGCGCCCACAGCCGGTCGCGGGCGACCACCTCTGACACCAGCCCGATCCGGAGCGCGGTATCGGCGCCGACGCGTTCGTCGTTGCCCATCAAGGCGATCCGCAGAGTCTCGGCAAGTCCGACGCGCCGCATCAGCCCGATCGGTTCGAGCGCGCAGACCAGACCGGCGGACACATGCGAGTCGAAGAATGTCGCATCCTCCGAACAGATCACCACATCGGCCTCGTTGACGAAGTAGAACGCGCCTGCGGTACAGATGCCCTGCACGGCGCACACCACCGGCTTCCACATTTTCTGCCACTTCGGGCTCAGCGGCTCGCCGGGGTCCTCGTGGTTCCACACGTTGTCGGGCTGACCGTAGGGCGACTTGATGTCCAGACCGGCGCTGAACGCGCGGGTGCCCGCAGCGCGCAACACCACCGCGTGCACCGAGTCGTCGAGCTTGACGATCCGCCAGACGCGAGCCATCTCCTCACACATCGTCCGATTGAACGCGTTGAGCGCGTCCGGTCGGTTCAACGTGATGGTGGCGACGTGGTCGTCGGCATCGACGTCGAGCAGGATGGTCTCGAAGGTGTCGCTCATCGGCATTGCCAGTTCGGTGCGCGTTTCTCGACGAACGCCCTCGGCCCTTCGAGTGAGTCCTCCGTGTGCAGGTTGCGCTCGCGGAAGGCCTCGGCAAGGATCTCGCCCTCGTGCAGTGGCATGTCGAGTGTCTTGTGGATGGCCAGTCGGGTGCCCCGAACGGCAAGCGGCGCATTGGAGTTCACCATGTCGGCGATCTCGTTCGCGCGTTCGAGCAGCCGCTCGTGCTCCACGACCTCGGAGATCATGCCCAGTTCGTATGCGCGCCGCGCGTCCATCCGCTCGTGCTTGCCCGTCAACGCCATGCGCAGTGCGACGTTGCGCGGCAGGACTCTGGCCAGCCGCACCATTTCACGGCCCGCCACCAGCCCGATGCTGACGTGCGGATCGAAGAACGTGGCGTTCTCGGACGCGATGACGATATCGCCGGTGGTCACCCAGTCAAGCCCCGCGCCGCAGCAGATGCCGTTGATCGCCGCCAGCACCGGCTTCGCCATCCGGCGAAACGGCGGGGTGCCCTCCTGCGGGGCCTCCCATTGGTCGTAGGTGGACAGGTAGGGCCGCTCGTTGATGACCTTGCCGTCCTCAGGGATCTGCTTCGCGTCGGCACCCGTGCAGAACGCCCGGCCGGTTCCCGTGACGATGAGAAGCCAGACGTTACTGTCGTTTTCGGCTTCGTCATAGGCTGCGCGCAACTCGGTGATCATGTGCGGGCTCAGCGCATTGAGCGCGTTCGGCCGATTCAGTGTGATGGTGGCCTTGTGCCCGTCGACCTCGTAGACGATGTCGTCGAAGGAGCTAGCAGACATGTGTGATTCCCTTGTTGATCATCGGCCACTGAACTCTGGTGGACGCTTCTCGCTGAATGCAGCCAAGCCTTCTTTGAAATCGGTTGTCCGGCAGGACAGCTCCAGGTTGAACAACTCCTGGCTCATGGTCTGGGACAGAGTCGCGTGCTGGCCGTAGTGAATCGCCTGCTTGGCCAGTCCGATTGCCACCGTTGGTGCAGCGCCGAGCCGCGCCAGCAGCTCCTCGGTGACGACGTCCAACTCCGACGGGCCGACGGCGCGATGGATCAGCCCCCAGTCCTCGGCATCGGGAGCCTTGACCTTCTCGCCGAGCAGCAGCATCCGCTTGGCCCGGGTCAGCCCGATCAACCGGGGCAGCAGCCATGTCGAGCCGGAGTCGGGGCTGAAGCCACGGGTCACGAACGGCTCCCAGAACAGGGCGTCGGCGGCGGCAACGGTGAAGTCAGCGGCCAGCGCGAGGTTGCATCCGAGGCCGACGGCCCAGCCGCGCACTGAGCACACGACCGGTAGCTGAATGGTGTGCACCAATTCGATCAGCCGGTGTGCGGTGTGCGGAATCCGCCGGACCAGATCGCCGGTCCTCGGCCGTTGGCCTCCGCTGTTGGTGGCCACCCAGTCCGCGCCAGCACAGAAATCGTCGCCTTCGCCGCGAATGTGAACGACCCGGAGCCCGTCGTCGGTGGCGGCATCGGTCAGCGCGCCGACGAGGGCATCGACCATGGGATGGCTCAGCGAGTTTCGCCTGGCCGGACGGTCCAACGTCAGGCGGAGAATCGCACCGTCCCGGTGGACGGCCACCGAGCCGTCAGCGGAGCCGACCTCTTGACTCACCGCCGGGTCCCTTCGTCAGCCAGTTATACGGATACCCATACAGTAGGCTATACCATTACTATCCTATACAAGATAGAAAGGAAAGCCCGGATGGCGGACGGCGACACTGCCCAGTTCGGGGAGCAGCCGCTCCCGCAGACCATCGCCGCCGCGGGTGCTCTGCGCCGACTCGCCGGGATCCTGCTCTCCCTGGAGCATCCGCATCCGACCGTCGACACGATGCTCGCGCAGCTTGATGATTGGGAGAACCAGTTGGCCGCGGCGGCGCCGCCGGACAGCACGCCGCGCATCGGCGCCGACGGTGCAGACACCCAGCGGGTCTATCTGTCTCACGCATTCGATATCGGTGCGTACAACCCGTGCTTCCCGGAGTACACATTCGATCGCATCGACGCCGAGACGGCCGAGGGGTACGTCGCCTTCCCCGTTGCCTACGAAGGGCCGCCGGGTTTGGTGCACGGCGGATTTCTCGCCGTCTTCTTCGACTGCGTTATCCAGCACCAGAATTGCGCCACCGCACTGTCGGGCAAGACCCGCTCGCTGAACGTGAAATTCCGCAGGCCGACGCCCATCCTGACCGAGTTGCAGTTCGACATCGTCCGGGCACAGGTCGATAACGGTGTCACGTCGACCGCGCGGCTGCTGCTCGACGACGAGGTGCTCTGCATCGGCGAGGCCACCACGCTCGCGCTGTCCCCGGACAAGCTCACCGGTTTCAACTTCGGCAAGCGGCGGGCCTGACGCGTGGAGTTGCAGGGAATCCGCCAGCCACGCGTCGCCGAGATCGTGGCGGCGCGGCTGCGCGAGGAGATCCTCTCCGGCCGACTGAAGGAAGGCGACGTGCTGCCGTCGCAGGAGAGCCTCTTCCACGAGTTCGGCGTCAGCCCGCCCGCGCTGCGGGAGGCGATCCACATACTCGAGACCGACGGACTGATCTCCGTGCGGCGCGGCAACGTCGGAGGCGCGGTGGTGCACCTGCCATCGGCGGCGCGCACCGCGCACATGATCAGCATGGTCCTGCAGACCCGCGCGTCCACCCCGGCTGATGTCAGCGAGGCGCTGTTGCACCTCGAGCCGATCTGCGCGGGGATGTGCGCATCGCGCGAGGACCGGATGACCGAAGTCGTCCCGTACCTTCAGGCCGAAATCGACCTCCAGATCGAACAATTCGACGACCTGTCGCGCTACGTGCCGAATGCGCGGCGGTTTCACGAAGCGCTGGTCTCCCGTTGCGGCAACGAACCGATGATCCTGCTGATCGGCTCGCTGGAAGTGATCTGGTCGACGCACGAGTCCTCGGTGTGGAGCGACGACGACGTGAATCACAAGACGATGCGGGCCGCGCTGCGTGACCACCAGAGGCTGCTCGATGCCATCCGCGACGGAAACGCCACAAGAGCGGTGCGGCTGGCGCAGGACCACCTCGCCGCGGCGCGGCGCAACACGCTCGCCGCCGGCGCGGACAAAACCATTGAGGCCAAACTGATTTCGAGGAGCTCGGGCCAATGACTGCTTCCACCGACGAACGTGTCCTCTTCGACGTCGATCACGACAAGCGGATCGCGACGATCACCCTGAACAACCCCAAACAACGGAACTCCTACGACGCCGCGATGCGCGAGGCCGTCGCCCGCTGCCTGGACGCCGTCGCCGAGGACGATGACATCACCGTCGCGCTGCTGCGTGGCGCCGACGGTGTGTTCAGCACGGGGGCGGACATGAACAACGCCTACGGCTGGTACGGCGAACGCGGCGACAGCGGCGACGGCAAGAAGAACAGGCCCAGTCAGCGGCGGCGCCTTACGGTCGATCGCAAGTCGTTCGGCTTCTACCACAATCTGATGGGGTTCCCGAAGGTCACCGTCGGCGAGATCAGCGGCTACGCGCTCGGCGGCGGCTTCGAGATGGCGTTGATGACAGACATTTCCGTCATCGCGCGCGACACGCAGATCGGCATGCCCGCCACCCGCTTCCTCGGGCCCGCGCTTGGCAGCCTGCACATGTTCTTCCACCGCCTCGGCCCGGTGCTGGCGCGCCGGCTGCTGCTGACCGGCGACATCATCGAGGCGGGGGCGATCGAGCACCTCGGCATCTTCACCGACACCTGCGATCCGTCGAAGGTGACGGCGCGGGCGCGGTACTGGGCGGAGAAGGCCGCCAAGATGCCCGCCGACGGCGTCGTCATCGCCAAGGAGGCGTTCCGCCTCGTCGAGCAGAGCCAGGCCTATCAGGGCGAGGAAGTGGCGAGCTACCTGTTCCACGCCTACGGGACGAACCTGCAGTTCGCGGCCGGGGAGTTCAACTTCGTCAAGACGCGGGCGGCGCACGGCACCAAGGAGGCGTTCCGGCTGCGTGACGAGCATTTCCACGTGCCCGAGCCGGAGTGACGCTGGTCACGTACTGAAGGCGATACAGTATCTGCTATTTTTGTAACGTCGCTATTACCAAAAGCTGAGGTCGGATAATCATGGGCACACCCGTCATCGTCGGCGCCGCGAGGACGGCCATCGGCCGGTCCTTCAAGGGAACGCTGGTCAACACCCCGCCGGAAACCCTCATCACGACGGTGCTTCCTGAGGTCGTCCGACGGTCCGGCGTCAACCCGGCCGACTTCGACGACATAATTTTCGCCGAATCGCACTACGGCGGCGGCGATCTCGCCCGCTACGCGGCGGCCGCCACCGGCATGGAGGACATCCCCGGCCAGTCGGTGAACCGGCACTGCGCGGGCAGCCTGACCGCGATCGGCAATGCGGCGGCGCAGATCGGCTCCGGTATGGAGCGCGCGCTGGTGGCAGGCGGTGTGCAGTCGCTGTCGATGACGCCGCTGGTGAACTGGCGCATCCCCGGGCCCGAGCTGAAGTTCGAAGAGCGCTGGATGCCGCCGACGCACCCCGAGACGCCGGACGCACCATGCAAGGACATGTCGATCACCGTCGGATGGAACACCGCCCAGGCGGTCGGCATCACCCGCGAAGAGATGGACGCGTGGGCGGCGCGGTCGCATCAGCGCGCGATCGCCGCGATCGACGAGGGCAAGTTCCTCGACGAGATCATCCCGCTGAAGGTGCAGCAGTTCGACGGATCGGTCGTTGACTTCAGCGTCGACGAGCACCCGCGTCGCGACACCACCGTCGAGAAGTTGGCCGGCCTCAAGGTGCTGCACCCGGAGATCGAGGGCTTCTCGATCACCGCGGGCAACAGCAGCGGCACCAACGACGCCGCGGCAGCGGTCGCCCTGGTGGACAGTGCCTACGCCGATGCGGAGAAGCTGACCAAGATGGCGACCGTGAAGGCCTGGGCCGCAGCAGGTGTCGCGCCTCGCGACTGCGGGCTGGGCGCCGTGAAGGTGATCGGCAAGGTGCTCCAAAGGGCCGGGCTGAAGCCGTCCGATGTCGCGCTCTGGGAGATCAACGAGGCGTTCGCATCCGTGCCGATCGCCGCATGCCGCGAATACGGCCTCGACGAGGATCTGGTGAACTTCTCCGGAAGTGGCTGCAGTCTCGGCCATCCCATCGCGGCGTCGGGGGCGCGGATGGTCACCACGCTGGTTTACGAACTTCAGCGGCGCGGCGGTGGTATCGGTGTTGCGGCCATGTGCGCGGGCGGCGGCCAGGGCGGCGCGGTCGTCGTCGAGGTCTAGTGATTTCGGCGTAGTTGGCCGCGCTCAGCGCAACTAATCACGCCGAAATCGCTATTTCTTGCGTTCTTTGATCAGCCGGTCGGCGTGATCGAGTATGCACTCGAGGCCGTACTCGAAGTTCTGTTCATCGGACGCCCCGATGCGATGACCCTCCCTGGTGAGCTTCGCCATCAAGGGCGTCGTTTCGGGATCGATGACCATCGTCTCCTCGAAGTCGCCCGCGCCGTCGCTTGCCCGGTTCTTGTCGTAGAGCCGTTGCAGCACAACGGATCCGCGCACGTGCACCGACACCGCTGAGTAGGTGTCGAAGGCGTCCTCTGGCGACAACCCGGCCTCGGCGAGACTTTCGATCGCCTTCTCGACCGCGACGACGCCCAGCTTCGCGGCGCGCGGACTCAGCGCCGAGCGGATCAGAATCAGGTCGCACAGAATCGGGTTGCCGAGAAACGTCTTTCGCATCGTCCGCGCGTGATTGCGCAGGGTCTCGCGCCAGTCTTTGGCCTCCACATAGGGCGTCGCGAACACATACTGCTTCAGCGCGCGGTCCGTCATCGCGTTGAGCAGGTCGTCCTTCTTGCGGAAGTACCAGTAGATGCTCGTCACCCCGACGCCGAGATGCTTACCAAGCAGTGGCATGCTCAGGTTGTCGATGCCGACGTTCTCGGCGAGCTCGAACGCCCCCTTGATGATGTCGTCAGGATTGATGGACCCACGTTCGCGTCGCTGACGCTTCTCCGCAGTCGCTTGCTTGGCCACTAAGGGCACCTCCATCACATCAATGCCGGGAACCGAATGTATCGGACCACTGTTCCGCTCTTCTACTGTAAGGCATATAGTAAGGATTTCTGGCGAATTGTGGCGCACCTAGAACCCACGGGACGGTCATGGATCTCGGTTTTGCGAACGCGACTGCGGTAGTCGTCGGCGGTGGCCGCGGAATGGGCAACGCTGCCGCCCGCTGTCTGGCCGACGACGGCGCGAAGGTCGCCGTCATCGGCCGCACGAAAGCAGTACTCGACGAAGCGGCCGAGGATCTCGCTGCCCGCGGAAGTCCTGACGCGCTCGGTTTGGTGGCCGACATCACCGACGCCGACCAGGTCCAGCGCGTGTTCGACGAACTCGCCGAGCGGTGGGACGGTGAGCTCAACGCGCTCGTCAACGCGGTCGGCCCAAGCGCCATCGGCGGTTTCGAAGACCTCACCGACGACCAGTGGCGTGAAGCCGTCGACGAGGGCGTGATGGGTATGGTGCACTGCGTCCGCTCGGCGCTTCCCATGCTCCGGAAGGCCGAATGGGCGCGCATCGTGAACTTCTCCGCGCACTCGACACAGCGGCAGAGCGTCATACTGCCCGCCTACACCGCAGCCAAGGCGATGGTCACCAGCGTCTCCAAGAACCTGTCGCTGTCGCTGGCCAAAGACGAGATCATGGTCAACGTGGTGTCGCCGGGCAGCATCCTGTCGGAGTCGCTGGCCGGCTGGGCGGATTCCGTCGGCATCGACGGAAGCGATCCCTACGCGGTGATGGCGGGCATCGACAAGCATTTCGGACATCCGGCGCATCTACCGCGCGCCGGTCTGCCACAGGAGATCGGACCGGTCGTGGCATTCCTTGCGTCCAAGCGTAACTCGTACATGACGGGCGCCAACGTCAACGTCGACGGCGGCAGCGACTTCACCTAGCCAATCCCAGGAGTGAATTGTGGCCAACGCCAGGGAAGCTCGTTCGTGGGCGCGCAACGCGCTGCGCGGAATCGGAGATTCGCTCTACACGCCGTTCTGCGGCCAGTACGGCGATGACATCGACTGGGATGCGTACCGGACGCTGGTGCGCTACTGCGTCGGCGACCTGAACCACCCGATGCTGTGGTGCACCAGCGGCGTCGGAGAATTCTGGTCCCTGACGCTTGACGAGCGAAAGCGGTTGCTGGAGATCGCAATCGAGGAGGGCCGTCGAGTCAATCCCGATGTCATCGTCCAGGCTTGCACCGCGGCCACCGCCGCCAAGGACTGCCTGGAGCTGACCCAGCACGCGCAGCAGGCCGGCGCCGATATTGCCTACATCCAGACGCCGATGATGGAGGCCCACGGTGGGGAAGGCGTGCTGAACTTCTTCCGCTACGTCGCCGATCGCACCGACATCGCGCTCGGCATGTTCAACTCGCCGTCTTCCGGCTACGTGTTGACACCCGCGGAGGGTGCGCGGATCTACGGGGAGATCCCGGCCGTCTGCGCGACCAAAGAGGGCGCGTTCCGACCCGTCAGCAGCAGGTTGTTGCACGAGCTCGCGCCCGATCTCACGATCTGGGAATGCGATCCGACGGTGTACCGGGCCGGGTGGCTGCGGAACGGGATTGTGTGCCCTGCCCAGCTGGGAACCGTCGGTTATCTCCGTGAAACCCCGCAGCGCCCAATCTTTTCCGAATATTGGGATCTGATCGTGAACGACAAGCTCGTCGAGGCGATGGACTACTCGCGCGAGTGCGGGATGGATCGGTTCGAAATCGATATGGGCTCGTGGTTCACTCACTATCCCGGCCGCGCGGACTACTTCACCCACTGGGGCAGTGCCTTCAAATACGCAGCATCGGTACTCGGCCTTCCCGTCGGCGACTACCCCCATTCGCGGCCACCTCAGGCGAAGCTTCCCGATGAGGCAAAGGCGCAGATCAGCGCCGCGTATCGTCTGCTCGGACTGGTCGACCAATAGGCCGGATACCGATTGCGGAAGGCACTACCGATAGGTGTACAGTAAGTGCATTCAACTAGCGCGGAAACGCAGCTGAGGAGGTCCGCCCGGTGAGTGCCGACGACCCGGTCCTCTACGAGTTGCTCGACAGCGGCGTCGCCGTCCTGACCCTGAACCGGCCCGACCGGATGAACGGCTGGGGCGGCGGACTTGCTGCCAGGTTCTACGCGCTGCTGGAGGCGGCCGACGCCGATCCGAACGTGCGCGCAATCGTCGTCACCGGCAAGGGCCGGGCGTTCTGCGTCGGCGCCGACATGGGCGATCTGTCGTCGATCGAGGGTGCCAGCAACGACGGCGAGACGGACATCACCAAGATGGTCGGCGAACGGCATCCGCATTTCGTTGCGACGCTTCGCAAGCCCGTCGTCGCCGCGATCAACGGCGCGTGCGCGGGCATCGGGCTGACACAGGCGCTGATGTGCGACGTCCGGTTCGCGGCCGCAGGCGCGAAGTTCACCACCTCGTTCGCGCGCCGCGGGCTGATCGCCGAGTACGGCATCAGCTGGATACTCCCGAAAGTCGTCGGCTGGGGCGTCGCGATGGATCTGTTGTTGTCGGGCCGAGTCTTCCTGGCCGAGGAGGCCGCCGCGCTCGGACTCGTCAACGAAGTCGTCGCGCCGGAGGACCTGCTGTCCCGGGCGATCGGCTACGCCGAGGACATCGCCGCGAACTGCGCGCCGAGTTCTCTGGCGGTGATCAAGCAACAGGTGTACGCAGACAGCATGCGCGATGTGTTCGAGGCCAGCGACCACGCCGAGAAATTGATGCACGAGTCCATGCAACGGCCCGACTTCATCGAGGGCATCACCGCATTCTTCGAGAAACGCATACCGAACTTCCCGCCACTGGAGGAGGTCACGTAAATGACAGCCGAGCGAGTAGCGGAGCGCACCGCGCATCCAGCTCTGGACTACAGGGCGATCGACGTCGACAACCATTATTACGAGCCGATCGACTCGTTCACTCGGCATTTGCCCAAGGAGTTCAAGCGCCGCGGTGTGCAGATGCTCACTGAGGGCAAGCGCACGTTCGCCGTCATGGATGGCGTCGTCAACCACTTCATCCCCAACCCGACGTTCGACCCGATCATCCAGCCGGGCTGCCTTGACCTGTTGTTCCGCGGCGAGATCCCCGAAGGCGTCGACCCGGCGTCGCTGATGAAGGTCGACCGGCTGGCCGATCATCCCGAATACCAGAACCGTGACGCCCGGGTGAAGATCCTCGACAAGCAGAACCTCGAGACTGTGTTCATGCTGCCGACGTTCGCGTGCGGCGTCGAGGAGGCCCTCAAGCACGACATCGAGGCGACGATGGCATCGGTGCATGCG
>Ga0318562_10001462_pt1 | contig 10660 bp, 10 predicted proteins | sample GRESIP066b5f18_FD_203688 | JGI IMG/M metagenome (GOLD analysis project Ga0318562, IMG submission 203688) | Tropical soil microbial communities from Luquillo Experimental Forest, Puerto Rico - GRE.SIPMG.066b5f18 | ecosystem: Environmental > Terrestrial > Soil > Tropical forest > Bulk soil...
CCGTTGGCGACTCCTCCATGATCAAGCATTTTTATGCCGAGACGTTGCGCGACTTCACCCATCTCGGGCTGCGCGCCGAGGGTCTATCAGGGCAGTTCGCATCGCCGCTTATCCTTGGCGCCGGCCACGAGACCGGCAACTGGATGTTCGATTTCCTCAATTCCTACATGTGGACGATCGCCGGCGGAACGAACGAGATACAGCGCAACATCATCTCCGAACGCGTGCTGAGGATGCCCAGGGAGAAGCTGTCATGACGGATGCCAGTCAGGACAGGGTCTCTGTCGAGGAACTCGGTGCTCTGGCTCGCCGCGTTCTCACCGAACAGACCAAACGCCGCGAAGCTCTTGAAGTAGGCGCGTCGGCAGCCAGCGAAAAGATGTGGCGGACCGCCGGCGAACTCGGCTGGTTCCTCTTGACGATCCCCGTCGACCAGGATGGCTTGGGGCAGGACTTTTCGGTGCTTAGCGCGCTCTACACCGAACTCGGGCGGGCGCTGTCGCCCGTACCCCTGCTCAATGCCATGCTTGCCGCCGATGCATTGACTTCCGCCACGAATGAGGAAGCGTCCGAGCTCCTGCAGTCGATCGGTTCGGGTGAGGCGGTGTTTGCGGTTCAGATACCCGGCGCCAAGCCGGTAGGCGCGAGGCGAGACGGGACCGGGATCACCCTGACGGGCGAACTTGCAGCCGTCGCCTTTCCGGCCAACGCCACACATCTCCTCCTCGCTATCGATATCGACAATCAGCCCGGCCTGATGGCCGCTTCTCTTGAAGAGTTTGGCGTTAGACCGATTGTCCGCGAGACCTGGGACCGGACGCGTGAAATCGCGTCCGTGGATTTGAACGGAGTTCGCGTCGGCGCGTCGGCGCTGATCCGCTCCGGGAACGTTGCCGAGGAACGCCTGCGCTCAACGCAGGCGCATTTCGATCTCGCAATCGCGTGCGACAGCATCGGTGGCGCCGAAATGATCCTGACGGAGACCGTCGACTACACCAAGACCCGCCGGCAGTTCGGCCGAGAAATTGGGTCGTTCCAGGCGCTCAAGCATCGGTGCGCGGACATGAAGACCTGGCTGGAATCGGCTCGCGCGCTAACCAACGAAGCAGTTGCCAGGTACGCGGCGGGCGAGATTGAAAGCCCATTCCCGGCCAGCGCAAAATATTACGCCTGCGAGATATTCCGGCGGATCGCCATGGACGCCGTCCAGATTCACGGCGGCATCGGCTTCACCTGGGAGCAGGATTGTCATCTGTTCCTAAAGAGGGCGCTGCTGAACGAGCAGCTTGGCGGCGCGCCCAGCGACTATCAGGATCGCTTGTTCGAGCCGCTGTCGGATCTGGTCAGCCAGCGGCAAGTTTCGGGAGCTGACGGACGATGACCGACCGCTCCGAGCCCGTCGACGCTCAGAACTTCCTCAAGCTCACGCTGGGCGGGGCGATCGCGCATCTGCGCCTCTCGCGCCCCGAAACCGCGAACGCAATTGATCCGACCGGGCACACGGAGCTCGTTCACGCCCTGCGCCGTGTTGCCAATGATTTCGACGGCAAGGTTCTGGTAATTTCCGCTGAGGGCAAGAATTTTTCGGCTGGCGGCGATTTCCAGGCCATGGAGGACGCGCACACGTCCCTTGACATTCGCCGGCACATGTCCACCGAGGCGACCGAGCTTTTCGGCACGCTGACCCGGTTGAACGTGCCGGTCATTGCAGCAGTGCACGGCGCGGCCGCCGGGCTGGGCGCCACGATCGCGGCGGCCTGCGACATCGTTGTTGCAAACCGCGCCGCAAAGTTTGTCGACCCGCATGTCGTGCTTGGGCTTGTCGCTGGCGACGGTGGTGTGATCGCCTGGACGCAGGCGATCGGCTTCAATCGTGCCAAGCGGTATCTCCTGACGGGCGACCGGCTCGGCGCGGTAGACGCCCATGCGATGGGACTGGTGACGGATTTGGTGGAGACGCCGGAGGAGGTTTTGCCCGCAGCGTGGGCGATTGCGGAGAAGATCGCCTCCTATCCGAAACTCGGCGTGCAGGGCACCAAGCGTACCTTCAACAAGTTTGCACAACAGGCCAGCATGGCCGCGCTGGAACTCGGCCTCATGCTGGAAATGGAGAGCTTCCAGGCTCCCGAGCTGCTCGAGAACGTTCAGAAGCTGCGCCGTGCCTCGGAGAAAAAATAGTGAAACGGACCGAGACGATCGACTACACCGGCAAGACGGTCCTTGTCGTCGGCGGTTCCAGCGGCATCGGTAACGGCATTGCGCAGGCATACCGCCGTCATGGTGCGACGGTTCACGTTTGGGGAACACGCAGGTCGGCGGATGAGTATCGTCCAGAAGAAGGGTCGGACCTCGACGGACTGCACTATCAACGCGTCGACGCCGCGAACGACGACGAGATTGACGCTGCGGCATCGGCGTTTGCTCGGCTCGATGTGCTGGTGCTGGCGCAAGGGGCGGTGAAATACAAGCGCCAGGAGTTCACGATCAAGACCTTCCGCGAGGTGGTCGACGTCAACCTCAATAGCGTCATGTCGTGCTGCCTGCGGTTCCACCCCCTGCTCAAGGCGACGTCGGGCTCCGTCATCATCATTGGCTCAATCGGTGCGCTGAAGTCGGTAAAGGGCAACCCGGCGTACGCATCCTCGAAAGCAGCTGCGCACGCCCTGGCGCGCACACTCGGAGATGCGTGGGGGCCGGATGGCGTTCGCGTGAATGTCATTGCTCCCGGAATGGTCGCGACGAAGATGACGTCAGTCACAACTGAACATCCGGCTCGGCTGCAGGCTGCCCTGGAATCGATCTCGCTCAGCCGCCTCGGAACGCCAGAGGATATGGCCGGACCAGCGCTTTTCCTGGCCTCGGACCTTGCGGCCTACATCACCGGTCAAACCATCGTCGTCGATGGAGGCCGAATTCTCTAGAACGCCATCGTGCCGCTGCACAGATTGGTCGACACGCCCTTGAAACTTAGACGCCGGCTATGAACCAGACCATTCCAATCAAAACTCTCGCGGAATTGCCAGCATATCACGCCGCGCACCAAGGCAACAAAACGGTCCTGAGCTTCGAGGGACGCAACACGACATTCGGCCAGTTCGACACCCACACCAATCAGATCGCGAACGGACTGATCGCAATGGGGCTGTCGCCGGGCGACCGCATCGCCTTCCTAGGAAAGAACAGCGACTGGTATTTCGAGTTGCTCTTCGGCGCGATCAAGGCCGGTGTGGTGCTTGCTCCGGTTGGCTGGCGGCTTGCCGAGCCGGAGGTCCTCTTCATCCTGGAGAATTCGGAAGCCAAGATACTGTTCGTCGAGCACGACTTCCACCGTGAGTCGTTCAACCCCGAGCGGCTTCCGAAACTCGCTTCGATGATCTCCATGGGCGGAGAGTCGCCGGATCTAATCCCTTTCGACCAGTGGCGCAACGCCCAATCCAAAGACCCCCCGGGCCTCGTGTTCAAGCCCGATGACATTGCCATTCAAGTCTACACGTCTGGGACGACCGGACGGCCGAAAGGCGCCATGCTGACGCATCGCAACTTCATCCGGATGCGCGAGCTGCTGGCCGCGCAGGGCAGCGAGGTGAGCAAATATCTTCCCGACGATATCAGCCTCCTGGCGATGCCGGTTTCGCATGTCGGCGGCACGTCGACGGGTGTCTGGGCGATCTATCACGGCATCAAATCTGTCGTCTCGCGCCAGTTCGATCCCGACGATGTGTTGGACTTCATCCAACGTGACGGCGTGAACAACTTCTTCCTGGTGCCTTCGGCGCTGCAGCGCATCGTCCGGGACCCGCGGGCGCAGACCGTGGATTTCAGCCGGCTGCGCTACATCATCTACGGGGGCGGTCCGATGCCGCGCGAACTGCTGGCCGAATGCATGCGAGTGTTCAAATGTGGCTTCTCGCAAGGTTACGGGATGACCGAGACCTGCGCCACGATCATGCAGTTGCCTCCGGAAGACCACACACTCGATGGATCGCCACGCCTGCGGTCCTGCGGCAAGCCGCTGCCCGGCGTCGAAATCGCGCTACGTGACGAGACCGGGAATCCGGTCCCTACCGGGCAGGTCGGAGAGATCGTGACGCGCTCGCCCGGCAACATGGCAGGCTATTGGCGCGATCCCGAGGCCACCGCGCGGACAATCGACGCCGAAGGCTGGTTGCGGACGGGGGACGCCGGGTACTTCGATGAGGACGGCTATCTCTACATTGTCGACCGCGTGAAGGACATGATCGTGTCAGGCGGCGAAAACGTCTATCCGGCCGAAGTCGAGAACGCGATCTACGGGCATCCCGCGGTGGCGGAGGTTGCCGTCATCGGCGTGCCCTCGGACCGGTGGGGCGAGGAGGTGAAAGCCGTCGTCGTCCCGAAGGCCGGCGTTTCGCTTGCGGAAGCCGACGTCATCGCGTGGGCGAGGGAGCACATTGCCGCGTTCAAGGCGCCCAAGAGCGTCGATTTCGTCGATGCGCTGCCGAAGAGCGGCGCGGGCAAGATCCTTCGCCGCGAACTGCGCGACCCCTACTGGGCGGGACGAGACAGGAAAGTGAATTGAACGTCGCCGCCTCGTGGCGACACGCGTTTTGTTAAGGAGGTTGCTTGTGCCCTTACCCGACATCCTGGCCAACCGGCTGACCGTACCGGTAATGGCTGCCCCGATGTTCATCGTCTCTGGCCTCGATCTGGTGAAAGCCCAGTGCAAAGCGCGGGTGGTGGGCTCCTTCCCCGCGCTGAATGCCAGGCCGCAAGCCCAACTTCACGAATGGCTGTCCGAGCTGAAGGAGGATCTGGCTGCTTTCGATGCCCTCAACCCTTCCAAGCGTGCGGCGCCCTTCGCCGTTAATCTGATCGTCCACAAGTCGAACGACCGCGTTGAGCAGGATCTCAAGACCTGCGTCGACCATAGGGCGCCGATCATCATCACCTCGATGGGGGTGCGCACGGAGGTGATCGATGCCGTGCACGCCTATGGCGGAATTGTCTTTCACGACGTCATCAATGTGAAGTTCGCGCGAAAGGCGGCGGAGCTCGGCGTCGATGGGCTGATTGCCGTTTCGACAGGAGCCGGCGGCCATGCGGGGACGATCACGCCGTTCGCCCTGGTGCAGGAACTGCGCTCCTGGTTTGCAGGACCGCTTACACTGTCGGGCTCAATCGCCACGGGTAAGGCGATTCTGGCCGCCGAGGTGCTGGGTGCAGACCTCGCTTATATCGGCTCGGCCTTCATCGCCACCCAGGAGGCCAACGCCATTCCGGAGTACAAGCAGATGATCGTCAACGGAACCGCCGACGATATCATCTACACCTCGCTGTTCTCAGGGGTCAGTGCCAACTACCTGAAGCCGTCGATCCGGGTGGCCGGTCTCGACCCGGCAAACCTGCCGGAGGCAATTCCGCAGATCAGCTACGAAGGCGGGACATCGCGCAAAGCCTGGAAAGATGTCTGGGGCGCAGGCCAGGGTATCGGCGGCGTCACCGGAATCGAGCGTGCCCCAGATCTCGTCGACCGGCTTGGCAGAGAATACCGGGATGCACGCCGCCGCCTCTTTGAGGCGGATCAGAACAAGGGAGCTGTTGCGGCATGAACAGCAGCGCGAATGAAGAGCGCCATCCGGACGGGCGCATTACGTCGGAACAGCGCGGCTCATTGCTGCTCATCGGCATCGACCGCGTCGAGAAGATGAACAGCTTCACGCCCAAGATGCACGCGGAGTTGCAGGCCGCGTTCGTGGAACTGGACGAGAATCCGGACATCCGGGTAGGCATCATTTTCGGACATGGCAAGCATTTCACTGCCGGACTCGACCTGCCGAAGTTCGTTGCGAATGCGAGCCAGGGGAAGGCCTCCATCGATACCGAGAAAATCGACCCATGGGCGCGTTGGAAGCGGTGCCGAAAGCCGATCATCTCGGCCGTGAAAGGCGTCACCTACACCGCCGGCATCGAGCTCATGCTCGCCGGAGACATCGTGATCGCGGCCTCGGACTGCCGTTTCTCTCAGCTCGAGCCGAAGCGGGGCATCATGCCCACCGGTGGCGCGGTGATGCGCTTCATCAATCGGGGCGGCTGGGGAAACGCGATGTACCACCTGCTGACTTGCGATGAGTTTGGCGCAGCGGAAGCGCTTCGGATTGGACTGGTGCAGGAGGTGGTGGAGCCCGGAAAGGAATTCAATCGAGCGATCGCGATCGGCGAACTGGTGGCGAGCAACGCGCCGCTTGCGCTTCAGGCGACGAAGGCAAATGGACTGACATTTTTGCAGGACGGCGAGGCGGCTTGTCTGAAGGCGCTAACGTCCGCCCAGGCAAAGCTGTTCGCCAGCGAGGACGCGGCCGAAGGTGTGCGTGGTTTCGTGGAAAAGCGTCAGCCTGTGTTCCAGGGCCGCTAGTCAAATGCCAAGCCGGACGATAGCTGACGGGAGTCGGGGCGAATGAGTCTGTCCGATGAGCCGGACGTCCTGATCGTTGGAGCTGGCCCATCCGGAGGCATGGCCGCCAAGCATCTGGTGGCCAATGGCTTCAGCGTCGTTTGCCTGGAACAGGGCGAATGGCACAGTTCCGATCGATTCCTGAGCGGAAAGCCCGAGGGCGAACTTGCGGGCCGGCAGCGCTGGCACTGGAGCCCGAACCATCGCCTGATCGAGGCGGACTATCCGCTCGACGAAGGCCAGTCCGATGTCGCGGTAACGATGTTCAACGGAGTCGGCGGTTCGACCGTCCTGTGGGGGGCGAACTGGCACCGCATGACGCCCTCGGATTTCGCGGTCCGCAGCTTGGACGGCGTCGCCGACGACTGGCCGCTGACCTATCATGAGCTAGTTCCCTACTATGAAGAAGCCGAACTGGACATGGGCGTGTCGGGGCACGACGGCGACCCGGCCTATCCGCCCGGACACCGGTTCCCCTTGCCGGCATTTCCGATCGGCAAAGTCGGACAGGCCCTAGCGGCAGGCATGAACAAACTCGGTTGGCACTGGTGGCCCGGCTCGAACGGCATGCCGTCGCGTGGCCACCGGCATCTCGCCGCCTGCGCAAGGATTGGCGTGTGCTCGCAAGGGTGTCCCGAAGGCGCCAAATCTGTCGCCGACAAGGCGTTCTGGATCGATGCCGTCGCTGCCGGAGCAACGCTCGTAACGGGCGCGCGCGTTCGCGAAATCACGACCAACAAATCCGGGCTTGCCACCGGTGCGGTCTATGTCGACCGATCCGGAACAGAGCACCATCAGCGAGCCAAAACGGTCATTCTTTGCGCCAACGGAATCGGAACGGCACGCCTGCTGCTGCTGTCGAAATCGGCGCAGTTTCCCGACGGGCTTGCCAACTCGAGCGGTCTCGTCGGCCGCAATCTGATGCTGCACCCCGTCGCCGCCGTGATCGGCACGTTCGAGGAGAACCTCGAGAGCTGGGTCGGGCCGGGCGGAATGTCGATCTACAGCATGCAATTCTACGAGACCGACGCGTCGCGCGGGTTCTTTCGAGGCGCCAAATGGGCCCTGATGCCGAGCGGCGGGCCGCTTTCCATCCATTCCGGACTTGCCGGAGGCTCTCTCGAGCGCGGTTGGGGCGCCAATGCGCATCGCAAGATGCGGCGGCTCGGGCACAACGCAGTTTGGTCGATCGTCGGCGAGGACCTGCCGGACATAGACAACCGCATACAGATCGACGATCAGATCACCGACTCGGACGGCATTCCCGGGGTGCGGGTCCAGTACAGATTGGGCGACAACGAGAAGAAGCTGCGCGCGTGGCACATGGAGCGGGCGGCGGAGTCGATGCGCGCGGCAGGTGCTGTTGAGACGTTGAAAGTGCCGATCCTGCCATTCAGCGGCGGACACCTCCTCGGAACCGCGCGCATGGGCATCGACCGTGAGACTTCAGTGACCGATCCCTTCGGCCGCGCCCACGACGTACCCAACCTTCACATCTATGACGGCAGCCTCTTCGTGACGTCCGGCGGAGTCAATCCAACGGCGACAATCTGTGCTCTGGCGTCGCGCTGCGTGCAGCACATGATCGCGAACCGCCGTGACGGAAGGATCGCCGCGTGAGCCGCTTCACGCCCGAGGATCGTGCCGCGATCGGCGTGTTGGCCGATGTGTTGATTCCGGAGGCCGAAGGCATGCCGGCAGCAACCGCGGTGGGAGTGACCGATGCTCTGCTCGATCAGGTTGCGAATTTGCGCGCCGACATCGTGGCCGACCTTTTGCGGGTCGCTCGAAACAAGCGCGGCGAGGATCCCTCGACCTTTCTCGCAAGGCTGAAGGCTGACGACGCGGACGGCTTTTCAGCGCTCGCCTTGGCGGTCGCCGGTGGGTACTATCTAAGTCCCGTGGTGCGCGAACGCCTTGGCTATTCGGGACCCGAGCGGCGGCCGGTCGTTCCCGGTGACGCCCTCGATTTTGAGGGGTTGCGCCTTATCGATGCGGTAAAGGCCCGCGGCGCGATCTGGCGAGACCCGGCCCATGAACGCGGATGACACTCAAACCATATTGCCGCTTACGGGTATCAAGGTTCTTGATCTTTCCCGCGTGCACGCCGGTCCCTGGTGCACAATGAACCTCGCCGATCTCGGCGCCGACGTCATCAAGGTGGAGAACCCTCAAGGCGGCCACACGAGAACCTGGAAACCGCCGTCATCGACTGGCGAGTCCGCGTATTATCAGTGCGCAAATCGTTCGAAGCGCAGCATCATCGCCGACCTGCAGCGCCCGGAGGATCAGGACATCGTGCGCGCCTTGGCGTCTGGCGCGATGTCCTGCTCGAGAATTTCAGGTCGCTGCGCTGGCCAAGTTTGGCCTCGAATTCCAGTCTCTCCGGGAAATCAATCCGAAGCTCATTTATCGCTCGATCACAGGCTGCGGGCATCGGCCTCCGCGCCGTTCCGCAGCGGATTATGACTTCCTGCTGCGGGCGGAAAGCGGTCTCGTGTCGCTGACCGGCGAACCTGAAGGCGCACCGACGAAGGTCGGAGTGCCGGTGGTCGACCTCTTCACAGGCCGGAACGCGACAATAGCCATTCTCGCGGCATTGGCGGCCCCGGCCAAGACAGGGCGCGGTCAGCGCATCGATATGGCGCTCAGCGATAGCAGCGTCTCAATGCTGGCGAACATCGCGAGCAGCGTGCTGATCTATGGCGAGGATCCGAAGCGCTACGGCAATGGCCATGCGACGGTGACACCCTACCAGACCTTTTCCGCCAGTGACGGCCAATTCGTACGGTGCGTCGGCGACGACCGCCAGTTTCGCATTCTATGCGAGCGCGTATTGGCAGAACCACAGTTCGCCTCGGACCAACGCTTTTTGACCAATAGCACCAGGCTGCAAAATCGCGACGCTTTGATCCAAAAGCCAGAAGATATCTACTCGCGCGAAACGCGTGCGTCCTGGCTCGCAAAGCTCTCGGTCAGCGGCATTGCGGCCGGCGAACTCGCGACCGTGCCGGAAGCGCTGAACTCGCCAGCCGTTGTCGAGCGCGGGATGATCAAGGGGGTGGAACACTCGACTCTCGGGAATATCCGGTTGGTCGGATCACCGCTGAAGTTGACCGAGACGCCGCCGCCTGCATGGGGAGCACACCAGCGAGATCATCAATGAAGTCGCGGACAGGCTGCGCGCGCTGTCGGCAAAACCAGGGCCGAAAGAGCGGAGGAAAGAATGACGGACTACGAAGACATACTCTACGAACGGAACGGAGCGGTCGCCCGCATCTCGCATAACCGTCCGCAACTTCGAAATGCCCAGAACACGCGTCTGCTGGAAGAGATGGGCGCGGCGGTCCAGCGCGCGGTACAGGACACCGATGTTCGCGTCATCGTGATTGCCGGAACCGGCGATCACTTTTCGGCCGGGCACGACCTCAAAGACGGCGAAAGCCGGCGGCACTTCACGGTGGAGGAACGCTTCGCGCATGAAGAGCGGCTGTTCTATGACTTTTGCCTAAACATCTGGGACGCGCCGAAGCCAACGATCGCTCAAGTTCAGGGCGCATGCGTGGCCGCGGGCTTCATGCTCGCCAATGTCTGCGACCTGATCGTCGCATCGGAGGATGCGTTCTTCGCGGACCCAGTCGTCAATTCGCTCGGCGCCGCAGCCGTGGAAGTGCTCGTTCATCCAACGGTGCTCGGGCTGCGGCTTGCGAAAGACCTGCTTTTTACGGGCCGACGCCTGACTGCGCAGGACGCGTTCGGCTGCGGCATGGTTACCCGTCTTGTGCCGCGGTCGCAGCTCGAACAGGAAACACTCGCTCTGGCGGACCAGATCGCCAAAGCCCCGCCGTTTGCGTTGAAGCTCGTCAAGCGCTCCCTGCATCGGACAATGGACATACAGGGCTTCCGCGCCGGTCTCGAGGCGCATTTCGATACGCACCAGCTTTCCCATGCCGCCAGCGAGTTCCGTAAGAGCTGGGAGACAGGCTTGAGCACGGCGATCGATCGTGGCAAGAGGTCGATTTCCTAATAGCGTAGAAATATCGCAGATACGAAATTTGTGCTATGGCCTCCGGACGACGACGGTCCGAGGAGAGGTGCTAAGATGCGAACGAAGACCACAACACACGTGAAGGCTCATGTCGCGATCGCAATGGGCCTTACGGATCTCGGCGTCGACACCATGTTCGGTCTCATTGGCGATGCCAATCTCTATATGGTCGACAGCTTCAT
>Ga0318562_10001463_pt1 | contig 10658 bp, 6 predicted proteins | sample GRESIP066b5f18_FD_203688 | JGI IMG/M metagenome (GOLD analysis project Ga0318562, IMG submission 203688) | Tropical soil microbial communities from Luquillo Experimental Forest, Puerto Rico - GRE.SIPMG.066b5f18 | ecosystem: Environmental > Terrestrial > Soil > Tropical forest > Bulk soil...
CATCTGCGACCAGGAGTTGCAGATGCCCACGATCGCGCGCCCGCCAGCGCGAACTGCGACACTTCCTCGGCCTTGATGGCGGTGCGGTGCACCAAACCCGTCAAGTCCTTGGGAGCCAGCCATCGCGCGCCGCGCAGGTGCTCTCCGCTCGACTCAGACCTGTCGACGTCCTACCGCGCTCAGTGGTGCGATCGGCTGCTGTCAGCGAGGCAGCAGGACCACCTTCAGACCGTGCGCGGACCTGGCCTCGGCGAACCCTGCGCCGATCTCGGACAAAGGGTACGTCGCCGTGATCACGTCCTCGCCCTGGATGACGCCCTTCTCGATCAGCTCGACGGCCTTGGCGAACGTGCCGTTGGCGGCTCGCGCGGCGACGGCGGTGAGCTCCTTGAGGGTGAACTGGATCTGCGCGCTCTCCCCGCCCCCGTCCTGGAGGCCGAAGCAGAGGATGATTCCACCAGGTCGCGCGATCTTGACCGCCTCGGAGAACAAGAACCCGGTGGCGTCGACGACCAGCTCAGGCGCGAAGTCGGCAGGCACGTCGCCCGGGGCCACGACCTGGGCGGCGAGGCGCGTGCGGATGTGCGTGGCGCGATGATCGCTCGGCTCCACGACAATCACCTCGCGAGCAAACGCACGTTCGAGAACGGCAGCGAAGAGGACCCCGATCGGTCCACCACCGAGCACGACGGCCCTCCCCGACGCCTCAAGCATGGGAAGCCGACTCATCGCATAGAGGACGCATGACAGGGGTTCGGCGATGGTCGCGGCGGCCGGGTCGACATCCTCGGAGATCGGGAGGAGCCGGTCGGTTGGGACCACGGCGTACTCGGCGAAGCCTCCCGGTCGCTGGATACCGATGGATCCGAAGTCGACACACTGGGTGTAGAAGCCTCGCCGGCAGGGTTCGCAGACCCCACACGTCACGGTCGGGTCGACCACTACACGATGGCCGACCAGGTGGGTGGGGCCAGCCACCACACGCCCACAGATCTCGTGCCCCATGACCTCGGTGTCACACGGGTACGCCGAGTCAGGACTGGTGATGTGCAAGTCGGTACCGCACAGCCCGGCCGCCTCCACGGCGATCATCGACTCGTCGCTGCCGACGTCCGGCAGCTTCTCCTGCACCGGCTCGAAGTGTCCCGCACCCCGATAGTGAATAGCCATGTAGCTCTCGGACCTAGTCATTGCGTCGGTCATCGGTGAGCCGCTCCCTTCTGGCTCGTATCTTGCCGCCTCGGCGAGGCGGGTTCTGTGCCGCATTGGCACACCTGTCGGGACTTCGATCGGGCCGCTCCGTCGAGTCGCACGGCTGCGTCAGTCTGAGGACATGAGGGCCGGAGGTCGCGCCCAGGATGAGCAGGCAAGGAACCTGTCCGCGGGCATCGAGACCTGCAGAGCGACCCGCAGCCGGCGTCAGTCACGCCCGACAACGTGAGGTTCGGTTGTTCGCGGGCGGCACCGGTGTGCTGCTGCGTCCGGTGTCGCCATCACGAAACGCCACTTCGATGGTCTAATCACAAATGGCAAGTTCTGCTGTGTGCGGCGGGTGCGGCTGAGCTTGAGCTGGTGGCACCGGCCCCTGCGTTTGCGGGGATCTGCTCTCCAAAGAGATGTCGCCCTTTTTGCCAGTTGCGTAAAGACCATTTCTTGCGGGCTATCGAGGTTCGGAGTGGTGTGCTCCGAGCTCGTGGGAGCGTCGGTCCGGCGATCAGATCTGGATGCCGTGACGCTGGTAGAAGCTCAGCCGTCGATAGAGCGTTGACCGTCCAATCTGCAGGATCTCGGCGGCCAGGCTGCGGTTGCCGTTGGCCTCCTCGAGTGCCGCACGCAGCTCGTGCATCTCGGCTTCCTCGAGCCGCGAAAGCCGTCCGGGTGCGGCCACCCGCTGGAAGCCCTGGGGAAGGTCACCCAACGACACGTTCACACCCTGCGCCTTGGATGTCGCGTCGCGAACGACCGAGCGCAGCTGCGGGAGATTGCCGGGCCAGTCGGCCTGTGTCAGCGCGGCCAGCAGACGCGGTGACGGCAGCTTGTCTGTGACCTGGGCCAAGAAGTGGTGGACCAGCGGAGGAATGTCGTCGCGCCTCATCCGGAGTGGCGGGATTGCTATCTCGGAGCTCCCGAGCTCGGCGATGAGCTGGGCGACGACCGTAGACGGCCGCCGCAGGGTCAGCACGACGGGTGCGTGCTCGCGGTCGGCGAACAGCTTCCCCAGGGCCCGGACTGTGTCGGCGGCGAGAGCGTCCACGCGTCGCAGGACGATGCTGTCGCCGCGTTGGACGGCCGCCGTGATCTCGCTCAGCACCGTCTCCGGCGCGGTGGCGGTGGCGTCCACGCATGTCGTGTCCTCGCTGAGGCGACCCGCGATGACGTCTGCGAACGCGGACTTGCCGACGCCTCCTTCACCGACGAGGTGCACGGACGAACGATGCTCGACTGCTACCGCGACGGATCGGCAGAGGTGCTCGAAGGCCGGGCTCGTCCCGACGATCCCGGGGGGACGGTCGAAGCGGGGTTCAGTCGTCGCTGCCGGACCGGTACCGCGCGCGTGCCTGGAGATCGAGGTGAGCTTCCGGCGCCCGCCCGGCTCCGCGGGGCGCAGGAGCACAATCGCCCCCACTGGTTCCTCGGACACTCCGGCGGGAGTGATCTCCAACCGGAAGCTCCTGTCGCCACTCAGCATGACCTCGTGCTGCCCCGACGTTCGCGCCAGCACCGCGTCGTGCGCGTAACTGGCGATGACGCCGTAGTCACCCTGGCCCAGGATCTCCATGACGCCGTCGCTCATGATGTTGGTCTTGCCGTCGATCGCGATCACTGCTGGGTTGCCGTGGATCCGCCTCGCCTTCAGGTACTCCCTGAAAAGGGTCTGCTCCCGGAGAGACGCGCGCGCGGCCAGTTCTCGTGAGATAGCGGTGGCGTACCCGTCGACGGTCATGGCGGCCGCTCGGGCGTCCGTCTCCATCGCCACGGACTCCGGCAGAGTCAACCCGATACAAGCCCGCACGTGCCGGCTGTAGGGATCCCTCACCAGGGCGGAGTAGCAAGACGTCTCCTGCATGTCGTCCCTGTAGTGCTCCTTCGAGTGGATCCACAGGCCGTGCCCCTCCTCCAGGGCCGTCCCGTCCCCGTTCGTTCCGCAGTACTCCTCGCGCAGGACGTAGCCCGGACCGAACAACCCCGGGGGACCCTCACCCGTGTCGTCCACCAGTCCACCGGACGGAGCGACGATGGTGACGTATCCGCCGGCGTCCTGGGCCATCCGCTTGAGCTCCGCGAGCACCGTGGACGAGATCTTCATGGTCTGCTCGTCGACGCGGCTCTCCTCGAACACGTCGTGCCGCGAGGTGGCCAAAGCGCCGGCAGCGTTGCTGCGGTACCACGAGCGGGCGATCATCGGGCGCACGCCGGTCAGATCAGTCGTGGGATCGGCAAGGAAGCGCTCGCGGATGCGAGCGATCTTGAAGAGCTCATCCTGCGTTACGCGCCCTGAGAGTGGCCCGAACTCAGCCATGTACGTCTCCTTGCGACAGTTGTCGAGATGGGCACTCGCGAGCGGTTGGCGCCTGAGAGTCAGCCTGGAATTCTTGTGTCCCGCCGGCACCCAGCAAACGGTCAGCACGACTGACGACACGAATCGTGTGTCCCCGGGATCGTCGTCCGTGGGCCGACGTCACTGCCGTCATCAGATCCCCTCGGTCATGGGGTCCGCCTCGAGAGCCAGCCACAGCTCGAAAGCGTCGTAAAAGTCGGCCAGGTCCCTCCCGGTGAGCTCCTCCACCTTGCGGAGCCGGTTCGCGACCGTGTGTGCGTGGATGCCGAGCTCGCGCGCCGCCGACGTGCTCCGACGCTTGTGCTCCAGGTACGTCCGCAGCGTGACCACCAGGTCCGACCCGTGCTCCGCGTCGTGATGGAGCAGTGGCGCCAATGTGTCCTTGACGAGATGGATCAGCGCGTCCGGGTCACCGGGCAACCACGACAACGCTCGGTCGTCATCGTCTGCATGGATCACGGTCGACACCTTCAACCGTGCAGCCGGAATCGAGGCCACGAGGGCGCGCTGACGCGCCCGAGCGAAGTTGAGGCCGTCGTCGACCTGTGCGATGCCCGCGCGGAGATCACTCTGGGCCACGAGGTGCTCGAGCGCGGTCGATGCCTGGCACAGCACGGTCACCAGACGCCCGTCGTCGGTCAGCAGGTAGGGCCGCTGCCGATCCGCGAACCAGTAGTGGACTCGATCCACGTTGACGGGCTGACCCGTCGATGCCCGCAGCACAGCCACACACAGACCTTCGCCCGGAGCCAGCCGATGGGCAGACAGGCGTCGCTCCAGCTCGTGGGAGGAGATGCGCCCCGAGAGGAGGTCGACCAGGGTCTCCTGGCCGGCACGCCGGCGCTCTTCACGCCGCTCTCGCTCGGCGGCGACCTCGAGTGCCACGATGACGGCGATCCGGCGGAGGTGAGACAGCCCGGCTGCGCGCCGCGCGTCGTCGAGGATCCCGACCAGGTGTGCTTCGACGCGCCCGCCGATCGAGATCGGGATCGCGTAGCCCCCGTCCACTGTGGCGACGTCCTCGGAGCTCAGAGTGCCCGGCGCCGGCCACAGCATCTCCGGCACCCAGGGCCACGCGGACAACAGCGGCTGTCGAGCAGGTGTGATCAAGGCGAGCCGATAGCCGGAGATCGCCTCCAGCTCGCCCATGAGCTCCGGGACAGTCGCTCTGCGTCCGTCGCGAAGTCGCAACGCGTCGAACAGCTGGAGGTCGCGCAGCAGGCGATGGTGGGTCGAGCTCGCGTTCGCCCCGGCGACCATGTGGGAAAGCGAGATGAAAGGGACCTGGCGCGGGATGCGGATGACCGGGAACGCCTCTGCGTCCGCGTGCTCGAGCATCTCCGGGGACAGCGTGGGCGTGTGGCATCCGAGCGCGATCGCGGAAACCCGGTAATGCATGAGCCGGTCCAGGTAGTCGATCTGGTCCGACGGGGCGGTGGGAATGCGGAACCCGTTGGCGATGAGAAGCTCCCCACCGTCCAGCCAAGGCCCCGGGTCGACGAGCTCGCAGACGTGCGTCCAGCTGACCCGGCGGGCGAGCCCCTTGTCTCCCGCGATCAGCTCCAGAGCCAGATGCCGGACAGCAAGGAGGTCCGCGACCGTGATGTCCCCCGACGGCCAGGGCGAAAGTTGGGGCGACTCGAAGGGGCCCCTAGCATCCACCATGACCTCAGTATGGTCCCCAGCGAAGTGGGCACGAGTGTCCCATTCCGGGTCACTCGTGCCTGCAGCGAGGCTGATACCTCCCCCTCGGCCAGGGCAGGCGCGGCCGCGGTCATGACGAGGGCGAGCAGTCGAAGATGATGTCGGTCTCAACGACGATGAGCCTGGTCTTCTCCATGTCCAGGTAGCTCGAGGCCTCCTCGACAGCGGTCGCATCTCCGGAGACTCGACGGCGGCCCACAGGTCCTCATCTGAGGCGAAGTAGTGCTCTCCGTACTCGTCGCACACCGCGTCGTCCCCCGGAAGGATGACGTAGTTGCGGGACCCAGCGGACGATTCCGGGGTACATGGCCACGGTCTCCATCTGGGCCCTCCAGGCGCGGTTCATCTCCTCCCGGCCGGTACCTGGTCGCCGGTGCAGAATGTAAACGAGCTTGGCCAACACCTTCTCCCTCTGGTCGGACGGTTGCCACGGAGCCGCGCAGATCGGGGACGATGACGTCGAAGTCCTCGGCGAGGTCGTCGATCATGTACCGCCAGTCCCACCAGAAGCCCGGCCACCCGTACCAGAGGATGAGGGGCTGGCCGGCCCCTTGCGGACGTAGTGGATGTCCAGGCCGTAGAGGGCCACTACCTTGGTGCGGGAACTCGTCCGGTCGCTTGACTGGCACGCGCGTGGTCTCCTGAGCCCCGTCGCTCATCGCCACCCGCGTCCCGGGTCGCCGAGGATCACGGAGGCTTCCTGCTCTCCTCGTGGCTGGCACAGGTGCCCGGTCCGTCGGGCCAGGCCTGCGGCTCCCTTCCCGGTCATCCGCGGATGGCCCCGCCCAGGGAGAACCCGCCTCGGAAGAGCCGTTAAGCAGAACTCGGCTTAACACCGACTACGCCGAGGTTGGCGTTAAGCCGAGGAACCGTTGGCTGGCCTGCGCCGACCGGGCTGCGTGACTGATTCCTCGGCTTAACGTTCTGCTGGTCGCTGCTTAGCGTCTGCCGTGTCCATACACCCCTTGTGGAAGGAGACGGTCATGGAGACGGCGGTTAAGCGGACCGGTGCGGTGGTCGTCGCTGAGCTGCACGCGTGCGGCTACATGGAGTCGACGATCGGCCAGTACGAGAAGACGATCAGGGCGCTTACCAATCCTTCGTGTAAGAGGTCCTCAGGGACCCGGATCGCCACGAGACTCCGCGACGCGCGCTCGGGCGAGCGTCGTCGCAGCCACTGCGCTCGACGGCGGCCCATGGCCTCGTCGTGGGGATATCGGTAGCGACCGGCCACCGGTGGACGATCGCGCGGAACTTGCCTGGCTGCGTGCCAATCGTTGCTGACGCCGCGGGCGAAGGCCCCGCGATCCCCCGTACCGTGCGGGATCGCGGGGCTTCACCTCGTGGGTGGTGCGAGCTAGCCGCCGGCGGGAATCGTCCTGGCCTCGATGGCAGCGATCTGCAGCGCGAGCAGCTTCGAGTAGAACCTGCCGTCGGTGAGGCTGACCGCGTACATGAACCACAGACGGTCCCGTCCGGAGCGGCGCCAGAGCCTCCCGAATTCACCGTCGTCACCGATGTCGGCGACCTCGGCCAGCTCTCGACCGAGCTCCTCGCCGAGGACGTTGCGCACGGCGGTCTCGACCCCGCGGTAGCCCGTGGCGAAGACCACCAGGTCGGCCTCGATCGCCTCACCGTTGTCGAGAAGCACACCAGTATGCCCGAAGCCGGTGACACTGCCATGACGCAGCCCGACGGTGCCATCGATGATTAGCTGCGAGCATCCCGCGTTGTAGTAGTAGCCGGTCAGCACGCGGCCGCCGTAGATCAGGCCAAGGACGCCTTGCCCGTCAGGTCCGTCGCTCAGCTGGAAGCCGGCGTGAGCGAGACCCTTGAGGAGCTCATGATCCAGCTCCTTGGCGGCGGCCACCTGCCCCGGGCCCCGGGAGGGCAGTTCCGACAGGGGCGTCGACGCGCCGATGAGGTCGGACTCGTCGGTGGTGTAGTTGCCGCTGGTGTGGTTCGCGTACAGGGTCGCGTGCACGGTCGAGATGTTCATGATGACCGTGGGAGATCGCTGGACGAGGGTGACCTTGGCACCGTGCTCGGCGAGATCCTGGGCGAGGTCGTGACCACTGACCCCTGTGCCGACAACGACGACGTTCTTGCCGGCCCACTTGCGCCACCCCCGGTAGTCCACAGCATGGATGACGGTCCCCGCGTAGTCCTCCTGCCCGGGCAGCTGCGGACGGATGGGTTCCGCATTGTTGCCCGTCGCGAGCACCAGGTGCTCCGGCGTCAGCCGCCGACGGGAACCGTCTGGACGAGTCACATCCAGCGACCATCGCTGCGCGTCCTCGTTGTAGTGCACGTTCTCTGCCCGTGACCCGGTCCACACGGCGAGGTCGAGCAGGATTGCATAGCTCTCGAGGAAGTCAGCCAGCTTGTCCTTGGGAGTGAACCTCGTCCAGGTCTGCGGATACGGCAGGTACGGCAGCTCGTCCGCGGCGATCGGCGTGTGCAGGGCGAGGGACGTGTAGCGCTTGCGCCAGTTGTCTCCGACGCGGTCGTTGGTCTCGATGATCAGGGCGGGTACTCCCAGGGCGCGCAGCCGCGCCGCCAGCGCGAGCCCGCAGTGTCCGGCGCCGAGAATGACCACGGTCGGTTCGCTCGACTCGAAGTCGTGGTCGAGCGAGTCCTGCCAGCCGACCCGATCGAGGACCGGTCCGTGGACTCGGCCATCGATCCGCTTGTCCCCGATCCTCTCGGGGCTGCTGTCGAGGTCGCCTAGGCGGAGCACGAGTGCCGATGCTCGCCAGACGTCGTCCACGTCGCGCACCAGCCGCACGTAGCCGTCACCACCTCCGGCTTCGGTCCTGAACCTCAGGAAGGTCCAAGCATCATCGTCGGGCGAGGTGAACACGCGAGCACCGGGACGAACCTCGATGGACACCGGAGGGATCGAGTCGGCGCCGGTGATCAGTGCGCCGATGTCTTCCCTGCCGACTGCGTTGCGGAAGTCCCACGCCAGTGCCAGAAGGTCTCGGAACGTCGCGTCAGCCTGGAACAGCTCACTCGTGGCGCCGGCATCGCGTGACTTCGCGGCAGCGTCGAACGCGCCGACCCACGCCCTCAAGATCTGATCGGGCTCATCGTACGAGCCGGCCGCAGAGGCGGGAACCTGGTTCAGCGTTTCGGTCATGCTTCGATCTCCTTCAGGGGCGTCGCCCACCACGCGTCCTGCTTGCCGAAGCGCGCTCGGACGGCGACCGGTTCCGCGTCGGATGCGTCCGGCTCCCTCGAAGGTCACATCTCCAGCGGCGTCCTAACCATGCCAATTTGAAACACAGCCGGCTGCCGTGATCGCCCGGGGCACGCAGCGATCCTCGCTCAAACCCCGGCACCGTCCTGGCCAACGGCGAGCACCCACGTTCGCGCTCCACCGGACTGCCCACGTCGTCCCTGATGGGGCGGCTTCGTGAGGGGTGTCACAATGTGGCACACCCGCTCGACGCGGCTCCCGCATAGCCTCGCTCGAGAAGTTGCGCACCGCCTCTGCACACACCGTTCCAACAGCGACTGACGGGACGGTTCAGGGCGGCCTCGAGGATTGGGAGCCCATGACCATCGACATCGATTCCGCTGTGTTCATCGCCGACGTCGCTCGCCAGCGCGCGTCCGACACCGTCATCGTTCCGAACGTCGTCGGCGGCGTCGAGCACCTGGAGGGGCGGCTGTTCTTCCGCGAGGATCCCAACTACCCGGACCGACACGTCACTGGTGCACACGGGGCATCCGCGGAACTGGTGAACGGAGCGGTTGCGACGGCACGGGTGGCCCAGCGCGAGTGGGAGCGGGTGCCACCGGCGGAGCGCGCAGCGCGTGTGGGTGCCGGGGTGTCGTTCGTCGCTGCCCACAAGCAGGACTGGGCGACGCGTCTGGCCGTGGAGACCGGGAAGTCGATCAACGCCATCGAGGCTGAAGTCGACGAGGTTCGCGGCTTCCTGGACATCTACTCCTCCCTCGGTGCGGACCCTGGCGCCTTCGTGGACGATCTCAACGGCTCGAGCGCCGAGATGGCCAGCGAGACCATCCTTCGTCCGTACGGCGTCTTCGGCGTCATCACGCCCTTCAACTACCCGATCGCGCTGGCTGCTGGACTGTCGATCGGAGCTGTCATCGCGGGCAACGGTCTCGTCATCAAGACCGCAGAACACGGTCCCTGGTCAGGGCAGGCGGTCTACGAGCTGTTCAGCTCGATGGACCTTCCTGACGGACTGGTGAACGTCGTCCACGGCGGTCCGGCGGTGGGGCAAGCCCTCGTCAATTCGGATGTCGACGGGATCGGGTTCACGGGCTCCGCTGCTGTCGGCCACTCCATCATTCGGCAGTTCGCCGAGGGGCCCTTCGTCAAGCCGGTGATCGCGGAGATGGGCGGCAAGAACCCCGTCATCGTGACCGACGGCGCGGACCTAGACACGGCAGTACAGGGGATCGTGTACTCCGGCTACGACCTGGCCGGTCAGAAGTGCAGCTCAGGCTCTCGCGTTCTCGCGACACCGGGCGCATACGAGAAGGTCGTCGACCTGGTCGGCAAGCGGGTGCGTCAGCTTCACTTCGGCGACACCATCGAGGGCGCGTCAGTGTTCGCGGGTCCGGTCACCGCCGGGGCAGCCGTCGAGAGGTACCAGCGACTCATTGCTGCGGCTAAGGAGGCCGGCTGCACTGTCACGGTGGGCTCCCGGCCGTCGGGTGATGGCTACTTCGTTCCCCCGACGCTCATCTCGGACGTGCCCGAGGACCACCCACTGGCCCGTGAGGAGCATTTCCTGCCGGTGGTGACGGTCAGCAAGGTTGAATCGTTCGAGCAGGCCCTCGAGGCAGCGAACGCGGTCCCCTTCGGGCTCACCGCAGGCATCTTCACCGGCAGCCGGGCCGAGGCCGTCGAGTTCCTCGAGCGGGTCGAGGCCGGGTGCATCAACGTGAACGGCAAAGGTCACGCGACGACCGGTTTCCTCCCGGGCCTGCAAACGTTCGGTGGTTGGAAAGGCAGCGCATCTACGGGCAAGCAGGCGTACGGCAAGTGGTACCTGCAGCAATTCGCCCGCGAGCAGACACGCAAGTTCCCCGTCGACTTCGCAGGGCTGAGGTAGGAGTTCGTCGAGCAGGCCAGGCCCATGACGCCAAGCCACCCGCCGGCATCCCCAGCCGCTTGAGATTTCGAAGTAGTGACACTTTTGACCCGCTGCCGTCTGTACGTGGTGGACATTGAGCGTCTCGGGAACGCTGCCGCGCGCTCAGGAGGACGACATTGATCATTGGAGTGATGCGGGAGTCGGAGCCGGGCGAGGCTCGTGTGTCCGCGACGCCGAACACAGTGGCACAGCTCGTCAAACTCGGGTATGAGATGGTGGTCGAGCCTGGTGCCGGAGTGAGGTCGAAGTTCACCGACCAG
>Ga0318562_10001467_pt1 | contig 10651 bp, 11 predicted proteins | sample GRESIP066b5f18_FD_203688 | JGI IMG/M metagenome (GOLD analysis project Ga0318562, IMG submission 203688) | Tropical soil microbial communities from Luquillo Experimental Forest, Puerto Rico - GRE.SIPMG.066b5f18 | ecosystem: Environmental > Terrestrial > Soil > Tropical forest > Bulk soil...
GGCCAGCGTGATGGGCGCCGGGGCCTCGGCGGAGGAGGACCTCCTCCAGGCCATGCTCTTCGCCGGCGAGTACGGCATCGTCACCCAGGCCGTCCGGATGCTCACCGCGAGCGGGAGCTCGGTGCGCCGCATCGGCTACTACGGCCTGGCCGCGGTGGAGTCCTACCAGGGGCGCCCCCGCTCCGGCCTCGCCTTTCTCGACGAGCTCGCCCGGACGATGCCCGAGGTTCAGGCCGACGCGCTCTACCACTCCGTCCGCGCCGATTACCTGCTGGGAACCGGAGACGCCGCCGCGGTGTGGAATGCAGCGGAACGGCTGCGCCGCCTCGATCCCCGGCTCGCCGCCGAGCACGCCGTGTCGCTGGCGTACCTGGGAGACCTGGAACACGCGGCCATCCTCGCCCACGACCTTGCTCCGGGAACCGCCTTCGCCGAGACCTACGCCGCGCTGGTGCGGCTGAGGAAGGGCGAGGTGGAGCAAGGGCTGGCGGAGCTGGGCCGGATCTCTACCGCCACTCCGACCTTTGCCTGGCGGATCGCCCCGCTCTTCCTCTACGGCGACGCGCTGGCCGCTGCCGGGCGCGACGCGGAGGCGGTGCAGGCCCTGCAGAAGGCCCAGGCCCTCTACCTCCCGCTGGCGATCTGGCGGAGCTGGGCGTACCCCCGCAGCCTCCTCATCCTCGCCAGGAGTCAGGAACGCCTGGGGCAAACCACCGCCGCCCGGGCGACCGTCGACCGGCTGCTCGAAATCTGGTCTCACGCCGAGCCCGGGACGGCGGCCCTGATCGAGGCGCGGGCCGTGCGGGCACGGCTCGGCAAGCGCTGAGTCACACCGGCACCCCCTCGTTGGCACCCACCTCCTGGCTGGGGTGCCCAGCGAGGAGGAGCCGATGCGCACGCTGCTCGTCGTTGCAGTCCTCGTCTGCATGACCGGAGTGGCCCGCGCCCAGGTCGAGCCTTCCGTCTACTCGGAGTTCTCCGTCGAGGCGCGCCACGTCGGATTGCTGGTCCATCTCGACGTCGGCGTCGACTACCTGCACAGTGCGGCCTCGCAGAACGGGACCCGACTGACCCTCTCCGGACCCGGCGCCTCGGCGAGCCTGGTCATCGGGGGTTCAGTGGCCGAGAACTGGTTCCTCGGCGCCGATCTGTGGGGCAGCTCGGCGTTCACCCCCACCGCGGGGATCGCCACGATCCTTCCTCAGATCAGCGGCGACCAGACCCTCGGCCTCTACGGCCTCGGCTTCAATGTCACCCACTACATCATGCCGGCCAACCTCTACTTCTCGTTCAGCCCGTCGGTGACGGTGCTCTCGCTGGACAACCCCAGCCAGAAGACGTCAGCCAGCACCAACCTGGGTTTCGGCGGAAGACTCGTCATCGGCCGCGAGTGGCTGGTGGCCCGCCACATCGGTCTGGGCGTCGCCGCCGAGGCCATGGTGGGAGTGAATCCGGACAAGTCCGGTGGGCCCACCTGGACCACCTGGGGCTGTGCGGTCGTCTTCAGCGCCACCTTCAACTGAAGGCCCCCAAAGTCCGTTGACCCCATCACTCGGGCCGGCGAGCGTACTGCCGGCGTGCTCGAACGTCCTTCTCGATGGATGCCTCGCGTCTTGATGCTCCCCGGGTTCGGCGGTACGGCCGAGCAGCCGATCCTCGTCGCGCTGGAGAAGGCCCTGGCGACGCGCGGTCTGTCGTCGCTCCGGGCCGCGCTCCCGCAGGGGCGTCCCTCGCCAGGTCTGGAGCGCGAGGTCGATCTCGCCCGGACCCTCGTCGAATCGGATGCGGCGATCGTCGCCTGTGCGGGTCGCTCATTCGGGGGCCGGGTGCTGGCGCGGCTGGCGATCGAGAGACCTCCGCGGGCGCTCCTCCTGCTCGGATATCCCGTCCGCTCGCAGGCGGGGGAGCGGCGCCTCGAGGACGAGTCCGTCCTCGCTCGGCTGTCGTGCCCGACGCTCATCGTCCAGGGTGCCCGCGATCCGCTGGGGCCGATCCGGACCTTCAGCCGTCTCGCGGCGACGAACCGCTCGCTGCGGCTGGAGGTGATTCCCGGAGCGACGCACAGCTTCGGCCGCGGAGAGCGACGGGCGATCGCCACCGCCGCGGAGTGGCTGACGGGAGTCCTCGCCCCGACCGCCGGGCCAGCGTCTCCAGGAGCCTGACCGGGCTCCGGCGATGGTGAATCCGGGCGGTGTGAGCCGGGTGCCTGACGGGTCCACCCAGAGGCGGACCTCCGGCCGTAGACTTCCCCGGATGCGAGGTCCATCCGCAGAGCCGCGCAGCCGGACGCGCGATTCCTCGAGACGGTGGGCGATGACCCTCGCCGCGCTGCTGACCGCGGGCTTGCGCTGCGTCCACCAGCCCTCTCTCGGGGCCTGGCTCGGAAGACCTCTGCTGCGCCTCGCTGGCGGAGCGCGGCGTGGAGCGGCTCGCCAGCCCGGACGATCTGCGCTTCGAGATCGACGAAGGCACGCCGTCGTTCGCGTTCGACACCGGGCGGAGCCCGTTTCGGACCTTCCGGCTGCCGGAGGGAGGACCGTACACGCTGACGCTCAGCAGCTACGTGGTCGGAGACCCGCCGACCTGGCAGGTCTTCTCTCCCGTCGTCCTGGTGCTCGACGAGGCGCGGCGACCCGTCCGCAGCGTGGGCCCCGAGCCATTTCGCTGGGACAGCGCCACCGGAGACGAGACACCTGGCTGGCGAAAGAAGCTCGAGGCCACCCTGCAGGCCGGTGGGCCCGGCGAGCGGTTTCTGATCGTCCACACCACCGAGGCGCTCCTGGCTCGCACCAGCGCGGTGGAGATGCCGAACGCCTCTTACGCGGTCGCCGCCGGGGTGCCGGTCATGGTCCCGTTCGGCACCCACGGCGTCGCGGTAACCAGCGCTCGCTCCGGCAAGCTCCGGCTCCGCGTCAGCGCGCCCTAGCGTGTCCTGCGTCCTGCGGCCGGGTCGCCGGCAACCTGGCTCTCGACCTCGTCGTGCTGCAGGTACTGATGGACGAAGGCGATGGCCATGCTCCCCTCCCCTACTGCCGAGGCCACGCGCTTGACCGGGCTGAAGCGGACATCGCCGCAGGCGAAGATCCCCGGGACGCTCGTCTCCAGGAGGTAGGGGTCCCGCTGCCGTGACCAGTGACCGTCCCGGGTCACGTCCGCGCCGGTGAGGATGTAGCCCCGCGCGTTGCGCGCCAGCTCCGGCGGGAGCCAGGTGGTCTCGGCGTCGGCGCCGATGAAGACGAAGAGGGCGCCGCATTCCCGCCGCGTCACCGGCCCCCCGTCGACCTCGCCGACATCGATGGCAGTCAGGTGATCCTCGCCGTGCACCGCGCGCACCTCGGCCCGGAGCTCGACCCGGATGTTCGGCTTGGTCCGGAGCTGGTCGACGAGGTACCGGGACATGCTCTTCTCCAGCGCATCGCCCCGGACCAGGAGGGTGACGTTCTTCGCGTAGCTGGAGAAGTAGAGCGCCGCCTGGCCCGCAGAGTTCCCGGCGCCGATCAGGCAGACCTCGAGTCCCTGGGTGTTGCTGGCCTCGCTCCGGGAGGCGCCGTAGTAGACGCCTCGGCCGATCAACCGGTCCATCCCCTCGATGGAGAGGCGTCGCCAGGTGACCCCGGTGGCGAGCACGATGGTCCGGGCGCGGATCACCTCTCCATCGTCGAGCCAGACCTGGTGACTTCCCGGGTCGATGCGGGCAATGCGCCGGGTGACGAGGATCTCTGCCCCGAGCCGCTTGGCCTGCTCCAGAGCACGCAGTGCCAGCTCGTCGCCGGACACCCCGTTGGGAAAACCGAGGTAGTTCTCGATTCGCGACGAGGTGCCCGCCTGGCCACCGGGCGCTTCTCGCTCCACGACCAGCGTCCGCAGGCCTTCCGACGCTCCGTACACCGCCGCGGCCAGCCCTGCCGGTCCAGCCCCGACGATGACCGTGTCGTACTCCGAGGTGCGGCACCGGGTCTGCAGGCCGAGGCGCGTGGCCACTTCCCGCATCGCGGGCCGGAGCAGCAGCGCCCCGTCCGGAAAGCCCAGCCCCGGGCCGTCGTCGCCCTTCGGCCAGGTGGGCCAGCGGGCGGCGAGCTCCGCGGCGTCCGGCGTCAACCAGTCGAACACCACCTGGTTGGTGGTCAGGAAGCGCCGCAGATCGTGGCAGCCGTTGTCCCAGCGATGCCCGATGACCGTCACCTGGGGCACGGGGGGCTTGGCAGCCAGACCCTGCAGCCCGCCGAGTCGCTCGCGGGCCAGTGCTCCCACAGCCGCGGAGAGCTCGGGCGCCGCCGCGGCGACTGCGTAGTACGGCCGCACGTCCAGCCGCATCACCCGTGAGGGTTCAGAGGCCCGGAAGCCGGCGGGAAATGCAGCGCCGAGGGTGATCGGCACCTCGCCGAACACCGTGCCCGGCAGCCGCCAGCCGACGTGTTGCTCCACACCCTGGAGCTTCTTGGTGACCTCGATCTTCCCCGAGACCACGGCGAAGAAAGCGCGATCCTCCCCCTCGTGCACCGCGTACTCCCCGGCGCTGAGGTGAACGTCGGCGGCTGCCTGCGTGATGCGCTGCAGGTCCTCCGCCCGGAGCGTGGAGAAGAGCGGGATGGTCCGGAGCTCGTCGACGGTGAGCATGCCCGCCGAACCCTCGGACACCTCCGGCTCGAAGTCCACGAGCAACCGACGGCGTCGATCCTGACCCCCGGTGCTTCGAGCGCGGCTCGAGGGCCCCGCTCAGCGATCAGGCCGAAACATGACCACCCGCTGCTCGGGGAACGGGAGGGTTGCTCGCTGCTCGGCGACCACGGCCTGCATCCCGGGCTTCCAGGCTTGCTCCTCGACGAGGACGAAGCCGCGGCGCTCGTAGAACGGCCGATTCCAGGGGAGGTGCCCGTACGTGTTCAGCCACAGCCCGGACCCCCGGGCGGACGCCCAGGACACGGCCTGCTGGAGGAGCAGACTCCCCACCCCCCGGCGACCGTACTCGAGTCGAACCGAGAGCTGATCGAGGTAGGGCTCGCCGTCGAGGCGTCCCAGCACGGCGACTCCCACCGGGCCCACCGCCGCGTCCTCGGCGAAGAAGACGTCGCCGGAACGGAGCGAGAAGCTCCACCGGGCCCGCTCGCCCACGATGAACGGATGATGCGGCGGCAGGTCGATGACCACCCCCGCGGGCGCGTAGCGACGGCCGGCGTCCTCGTCCACCGCGAGCACGGTGGCCAGCTCGTCCGGCCTGGCGCTGCGAATCGTGAACGCGTGCTCCATGCTCGCCTCTACGCAGCAGCCCGGCAGCAGGTCACATGCTTCCTGCGCGCCTTCGACACCGGGTCGCCGCTGGCAGATGCAGTGAATGGCGCGCCGATTGCAGTGACCATTGAGCGAGCGGGCAATCGACGCTCGCTCCCGGCGTCCCGTGCGGGTCGACCATGTCCTCCGCAGACTCGACCGACGCACCCCCTCGACCACCGGTGGCGACACCCCGCCGGCACCTCGGTCCTCTCCAGAAGCTGGGGCTCTTCTGCCTCGCGCTGCTCGTAGGTGCGGTGGCCCTCTCGGCGTTCTGGCAGCTCCTCCGCCTCCCCCCACAGCTGCAGCACGGCACGATTCACGCCTGGCCACTGCTCGGCGCGGGGGCCCTCGCGCTGGGCCTGGTCCTCAGCGTCACGGGGCTCCTGGTGCGACGTTCCGAGGGGAGAGGCCTGGACACCGTCGGATTGCCGCTGGCCCCGCGAGCGCTGCGGACCGTGGCACTCGGGCTGCTGATCGGCGCGGTGCCCGCGGCACTGGTGGTGCTGCTGAGCTCGGCCAGCGGGGGTGTGGAGATCGAGTGGCAGCCCTGGAGCCTGCGCTCGCTCCTCACCACCACCCTCCCGATGGCAGCGGCGCTGATCCTCCTCAGCAGCTGGGAAGAGGTCGCCTTCCGGGGATATCCGATGCAGCTGGTGGCGAGCGCCTCGAGGCCTCGCGTCGCCGCGGTGATCTCCGGGCTGGCCTTCGGTCTGCTTCACGCCGGAAACCCGGCGGCCAATGTCGCAGGACTGGTCTACACCGCCATCGGCGGCGCCCTTCTGGCGACCCTGGTACAGCGCACCGGCGCGCTGTGGCTCGCCTGCGGATACCACGCGGGATGGAACGTCACTGCGGCGCTGGTCTTTGGGCTGCGCGAATCGGGCATCGTTCACGCGGGTGCACTCGCGCGAACCCGACTCCTGGGGCCGGACTGGCTGACCGGGGGTGGGTACGGCTTCGAGGCCGCGCCGTGGAGCCTCGTCGTGGAGATCATCGTCCTGGCCCTGTGCCTGCGCTTCGCTTCCAGGCTTCCCGGCGAGCCGGCTGCCCGGCCGTGGTTCGCCGGCGCGAAGAACGCCTGAGGCGCCCGCCTCAGGACTGCGCGCGCCTCTGCGGCCGCTCGGTGCCCACCTTCGAGAGCATGTAGGGCTGCTCGGTGCGGGCCGCGAGGTCCGCGAGGCTGGTCCGCGCCGCGATGCCCTCGGACGTCCGGCCCGCCTGCCGGGCGATGTCGATCACCGCCAGGAGCACCCAGGCGTGGATCCACACGTACAGATCCGGGTGGCGCAGGCACCGGCGGTGAGCGTCGCTGACCTGCTCCCAGGCCGCCGCGGCATCACCTCGGGCCATCGCCAGCCGGGCGAGCCCGCTGGCCCCCAGCCCTTCCCAGCACGGATCGCCGATCTCGCACCCGAGGGCGAAGGACTCCTCGAAGAGCTCCCGCGCGCGCTCGGGCTCACCGCTGGCCATGGCGACCTCGCCGGCCATTGCCAGGGGGAAGGAGAGAAAGGCCAGCCAGCGTTCACGGCGGCAGGCGTCGATGCTCTCGGCGAAGAGTCCCGCGGCCCGAGGCAGGTCGCCACCGAGCAGTGCCGAGCGGCCCATCAAGGCGCGCGACCAGATCGCCTGACGCCGGTCTCCGGCGCGTTCGGCGGCATCGATCGACGCCTGGAGGCTCCGCATCGCCTCCGGTTGCAGGTCGCGATCGGACAGCGACATCCCCTGGATGGCCAGCACGCCGCAGCGGAGCTGATCGTCCTCACCGGCGAGCCGGGCCGCCTCGGCGAGGCGCGCATCCGCGGTCGCCACCCGTCCTGCCTGGACGTCGATGAAGGCGAGCTCCCGGAGCGCGGCGACCGCGACCCCCACCTCGCCCGCGTGCCGAGACAGCTGCGCGGCCTCGTGGAGGTGCACCGCGCCCTCCTCGTCGCGTCCCCGGAGGCCATGGACCAGGGCCGAACCGAGCCTGAGGAGCGCGGTGGCGCGCTGTGCGCCCTCGCAGAGGGGAATCGCCCGGCGCAGGGCCTGGATCCCGGCATCGAAGGCTCCGGCGTCGATGGCGGCCTTGCCCGATTCGAGGAGGACGCTGGCGGTGGCCGGCGAGGCGGGTGCCGCCGCGCGACGGGTCACCGGCGCATCCTCGACCGCGGCCCGGATCGCCGGCGAGGGAGTCGCTCCCAGCGCCTCGGCCAGCAGACGCGCAAAGCGGCGCACCTGCTCCTCGGCAGCAGTCCGGTCGCCACTGCGGGCCAGGCTCCGGACCAGCAATTCCTGAAGTGCCTCGTCGAGCGGATTGAGTGCCACCGCCCGCCCCGCGAGGCGGACCGCCTCCGAAGCGTCTCCGGCCGCCAGCGCCTGCATCGCCGCGCCGCGGAGGTGAGCCTCCACCCGCGCCTGGACCCGGCGCCGCTCGGCGGCCAGCCAGGACTCGAACTCGGGGCAGCCGGGGAAGTCCCACCCGGCGAGCAGCTCGCCAGCGTCCTCGGCGATCCGGACTGCCTCGCCACCGTCCCCGGCGAGGAGGGAGACGTCCACCCGGAGGTCCTCGGGCCGATCGAGCGGGTCGCCCCGGAAGATGTCCTCACGCCCCAGGGCGCGGCGCACCTCGGCCAGGGTCCAGCGCAGCGCTCCCAGCGGGTCCTCGGCGTCGGGGAAGAGCAGCTCGGCGATCTCGCTCCTGGCCAACGGCCGGCTGGACAGCGCGAGCCGGGCGAGGACGGCCCAGCCCTTGCGTCCACGGGGGCCCCCGCGGGCCTCACCCTTCTTCAGCAATCGGGGAGGGCCGAGGAGCCGAACCTCGACCGAAGCACCTGGATCCATTGCCCAGATCTTCCCACAAACGCCTCACACGCCAGATCACACGCCGCCGGGAGACGGTGGGTACAGCAGTCGAACCCTGTAACACCGGAGGCAACACGTGACTCTCGCAGCCAGCAGCTCCCCCACCCAGTCCAACCCCGAAAAGCAGCCAGACTTCGAGGCGATCAAGCAGAAGCAGCAGGCCACCTGGGCCAGCGGCGACTTCGCCGTCATCGGTACCACCCTCCAGATCGTCGGCGAGGACCTCGCCGAGGCGGTCGACGTCCGCTCTGGCGAGCGGGTGCTCGACGTCGCGGCAGGCAACGGCAACGCCACGCTGGCCGCGGCGCGCCGCTTCGCCACGGTCACCTCGAGCGACTACGTCCCGGCGCTGCTGGAGAAGGGCGCCGCCCGGGCGAAGGCCGAGGGCCTGGAGGTGACCTTCCGGGTCGCCGACGCCGAGGCCCTCCCCTTCCAGGAGGGAAGCTTCGACGTCGTCCTTTCCACCTTCGGGGCGATGTTTACCCCGCAGCACGCCCGGCCGGCGCAGGAGATGCTCCGCGTGGTGCGCCCGGGCGGGCGGATCGGGCTCGCCAACTGGACGCCGGAGGGATTCATCGGTCAGCTGTTCAAGGTGATCGGCAAGTACCTCCCGCCTCCCGCGGGCCTGAAGTCCCCCGCGCTGTGGGGGACCGAGGCGCACATCGTGGAGCTGTTCGGGAAGCAGGCCGCCGACATCCAGTGCAAGCGGAAGATGTTCAACTTCCGTTACCGCTCCCCGGCGCACTGGCTGCAGATCTTCCGCGACTACTACGGCCCGACCCACAAGGCCTTCGCCGCGCTCGACTCCAGCGGTCAGAAGGCGCTGGCCGCGGACATCACCGCCCTGCTGGAGCGGCTGAACATCGGCGGATCCGATTCACTGATCGTCCCCGGTGAGTACCTGGAAGTGGTGGTCACCAAGGTGGGGCCTGCCGTCGAGCACGGGTGAGCCTCGCGCTCAGGTCCGGTGCGGAGGCTCCCTGCGGTGAAGGGGAGCTCCGCGCCGGCCTGATCGGAGCGGAGGGATGAGCCCGAGGGGATCGCTGGACTCGTTCTGCGCTCCCCGATGGCCTGTATCAGAGCGGTCACGCCGGAGGGCCGGGAGCGACGGCGTCAGCGGGGTGTGGCGCGGCGCACCTTCTTCCCTCGGCTCCCGGACCGGCGCGGCCGATCCTCGGCGATCCGGACCCGGAGCAGCTTGCGCACCAGGCTCACCGGAAGGGGCTTCGCCGGATCGAAGTGGAGCGCGCTCTTCGTCCCGCCGTAGCCCTTCAGCTCCCTGGCCAGCCTCGCCAGCGTCGCGCCGCTGAAGGGGAAGTAAGAGCAGCCCTTCGCCGTCGCCGCGAAGCCGGCCACCACCCGTCCGTCGTTGCGAAAGGCCGGGATTCCGTAGCTGATGCACTCCTCTGCCCGGGGGAGGACGGAGCGGATCGTCCGCCGCAGCGCCTGCAGTGCCCGGCGTCGCTCACCCTTCACCGCGGCGAGGTAGGCATCGATGGTGGTCTTCGCGCGTACCATGAGCTCTCAGAAGCTGGTGACGAGATTTCCGCCGGCGGTGCAGAGGATGACCAGGTTCATCGTCAGGAGCATGAGATCGTAGTGCCACCCGCTCGCCTTCTCTCCCCAGAAGCCGGTCTTCCACACCGTGATCTTCTTTCCGATCGCGCCCAGCCCGACCAGCATCAAGCCGAGCGCCGCCAGCTGGATCAGGATCCCGGTCACCAACCCGGCGCTCCCCGCCAGCTCGGCAAGCCCCAGAGCACGGGTGGCAGTGGGGGTCAGCTCGACGCTCTTCGCTCTGCCCACCGGGTCCCGCGCGTGGAAGTAGCCACTGGTGCCGAAGACGACCGCCACCATCAGGCGGAGGGCGAGGAGCGCGACGTCCTCGAACCGGAGCAGCTGCGGGATCGTGACGTTCAACCACCCCAGCGTATCCATGACCCACCACCTCCTTGGCGTCGCGCTGCGGGAAGCCTCAGACGATCTCCTCGACGACGTAGATCGGCCCCTCTGCCCGGCGATCTCCGGTCGCGATGGCGAGCATCCGGTTCAGGAAGGCATACCTCGAGTGGCCGGTCTCGAAACGGGGCGTGGTCCGGAAATAGTAGCTCGAAGGATCGACCCGCTCGCCCCGCGCGAGTGCGGCGAGGATCTCCGGCGGGCCGTGGCGGAGGCCGAACGACCTGAAGGCGATGAGCGCTCCATCGTCCGTCTCCAGCGAGAGACGGAGGTCGAGCTCGAGCACGCCGTCAGGCCGAAGGAGCGTCCAGTCCGCGCCTCCGGGCAGCACCTTCCCGCGGAGCCGCGGGCCCTCGAAGGCTCCGCTGATGATCGGCGCGATGCCGCGTACCCCACCGGGCACGTCGCCGACCTTCTGTGGAGGGGCGACCTTGACGTGCAACGTCATCAGGGGCCGCGCTTCCATTCGCCATCTCCCTCTGCGCAGTCGCTTGGCGCGCGGCTCCGGAACATGCCGGAGAGGCGTCGACCTCGGAAGGGCAATCACGCGGTCTTTGCCTGTCCGATGACGCCCAAATGA
>Ga0318562_10001468_pt1 | contig 10647 bp, 8 predicted proteins | sample GRESIP066b5f18_FD_203688 | JGI IMG/M metagenome (GOLD analysis project Ga0318562, IMG submission 203688) | Tropical soil microbial communities from Luquillo Experimental Forest, Puerto Rico - GRE.SIPMG.066b5f18 | ecosystem: Environmental > Terrestrial > Soil > Tropical forest > Bulk soil...
TGAAGAGCTGGATCTTATGGTCGCGCGCGCTTCTGACTTACTTACTAAGCTCGAGTTGCCGCATCGTATTATGTCTTTGTGCGCAGGTGATTTAGGTTTTCATTCCGAAAAAACTATAGATCTCGAAGTGTTTTTGCCTGGTCAAGATAGTTTTCGTGAGATTGCTCCTTGTTCTTCTTTCGGTGCTTTTCAAGCCCGGCGAGCTAAGATCAGAATGCGTAATGCTCATGATAAACCTGAGCCACTTGCGACACTCAACGGTTCAGGTTTGCCGCTTGGGCGCACTTTGGTTGCTATCTATGAAAATTATCAGCAAGAAGATGGCTCTATTCGTATACCCGCAGTCTTAAGGCCTTATATGGGCGGGCATGAAGTAATACCGGTAAAAAAATAGCTTAAAAATATTTAAAATGCTCCAAATTTATTTTGTCTGTAATAAGCAAGACAAATTAGGAACATAAAAAATTTATATTTGCTCATATTATTTATTAGTTTACCTATAAGTCTCAAATCTAACTGCACTCAAGATTGATAATCAAATTTCAACTAAATTTTTGATTTTATAGATATTTCTATAAGAAGATAACTAATGTTCTTTTTTTTAAAAAAAAGGAGGTTGTTATCTATATGTCTGTTAAGCAAGCAGTATTTTTCTTAAAGTTATTATTTTTTAGCTGCCTGATTTCGCTAAAAATTATGGGTTTGACCTATATAGTTAATCCGGGCGATGTCTCGAGTTTTATTGCAGCCGTTAATGCTGCCAATAGCACGCCAGATAACGACGTTATAGAGTTAGGAAGTCTTTCCAACGTTTATAGCTTTTTGGTACCCGATAACGTTGGTCTATTTGCTGGAGACAATGCTTTGCCAGTCATTGCTTCTGCAATCACGAGCGGTACCCTCACCATCCAAAATGGTACGCTCGATAGAGCCGGGCTTGTTCCCTTTAGGTTTTTGGCACTCGCCAATAACGCCAATCTTTCGCTTGTTAACGTACGCCTCAACAACGGTTGGGCCCAAGTAGCAGGTTTGGGAGCTGGGGGCGCTGTTTTTGTCAGTAATAACGCCGTGCTTAGTGTCAATAGCTCGAGTTTCACTAATAACGCCGCACTCTTAGATGCGGGAGCGATATATGTCGATTGCAATGGGGTTATTAGCAATATTACGGGCTCAAACTTCTCGGGCAACAATGCGACGCTCACGGGCGGGGCTATTGCCTTTGGTCGACTTCTCCCTCCTCTTTTAGGTAGTGGCACTATCACCTCAATCGACAGCACTACTTTTGATAATAACACTGCTGTTGGTGTGGGTGGAGCTATTTCCATGACCGTGGGGGCAAATGCGATCGGGACTATTTCTAACTCTACTTTTTCTAACAACCATAGCTCAGCCAATGGTGGCGCGATCGCTGTTGCGGTTGCCACGGCAAGCTTAAATCAAATTTATAATTCTACATTCTCGGGCAATACGGCCGTCACCAATGGTGGTGCGATAGGTCTCTTGGCTGCTGTGACCATCGGCACTATTGATAACTCCACTTTCTCGCTTAACTCAGCGCTCCTGGGTGGTGGGATATCGATTATATTGGGAGCGAAGATTACGCTCTTAGAGAGTACTATTGTCGCAGGCAATACGTTATTGCCTGGTGTAGGGGCCGCTGGTCCGGATATTTTGGATCTCAACATCCTTACGGGCGGCATTCTGAGCGAAAGTTTTAATCTGATCGGTGTTGGTGGCCTTGTTCTTGGGGTGCCCAACTGGATTGTGCCCGGGATGCCTAACGTCAATGGCAGTTATGTCGGTACACTTTTAGCTCCTCTTAGTCCCAATTTAGCTCCTCTGGCCAATAACGGCGGTCCCACTCAAACGATGCTTCCCCTCAGTACAAGCGTTGCGATCAATCATGGCGCCAATCCTTTGGTTTTGCTTTATGATCAGCGCGGCCCAGGTTTCCCTCGTACAACTTCTGGGCTGGTCGACATAGGTGCTGTGCAAGCCAACATCAATGCTGGCCCTCCCGGCCCTCCTGGCCCTCCAGGACCCCCAGGACCCCAAGGCCCCACTGGTCCCGCTGGTCCCGCTGGTCCCCAAGGTGAAGCTGGCCCTGCCGGTCCTGCTGGTCCCGCTGGTGCTGCCGGCCCCGCCGGTGCGCAGGGTGAACCCGGCCCCGCCGGCCCTCAAGGAGAACCTGGTGTAGCCGGTGCTACCGGAGCCACTGGCGCTACTGGAGCCCAGGGTGAGCCTGGCGTAGCTGGCCCTCAAGGTCCTGCTGGTGCTACTGGAGCCACCGGTGCTACTGGAGCTCAGGGCGAACCCGGCCCCGCCGGCCCTCAAGGAGAACCCGGTGTGGCCGGTGCTACCGGAGCCACTGGCGCTACCGGAGCGCAGGGTGAGCCTGGCGTAGCTGGTCCTCAAGGCCCTATTGGTCCTACTGGAGCCACCGGCTCTACTGGAGCGCAGGGTGAGCCTGGCGTAGCTGGTCCTCAAGGCCCTCAAGGTCCTACGGGCGCCACCGGCTCTACTGGAGCGCAGGGCGAGCCTGGCGTAGCTGGTCCTCAAGGCCCTCAAGGTCCTACGGGTGCCACCGGTTCTACTGGAGCGCAGGGCGAGCCTGGCGTAGCCGGCCCTCAAGGCCCTATTGGTCCTACTGGAGCCACGGGCTCTACTGGAGCGCAGGGCGAGCCTGGCGTAGCCGGTCCTCAAGGCCCTATTGGTCCTACTGGCGCCACGGGCTCTACCGGAGCGCAGGGTGAGCCTGGCGTAGCCGGCCCTCAAGGTCCTCAAGGTCCTACTGGCGCCACGGGCTCTACTGGTGCTCAGGGGTTGCCTGGCGTAGCTGGCCCTCAAGGCCCGAGTGGCGCTCAAGGAGTCCCAGGTTCAGCTGGCCCCGCTGGTCCTGCTGGCGTACAGGGCGAGCCAGGCACTAGTGGTCCCGCCGGTCCCCAAGGGATAGCTGGCCCTCCGGGTCCTCCAGGCCCTCCAGGACCTCCTGGAAGAGATGGGGATGATTTTTCAGGTGATGGTGGTCCAGGTGGTGGCTTTTTCCCGGTTCCATGGCCAGCATTTCCTCCTGCCATTCCTGTGCCAGCAATTGGTGGCCCCGGTATTATACCTCCGGTAGCCGGTGCTCCAGTTGGACCTGATGCTACAGTGTCGGCGAGTGTTAATACTGCTCCTAGTTTTGACAACGAAGGAAGCTCTCGAAAAGCTACGGGCTCTTCCAGGTCTGCCAAAAGTGGGGGATGTTCCACGGCTCCTGATAGTAATCAGTCAGCCACATGGTTGTTCTTGTGCTTATTACTCGTAATTAAATTTTTCAGGCATAAACGTTCAAATTTATTAACTAAAGCTTAATAAGTAGTGCTTGCTTAAGAAACCCGACAAATCCAAAAAATTTATCGGGTTTCTTTTTTTTAAGAATTTTAATAGGCAAGACTTAAGCTGAGTCCCGTATTATAGGCCCATCCAGCTAAGTTATATTTCTTAAAAGCCCTCTTGGGCATTATATGAGCGCTAAAATAGGCGTCAGCAATAATGCTAACTTTTTCCCACGCATGCTTATAACCACCCCCGCCCGAAAGCATATGAACACCGCCGTCGACCAGCTGGGTAACGCCTTCAGGTTCGGGAGCAGGAGAGCCACGATAACCATAGCCAAGGCGAGCACTGATCGAATTATTCCATACATATTCTGCTCCAATACGCGGGATTAAGAGATCAGAAAATTTATAATCTTCGTTGGGAGGATAGTTTATAAATTTGCCAAGTTCGGTGTTATCGGCTGATCGTATATGCAAAAACGGTCCACGATAAGCAGACCATCTATACCAGGTGAGATCACCGCCGACATTAAAATCAAGAAAGCTATAAGAAATACCACCGCCTATTTGCATCGGTGAGAAGCCAAAAGAGCCCTCCAAAAGTTGCTTAACTTCGACTTCTTTGCCGAAGACTTTTAAATTAGCCAAAGATATATCGCTAAATTTATTATAACGAGCCGATCTAATAACTGCAGCGACGCGCAGGCCATCGAGGGGTTCAATAGTTATTCCTGCAACAATGGGTACAGCCGGGCTTACCGAGCCGCCCATATCAATTTCGAGAGCTTCTTTTGCCGGTGGCAAGGGCAAAATTATTTTTTGCTCAAACTGCGTATGAATAGTAATCGATGTTCCAACTCCTAGAGCAAGCCATTTTATTGGCCTAATGCTTACAGCAAATCCTGCTGTTGGAGGGGTTAAGCTATTATCATAAAGAGGCATACGCAATTGCCCATCAGCCGTACGAAATTTCAAAGCGACCGGCCCCACACCAAAAGAGCCATAGGCACCGAAGGCAATATTAAGGGGAAGTTTGAGACAGGCTCCTATCAACATGACGTTATTGGAGCCCAATTGCTCAGGGAGCTTTTTCTCATCGCTCGATTTAAAACTGGTAGCCGTATGCTGATAACCCAAAGAAATAATCGTCGAAGGGCAAAAGCCAAGATTAGCCGGATTATAATAAGTTGCGCTAAAGTCTTCTGCTTGGGTAACGCCAATGCCGCCCATGGCTTTCATGCGTGCACCCAATTCAAAACGCTCTTCTAAAGGATTAGCCAAAATTATGTTGCTTGCGACTAAAAGAACCAAGCTTCTTAAAAAAAAACTTAAGCCCATCTGACACCTAAAGCTTAAAGATTAACGCGAATAAGAGAAAGCACATGTAAAAGACCTTTTTCAGAATCTTTCATAAAAGTCACGAGGCTTTTGGCCCAATTTTCTAGAGTCGAGCTCAGATCTGATTTTTCGTTGGTTATACGGCACTGGCTTTGCTCATTGGTAGCCAAAACTTGCAGAAGTACTTGCGCCACCACGGTAGCTGGAGCTTCCAAAATATGCTCACCCATAGGAAGGATCTTTCTTGCCATGATGAGTAACTTTTTGAGGTCATCATAATATTCTTTCTTAATATCTTTTTTTATTGTCTTTGCTTCGGGGAGTAGTTCGACCAGCTCGTCGAGAATACCAGCCTCATATAATAACTTGGTGTTGCTCATTAAGCTCTTATAAACGCTATTATCGGCACTAATTTGATCAATAAAGTCAGGAAGAAAGCCGGGCAATATATTGAACGCTGCGCCGGTTTTAACCGCAAGCTTAATTGCCCCCGCTGGCCAATCGAGTGCAGAAGGTACTCGTTTAAGCCAAGCGATCAGCTTCTTTATATTTTCTTCGGTGATATCTGGATAAGCCTTGGTTATTAGATTTGGATCAACTTTGGTCATTATATTTTTGAGATCTTGAGCTGCTTTTATCCTCGCTGGATCAGAAAATTTTGCCAAGAGGTCAATTATTTTTAAACCCAGTTTTTTATAGTCGCTCGAATCATCAATCAAGCTCACAACTTTTTGAGCGATTCTAACCAGATCAATTTGGGCAGGCATTTTGTCAGCAAGAGTCTGAAATTTTGTTGCAAGATCCAACATGCTTGGATCGGCTTTTGTTGGATCGGCGAGTTCAGCAAGTAAGTTTTCTAGATCTTGGCTGTGAACTAAATATAAAATTAGGCGCTCAAGCTCTCGATTGTCGGACGATAAGAGCTCTTTAATATCTTTAAGATTAAGTTTGGCGATCTTGCTTCTCTTTTTCTCAATAAAATCAGCGGCCTTTAAGATTTTTTTGCTGTTTTCTTTATTTTGCATAAAATCAGCGAATAAACCAATTTTTTCTTGCTGAAGGTCGTTGGAGAAAGTTTTAAATAAGTCGTCAAATTTGCTAATAAATAAGTGCTTTTTGCTTTGTAAAATACCGCGTCTTTGAGGCCCGCATTCTTCAACAACGTTGTTAGTAAGCGCTTCAAAAACGACCTGACCGACCGTCGATCTCTCTATGTTATTATTTTTAGGCTTTATTGGTTGCTCAGGCAGGCAACCAGGTAATATAAATAGGGTTATTAGTAAGAAGTTTTTTATATTCATAATCTTTGTATTAATCTACCTAATTAAGCTTCATGTATTATATACGATATAATTATCTGCTTGGCTAGCCCTTTGGGAGCGATAACGAATCGGCCCGAATTTATTCATATTAAGCAAGATTTTTTATAATATACTAAAATAAATTTCTTAAAGAAAAACTTTCCCCAGAACAAGAATAATCATAGCAAAGAGTCCCGCGACTACGTCATCGAGCATTATACCCCATTCGTTCTTAAAGCGCTTTTCGACATAACTTATGGGCCAGGGTTTTATTATGTCAAAAAAACGAAAGAGCACAAAAGCGCAAATTATTTCTATAAAATTAGCGTTAATAACTAAAAAAGGCAAACCTAGACCAACTACTTCATCGATAACTACTTGTTTTGGATCACTTTTTTTATATTTTGCTATACCGTAAGTACTCGCCCACAGGCCTGTAATAAATAATATAACTAATATTAAAAGCATGAGCCACAAGGGCCATGCACAATAAAGCGCGGGCACCCAGATGACCAAGGCTCCTAAAGAACCCACCGTGCCGGGTGCATAGGGGCTTTTGCCACAGTAAAAAAACTCGGCAATAATGAGCGCTAAGTGCTTTTTAATTTTTTGGGGCATCTTGGCGACGTAAAAACGCTGGAATGTCATACTCATCTATTTTCTTAGGAACCTGATCTTTAAGAGGCATAGTATCAAGTTCTAAAGGCTCATCGATAGGGGCTAAAACAGGTACACGTGTCGCGTTATTAAAAACTCCGCTGGATTTGGAGCCGAGGTTAGGATAGGTGGAAGTCCCTGGTGTTATGCTCTCTTTGTGTGTGAGTCCCTTACGGATAAAAGTTGGGATATCGCGTGAGCTGGACATTGAATGAGGGCTTTGTAAGGGCATTGCACTGTAGTTTTGTTCTACTTTTTTAAGATTACGACTATGTTCAAAACCAGTAGCTATTACAGTAATTGAAACTTCTTCGTCTCGCTCAAGGTCTACCACATAACCAAAAATAATATTGGCATCCTCATGAGCCGCATCGGTTATGAGTTCAATCGCTGCATTGACTTCATGAAGGGTCAATGAAAGGCCACCGGTGACGTTTACCAATATACCCATAGCGCCATCAACTGAAACGTCTTCAAGTAAGGGGCTTGAAATGGCTTTTTGTGCGGCTTTTATGGCGCGGCCTTCTCCCGAAGCAGTACCAATACCCATGAGCGCCATACCTTGGTCACTCATAACAGAAATAGCATCAGCAAAGTCGACGTTGACGATCCCTTGTTGGGTAATTATATCGCTAATGCCTTTGACCGCGTTAAATAATACTTGATCAGCCATACGAAAAGCATCAAGCATAGAAGTATTTTCATCAGCGAGTTGCAAGAGTCTATTATTAGGAACAACGATCAAAGTATCCACTGCTTGTTTTAACGTCTCAACGCCTTTTTCAGCGAGTTTGCGTCGGCGATTGCCTTCGAATAAGAAAGGCTTAGTTACAACACCTACGGTTAATGCACCGAGCCTTCGTGCGACATCGGCAATAATTGGTGCAGCTCCCGTGCCTGTTCCGCCGCCCATACCCGCGGCGATAAATACCATGTCAGCGCCGAGCAAAAGCTCTTCAATGCGGTCTATGCTTTCTTTAGCAGCACTTGCACCAACTTCAGGTTTGGCTCCTGCACCAAGGCCTTTAGTGCAGCCGTGGCCTAACTGAAGCTTTATTTCAGCAGCATTGGTATCTAAAGCTTGGCAATCGGTGTTACACACCATGAATTCTACACTTGCGATTCCTCGCTCAATCATGTTGTTGATAGCATTGCCACCACCACCACCAACGCCGATTACTTTAATCCGAGGGCCTCGTTCTTGTCTTTCATCAAATTCTATAGCCATTTGGTAGCCTCCCCATTCTTCTAATATGTGTCATAAAAATTTGTTTTTCAACTAAACTAAATCATATCATGCAGCCATGCGCTCATTCGCCGGCGAACTTTAGTATAAATATTCTCATCTCTGGCCTTAAAATGACGATGATCAGAATGCTTGGCGCCATAGAGCACCAGTCCCACGCCTGTAGCATATATGGGGCTTTTGACAACGTCCATGAGTCCCCCAACACCGCGGGGAGTACCTAAACGAACGGGTAATCCAATAATTTCTTCTGCAATGTCAATCATACCAGGTAATAAAGACGAGCCGCCAGTGATGACAATTCCTGAAGCCAAAAGCTCAGTAAGTTTGACGCGTTCTATTTCTCGTGCAACAATTTCAAAAGTTTCCCGCACGCGAGGTTCAAGAATTTCAGCCAAAATTTGTCGTTTCAACATGCGATCGGGACGCTCACCTATGCTCGGTATTTCAATGAGCTCTTCTAAATATTCTGCTTTTAAATTAGCCGTTCCGTAGCGTTTTTTAATTAATTCAGCACTTTCTTGAGGGGTCCTGAGTCCAATAGCTATGTCGTTGGTAAAATGCTGACCACCAATAGCTATGACCGAGGTATGCTGAATACTACCGCCGGAAAAAATAGCTATATCGGTTGTCCCGCCACCAATGTCTATTAAAGCAACCCCCAATTCTTTTTCATCTTCGCCTAGTACCGCGAAGCTCGAGGCCAACTGCTCTAAGACTATATCGCTGACAGAAATATCGCAGCGTTGAGCGCATTTGACAATATTTTGTGCCGAAGTAACTGCACCCGTTACTATGTGCACTTTGCATTCAAGCCTCACACCCGACATACCCAGAGGCTCTTTAATACCGTCTTGGTCGTCTATGAGATATTCTTGTGGCAATACATGTATAATTTCTCGATCAATAGGAATAGCCACAGCTCGTGCGGCATCGATTACCCGATCGATATCGCCTGCTCTGACCTCGCCGTCTTTAACAGCTACTATGCCATGGCTATTAATCCCTCGTATGTGTCCACCAGCAATACCGGCATAAACCGAGCTAATAGGTACATTGGCCATTTGCTGAGCTTCAAGCACTGCTTTTTTAATCGACTGCACGGTACTTTCAATATTGACCACCACGCCCTTGCGTAAACCTTTCGATGGACTTGTACCAATGCCACATATATCAATGCTCCCGTCAGGCTTCTTTTCGCCTACCAGTGCGCAAATTTTGGTGGTCCCTATGTCTAGCCCAACTACAATCGAGTCTCTTTTCGCTCGCGCCATTTAATGATTCCCTGGCTCCAATATTTTTCATCTTCATTGTGTCTCAATTAGCTTCTCTTATCTAATAAATAAAAAAAACCAACGGGCATAAAATTTAAAATGAGCTCTAAAAAGCATAACTGTTCTTTCGACGAGCCTTCGATGTATGCTTGATGCCATATTAATCTATAAATTTATGAACGATAAAAATTATAGTAATATACTGACAACTAACAAAGGGATCTCTATGGCCAAGAATAACTATCAAGACGAAGAATTCATGAAGCGCGCAATAGAGCTCAGCCGTAAAGCTTCTCTCATTGAAAAAAGTGGCGGTGCTTTTGGTGCTGTCGTTGTAAGAGATAACAAAATTATTGGCGAGGGTTATAATCAAGTTAAACGCCACAACGATCCTACATGGCATGCGGAAATGCAAGCGATACGAGAAGCGTGCAAAAATTTAGGATCGCCACATTTAGAAAACTGCGTCTTGTATACAAGTGCCGAATGTTGTCCCATGTGTTTGGGAGCTGCTTATTGGGCTCACATAGATAGTATATATTACGCAGCTACTATTTTAGATTCTTTAAAATACGGTGATTATGCCGACGTGAATATTTATGAAGAAATATGTAAAAATCCCGCCGACAGGAAAATAAAATTTATAGAGCTTTTACGTCCAAAAGCGCTAGAAGTCTGGGAAGAATTTATGCACATGCCGGATCGGGCTCGTTATTAAAACTCTGGGTTTTCTTCCTCTCTCCTTGCGGGAGAGGGTCGGCAAGAGGGGTATATGGCAAAGCTATCCATCAATCTTAAAACTAATTCTAGAGAACTACGAAAGAATCAAACAGATGCCGAATGTTTATTGTGGCGTCATCTCCGTGCTAAGAGATTTTTAAATTTTCGCTTTAGGCGACAGCAAGTTATTGGGCCTTATATTGTAGATTTCTACTGTTCCAGAGCAAAACTAATAATTGAACTTGATGGGGGGCAGCATGCGCTTGAAGAAGCTATCTTATATGATCAAGTACGTACCAATTATTTAAATAATTGTGATTGCAAAGTAATGAGATTTTGGAACAATGACGTTATTAAAAATACTATTGGAGTTCTTATGGCTATTAATGAGATGCTTAATGGTGTCGGCAAACCCCCTCTCCCCAACCCTCTCCCGCAAGGGGAGAGGGGGCAAAAGACAAGCAGGTTTTAAATATACAATGGCAAGTTTTTTCTAAAAGTATCAATCCGGATTTTCTCCCTCTCCCGCAAGGGGAGAGGGGGCAAAAGACAAGTAGGTTTTAAATACACAATGGCAAGTTTTTTCTAAAAGTATCAATTTGGATTTTCTCCCTCTCCCCTTGTGGGAGAGGGTTGGGGAGAGGGGAATTCTAGAGAACCAAGAAAGAATCAAACAGATGAGTTTATTGTGGCATCATTTTCGCTTTAAGCGACAGCCCGTTATTGGGGCTTATATTTTAGTAAAACCCCTCACCCCAACCCTCTCCCGCAAGGGGAGAGGGGGTAAAAGA
>Ga0318562_10001469_pt1 | contig 10645 bp, 7 predicted proteins | sample GRESIP066b5f18_FD_203688 | JGI IMG/M metagenome (GOLD analysis project Ga0318562, IMG submission 203688) | Tropical soil microbial communities from Luquillo Experimental Forest, Puerto Rico - GRE.SIPMG.066b5f18 | ecosystem: Environmental > Terrestrial > Soil > Tropical forest > Bulk soil...
CTCCCAGCCTTGGCCGTTGCGGCCCTTGCGGGCGGTCGTGGAGGCGGTGCGGCGACCCTGGTGATCAATCGCACCACCCGCTTGGCGGACGCCCTCACGCGGCCACAGAAGCCGCACGATTGCCGGTTGACGTATCGCATCATCATGTCTCGAACCCCACGAGGGTCAGGTGAAAGTCGGAGAATGTCGGATCGGGCGAAGCCGGTCCGCGGATGCGAAGGACGTCGCCTTGCGCGAAGCTGATCGCGGCTTGCGTCGACATCGAGCCGGTGACTGATCCGGCGGCGAAGGTGATCGTCGCGACGTTGGTGAAGGTCGTCGGCGTCGCCGAGAGCGCCCGTGCCAGCGTGACGACGGTCGAGCCCGTCGCAGCCACCGCGCCGCCGGCAACAGTCGTGTGCCCGAGATAGCCGCCTAGGTTCGCCGGGACCGTCACGGCCTTTGAGAACTTGTGGAACAGGAGATTTTGCGACGCGCCGACCATCGTCCCGGCGGCGTAGGCGGAGACGATGTAGCGTTCCCGATGGTTCTCGAATTTCCCGCTGCTCGTATTGTAAGACAGCATGTCCTGCGCGGCCGGCGAGGCGATCGCGATCAGCCCGCCGGCATTCGTGACCCAGCTCGGGTCCGCCGCGGAGCCGCCCGTCGTGAGCACTTGGCCGGACGTTCCCGGCGCAAGGCCGATCCATCCGCTGTTCGTCCGGTAAAGCAGCGTTCCGCGCGCGCTGCTGACGATATTGTCGAGGATGTTGGATAGCGTATTCGCGCTTGGAACGGCTGCCGACCCGGAGATGTTCGCGATGATGCGTTGGTTCGGCACCGAGCCGCCGGTTGTCGGCGCGTTCTGCCATGAGGGATCGGCGGTCGTGCCGCCGGTCGATAAAAACTGTCCAGCCGTTCCGGCGGCCAGCGCACTCCAAGCGCTCGCGCCGCGGAAGATGACGAGGCCGCGCGTCGAGCCGAAGACGCGATCGAGGATCAGTGTCAGTTGCACGCCGGTCGGGACCGCGGTCGATCCGGTATTGTTGGCGAGGATCGCGCCGGCCGCGATCGCGGCGAGCGAAACGGCGCCGGTCGCGGTGATCGGTGCGCCGCCGGTATCGATGCCAGCGCCCGCGCTGATCGAGGTCACCGTCCCCGAGCCGACCGGCGCATCCCACATCAGGTCCGCGCCAGCGCCTTGCGTCTTGAGGTAATAGCCGCTCGTACCAGGTGCTAAGCCCACCCACCCGCTGATGTTGCGGACGAGGACCGTGCCGCGCGCGTTGGTCAGGACATGGTCGAGGATCGTCGAAAGCGTCTGCGGCGTCGGTGCGGCGACGGAGCCGCTGACATTGGCGAGGATGCTTCTGTCGGCGACGGTCGCGAATGAGACGACGCCCGATGACGTAATGGGCGAGCCGCCGGTATCGATCCCGGTCCCCGCCGTGATCGACACGACGCCCGAGGCGCCGATCGCCCAGGTCGGGTCATTGCCGGCGTCGTGGGTCTGAAGGAACAGGCCATCGGAGCCGGGAGGCAGCGCGATCCAGCCCGTGCCGCCCCGGTAAAGCAGCGTGCCGCGGATTGTCGATGCGAGCGCATAGTCGAGATAGTCGCTCAGCGTGTTGGGGATCGCGGGCGCGGTAAAGCCGGCGATGTTCGCCAGCATCGTGCCATCGGGCGCTGCCATGCCTTCCGGCAGCGAGTCAACGTAAGCCTTCGTCGCAACATCGCCCGGATTGACTGGCGTCGGCATGCCACCGATCTGGCCGCCGGTTATCAGTACGTTATTCGCGTTCTGATAAGCCATCGAGCCGACGACCTGGTCGTGCCAGAGATTATCGGCCGACGACCAGACGAGGACGCTGCTATCCGGCGGCAGGTCGCCGGTGCTGATCGAGACGTCGCCGAGCGTGCGGAGCAGCGTGTCGACCGACCCGAATAGTTGCGTAAAGACCGGGTTGCCGCTGCCATCCACGGCGTCAGGCTCGAACGTCGTCCACGAGCCGGCGATGTTGACGAGGAAGATGCCGTAACGGACGGTCGCCGGGTCGACGAACGGATTGCCCGTGCTGACCGTGAACACGTCCAGCGTCGCGTAAGCGGTGCCGGACGAGAACTCGCCGCGCCAGCGGAACGTCAACACCGGCAGCGTGAACGGACCCATCACCGTTCCATCAGTGAGGGTAATCGTCATCTGCGTCCCGGCGACGGTAATCGAGGCGATGCCGGTGACTGGCGCGGGATTGTTCTGAAGGTTGATGATCGCTTCGGCGAGCGACCAGAAATTGCTGTCGACCTCGTTGGCTTCGAGGTTCGCGCCCTTACCTGCGCCCCACGCGCCGAGAGTGCGGAAGACTAGGTCCATCGTCTATGCCTGGCCGGAATGCGGAGGGATGGCATCAGCGGCGTCGAGAATGTGTGGCCCGGCTGGCAGGTAAAATCGATGGTGATGTAGGCCCCGCCGCCGGTCGGCTCAGTTCCCGGCTCGCCGTAATGCGGATCGTCGAGCGGGACGACATCGGTCGGACGCGTCAAACCTTGCCGAGAAGCCAAGCTCGGCGGCCCGCTCAGGGTGCTGGCGAAGTCGACGATGACGGAGGTTCCGAACCAATCGACCTCGTCGAAGCCGAGCAGCGACCCCGTGCTGCTCGCATTCACGTTGGCCTGAACGTCCGGGTTGTATGGCGGCCACCTCTCCGGCGGCAGCGGCGGCGCGGTCGGGTCGTTCAGGTTGTGATATGGCGGATAGGGACCCAGGTTCTTGAAGACCCAGACCCCGACCCAAAGAGGATGCGTCGGGTCGGGGATCACGTCGAACCATTGCAGGGTGATCCTGCACCGCGTGGCGCAGTTGCCGGGAATATACTTTGTCGGGTCATAGGCGCCGGTTGCTGGGTCGAAGCCGATCGGCGTCGCTGGACAGCAGCCGGTCGGGTTGTAGACCGCCCCGGCACCATCGACCAACGGGTTGCCCGCAAAATCGGTTCCGGCTCCGCGCTTATCGCCGAGCCAGATGTGCCCGAGGTAGAACCACCCGCTGCCGCACGGTCCTTCGCATGGCGTAGGCGGCGGGCCGCCGCCGTCGTCCTTCTTTTTCCAATGCACATCGACGATGCGCTCGGTCGGGTTCTCTCGGTAGAACTGTTTATTTTCCTCAACGAGTGGCCCGCTTCCGCTCATATAGCAAAGACCCACGAGGTATCGCAGTCGTCATGCGTCGCTGTCGTCTCGCCGGTCGCGAACGCGTCGGCGATCTCGCCGAGCGCCTCGTTGATGCCCTGATTGACCCAGGAGATTTGTTCGAGCGGGCTGTCGCAATTCTGCTGGGTATTCCGTTTCAGCTTCATCGTTTTTGGCCGCTCGACATCGACCCAACTCTCGCCGTCGCTTCCGTCGATGCGGACCCGGTTAACCTGTCGGCTTGTCTCGTTGAGCTTCTCGCCGCAACACTGGAACTGATAGGTCATCGAGTTGGCTTTGGGCTTTTCCGTCGCGGCCGGCACCGTCCCCTGGACCGTCGCGCCCCAGGTCAAGGTCGCGCGGTTGGCCCGCGTCGGCGTCGATGGGATGATGGTCTGCCCGTAGACGTTCGGCGTCTGATAGGGGCGGACGACGTATTCGAGGTTCGCCATGGCTCACGCTCCCGTTACGAGCGGCGGTTTGGGGAATCAAACATGGCTCAGAGGTCCGCCGATGCGGTGAAGCTGGCGCTTACGATAAATCCGCCAGTCCCGGTTACTGTCACACCAACCGAAAAGCCTGCGGGACCGATACCAGACAACACAATTGCCGAGCAATTCGCATATCCAGGACTTCCGGCTACCATGGTCGGTGTTGCTCGCATTGTGGTCGGGAATAGTCTTGCTGGCCCAGCAGGATTGAGCGGGCCGGCGGCGCCATAGCCGCCATCTGAAATAGTGAACGCCTGATAGAACCGCTGGCAGTGCCGCAGGTCATCCGCCGGGTCCAGCTTCTCCAGCGGCGTGGGCTGCGTCTGGCCGGGCTGCGCTACCTCAAGCTGGATGCCCCATAGTGCAATCGCACCGGACTGCACGCCGATGTTGCCAAATGCCGCATTGGTCGTGGCACCTGACGAAAAGGCTATTTGTATTTGATTACTGTCGTTGCCATCGGTGCCCACCGTTTTGCCCGCAGTCGAAGGGACTGTAAGAGCGACGCTATAGCGCGCCCATGTCGTGCCTAAAGTAACCGACAAACCCGTGACCAGCCACTCGATTGTAGAGGATGGCGAGCCGCCTGAGCCAAATATCTGTGTTCCATTAAAACCCAGCTTCATCCCAGCCGCGCTAGCTTTTGCATAAAAGCTAAGCAAGACGGTCTTACCACTTAGCCGCCGGATGCCTTCTATGGTCTGAATTACTTGCGTATAAGCCGCCGCTCCCGCATTACCAGTGACAGTGACAGTATAATAACTCCGCACGGCTTCATCACCGATTTGCGATCGATCGGTATCATTTGCAGCGGTTATGACGGATTGCACTGTATCGAGATTAAACGCCTGTTGCCAGCGATCAGCGGTATATGCGCCATTCGCCGTCCACGGCCCCGCGCCTCGCTGCTGCACATTGAACAGCCCATTGTGCAGCAGGTTGCGGCCCACGTTGCCGGCGTAGGGAACGCTCGCCGTTGCCGTCTGCACAAAGGCCGTGGTGGCAATAGAGGTGTCGTTGTCGCCAACCGATGCCGTCACCGCCCGGGCATCGCCAGTGAATACCGGCGAGACAATGGGCGCAGCACCAAGATTTGTGAGTGCGGTCGATGCGGTCGTTGCACCCGTGCCGCCATTCGCCACAGTTACCGGAGCGACGAGCGCTATAGTGCCGGTGGTAGTGATCGTGCCGCCACTTAACCCACCCCCCGCAGTGATACTCGTCACACCGCTCGCAGGCGCGGCCGGATGAACGTGATCGGCGCGGGCAAACGTGGTGCCGACACCCACCGCTGCGGTGCCCTCGATCAGCGGCATCGTGCTGGAAGCCTGCGGCACGCTCGCCGTCCAGTCAGTGATGTCGGCATGGGTGAGCGTCACCGTGCCCGCGCGCCCCGCCACGCTCTGCACCGGGGCAGCGGATGCGGCTTGTGCCGCGGTTACGTAACCTGCCGGATTGCTGGCGGCATACCGGCTCGTGTCAGTCGGGTGCGTATGGTCGCCACGCGATACCGTGCTCGCCGTGCCCGGCGCGCCCGTGCCATCCATTGCCGGCGTCCCGGTCGCGTAATTCGGCAGATACGCGCCATTCGCGAAGCTGGCAATCTCAGCAATCGTTGCGGCATAGGAGGTCGTCGACGTCAAGCGCGCAAGAGGCACCTTGTCGGTCGATACCAGCGCACCAGGGTCGACGGCGCTGGAAATTTTTATATCCGCCATGTCAGTTCAGCCCCACAACCATTCGCCGCCGCCGTCCTCCATCGCCCAGCAGAGTCCGCTAGCATCTTCTAACGCGATGCCTGCCGCCGGCGCCGTTCCCGTGCCGGACGGTGCGGACAGATCAATGGTCTTCGGAAGTTGAAGCTCGGTCACCGCCGGGTAGAAGTCGGAATGGAACTCCGACCCTTGGAGCGGTTGCAGATTGAGCGTGACCGACGTCTTTGCGTTCGCGATGGCGGTGCGCGGGTCGTTCTGGCTGCCGACTGTGCGATTGATCGCATCGAGCGCGGTTAGCTGGACGAGCAGCCCGTTTAGCACCGTGCAGTCGATGACCGCTTGCGAGGCGGTCAGGCGCGTGAGGTCGAGGTTGTCGTCGACGATCGCGAAGTCGTCGAGCGTCTCATACGCGAAGTCGGCATCGGTCCCGACAGACATCTGCTCGCCAGCCATGACCTGATAGCCCGTGTTCACATAGCCGTCGTCGACATAGACCGGGATACCGACTTGCGGCGCGGTCCCGTCGCCGGTCCCGATCGAGCAACCGATCGAGAACTCGCCGAGCATGATCCCGCTGTCGCTGCAACTGAGTTTATAGCTCTTGACCTTGCCGGTTGCGGTGCCGCCAGGAAGCCGCCGGTCGGTCAGTTGCACGCTATGGCGAAGGCCGATGTTGACTGCTTGGCGCCAGGGGACGGAGAAGCCCACGTCGACCGCTCGCGCCCGCGCCCGCATCTTCGCCCTGGCGGCCAGCAGGAGATACTCGAAGGACGCCGCGCCACGTGCGGTCTGGAAATAGCTGCGATAGGCGACATTGCCGATCGGGATGGAGCCGTCGAGGTCGACCGCGTCGCCCACATACTCGGAACTGTAGGCGATCGACTCGCGATCCTGTTCCGCCGGGTCCGACAGCGTCGCCTGCAAGCCGCCCGCAACGACCGCGGTAATCGTCTCCGTCCGCTTGCGGTCCGCGCGGTATTCCAGGGTCATCTTGATCTTATAGACGTTCAGCGGAAATTCGACGGTGAAGCTCGCGACGGGTTGCAGATAAACCGCGAGGTTCGTTTGATCGATCGTGTCGCCGAGCGACGTGGTCAACGGATAGCTCTTGCCTTCGTATGTGACGAGGTAATAGGTCGGCTGGAACCACCACGCTTCGTAAATGTAGCAAAGCGGCATCCCGGAGGCGTCGGTCCGGGTCGACAGCGTCCATCCCGCGCCGATCGACGTCCCCGGCTTCGGCCAATCAGACGCCAGCCCATCGCCGGTCAAGACCTGGATCAGCGCGCCGCCGCCGTTGCTATAGGGTCGCTGTGTGAAGCCGTATTGCCAATAGGACCCGGCATGGTGGAACGCGGCGACAATCTCGCTGGTCACGTCGATCAGGCCGGCGGCTTGCTGTTGCCAGCTTACCGTTCCCGTGACCGTGGTCGCGATCAGCGGCGGTTGCCCGTAAGACAGGCTGAAGCGGTCGTAAATCGACGCGTCCTCGCCGACATTGACCGTCCCGTCCTCGCCTTCGAGGACGTCGCTGGTCGTCAACGCAAGCGAGACGCGGTCGATATGCCAGAGCGCCGAATAGGCTTCGAGAACCGTGTCGAGGTCGATCGTCGCACTCGCGAACCATATCGGGTCGTAATAGGGCAGCACCTTGAGCGAGTCCGCGAGCGCCGACTTCTGCGCGTTCAGATCGTCGGGCCGCGCGAGGAACTGAAGTTCGACGATCTCGCCGGCCTGCAAGCGCGGAACGCCGATCAGCCGGCCGTTAAAGAGCGCCTGAATGTCGGGCGTCCCTGACGGCCACGCGCGATCCCAACTCAGCCAAGCCCAGAGATTACGCCCGGTCGCGAGTAAGCCGACGCCAGGGTTTTTGATGGAGATCGTCAGCGTCGCAAGCCCGCCTTCCTCTTGCGAGATTTCGAGGCTGACTACGTCCTCGTCAAAGCGGTTGTGCACCGAGGCATCGAACGGCGCGTTGGGCGTGCGTGGCCCGGTGATGGTCAGGATCGCGTTAACCTCGGACGAGGTCGCTTGCAGGTCGAGATTGATCGAGGTCCCGCCGCTCGGCGCGATGAACGTCGTGCCGACGCGTATGCCGTTGCCGGTGATGTTGTAAACGAGGCCTGGCGTCAGCCCCATCAGCGCGGACGACGGGATGTCGCTGACCAGCGACGGGTCGGTGGACAGAAAGCCGGTGATGACGAAAGGAAGCTCGCCGCTCGCCGTCGCTCGGACGGGCTGGCGTGCGACGGTGTAGGTCGTGACCTGCTCAAGCTCGCCAAGGCTGCCCTCGACGATCGTGCTGTGTGGCGTTGCCGCGAAGATGTAGAGATTGCCGACGCCGCTCCCGCCATAGTCCAGCAGCGCGCTGCCAACCGTCTGGATGCCGCCGCCGGTCGGCTCCGTCGTGCCGTCGACCGTCCCGAGCGGGATGTCCGTTTCGCCGATCCCGGTCCCCGCGATGCCGTAGGTCGCGGCCGGCAGACTGCCGAGATCGATGTTGATGACATTGTCACCCTCGACGACCGTCCCGAGCACCGTTCCGATGACATTCGCCTGATCCGCGGTGAATTGTCCGGACGGGACCGTTGCGGGCGCGGGGACGCTCAGGTTGATCGAGCCTTCCTCGCCGGAGAGGACACTATTGTCAAAGATGAAATAAGCGTCGATCGGTCCTTGGAGGTGATAGAACGCCCACTCGGTCAGGCCGGACGTGCTCGCGATCCCGGTAAGCTGTTGCCTGCCAGAGATGAGACTGCCGACGAGCGTCGTCTGTATGTTGATCGTGCCATGCGTCGTCCCGTTCGTGACGAGCGTTATTTGTGGTTCGATCGCGCCGCCCGCCCAGGCGAAATAGAACGGCCCAGGCAACTAGACTTCCTCCAAGGTCAGCGACCACGAGACGGCTTGTTCCCATTCTTCGCGCTCGATCTGGTGCTGGACGACCATCATCGTGAATTGCGGGCGGTAATAGGTGTAAGCGTCTTCGACCCGTTCGCTGCCGGGAACCGGAACGCGGCCGGACGATCCGGTCGCGGTCAGATAGGCAAGCTCGACGTGCGATGAGACGACGAGGACCATGCCGACCCATAGCGCGTCGAGCGCGGGCGGTGCCTGATCGGCACCGTTGATCTCCAAGCGGTATTTGCGCATCTGTGGCGCGGAGATGTCGACCAGCGTCCCGTTGACGGTCCGCGCGAGCTTGTCGCTGCCCTGCGCGGCATCGATCGGCGTCAGTGTCCCGCGGAGGCCTCGCGCGGAATAGGGGTTAACCCCAGGAGCCGGCGCGGAGAGATCGAAGCGGAGATCGAGGTCGGTATAGTTCGAGGACGTGATCGTCATTGCCCGCCCGGCCTTGCCGCGAACCATGACGGCTTGTTGCCCGCGGAGCGCATTTGCTGGCGGTGCGCCTCGACGACGAGCGCGGAGACGACGTTCTCGTTGCCGGAGAGCGGAAAGGAACTGCCGCCGAGATGGAGATGCACCGGTGTCCCACCGGTCGCGGCTGCTCCGCCTTCCGCGAAGCGCGGCAACGTCGAGACGAGGCCTCCGAGCGCGAAGCCGGGATTGCGTAGGCCGTTCAGCGACGCGAGGAAGTCAGATCCCCAATGGTTCACCGCGGCGGCGCGCATGACGAACTCGCCGTTCGAAAGCCGCGCGAGGATGCTATCGGAGGTCCCGCTGCCAGCGCCGCGGACTATGCCGCCGGAGGCGAACAGCGAGGCGATCCCGGCGTCGCCTTGACCGCTCGACACCGTATTCGCGACCGACGACGCGGCAGACTTAGCCGCGGAGATAGCCGACGACATAGCGTTCGAAAGCCAGTCAAGCGAGGTCTGCCAGATCGACTTGAAGTCGCTCGCTAAATCCCTCATGCCCTTCAAGAACGCGTCAGAGGAGGACTCCCCCTGACGCGCGAAGTCGTCCCAGAACATATGCCAGTAACCCGACATTTGTTCGGTGACCTCTTTCCATTGCTCCGACATCGGCCGCAGATTGGCGACCAGCATCTTGTTGATGTTGATTTCGGCTTGCGCCATCCAGTCCTGACGCCCGACCCAGTCGCTCCACGACTTTTCTAACTCGGCCTGCGATTGGAGTAGTTGCTTATTTAACTCTTCCCTAGCTGGCGTCACGCCGCGCGGCGCGGTCTGAAGTTCGGTAATCCGCTTTTGCAACTCGGCTATCGTGTTCGGCGCGAGGTCTTTGAGTGCGTCAGCCGTCGACCCGAGAGCCTTTGCCACCATGTTCAGCTTGGTTGCGTCCCAAGTCTTACTGACCTCCATGAAGCGTTGCAGCGCTAGAATAGTAATTTTCATCGGGTCGAGCTTGCCGACCGGAATGTTAGATATGTCGATCCCGAGCGCTTCAAGCGCCTTGCTGTAATCCGTTGCTGCCTGCGCGCCTCCGCGCATGATAGTTGTCGTTTGCGATACGTCGCCCTGGACCTGGATCATGCGCGCACCGCCCGCTGGGGTCGCGCCTCCGGTGCCTCTGAGAATGCCGACGCCGGAGCCTTCGGCGACTTGCTGGGTCGATTTCTTCCGGACCTCGTCAATCTGGTCGCTGACCGACTTCAGTATTTTATCTGCGGCGCTGGCGTCCTGACCTGCTTCCTTCGCAATCTCCCGCGCAGCCTGTAAGCCGGTCGGCTTAATCCCGATCTCGCCCGCGGTTTGCTTTAGTTCGCTGATCGACTTCGAGACCGCGTCGATTTGGTCCTTAAGCGAGGTGAAAGCCTTCGTAATCGCGACGCCGGCAACACCGCCGGCAAACCCGCCGCCGAGCGCGCCGAAGATGCGCCCGATGCTCTCCATGCCGCGCGAGACGCTGGAAAACTCGTTGACGATCCGGCCGAGACCGTGACCGGTGTGAAGGAGCCGCTGGACAGCGCTCTCCGCTTCGTCGGCGCCTTTCTTCACCCGGCTAAAAGGTGGCGCGAGTTGGTCTAGCTGACTCTTGAGCGATTGCGCATTGCGTTTGAATGTATCGAGCTGCCGCGCCTTGTCGTCGAGTTTTAACCGGTCGGCCTGCGAACCCGTCTTGTTGAACGTCGCAGCGAGCGCGTCGAGTTCCTTTTGCGCCGCTCTGGTCGACTGAGTGACAAGCGCGAGTTCGGCGCGAAGCTTGCTGCTGTCGGCGCCGATCGTGACGGTCAGGTTATCGGGCACGTCAGCTTTCCCACTTCTTCAGTTGCTCGCGGATCGCCTTCGCATCGCCCTGCGCGGCGAGCGCGTGCAAGGACAAGAGGTCGCTCATCTCCTGTTGCTTGCG
>Ga0318562_10001470_pt1 | contig 10645 bp, 10 predicted proteins | sample GRESIP066b5f18_FD_203688 | JGI IMG/M metagenome (GOLD analysis project Ga0318562, IMG submission 203688) | Tropical soil microbial communities from Luquillo Experimental Forest, Puerto Rico - GRE.SIPMG.066b5f18 | ecosystem: Environmental > Terrestrial > Soil > Tropical forest > Bulk soil...
ATCCGTGTCTGGCGCCCTCGCGGCGCCTGCCCCAGGATCGCGTTCGTGTGCTCGGCGAGCCTCGATGTACCGGTATCGAACGTGATCGAGGGCTCCGTGAGGACGTCAGCGGAAATCTTCTCGCCCGCCAGCGCGCAAATTGCACGCAACACCGCCAGCAGCGAGGCCATGACATGCGCCTCCATGCGCCCCAAGGAGCTCAGTCCAAGGAGCGCGAGGTCATCCTGAAGGGCTCGCAGGTCGTGGCGGCGTACCGCGAGGTAGTGGACGAGATTGCGGGCGCTCTCGCGCATCGAGGGCGCGACCAGCTCGAACTCGGTGCGGAACTGCTCTTCTGCTGAGCTGGCAGCGCGCAGCAACTGCTCGACGCCGCGTTTTACGCGGTGGACTCGCAACTCCTCGCGCTGCGGCTGTTTGGCCATGTCGCACCAAGGGGAAGGCGTCTGCCCGTCGCCCTCACAGTCGAAGCAGCGGGGCCGTGGTCATGTGGCCGCCGTCCAGCGACCTGATGCAGCGGCAGGCGAAAGGCCCCAACGCTCTGTGACTCCAGTGTGACATTCCGTCGCCATTTACACGTCGCCCCGAGAGCGTCTGACGTGACATGTCCTCGCGCACAGCTTAGTACTAGAACGCCATCAGTGTGGCGTACCGGACATGCTGTCAGTGGCTTGCCCGTTCGCGCCAGCGCCGCAGTCGAGATTCCGCAAATCACCGATGCCGATCTCGCGTAGGGGGGACCGACAGCTTGAGCGCGCGTCAAATTCGCTCCGACGCTGATCGCACGTCAGTCAGCGGAACGCGAGCGAAACTGTGCGAGCAGGTCGCTGGGGTGGCCGACGAGTGCGGAGCGACAATTGATTGATGATCTTGTAAGCGCAACCGGCCTGGAGCTGAGCAAGCTCGCCGAGGTCACGAAGGAGTGGCTGCCGTGGTTGCGCGGAGAGCGCGCGCATGGAATCGCTTGAGACCGCAGTGGTTGACGTCACCCGGCTGATCGCGGCAAGCCGCGCAGTGCGCAGCGTCGACTTGCGCTCGATCCGGGGAAAGGCAAGAGCTCGCCAGCGCAGGATGCGGGTGGAGCTCGAAAGCGCCACGCGCGCCTATCTGAAGACGCTCGCTCGAGCAGCGGACGGCGTCTTCGATGAGGCCGCTCTGACGAAGTGCCGTCTGGCGGCCGAGCGATGCATGCCAACCGCGATCGAGTCCGTCGGCGAGCTGGTCGCGTTGATGGATCGAGGCGCCGGATCGCTGGACGGGTGGGCCTCGTCGCGAAACGATCTGTGGCGTCTGTCGCACATCGCGATCCACCTCCGCGAGGGTGCCGCCGATCTGCGAGACCTCAAGTCCAAGGCCGACGACCGCGACGCCAAGCGGGTCGCCAAATCACTGCAGAAGGAGGTCCGACGCGCCTTGGTTGGCTATGCCCATGCAGCGATGCGCGTTCGCGGCGGCTCCCGGCAATCGATTCGAGGCGCGCGCGAAGCAGCGACCGATCGATTGAGCAGCCGCTGTGTCGACGTTGCGGACCAGCTGTCATGGCTCGAGGCCGAGCTCACACCGCCCGGAACCCTGATCCGAGACGGGGTCGCAGGACCACTTAGGAATCTGTTGACGGACTGGACCGCGAAACAACCCTGAGTGAGCTGTCGCAGCTCTTGAGGCGGTCCCACGACGCCATCGGATTGGCGCTTCAGCGTAGGCGGCGAAAGGCGATGCGCTCGATCAGCCGCTCGCCGCCGTCACCCGAGGCCTTCTCGTCGATGATCTCCACGAGACCTTCGAGAGCGAGGCGCTTGAGATCGCGCGCGACGCTGTCGTAAACGTACGGTTCTCGAGCGAACTGCCCGCCCGGCTGAGCTTCGTGGGCACGCCTGGCGGAGTCCTGAGGTAGATCGAGTGAGCGTAGTCGATCACGCGACTCTCCTGAAGGAGCGGAGCTTTTGATGGTAACTGTCCTCGCCATCGCCGGCGATCGGCGCGTGGTCACCGCCCCAACCCCCGAGCCACGGAGCCCGGTGGCTTTCATCCCTTTTGAAGGCTTCTTCAGCGTCGCTTCAAGACGGTGCCGGACGTCCCTGCGACAGTCCGTTTCGCGGCTGATCTTGGCTGCAACTTGATCAAAGACGAGGTGAGGCGATGATGACGATTCTGCTTGCCGGGCTGCGGGCCGAACAATTGCGGAGATCCAGCGGCCAAGGCCCGATCGCCTGCGGCGGCCGGCCTTCGGAGCGGGCTTGGGCCCTGCTCGCGGCGATGACCGCAATTGCGATCCCGTTTCTCCTCGCACTGCATTGACCGGTGGAGGCGTTCGCCGCCGTCTCCCCGAACCTCAGCGTCAGCTCTTGGCATCAGCTGACGTTCAGTGCCGCACGTTCCAACGGCTGCAGCCAGTAGGAAGCGGCCGTCCTCCGCTGTCGAGCGCATTGCTTCTGGCCGGGACCGCAGTTCGCACCGGCCATGCACTCGACGCCGTGCCGACTGCATGGCTCGCGCGCGAGCGCTGTGGAGGGACTTCTAGGCGAGCTTCGCTGCCAACACATCGACGGGGTCGATCTGCGGCGGCTTGGTGAACAGCTCGGGTGCCTTGGCCATCAGCGCCTGCGCAATCGGACCTTCGAGGTGGGCCTGACGGCCCGCGTCGTCGGCAAAAGCGTCGAACACGCCGAAACTCGAAGGACCGAGCTTCAATGCGAACCACACCTTGGTGCGCGCTTCCTGATTTGCGAGCGCCACCGCGCTGACGAGCAGGTCCTGCACGGCGGCTTCCTTGCCCTGCTTGGCTTCGAGTCGTGCGAGAAGTGCCTTGTGAACTGTCATGTCATCTCTCCTTGCTGGATGGATAAGCCCGACATCGGGCGAGCGAACAATAGGCCGTCGCGCGCTCGTTTGCGATTGTCAAAGTCGCCATTATTGATATCATTCCTGCCATCATGCTGATCGACGTTCTTGCTCTCGACGGCGTCTTCGACAGCGGCCTCACCGCACTGCTGGACGTCTTCGGGACCGCCAACGAACTGTCGGACGGCAAGCAACCGCTGCGTGTGCGAACCGTAGGTGTTCGACGACACGTGCACACTGCTCTCGGCATGCGCGTTCCGGTACAAAGCGTCGAGGTCGGTCATCCGCCCGATGTGATGGTGGCGCCCGCGCTGGGCACCAAGACGCCCCAAGCGCTGGAAGCAGCACTGCAGCGACGCGATGTGCGCGATGCCGTGGAGCTGCTACGCGAACGCTCGCAAGGTGGTACCCGCATGGCCGCCGCATGTACGGGCACGTTCATGCTTGCGGCCAGCGGCTCCCTCGATGGCCGGCACGCCACCACCACCTGGTGGTTGGCGCCGTTCTTTCGTCAGCTGCACCCGCAGGTGCATCTGGACGAGTCACGCATGCTGGTGCCGGATGAAGACGTCGTGACGGCCGGTGCCGCGCTGGCACATCTCGATCTCGCGCTCTGGATCCTGCGCCGACACAGTCCGTCGATGGCCGGTCTCGTCGCGCACTACCTCATGATGGACGAGAGACCCTCGCAAGCGGTCTATGTCATCTCCGACCATTTGGCCCACTCCGATCCGCTGATCGAACGCTTCGAACGGTGGGCGCGCGGGCGGCTCGCGAAAGGTTTCTCGTTGACCGAGGCGGCGCGTGCCATCGGCGCCAGTGAACGCACGTTGGCGCGTCGCCTGGAGCGCGTACTGGGCAAGACACCGCTGTCCTACTTCCAGGACCTGCGCATCGAGCACGCCGTCCATCGACTGCGCACCGGACCTGCGAGCGTGGACGAGATCGCTGCCGAGGTGGGGTATGCCGACGGCGTCACCCTGCGAGCCCTCCTGCGGCGCAAGCTCGGTCGTGGCGTACGCGAGCTGCGCCGGCATAACGACTGAGGGGGTGCCTTTCCGGTTCGGTACCTCGGTCAGTTTGCTAGCCGTCCTTGGACTCTTCACAAAGGCCATCGATCAAACGGCCTACCACGGCTTCAGCCTCGGCGCGCGCGCTCGCCTTCTGCGACGAGTTGGCGACGAGCATTGATGCTTCGATCATGGCGCTGAGCAGCAAGTGGGCCACGACCTCGCGCGAGGCAGCGCGCATGCGACCCTGGGCAACGGCGACGTCGAGTGCTCGCAGGATCAATCCGAAACCGTAGCGGGCATCCATTTGCCGCCAACGTTGCCAACCCATCACCACCGGCGCGTCGACAAAGAGCACCCGCTGGGTTCGCGGCGCTGAACTCAGCTCCAGAAAGCGGCGCGCGCCCTGCTTCAGCCCCTCGAGAGCATCGGTGGCCGGGGCCGCGGCACGGAGAAGTTTGTCGTGGAGGCGCTGCATCGCCGCCTCAGCAACCGCCTCGAAGAGACCCTCCTTGCCACCATAGTGGTGGTAAAGCGCTCCGCGCGTCACGCCAGCGGCGCCGACGATCTCCTCGGCGCTCACCGCGGCGAAGCCACGCGTCTCGAACAGCTCGCGCGCAACGGCCTCGAGCGCATCTTTCGTCCGGGCTGCTTGCTCAGCCTTCTTGGTCGGCATGTCGTCCACCTGTTGACATACATTCTGTATGTATCATACTTGCATCATCTACTCCTGGAGGGTCGCACATGTTCGACGGTCAGGTTCAGGAGCACAAGCTGCTCGTTCCATCCTCCCGCGTACGCACACGCGTGCTCGAGTCCGGCTCCGGCTCGCCGGTGCTGATGCTGCACGGAAACCCCGACAATGCCGACGAGTGGCGCCCGTTGATGAGCCGCCTCGGGTCCCGATATCGCTGCCTTGCGCCGGACTTTCCGGGCTATGGCCAGGCCGACCTGCCGGACACCTTCCAATACACACTGGCCGAGCAGGTGCAGTTCGTCGACGAAGTTCTGAAGCTGGCGAGGGCCGAGGGGCCGATCACTCTGATCGTGCACGACACCGGTGGGATGGCGGGCACTGCGTGGGCCGCGGCAAACCTCCCACGGCTGCGCGGCGTGGTCGTGACCAACACGGTGGCCTTCGAACGTTTTCCCTGGTTCGATATCGCGCGTACCTGGGGGGGCCGGGCGCCATGGGAACGGCTGCGCGCGCAGATCGGCATGTTTGCAATCGGCCTGCGCAGAGGCGCCCTCTTCAAGAGGATCTTCTCCAGGCAGTCACCCCAGCTGAGCGAGTCGGAATTGGACCGCTTTGCCACGAGTTTCGCCATGAACCGCGTCGCGAAGGCGGCCTCGCTGCGACAGTTTCGGCTTTGTACGCAGCCGGAGTTCTTTAGTGGCTTCGACGCCATGTGGTCGAGGATCAGCCAGACCGTGCCCTGCCGCGTGGTGTGGGGCGATCGCGACCCGTACATCTCGGCGGAGTACGCGCATCGATTCGGCCGGGCACGCGTCACCCTCATTCCAGAAGGTGGCCATTGGATCGCCTTGACGGCACCAGAGCACCTCGCCACCGCCGTCGATGCGATCCACGCGAATGGCGAGCATGTCGTGCCGCCAGTCGCGGTCGGATAGCACGGCGTCCTACGGCTGTGAAACGGATTTCAATCTCGTGGCGGCGACGACCTCGCTTGTCATTCAAGCGGAGTCGGCAGGGGTGCGCGCCATCGGAGTCGTCGACCCGCGTGTTGACGCGACCCTCTCGATCGCCTCCAGGATCCGGGCGGCGGCGGTGCCATCTCCGTACGCACCGGTTCGACGCGCCATGGCGCCATAAGCCACAGGATCGGTCAAAAGCCTGGTCGCCGCATCGACGATGCGCTCGGGCGACGCACCGACGAGCATCGCCACCTCTGCCGCCACGGCCTCGACGCGCTCTGTCTCGTCTCGCAGCACCAGGACAGGCTTGCCGAGCGCTGCGCATTCCTCCTGCACGCCTCCGGAATCGGTGAGCACGATGGCCGCGTTGAGGAGCGCGTCCACGAACGCGGCGTAGCCCAGGGGTTGCGAGAGCACGATTCTGGGCTGGCCGCTGAGCCGCCCGATGACGACTTCCGCAACCTGCGGGTGCGGGTGCACTGGCAGCAGGATGCTCAGATCGCGGTTCGCTTCCAGCAACCCGAGCAGTCCGTCGCAAATTCTCCTGAGTCGCTCCCCGTGGTTCTCACGGCGATGAACCGTGACGAGCACGTAGCGCGAGGTTGGCATTGGCAGCATGCGCGACGGCGCGGTCGCCAAGCGACGGCGCATGTCGAACAGAGAATCGATCACCGTGTTGCCGGTGACGACGATGGATGCGTCCGGGACGGACTGCTCCAGCAAGTTGCGCCGCGCCTGCGGAGTAGGTGCCAGTTGCAGGTCGGCGAGTGATGCGACCAAGCGGCGGTGCATCTCCTCGGGAAACGGACTGCGGCGGCGGCCGCTTCTCAGTCCCGCTTCCACGTGCGCGACCGGGATCTGTTCGTAAAACGCTGCTAGCGCCCCGGCGAGCGCGGTTGTAGTGTCGCCCTGCACCATCACCCAATCCGGGCGATCCTCGTCGAGTACCGCCGCAAGAGAGCGCAGGCACTCCGCAAACATCGTCGCCAGTCCGCTGTGGCGCAGCGCGAGCTCGACATCGGCCCGAAGTCCGAGTTCCTCCATCAATCGTGCGGCGAGCTCCGGGTGCTGGCCTGTGAGGACAAGCCGAATGCGGAACGCGTCGGCTCGCTCGCGCGCGACGCGGACCACCGGGGCCATCTTGACGACCTCGGGGCGTGTACCGACGATCACCGTGAGGGCGAGCGGGCGCAACGGCTACCTCCGAGACTCGCGCGCCCGCGCGGCCAGTTCGCGCAGGGCCAGGACACAGAAACGCGAATTCGCAGACAGGTAGCGCAGGAAAAGTCGACGCGGCTCCTGCGCGAGCCGGATCAGCCATTCGAGCCCGAGCCTGCCGAGCCACGCAGGCGCCCGGACACGGGCCCCCGAGATCACGTCGAAGCTGCCACCGACGCCAACGGCGGCCGCGACGCGCAGCGCGTCCCAATGTTCCTCGATGAAGCGCTCCTGCCTGGGGCTGCCCATCCCGACCAGAAGCAAGCGCGCGCCGCTCGCATTGATGGCCGCGACCCGCGCTGCAGCAGCATCTCTGGGGTAGTGGCCTGAAAGCCCGCTGATGCGCAATCCAGGATGGCGGGAACGCAGCGTTGCCAACGCTCGATCCAGCAGCGGCTCGGTGCTGCCGAGCGCGAACACGGCGACATCGCTCACTGCCGCCCGTGCGCAGAGCGCGTCGACGAGATCGATGCCCGTGACGCGCTCAGGAAGAGGGGCCTTCAGGAACCGAGCGCACCAGACCAGCGGCTGTCCGTCGGCGACGACGATCGCCGAGCGTTCCACGTAGGACTGGAGCATGCGATCCTGACGCATCGCCATCAGGATGGTGACGTTCACGGTCGACACCCAGCCGCGGCGACCCGCGGCGAGCGAGTCAAAGACTGCGCGCACGGTCTCGTCGACGGTGAGCGGATCGAACTCGCCATTGAGGATGCGGACGCGGCGATTCAGCGGGTCCATGTGGCACGCATCCACATCGCGTCGATGAAGAATTTGGCCGCCCAGTTCGGAAACGTCAGCGGCGCGTACGGCCCCCATACGGGATGCGAGCCGGCGATGCCGCCGCGCACCCCGTCGTTGTTCGAAGCGAGGTCCTGCGTGGCCATCACGTAGTCGAGCGCGCGGCAGGCGGGGTCGCGATAGCGGTCATCTCCCTCCAGCTCGGCGAGTCGCGCCCACACGACTGCGAGCTGGCAGTTGCCGGTGAGACAACAAGTGATGGAGCCCGCGCGCCCGTCGACCGAGATCCGCGCGGGCAAAAAGCCGTCAGAGCGCAGATGCATGAGCGCTGCATCGGCGGCGCGCTTTGCTGCCGTCAGGTAGCGTCCCTCTTGCAGGCGAACGCCGGCCTCCAGCAGGCCCTCTGTCGCGTAGGCGATGTTGTGGGTGAATGGCAGGCGGCCGGCGCGGAAGGCGCAGTGCTCGAAGAAGCCGCTCGGCCGCTGCGACTCCACCGCCCAGTCGAGATTCGCGCGCGCGACTGCCATGCGGCGGTCGTCGTGTTCGATCGCGTCCATCTCGAGCAGCGCCCAAGCGCTGCGGGTGTTGTATGTGTGCGGCGTGTCGAGATGCTCATGTCGCGTCCAGCGCAGCCGCTCGTCAGCGACCTCGCAAAGCCATTGCGCCGCGCGACGTGCCGCGGCGAGCACCGCCTCCTCGGCGTGCTGGCGCCACGCGCAGACCAGGCCGAACAGCACCTGGCCGGTGTCGAACACGATGCCTTCCGGTCCGTATCGGGAATTGGCGTACGACCCGTCCGCGTTCTGAATGCGCAGCAGCCAGTCCACGATGCGCCGCGCTCGCGCCCGATAGGAGGGGTCGCGCAACGTTGCGAGGCGGAGGAAGGTCGGAACGATGTAGCCCGAGGTCTCCGGATACGGTTCGCGCCAGCCGCGCCCGAACGTGTAGCCGTAGCTCACGCCGCCCTCGCGCGATGCATCCTGCGCGCGGCACAACCAGTCCTCGGCGGCGAGCATGTTCCGGACCGGAGTCTGTGCAACCCCCGCACGCCTCGCCGAGGTTTGTCCTGTCACGCGCTCAAGCGCCGAGATCGACATCAGCATCGCACCGCAGGACGACGGGGCAGTACGGGTCTCAGGAGAAAAGGCTCCCAGGCAATCCCCGGGAATGTTAAGTATTGTGAAGACGCTGCCCGAGTGCAGTCATCAGGGAAGGTGCTGATCTGCAAGCGCGGCTGGACTCTGCGCGCCCCCTTGACGGAGGAGTCTGCGAGCGAATCGGTGACGGCCGCATGCGCTGTGGTTGTTCGCCATCTTTAGGACGGCGATGTAGACGTGCGACGATGCCCAGGTGAGTTCTAGGAGTGTTCTGCCGTTGTCACGGTCGACGAGCCGTCTTCGCCGACCTCGATTCGGTGAACGAGCCCGATGCGCGCCGCAAGCTTATGCCGCGGTCGAGTCGAACCGCCATGAGCCGCGATCAAGCAGCACGATGAGCGTCAATGAAGGTGGACCCATGCGAAGACAGCATCACCGCCTCCCAGGTGTCATTGATCCGTCATGCGGCGTCTCTAGCGTCGAGCCACCGGTTCGAATGGGTCGAACCCACAAGAAGCTCGAGGGAGAACCCGGATGAATCGATCGCTCACGTGCATTGGGCTCGGGAAGGCCTTGACCGGCCTGGCGCTCGCCGCGTTGGCTGCGTCCGCTGCTCATGCGCAAAGCTCAGCGCCTGTGGTGCTGACCTTTTCCACAGTGGGCGATTCGAGGCAGGACCCGGTCACCTTCGACAAGGCAAGCGTCGGCAACACGCTCACGCCGCAAGACGCCATCTGGCTGCAGAACACCAAGGCGATCGCGCGCATCCTGCGCACGATCCAGGCGCAGAAGTCGACCATGCTGTTCTTCAACGGCGACATGGTCCACGGCTACGGCTGGGCCGACATCGGCTACACGTCGAATCCCACTCAGACGTCGATCAGCAGCCAGGTGCTGCCGACGACGAAGGAAGCAGTGATCGGTTCCGATCTGCTGAAGTTCTATCAGCAATACGCCTTCTGGCGCGGCATGGTGGCGCCGGTCCTGGAGACAGGTACCTACGTCTTCCCGGTGCCCGGCAACCACGAGACCGAGTGCAAAGCGTGCCCGAAGAACAGCGACGGCCAGCGCGTCGCGAAGGTAGAGAACGAGCAGGCGTGGGGCGCAAACATGGGCGACCTAATCCTCGACACCGCACGCTTCACGTCGATCCTCGGCAGCGCGCCGGCGAACCCGGCGTTCGGTCCGGTCAGCGGCGGCCCCGATGGACTTACCACCGACCAGAGCAAGCTCGGCTACAGCTTCGACTACAAGAACCAGCACTTCGTCATCATCAACACCGACCCGGTCGGCGCGGAGACGTCGGCGCCGACGCAATGGCTGGCGGCCGACCTCGCGGCCGCGCGTGCGCGCAGCGGCATCCAGAAGATCTTCGTCTTCGGCCACAAGCCGGCCTTCACGTACGACTACCTGGGCGGCATCAACGGCCAGCATGCGACCGGGGCCGGCCTCGACGCGACCCCCACGACGACCGCCAAGCGGGATGCCTTCTGGGCGGTGATCGAGCAGTACAAGGCCACTTACTTCTGTGGCCACGAGCACATCTACAACATCTCCCAGCCGAAGGGCGGTGCATACCAGGTCCTGGTCGGCAGCGGTGGCTCGCCGTTCGACGACAGCGCCACGAACAACGGCAACACGGTCCGTCCGGCGACCGACCGCAGCTACGCGTGGGCGACGGTGCGGGTGCATTCGGACGGCGCCGTCGACATCCTCGGCTATGGCTTCGACGAGCACTTCGGAGCGACGCAGCTGTACGACCAAGTCTTCATCGCCCCTTGAGCCGAGGCACCCCATGCGCACCACTTCCTTCGCATCCTTAGCCGCGGCGCTGCTGCTCGCCTGTGCATCGTCGGTACACGCCACGCGAGTTGTCGACACGGGCGCGCCGAACGGCAGCGCGGTCGGGGCCTACGCGTTCGATGCCACCGACTTCTACTCGGGTCAGGTGAGCTTCGCGAGCAACGCGCGCATCGACGACGTCTTCGCGCACATCCTCGGCGGCACGGCGGGCGAGACGTTCACCATCGCGCTCTACGATGACAACGCATCGCAGCTTCCCGGAACGCTGCGGCAATCGGTGAC
>Ga0318562_10001473_pt1 | contig 10637 bp, 11 predicted proteins | sample GRESIP066b5f18_FD_203688 | JGI IMG/M metagenome (GOLD analysis project Ga0318562, IMG submission 203688) | Tropical soil microbial communities from Luquillo Experimental Forest, Puerto Rico - GRE.SIPMG.066b5f18 | ecosystem: Environmental > Terrestrial > Soil > Tropical forest > Bulk soil...
TGCCAAAGGACATCACGTTCTTTTATTTCTTCTATTTCAAGGAGCTGGCGGCATTTAAATTATTTTTCTGGATGAAGACCTTTCTCCAGTGTTCCCTATACACGGAGAGCCTCTACACAATGGAACACTACACAGAATCTATGCAGCAAATATGGGGAAAAATCATATCGGAATACAACAAATTGCCTTCGCGGGAAATTTGGAACAAGGAAAACCTCCATACTACTATCCGCCAGATTGAATATTATAAGGATGCAAGGATGTTTACATCAGCCCAGGAAATCATAACCTTGTATGACTGCCTTGAAAAGCTGATAAACCATATAGAACGACAGGCGGAGCATGGCCAAAAATTTCTGATCACCGAGTCCCAGCCCGCAGCTGATGGAGGAAGACTAAGTCTTTTCCTCAACGAATATGTACTGGGTGACAATTCCAACCTGGCTGTCCTAAATAACAATCTTAAAATTGCATATCTTAATTATTCTCTGCTGAATTCAATCAGAACGACTGATATCGCCTTTGTTGAGTATTTTGAAAAATGTATAGTCAATCATATTCGCAAGTCCGTCCTTGTCAGTATGGTTGGTGAAAAGGAAAGAGCTGTCTTTTTCTATGAAATGCGCAAAAAAATAAAAGACCGAAAAGAGGCTGCCGCAGACTATCACCCCGGCGAAAAAAGGCCACACCCGGTCGGTTCATGAGCCCAATACATCTTTTGGAATGGAAAAACTCCCTGCTGTCTCCCCAAATCACCAGTGTTAAGAATCTTTTGGCGGCGAACCCGGTAAGTGGATTTCGGTCCTGCCGGCCTTCCCCTGTAGGAATGTCTTAGGTATATCATCTCCCAGGAGATAGCCCCAGGGTTCGAGTGACGGTACCCTGTCAAAAATCACTTTGATCACGGCGAGGACCGGCAGGGCCAGGAAAGTTCCCCAGATGCCCATCAGTGCGGCCCCGGTGATCACGCCCAGCATGGACGCGAGAGCGTTGATCTTTACTTTCGAACTAACCACTTTGGTGATCAGGAAATTAGCGTCAATCAAATGAGTTCCAATGTATACGGCAAGTACTTCCAGGATGGTTCTGAATTCGGCGGATGTACCCAGGGTAAAAGTAACGGCTACAAGAGCACCGGTCCAGATGCCGATATAAGGTATCAGGTTCAGGATAGCCGCAAAAGCAGCCAGGAAAAGGGCGTATTTGACACCAATAATGACCAGGCCGATCCAGAGAAGGGTAGCGACTATAACCATTTCAATGATCAGGCCGATGATATACCCTCCGACTACCGTTTTTACCTGATGTACGATATTCTGAAGGACCAAATGGTAGGAAGGATTTACTTTCTTGTAAAGAAATGTGAGAAACAGGTTGCGGTAAACCAGTATCAGGATCGTATAAATGAGGGCCAATACCAGTTTTATCATGACTGAGGAGAAAGTCCCCAGGGTACTGCCCACGATGCTCCGGCTGTTTTGCATCAACTCCGAGGCGGCCTCCTGGATATAGCTTTGCTGTTTGCGATAACTGACATGAAAAGTCTGCCTGACCCAGTTTTGCATGTTCTGGTAAATAGTAGATACGTGCTCCTTGATTTGGGGCCAGTCATCCGACACAGAAGAAACCTGGCGGCTCAATAGGAGCAGGATTATCATAACCAGCACGGAAGTGCCTAAAATAGTGACCAATACGGCAATCACCTGCGGCATTTTCAATTTCTTGTTAAAGAAATCCACAATGGGATTGAGAAGGATCGAAACAAGCGAAGCCAGGATCAGGGGAATCAGGATAGACTGGGTATAGTATACACCCACTACAGAGATCAGCAGGATCACCAGGGATGAGGCCGTTTTCAGGCTGTAATTATTCATGATGATTGGTTTGAAGGAAATAACGCTCGGAACTTCCGAACTATTTTGTACTGGGCAGATACATGAAAATAATGAAAATTCTTACCATTTCGGTTTGCTTACAAAAAAGAGGATCCGGTAAAATTTGTTCCTCTTCATTATCTTAGAATCCTGATGATGTAGTCATGGTAAAACAAGGAATGTAAAATGATTGAAATCAGAAAAGCCAATGATGCTGACCATGACCAGATCTGGGAGATCATCCGGCGGGTCATATCTACCCGGGAGACTTATGTATTTTACCCCGATACGCCGAAGGAGACCATGTAATCTTACTGGTGCGGGGACGATAAACAAAGTTACGTGGCCATCCTTGATGGCAAGCTGGCTGGTATTTTCCTTGTTAAGGACAACGAGCCAGGTCTTGGGTCTCATGTCGCCAATGCTTCCTATATGACCCATCCTGACTTTACCGGAAAAGGCATCGGGGAAACGATGGGAGTTTTTTCTCTGAGTGAGGCTAAAAAATTAGGCTGCCATGCCATGCAGTTCAATCTGGTAGTAAAAACAAATTTTGGAACAGTCCGGCTTTGGGAAAAGCTGGGGTTTCAGATTATTGGAGAAATCCCGGGTGCCTTCAGGCATAATAAGTTTGGCATGACCAATGCCTATATTATGTACAGAAAACTTTGACCAGGGTAGTTTGGATTATTTTTTCTTTCTGGCTACATTTTCCAGTGATTCTATTTCGTTTTCTTTTATCCTGTATTTTACCATTTTGGATACAAGGCTCAGGGGGAGGGGTCTGTCAAGAGGGAATTGCACGGAACCTTTTGCTCCCTTATATGCGGACAATTCTTCTTTAAATGCCTGCATGGCCGAAGTCTTCGGGTAAAACCCAATATGATTTTTAAAGCCGGCATACCAGACCAGGATACCGTTCAGTTTAAAAGCCGGTATGTTATAACTTATCAATTCTTCGGCCTCCGGGGCTGTCTTCTGAATCCGGCTTCTGAGCTCCTGCAACAGCACCCTTGTGGTTGCCGGAAGGCTGGCCAGATATTCGTCCACTGATTTGAATTTTTTTGAAGAAGTTGTTTCCATCTGTTTATGATTTGATTGGTGAACCATGATGATCGGAACTCAGGGAAGGATCACTTTCTGACAATGACAAACCTACGATTGAAAACTTTTCTTTTTTTGGTGTAAAGGCGACATATAAGAGGGGTGATCGCGTTATGGACCACAAGCATACCTATTAAGTAAAGCGCTCACAGACTTTGTTCCTGCGATAAGTGGCCAGGATCACCTGGAAGACTCCGTCTGACTTCGACCAGACTCCCTAAATTGCAAATTTTTTGTGCATATCGGCAAAAAAGGCTTCTGAAAGCTTTGCAAAAGCAGATACCGATATTTTGATTTCATCTCCCACCTTGAATTTCAATACTGAATTTTCAGGCTTCATTTTGATCGTGCTGTCGGTTGTCATTCTCCCACCGGTCTCCAGGATGGAATCGCATAATACCCGCACCTCGTTGAGGGGATTGCCGTCCTTGAGTTCCAGGGTTCTGCTACGATGGTTGAAGGACCGGTCCATGGCAAGCACCAAATTGTTAAAGAAGGATGTTTCGAAGGTCGCCAGTGCCCTGGACAGCTCCTTTCCTGGAATTCCGTCGGCTTTTTGGGCTGCAGAGGCCAGTTGTCTAAATGTGGTAAGTTGCTGGTTTATTCGTTGATGACAATCCTCAATGTAGGATTTAGGGTACTTGTTTACGCAAAGCATAATCATGTCGTTTATGCCACTAAGTTAATGGATCTCCTGTTGGTGAGTTCCTTCAGCATCACCCCGCACCTGTGTGGGGAGTGAGGGATCCGAAAGGAATCCTGGAGGGCGAGGCATGTACTTAAAAGGATTCTATGGTTCCTCAGCACCCCGGGATGGAGATTTCATCATCAGGCCTTTTCGGACAGGATGCCCGTTTTCAGGCTTTCGGGAGTGGATTTGTTGTGATGACTTACCCGCGCGGCCTCAAGGCGGTATATGCGGTTTAGGCGCAATGTCCGGAAAAATAAGGTGACGAACAATACCCCTATGACAGGAGCCACCCAGTATAACCAGTAAGATTTGAAATACAGGCTGACCAGGGCGGGCCCAAAACTTCGGGCAGGGTTGGTACTGCAACCGGAATAAGGTGCCTCAGCCCAGACCAATAAACCGTAAAGAAACGGGATGCCATACGGAGTAAAATTTCTGAGTTTCTTAATCCCTATAAAAATATAGAGGTAGAATATCAGCGCCGCGGTGGCAATGATTTCACCAACAAAAGCCATCCAGAGCCCTCCATTTCCCGGAACTGTGATTCCAAATTGTACACTGCTGCCCTGGTTACCCCATACTAACAGCAATAGGCAGCCGATGGCTGCACCTGCCATCTGGCTGAAAATATATCCAATCATGGTAGCTGTCTTCATTTTTCCACGCAGCCAGAAGGCGAGACTCACTGCGGGATTAATATGGGCGCCGCTAATCCTTCCCACCGGGGAAAGGGTTACCAGGCAGCCTACCGTTCCAAACAGAAACCCAGTGACCAATCTCCTCACCGGTTCAGAAGGAATCAACCCGGGCACAATAGAACCTTCCCCCCAATTAAAAATGACACAACTCAAACCAAAAAAAAGCAAGGCCCCTGTCCCGATCGCTTCTGAAACAAACAGTTTGGGGTCGAGTGGTTTTTTTACCATACGCTCAGGTTTTGTTTTTGATGATGACTAAACGGGATCAGACGGATTCACCAAGATTCATGAATTCAGGAGCAGAAATTCTTCCCTGGCCAAAATTCGAAAAATATTAATCCGATTTATCAATTTTTCCGGGCCTGGTTACCCGGTTTCACTGGTTTACGGTTAAAAATTCAGTACCCCAGGGGGGTGGTTATGGGAAACCGGACGAATGCATTCCGATCAAATTATCTAAACAGGTATTGACCTGATGATTCTTTTCGCCCAGGGGACCCTTCAAGGTTAATCTAAAATGAAAATTTGAGCGAAAAAATGCCAAACTGACTGTCAGAAAAAGGGTTGAAATAGTAGGCTCCGGTCGTAAGTTTCCAGAATGAAAATTCTGCAAAGAAGCCTCGCTGAAGGTCGAGTCCGGTTTTATACACCCTCGTCCGCTGGGCAGAAATTCCGGTTCGCAGAAAATGGGTTGGATTTATCGCCAATTCATCCCAGGTATAGAAAAAGTCACCTTCCGGAGGGGAGAACGCAATTACATACTCAGTTTCAGCATAGAAATCAATGATCTTGTAGGATAGCTCCAGCTCAAATCCGGGTGCGACTCCATTTGTATTGCCAAAAACGGCCCCCAAAATGGGTGTTACCGCAAATTGTACTTTCTGACCTGTTTCAAATTTCCATCCTGCAAAAACCGAACCTGTATTCAGGTCTTCATAATTGTACCTCGTTTCCAGGTGTAACGAATGATGATCCGCAGTAGCGGTGAGTTGAAGGAAGTTTCTGTCCACCGGGATCCAATAGTAGAATCCTGAAAGATTGAATTGCCAGGCCGAGGAACTGGAATCTTTCTCCTGATCCTGGCTTTCTGCCAGAAATGGCCAGGTAAGCAGTACCATGAAGAATCGTATACTTTTCATTTCTAACCTCCGAGTGCAATTGTTACGAGGACCAGGATAGCGCCGAACAAGGCCAGACCTAATCCCGTGAGCAACCTGTTCAGTCCCCCATACCTGGCCAGCAACCATCCGCAAACGAACATCAGCAGTATAGCTATCAGATTGGAGATGCGAAGGGCAAGCCGGACATCCTTGACGAAGAGGAATGGAATAGCTACAGGAAAAGTGGAAACAAAAACAAACAGAAAAATGCCCAGGGCATTTTCAAAATCTCTCAGCCGGACGAGTTGGCCGACTTTCGATTCCGGCAGGCCGGATAGTTCCCCAACCAACCTCCCTAAGTCGTCCTGCGTCATGACGGAACCGAGGATGGGTGGGAGGGATTCTCTGATAAAGTCAGTTGTTTCCTTCGAACCCGGATTATTTCTAATGTAGGTAATGAGCGTCCGGCCCCTGCTTCTTGCTATCAGGATGGCTAGAACATACATGGCTGCATCGACAATGCCCCAGGCGATATTGCAGCCAAGTGCAGCTATCAGCATTTCGTGAACAGCATTCTTGTCTGCTTTTGCAATACTCAGAGTTCCGGTGAAAGTAAGCGCCATAATAATGCCATAGAGGACCTCGGAGATTCTTTCCATCGGACTTAACAATCTTTTTTCCCTGAATGGCTTGGCAGCCCTGGAGTTTTCTTTCTGAGGAACACGCCCGGGTTTTGAATGTTTTTCGTAGTTACCATAATCTGACATATCGCAGTGTTGCTTTTTTGCCGACGCTAGTATGAAAGGAAAGTCGTCGGTGAAGCTTTATTAATAGGCCACTCCTGATGGTAGGGCTTCTTTAAAAGTTTCGGATTGTTTTCAAAAACTGAAGCTCAATCCGAATACGATACTAAAATCATATGTCCTGCTTTCCATACCAGGAGGTTTACTATCAAAACTGATGTAGTAAGTCAAATCCAGTTTGAAATCCTTGAAAATTTCCCAATAAAGATCCACTTCTCCATCGTCTCGTATACGCCCAGTCTGTGAAAGGCTATAATAAAAGGCATCGGCCAGAACAAAATTTACTTCAGGTTTGGTAAACCTGAAAAAGTGGAACTCCACCTGAGCAAATAGCTCCGTCAGGGTGCCGGTGGAGACGTTTTCAATATTCTTTTCCTGGTTGAGCACCATGCCCGATCTTGCCCAGGAATACAGGTGCCTGGTTGTAATGAATTTATTTCCCGCTCCGAATCCCTCCTGGAATCGTCTCTGCAATCCCAGCTCCTGGTTGCGCTGGTAACTAGCCAGCACAGTCAAAAACCATTTGGGACCAATATAGAAATTATTCTTGATCCCAATATCTTCCCGATCCCGGGAGAAAGTCGTATCGGTTATCGAATAAATCCCGGATGCTGAAAAGTTGATTTCATCCTTTTTAGATACATAATTTAGTTTTCCATTAAAGTTGATCTGACCGAAATCGCTCGACCGGGTATAGGTGAAACCGGCGCCGGCAGAGCCGGAAAACCGCTTCAGAAATGAATTCTTAAATGGATACAGGTGGGTGATTTCCTGTATGTCGATTATGACCGTATCAGATTCTTCGATCAACATAGCATACCGTGCCGTTGAATATGGGTATAATTTCCCAAAGTATACTTTGTGGTTGATGGTCTCGATACGAAAAATGGTCCTGACTGCTGCGATATTTTTTAATTTTTGCAGCTGAACTGTGATGTCGTTGGCATCATCCGGGTCAAATGACATTACTCCCAGCTGGATTTTGTCTATTTCACCAACCATCTTGCTTCCGTTCAAAAAGTAGATGGTGTCCTTTTTGGCCTGCGAAAAAACTTTATTGATCAGACAAAAGATCAAAGTGATTAATAAAAGTTTCTTCATAAAACAATAATGGCTTAATGGTCTTCGCTTATACCCCGCCAAAATTACCATCTGGTTATGAATACTACCCGATTCCTTCAATCCATTTTCATGACTGGAAGGTCAATCTGTTTCAAATTCTTTCCATCTTGTCCCTTCCTCCAAGGTCAGGAAGCACGATTAGGGTGAAAATGACCGCCACCTAAATTAACATCTCCAATTTCATGGTAGCCGTTGAGTTCATCTTCAGGGCAGGCTTAACCGTTAAACACTTTCAAAATACCCTGCCAGAGGGATTTCCGTCTACATTTACACCAGTTTAATACCCCTCATTCTTAAATTTTCGAGGCTTCACGTTTTTCTGTTTAGCTTGTTTGACATGGAATGGCAGGACCGGTATCATGGCTATTCCGTGAAAGAGGAACTGAAGGAGCTTCAGGCGCAATGGTTGTGTTGGCTCAAACGGACTCTGGGCAACAACTTCATTTTAATTCAAAAACCTTGGATATGAAATGGCAATTCAGACTTCTGGTGGCTCTCATGGGCACAGGGTTGGTTTCTTACGCTCAAACCGATACGGGCAAGGTGAGAAGCCTGGAAATCTATGGATTTGTGATGACCGACGCTGGGTATAATTTCAATCAGATTAACCCGACCTATTTTGATGCACTGCGGGTTACCAGACTTCCGACTTATACCAACCAGTTTGCCCCGGATGGGAACGTTTTTTTCAGCGTACGGCAATCCAGATTGGGCGTAAGGGGTTGGACCCAGACACCGGTGGGGGAATTGAAGACTGTATTTGAGTTTGATTTGTTTGGGGTAGGTGCTGACGAAGGGCAGACTACGATGAGGCCCCGCCATATTTATGGCGAAATCGGCAGGTTGTTGGTGGGTCAGACAAATTCCCCGTTTATGGACGTTGATGTGTTCCCCAATACCCTTGAGTACTGGGGCCCGACAGGAATGGTATTCTTCCGCAATATCCAAATACGGTACGCCGTCATGCAGGGAGAAAACGAGCTGTTCGTTGCCCTCGAAAGGCCCGGAGCGAGTGGTGATCAGGGACCATTCTCCGACAGGGTTGAACTGGACAGCATAGCCCCTCAGTTCAATCTTCCAGACTTTTCAGCACATTTTAAGAAAAGTGGCACCTGGGGACATATACAGCTGGCCGGGATGCTAAGATCAATGAAATGGAAGGATATCCATACTACAGGTGGATACAATATTTCCGGCAGCGCAGTAGGATGGGGGGTTCATTTGAGTACCAACCTCAACATCGGGAAAATGGATGTCTTCAGAGGTTCTGTGATCTATGGAGAAGGGGTCGAAAACTATATGAATGATGCCCCAACCGATGTAGGTGTGTTGGACCATCCCAATGATCCACAAAAACCCTTTACGGGGAAAGCCCTGCCTGTTACAGGAATCGTGGCATTTCTCGATCACAATTGGACCGACAAATTGAGTACCTCTATTGGTTATTCCTATACTCATATCAGCAATACTGTTGATGCCTCTACAACCGCTTATAAGATGGGTCAGTACGCCATTGTCAATTTGCTGGTAACCCCATTTAAAAATGCCATGATGGGTGCGGAACTGCAGTGGGGTCAGCGTACCGGCTTTAATGATTTCACTTCCAGTACCACCAAGCTTCAATTTTCCTTTAAATACAATTTCTCTCAGGTATTTTACCGTAAGAAGAGTTAACCCAGATCGAATAACAAACTCTAAATCGATTTTTATGAAACAGAAACATATGGAAGGACGTTGGTTCACTATAAAGGCTGCCCTGGCCATCAGCCTGGTTTTGCCCGCTATAGGAAACGCTCAAAAGGCGGACAATATGCTGACCAAGGCCAATATTGAATCTGCCCTTAATGAAGCCTATGAAAAGTACAGGGATCTCAAAGAAGGGAAGAATGCGGACTATATTAAGGAGCTGGCTACGGTTGATCCAAATATATTCGGGATTGCCCTGGTGACGACGGACGGCACGGTCTACACCAAAGGAGACATCAGTTCCATGGTCTCTATCCAAAGCGTTTCAAAGGTCTTTACCATGGCCAAAGTGATTGATGAGCAGGGGGCGCAGGCCGTACAAGATAAAATAGGTGTGGATGCCACCGGGATGAAATTTAACTCGATCGTGGCTGTGGAAATGAAAAAGGGTAAGGAGATCAACCCCCTGGTCAATCCAGGTGCCATTGCAGCCACCAGCCTGATCAACGGATCAGATTCTGCCGCGAAATGGAAAGAAATTCTGAGAGTCTGTAGCGATTTTGCAGGCAGACAGCTTTCGGTCAACTGGCCGGTATACGTGAGTGAGGCCGGCGACAATTATCGCAACCAGGCAATTGCCCATCTGCTCTTTGCCTATGGTCGCATGTACTTTGATCCGGTGCAATCCACGGATATTTATACCAAGCAGTGTGCCATCAATGTCAATGCCAGGGACCTGGCGATGATGGCTGCCACACTGGCCAACGGCGGGACAAACCCTGTTACCAGGATGAAAGTGATTTCACCTGAAACAACCATGCACACCCTGGCCGTCATGGCGACCGCGGGTCTTTATGATGATTCGGGGATCTGGTTTTACAGTTCCGGACTTCCTGCAAAAAGCGGGGTAGGTGGCGGTCTTTTGGCTGTATGCCCGGGCAAATTTGGAATAGCGGTTGTTTCGCCACCTCTCGATGAAGCTGGCAACAGCGTAAAAGCCCAGAAGGTGATCAGTTTTGTTGTTGACAAGCTGGGTGTCAATCCATATCTGGTTCATCCGAAATGAGTGGAAAACGAGAAGCAACCGATAAGGAATATGGCAATATAAATAAATGGATTAAGCGCTACAAGGAACTCCCCCCGCCATACCCAGGTGGCGGAACTCCCTGGGCTGGAAAATAAACCGGATGCTATGAAATATTATTTCGAGACCTGGTCCCGGTGTTTGGCAAGGCCGCATCGAAGGATGATGGGGCTGAGAAGACTCATCCCGCTTGTCCTGGCATTTATGGTGATTGCCCCACTTCCACTACAGCTGTTCGCTCAGAATGCTCCTCCCGTGTTTGATTCTGCTTATGCACTCATTTTGATAAAAAGGGGCGTGGAACACGATTCAACTTATAGCAATATTGCAGCAGGAGAATTTACTCCGGGAAAGGGTTTTGATATCGTGAGAACAAGCTTTGGGCGATTAAATATCAGTATCTATGCAATGGCCAGGTACCTGAATCAGTTGCCTGGTTCTCAGGTATACCAGGACCATTTGGGAAGGGATATTC
>Ga0318562_10001476_pt1 | contig 10626 bp, 8 predicted proteins | sample GRESIP066b5f18_FD_203688 | JGI IMG/M metagenome (GOLD analysis project Ga0318562, IMG submission 203688) | Tropical soil microbial communities from Luquillo Experimental Forest, Puerto Rico - GRE.SIPMG.066b5f18 | ecosystem: Environmental > Terrestrial > Soil > Tropical forest > Bulk soil...
CAGGAAAGCTCGGGGATTGCAACGTGGGTGGACGGCGAGCTCAAGCGGCATGCGGGCGAGGGGCTGGTGGCGCACGTGTACTCGCAGGCGGATTTGGACTATTTGAAGTCAAACATGGCGATTGGGCACAACCGGTACGCAACGTCGGGGGAGACCGGCGGTACGCATTTGCAGCCGATAGTGGACACACGTGCCGGGTTTACGTTTGCGCACAACGGTAACTTGCCAAGTACGCGCGCGCTGGAGCAGTTTTTGGATGGGCACAGTGTGGCGCGGTTTGGGCTGAATGATTCGCAGATGATGGCGGCGGCCATAGGCTTCTATGTGCGTCGGGGGCGGCCATTACCTGAGGCAATTCGTGAGGCCTGGCCCCTATTTACCGGGGCATTTTCGTGCGTGGCGATGGATGCGCAGACGGTGGTGGGTTTCCGCGACGAGTGCGGCATAAGGCCGTTGTCGCTGGGGAGGCTGGAGGATGGGTTTGTGATTGCTTCGGAGACGTGCGCGTTTGACACGGTGGGGGCGGCGTTCCTGCGCGACATTAAGCCCGGCGAACTCGTGAGCATAAGCACCAAGGGGGTGAAATCGGTACAGGTGGTTCCGTCACGAACGGCGGTGGACGTGTTTGAGTTCGTGTATTTTGCCCGGCCCGATAGCCTGGTGATGGGGCGCAAGGTCAACGAGGTGCGGCGGAATTTGGGCCGCAACTTGGCGCGCGAATTCCCGCTCGAGGCCGATGTGGTGGTGCCGGTGCCGGATTCGGCGATTCCGGCAGCACTCGGGTTTGCCGAGGAGTCGGGCATCCGGTTTGACCACGGATTTATCAAGAACCGCTACATCCATCGCACCTTCATCCGGCCCACGCAGGAGATGCGCGAGCGTGATGTGCGCACCAAGCTCAATCCGGTGCCCGAGGCCATAATGGGCAAGGACGTGGTGGTAGTCGACGATTCAATTGTGCGCGGCACTACAACCGGCCAACTGGTGGACATGTTATACGGCGCGGGCGCCCGGAAAGTGCACGTGCTCATAAGTTCGCCGCCGGTGCTGTACCCGGACTTCTACGGCATTAACACGCCGCGCCAAGATGACCTGATTGCGGCGCGCATGAGCGTGGACGGGGTACGGCAACATATCGGGGCTACGACTTTGGGCTATCTATCGGTGGAGGGGATGGTGAAAGCGACGGGGATTCCGAAATCCAAGCTGAACTTATCGTGCTTTACGGGGGTTTACCCGATCGACATCGGCGAGAGGTCGAAAACAATAACCGGTGTCGGGGCGAGACTGCCGTAAATACGCTCAGATTAGTCTTTTCGAGTTGATTTTCCTATCTATAATGGTGTAGTATCATTGCCGTGGAAAAACAGGATTCCATGAACGATCTAAGCTCCTAAGTATTGGGGGAGTCGTTGCCAGGCAAAGGGAAGAAGCGCAATCGACAAAGAAAGCGCAGACGCGACAGAGGTGAGCCAAAGTACGGCGAGAAGCAAACGAACAAGAGGGGGATAGCGAAGCTCACTCGTCGTTTTACTCGATGGAGGAGGAGCTGACCTGGTCGAAACGTGTCTGAGTTCGTAGGGGCCCGGTCGAGGAGAGAATGCATTCTCCCCGACCGGACCCATACTCGTTTATTGGGCTAATTTGAGCGTATTGGGCCAATTTGAGCGTCGTGGTATTTGAATTTTTGATGCTATCAGCTGTTGCCAAGCAGGGTTGAAATTTACTACGGTTTGAGCGTGGTTTATTCCATCTCCAACAGTACGTGAGGAGGCATCCATGCCTGAAAGCCGGGTAGACGGGCGTTGGACTCATAGCGAACTCACGCCGCATGAACGGACAGTCAGGCGCAGGCTGCAACGTCAACGACGTACGGCACAAAATATTCCCAAGTACGGTGATAGGCAGACTGCGAAACGTAGGGCTATGCGTCAGCGGACGGTTTGATTTTAGGTCGGGTTTGGGGTCGATGGGCCCGGTCGAGGAGAGAGCGTTTTCTCCCCGACCGGGCCTGGTTCATCTCCGGCCGGGGGCTTTGCTTTCTGAAGCAATTGTTCACGATGATGTGAACTATATTATGCCATCAATTTTTAGGCTCCTCTAAGCCTTAATATTACTTTACTTATATTATTCACATCATTGTGAACTAACCTTCCGGCAACTACAACCGGCCCCTCAACTCACGCTGAGAGGCGGTTGCCGTAAGCGCGGTCGAAGGGCCGTGTGGGTCTCTCTGGTATTTTTAAAACATGTAAAATAGTAAAAAGCAAATGTTATAATAGGGACATGAAGAAGCCATTACTCGTGCTGGTGGACGGCTCGGCGGTGTTTCACCGGGGATACCACGCTATCCCGCACCTGTCGAACAAAGAGGGGTTGCCGACCAACGCGGTGTACGGGTTTACGACGATTTTGCTGAAGGTGCTCGGCGACCTGAAGCCGCAGTACGTGATTGTGGCGTGGGACAAGGGCGACGAGACAACGTTTCGCAAGCAGAAATACCCGGAGTATAAGGCTACGCGCAAGAAGCAGCCGGACGATTTGTATGCGCAAATTCCGACCACGCGTGAGCTGGTGGGGGCGCTGAATTTGCCGTGGATTGAGCTGGGCGGGTACGAGGCCGACGACATCATTGGCACGCTGGCGGCGCAGGCGGAGAAACGGGGCGGGCTGGAGACAATTATTGTGACCGGAGACCTCGACGAATTGCAGCTGGTGGATGCCAACACGCGGGTGTACACGATGAAGCGCGGGTTTACCGACACGGTGATTTACGATGTGGCGGCGGTGAAGGAGCGGTACGGGGTGACGCCGAAGCAGTTCATAGACGTGAAGGCACTCAAGGGCGATTCGAGCGATAACATCCCGGGGGTGCCGGGCATCGGCGAGAAGAGCGCGGTGGATTTGATTATGCGGTACGGGACGCTCGATGGGGTGTATGAGCACCTCGATGAGCTGAAGGGAGCGCAGAAGACGAAACTGGAGACTGGCAAGGATTTGGCTTACCTAAGCCAGGATTTGAGCACGATTGTGTGCGATGTGCCGGTGGACCTGGACCTGGAGTCGGCGGTGGTGGGGCGGCAGGATAAGCAGGTGGTGCATGACTTGTTCCGGCGGCTCGATTTTAAGAGCCTGCTGCCGAAGCTGCCCAACGGCGAAAACGGTACAGCCCCGCGGAGTGAGGTGCAGACGCTGTTTGGCGAGGACGAGACCGACGCGCGGTCGGTGGCGGAGCGGCGGGAGCGGTCGCATTTGAATTCGGTGAAGTACGAGTCGGTGACCGATGAGAAGACGCTGACTGAGTTGGTCGCGAAGTTGGAAGGATCGGAGGCGTTTGCGTTTGATACTGAGACCGACTCGGTGGACACCATGAAGGCCAATCTGGTGGGGGTAAGTGTGGCCATGAAGGCCGGGGAGGCGTATTACATTCCGGTGGGGCACCAGGATGGCAGCCAACTCAGCCGTGAGCTCGTGCTGAGCAAGCTGAAGCCGGTGTTTGAAAATCCCGCCGTGGGCAAGGTGGGCCATAACGCGAAATTTGACTATGAGGTGCTGCGACAGCATGGCGTGATGGTGCAGGGAATTACGTTTGACACGATGATCGCGGCTTTCTTGTTGAACTCGCTGGGGCGGGCTCAGGGGTTGGACGATTTGGCGTACAGTGAGCTCGGGATTGAGATGATCCCGATTTCGGATTTGATTGGTAAGGGTAAGCAGGAGGTGAGTTTCGACCGCACGCTGATCGAGCAGGCGACCACATATGCGGCCGAGGATGCCGACGTGGCGTGGCGGTTGTACGAGAAATTGCGCGAGCAGCTGGCGGAATACCGTGAGGTCAACGAGTATGGCTGGAGTTTGGAGCGGCTGGCCACGGAGGTGGAGTGGCCGATAATTCCCGTATTGGCGGAAATGGAAATTGCCGGAATTGAGCTCGATGTAGAGAAATTGCAGGCGTTTGGTGAGGAGTTACGGGCAAAAGTTGGGCAGCTCAAGGGCGACATTTATGCGTATGCGGGCGAGGAATTTAACCTGGGGTCGCCGGCGCAATTGGGGCAGATTTTGTATGGGCGGCTGGGGTTGAGCACGGCGGGCTTGAAGAAGGGCAAAACCGGAATTTCGACGGCGGCGGGCGAACTCGAGAAGCTGCGCAATGAGCATCCGGTGGTGGAGCTCATAATGCAGTACCGTGAACTCGACAAGCTCATGAATACGTATGTGGACGCGTTGCCGGGGCAGGTGGCGGCGGACGGGCGGGTGCACACCAGTTTTTCGCAGGTGATCGCGCAGACCGGGCGGCTGAGCTCGAGCAACCCTAATCTGATGAACATCCCGGTGCGCACGGATCTGGGGCGGAAAATCCGGGAGGCCTTTGTGGCGCCGCCGGGCCGGGTGCTCGTGAGCGCGGATTACTCGCAGATTGAGCTGCGGGTGGCCGCGGCTTTGGCTGGTGACGAGGCGATGACGCAGACGTTTAAGGACGGGATTGATTTGCACAAGGCGACCGCGGCTGAGTTGTTTGGGGTGTCGCTCGAGGAGGTCACGAAGGACCAGCGGTCGGCGGTAAAGGCTATAAATTTCGGGGTGCTGTACGGCATGAGCGCGCACGGTTTGAGCGTGGCGACCGGCATGGAGGGCAAGGAGGCGGCGGCGTTTATAGAGCGGTACTTTGAGGTGCGGCCAAGGTTGCGCGAGTACATTGATGCCACCAAGAAATTCGCCTGGGACAACCAGTACACTGCGACGCTGTTTGGGCGGCGGCGGCCCTGCCCCGAGATCCGTAGTAACAACTACAACATCAGGCAAGGGGCTGAGCGCATGGCGGTGAACGTGCCCATCCAAGGCACCGCGGCCGATATTTACAAGCTGGCGATGATCGAGCTGGCGAGGCGATTGGATGATGACTGCCAGTTGCTGCTGCAGATTCACGACGAACTGATCGTGGAAGCGCCGGAAGGCAAGGGTAAGGCTGTGGCCGAGTTGATGAGCGAAGTGATGGTCGGGGTGATTGACCTGGGCGTACCGTTGGCCGTCGAAACCGGTGCGGGCAAGAACTGGGGCGAGCTGAAGTGATGGAAGAGCATGCCTGAAGGGCCGGAGGTTGAGACAATCCGCCGGGGGCTGGAGCTTGGGATCGTTGGGCAGAAGATTGCCGGGCTGGAGGTGCTGTGGGACGGCAGTTTTGTGGTGCCAGAGGATGAGCGCCAGCGGTGGCTGATTGGCGCGACAGTTACACATGTGGAACGGCACGGGAAGGTGTTGGTACTGCGGCTCGATAATGGTCGGGCGTTGTTGTTTCACCTCAAGATGACGGGGCAGGTGGTGCTCGAGAAGGCTGACGGCGAGCGGTTTGCGGGTGGTCACCCGAGCGAGAGCATGGCTTCCGGGTTGCCGGACCGGTCGACGCGGGTGGTGTTTGAGTTTGAGACTGGTGATCGAATGTACTTCAACGACCAGCGCAAATTCGGGTGGATAAAGCTGGTGGCGGCAGCAGAAGTGATGCGCGATGCGCTGGTGGCACGGCTGGGGCCGGAGGCGCTGAGCGACGGGTTCAATGTGACGTATCTGTCGGAGCAGTTGCAGCGGCACGCGAAAGCGCCGGTGAAGGCGGTGATTTTGGATCAAAGTACCGTGGCGGGGATCGGCAACATTTACGCCGACGAGTCGCTCCACCTGGCGCGGATTCATCCGGCGCGGTTGGCTGGTTCGCTAACGCCAGGCGAGGTAAAGCGGCTGCACGCGGCGATTCGGGAAATTATGGCGCTGGGAATTGAGCATGGCGGCACCAGTTTCGCGCACTACGTGAACTCGCTCGGCGGAAAAGGCGACTACCTCGAGCACGCGAGGGTGTTCCGACGGCAAGGGCAGCCGTGTCCGGTACATCCGGAAACGCTGGTCCAGAAAATCCGGGTGGCTGGCCGCGGCACGCACATTTGCCCAAAGTGCCAGAAAATCTAGAGTAAAATCCCAGATATGACTTTGTTTTTCTATGGCACCAACGCGTATGCGCTCAGGCAACAATTGCAGCAAATGGTGGTAGCCTATCGCAAAAAGGCGGGGTCGGATTATGGCCTCGAGCGGATTGATGGGGCGGCAGTGAAGCCGCGGGATTTGTTGGCGGCGTTGCAGGCGAGCCCGTTTTTGGCGAACAGCCGGCTGCTGATCGTGGAAGGGGTGGCCGGGAACAAGCTGGTGGCGGAGAAGCTGGGCGACATGTTGGGCAAAGTGCCGGCCACAACGGTAGTAGTGTTTGTGGAGCGCGAGGTAGACCGGCGGACGAATGCCTTCCGGAGTTTGAGTAAGGCAGACAAAGTAGTGAACTTCGAACCGGTGACGGGGCCGAAGTTGCTGGGTTGGATAAAATCTGAGGTTGAACGGTTGGGCGGAACGATTGACCGTGGGGCGCTGACAGAACTGGTGGATGTGGCCGGAGAGGACCAATGGCGGCTGGCCGAGGAGATCCAGAAGCTGGTGAATTACGCGCCGGAAGTATCGGTGGCGAGTGTGCGCGAACTGGTGACACCTAGCGCTGAGAGGTCGATATTTGACATGGTGGAGGCAATGGCGGCGGGGAAGGCCGATGTGGCGGTTCGCGGTTACCATGACTTATTGCGACAGCGGGAATCGGAGATTTATGTGCTCACGATGGTGCAGTGGCAGCTGCGAAATTTGTTGATGGCGAAGACGGCGCCAAATATGAGCCCGGCGGAGTTGGCCTCGGCTGCCGGGATGTCGCCGTTTGTAGCGGGAAAAATGTTGGCCGCTCAGGGCGGTATGAGCGAGGATTACCTCAAAAAAGCCTACTCAGCGGCGGCGAACTGCGAATACGACATCAAGAGTGGCCGCCTGAAGGCGGAAGCGGCGGTGGAGCAGTTGATTTGGCGGGTGGCGACGGCGGCTTCGGGCCTCTGAGCGGGCGTCGTTTGGGCGCTCAGTAGCCGGATTCGGCGTCGGACTGTTTAATGTCTTCGAGCAGCGTTTCCATGTCGGACATGAGGTTCATGAGGTTTTGGAGTTCGCCCTTGGCGAGCCAGGCGTTGCCCGGGTACGAGGCGAAATCGCGGAGTTGCGCCGTGTGCTGCTGGATGGCCTCGGTGAGCTCGAGCAGACGGACGCGCAGGGGGTCGGCAGATTGCTTCTTGGCCATATCTACAGTTTACCCCAGAGCGTGTCAAACAGCAGGCGCTGCATGGCGGCCACACCGGGCTCCTCGATGACCACGCCGTACGGGGTGTCGTCGGGCGAGACCGAGATGAGGGCGACTTTGTCGCCGTAGATGAGCGTGTAGCTCGAGAGCTCGCTCGATGGGGGCTCGGGGATCCACTTGCGCTCGGAGTTTTCGTCGGGATCGCCGCCTTCACCCACTGCGATAACCTTAACGTAGACGTTTTCGGCGATGCGCCGGCGGGTAAAGTTGGGGAAACGGCGGTAGAGGTATTTGCGCAGTGAGCGGGTGGAGTAGGCATAGTATTCCTGTTTGCGGCGGTTTTGGGTGACAGTGTGGAGCACGTCGCGCAGGATCACTACGATGCCTTCATCGTCTTCGTAAAAGCGGACGGCTGGTTCGCCGTGGCGGTGCTGGCCGAGCGCGAGTAGGCTGGGGACGAGTGAGTGCGCTTCGGCTTCGAGTGTGGCCAGGGTGCGGCGTTTTTCATCGATGAGGTCGAAAATGCGCTCGGGGCTCTCGGCGCGATACTTGTTGCGCTCACCATGGCGGGTGTAGGCGACGAGTCCGGTTTCGGACAGGCGTTTGAGGGCTTCGTAGGTGGTGCCGCGGTTGACTTTGGCGGCGGCGGCTACGCCGCGGATGGAGGTGGGGCCGCTTTCGAGCAAGGCAGTGTAGACCCGGATTTCCGCGTCTTTGAGGCCGAGTTCTGCGAGCGTGGAGAAATCCATATGCTTGTCATGATACCTTGTGCAATGGGTGGAATTCAAGCTCGGAATTTGTCAATGAAATGATACCACCCTCGCACCGGCAGGCGAGCAATTTGCCCTGAGGGTGAGTGTCTTCGCTGGCGACGGCGGAGCAAGGTAGTTGGTTGGACTGGTGCGGGGGATGACTCTGAGTTTGGGAGGGTCCCGTACTCAAGGTTGTCACAAATTGGGATAACTCGAAATCCAGGTCAAGCATGTACGTTATGCAGGCCTTTATAAAGCTAAAATTTGCAGTCAAAAAGCCTATTAGGCATAGTTGTCTCAAAATGTGACAACCTTACTCCACAGAGCTGGCCTGGTCTGATTCCACAAACATAGCTGCCATGGTTAGCGCTTGACGGCGAGGGCGGCGGTGTAGGTTTTGGACTGCTTGAGCTTATCGTAGTTGCCGAACACTTCGGTGAGATTGCGCTTCATGTAGTCTTTGAGGCCGGATATGGTGACCACGTAGAGTTTGCCGCCGGGGTTGAGGTGGGCGTGGGCGTCGTGGAGGAAAATGCTGAGCAGCTCGCCGCCAATTTTGGCCGGCAGGTTTGAGACGATGACGTCGTAAGTGCGCCCGGGGGGGACTTGATCGAAGCCGTTGGAGAGGTAGGCGGTGGCATTGGTGAGGTGGTTGATCTGGGCGTTTTTGTTGGCGTAGTCGACGGCGATGAAATCCTTGTCGACCAGGTCGACCGAGCCTTGGGGGGCCAGTTTGGCGATGGTGAGGCCGAGCGGACCGTAGCCGCAGCCGAGGTCGAGGGCGCGAGTGGTGGGGGCGATTTCGAGCTGATCGATGAGGAGTCCGGTGCCTTCGTCGATGGCCTTGGGGCTAAAGAGGCCCCAAGTGGTGTGGAAGGTGAGAGGAACGCCTGCCAGGGTGGCGCCGAAAATGAGGTCTTGTTTAAGCTGATCGGTGGAAGTCATGATTTGATGATACCAAGAAGGGGCCTGGTGAGGCCCCTTTGCAGTTGAATTTCGAAAGATTATTTGTCGGACTTGTCGGACTTGGCGGCCGGCTTCTTGGTTGGAGCTTTGGCTTCAGTCTGGGCAGCCGGTTTTTTAGCGGCTGGTTTCTTGGCAGCGGAGGCTTTGGCGGCGGAAGCTTTGGCGGCTGGTTTCTTGGCGGCGGCTTTCTTGCCGGCGCCCTTGGTGGTCTTGGTTTCGGCTGGGACAGCTTCGGCGCCCAGGCCTTTGGCTGCGGCGTGAGCCAAAACGCTCTTGCGGCGAGCGGCGGTGTTCTTGTGCAACGTGCCTTTCTTGACGGCGCGGTCAATTTCCGAGTATGCGGCGGCCAGTTTGGCCAGCACCTCTTTGGCATCGCCGGCGGCTATGGCAGTGTGGACTTCGGCTACGTCTTGCTTAACGGCGCGCTTAACTTGGAGGTTGCGGCTGCGGCGAACCAGTGACTGCTTGGCGCGTTTAATGGCGGATTTAATGATGGGCATTGAGAATTCCTAAAAGTACCAGGGGAATATACCTGATTTGCCAGGGTTTGTAAAGGAATGTAATATCCGCGTTATGAATAACCGGCGCGTGTTGTATTTGATTGCCCAGGCGGGGTCGTTGCTCGATATGCCGCGGTCGCATGTGCGCAACCTGGGCAACAATACCCCCGACACCATTGCGTCGCACTGCTATTTGGTGTCGATGATTGCGTATTGCATTGCGCGCATGGAGGGATTGAGCCACGAAGCGGGTCTGCGGGCGATGGCGATGGGGACGTTGCATGACCTGGCGGAAGCGCGGACCGGTGACGCGGATTTTGTGGCCAAGAATTACTTGCAGGTGAATGACCGGAAGGCGGTTGAAGACCAGTTTAAGGGGTTGCCGTTTGGCGACGATTTGCTGGGGGTGCTGACGGAATACGAGGGGCGAGAGAGTTTGGTGGCGAAGTGCGTGAAAGACGCGGATGCGGTGGCGCAAATTTACATTGAATGGTTATTGGCGTGGCGAGGGAATAAGCTGGCGGAACGCTGGTTTGAGGGTGACTATGAGCACCGGGTGCCGTACTTGCGAACGGAATCGGCCAAGCAGCTGGTGCTAGTAATGCGTAACAGTAACCCGCATGAGTGGTGGTGGAGTGAGTTCGTGGATAAGGGCGTGAATTACAAGCATTTAAATAGCGAGAAGTAGAGGGGTTGGGCGGCGGATCTGGCTGATCCGCCGCCCCTCAGCTTAGGTTTGGACAGGGAGGCGCTCCCAATGGGTCGGGACACCCGCGTGCATGACGGCAATGCCGGCGCCGCCAAGTATCTGTGCGGTGCGAAGGTGAGGCGAAGTGGCATGCTCGATGGTGGCTTCGGCCGCGATAACGTCCCTCTCCGCCAGTTGGGATGATTCGGCCAAGCGGATGAGTTCGTACAGGATGCCTTGAGCGACCTCGGCGCTGTCGATGATGGCGGCGGCGAGGTGGTTGAGTTCCTGCGGGGTCCGGATGATCGCAACTCCGCCAGGGGAGAGGAAGTCGGGGAGCACCGGAGCTAGTTCTCGGAGCGGATCGAAACCGTCAGACTCGTGCTGATGGGCGAGAGATGGTAGCAGGTTGGCGAACACGAGGTCGAATCGCTGTCCGCGGGCGAGCACCGGGTCCACGAGGTGGCCGGCCTGGATGGTGGCGGGGATGGAGATCTGCCTGGCTTTAACGGCCCTGGCCACGTTGGCCCGGGCGCAGCTGCGGGCTCGGGGGTCGGTGTCGGTACCGACTAGGAG
>Ga0318562_10001477_pt1 | contig 10624 bp, 14 predicted proteins | sample GRESIP066b5f18_FD_203688 | JGI IMG/M metagenome (GOLD analysis project Ga0318562, IMG submission 203688) | Tropical soil microbial communities from Luquillo Experimental Forest, Puerto Rico - GRE.SIPMG.066b5f18 | ecosystem: Environmental > Terrestrial > Soil > Tropical forest > Bulk soil...
GCCGGGAAGACCTCCAGGCACGCTTCGGGGCGAGCGCCTCGTACGCACGCAGACTGCTCGTGGTGATTCGCCGCTACCACGCCGAACGCGCCCGAGTGGTTCCCTCCCCGCACCCCACCTTCCGGGGACCGCTGAACGACGAACGACCTGAGCCTGACGGAACCGAACGGGTCGGGGAGAACGGAAGAACAGGGACGGATGGGGTCGGCAACCGGGAGCCGGTAGAACTGGGGGCCGGGGCATGACGTACGCCGACGGACGCGCGATACGCGCCGGGACACATGATGTGTCGCACCACGTCGGGTTCTACGCCGCGTGGACCGTCGTCGTGTTGCTCGCTCGCCTAGGACAGTTGACCCGCTGGGCGCTGCGCGAGGGATGGTACCGGCCACGACTCGCCACGGCCGTCGCGGTGTCAAGCCTGGTCGGCTTCTGGACCACGCCGCTCGGATTCGTCATCACGCTCGCCACGACCATGCTCGGGATCGCAACCTGGGAGGTTATCAACTTCGGCCATTCGACGCGCGCCAGCGCTTGGGCCTATGGCCGAAGTCTAAAAGACCTGTCAAGGCTTGTGTACCGAGCATGGGGGGTGGCGCGTAGATGGCGGGACCTGGCGGCCGGGTTCCTGAAGGTCGAACACGGCTTGACAGGCGACGCGCCGAGGCTGAGACAGTGGCGGTTCCATTCCCGGGTGCGTGCGTCCTGCGTGGTCAACGTGTCCAACGCGAAGCAGCACATCGTCGACGACCTCGCGGGTAAGGCCCCGATCCTGGCGCAGACACTCAAGTTGCATTCGGCTGCGGTCGAGCCGGTCCGTGGACGTCCAGGGCTTGCCCGGTTCACGTTCTACTGGGGTTCCCGGTTGGAGGAAGTCCAGCCGATCACGGAGCTTCCGGAGCCGCAGACCGGGTGGGCGTTCTTCGGGCTCGGGGAGGATGAGCAGGCAGCGGGTATCCGGTTGGACCTGTCCGCTTTATTCGCAGGCGAGTCACGTTCCGGGAAAAGCACCGCAATGTGGGCTGCTATTCTCTCAACGCTCGAACAGTACGAAGCGGGTGGTGACCCGGTTGAGTTCTGGGTGGTTGACCTCGCGCTCACCGAGTTCGCTGACGCTGTCCCGTTGACCGAGGATGACCGGCCGGAGTTCGCGACGGACCTGTTCGGCGGGAACCGGTACGCGACGACGCAAGGCGCGGCGTGTGTGATGCTGCGGATGCTCACCGCTGAGGCGAACCGGCGCGCCGCGCTCATGGCCGGGAAGGCGCGGAAGTTGACGCCGACGGAGGAGATGCCCCGCATCGTGCTCATCGTGGACGAGATGCTGCGGCTCATCGAGAAGACCGGCGGGAAAGACGCCGCCCGGAACGGCACGGAGGCGGAGGGTGGGTTGCGGCAGCTCCTGACGCAGTACGCGAAGTTCGGTATCACGGCGTGGGCGGGGACGCAGGCGTCGAAGGTGGATGTGTTGACGTCGGCGCGGGACTGGTTCCAGCAGCGGGTGGCGTTCTCAACGGCGACCCCGCAGATGACGGACACGACACTCGGGACGGGTGCGGCGGCGGCTGGTGCGACGTGTCACCAGTTCTCGCCGCACCGGGACGCCGGGCGTGGGTTCATGAAACGGGACGGGTACGCGGGGTACTTCCCGTTCCGGGGGGTGTGGATCGCCGACGACCACACGCAGGCCATCGGCCGTGGTGAGATACCGGACGAGCTGGCGGTCGCACGCGGGATCCCGACCGCGCAGGCGCAGCGGGAGCAGGACCGGCCGGGTGCGGTGTACCTGTTCTTCGACGAGGCCGGGAACCTGCTGTACGTCGGGAAGACGCGGGAGTTCATCCCGTCGGACCGGTGGCTCGACCACTTCGGGGGGTCCACCGAGCAGCCGTGGTCCGCTGAGGTGCATCAGGTGGTCGTGGAGACCGCGTACCCGGGGACCGGGCAGCCGTACAGCGAACGGGACGCGGTCCAGGTTGAACGGCGCTACATCCGGGAAGGGCACCCGACGCTCGGCGGTGGCCTCCCGAGACACAACAAGGAGCGGTACGCGACCGTCACCCCCTACGAGCTGACCGGGAGCCGGAATTGACCGCGCTCATGTTCACTGGGCCGCTGTTCGCGGCGCTCATCGTCATAGCGCTGCTGATGCGCCCGGACCGTCCGCACCGGCCAGGACGGTCATCGTTCATCCGCTGCGGGGACTGCGGAGCCGTGCTCGGACTGTCCAAGGCTGACCTGCCCCGGTTGATGACCGGCCCGTGGGAGCACAGGTGCGGCCGGTGAGCAGCCGAGGGGTCCGGAGCCACACGAGGAACGGCCGCACCGTACGCGGGTACCGGCAGGGCTACCAGTCCCGCGCGCAGCAGGCCGCCGACGCCGGGCTCGGCGTGCTCATCGCCGCCGGGACACTCACGAGCGTCCTGCTCGACCTCGCGGGGCTCGTCGTGAACATCACCGGGTTGCTCATCGCGGCCCTGTTCGGGTTGCGGTGGACGTACCGGTCGCGGCACGCCCTGCGGTGGCGGAAACTCAAACGGGCGTTCCGCCCCACCAGACGGCACACCGGCAAGCATCCCGCCCGGCGGCGTCACGACAACGAGCCGTGGCGGTCCCGGCCGGTGCTCGGCGGGCCCCGCTCCCGGGACGGCATCTATAAACGCTCCGGGAACGGGGAATGGCGGAAGGTCGCCTGACGTGGAATCGGCGGCGGTCGCGTTCGCCCTGGTGTTCCTCGCCGGGCTCGCGCTCGCTGACGTGGGGTTGCGCAGGAAGTGGTGGCGTAACGGCCGCGAGGACGACACCGCGCTGTACTGCCTCGTGCTGCTGGCCGCGGACGTGTTCGGGGTCGCTGCTGTCGTAGCGGCGTTCGCCGCCGCCTGAGACCTACACTCCGGCCGTGACCGCTACCGCTGACCTGTGGGAGCGGGCCGCGGCGCGTCTCGAACGTTCCGTCGTGTCAGCTCGCACCGCCAGGACCGCTGGAGAGCTGGCGTGTGTCCTCGACGTCCGCACCGTGCAAACCCCGGCGTTGCGGCTCATCGACCGGGCGCTGGCCGCCACCATCGACACGCCCGGCGGCCGTCTGATCCTCACGATGCCCCCGCAGGAAGGTAAGTCGTCGAGGGCGTCGGTGTACTTCCCGCTGCTGTGCCTGCGGGACCACCCCGACTGGCGTATCGCGATCGTGTCCTACCAGCTCGACCTCGCGCGCCGGTGGGGCGGCGCCATCCGGAACCTCATCAAGGCGCACCCGGAGATCGGGCTGCACGTGTCCGCGGACACCGCCGCCAAACACGAATGGACCCTCACCGGGCGCCACGACGACGACTGCGCCTGCCTCGACTGCCCCCGCGACGACCGGGACTACACCGGCGGGGTGATCTGCACGGGAATCGAGGGCGCCATCACCGGTAGGCCCATCGACTGTGTGGCAGGGGACACGTATATCATTACCGATCGTGGACGGATCACTGCAGCCGACGCTTTCCGAGATGGCATCACTCGCATACTCGCCTACGATCACGCCACCGATAGCGCTGTCTGGCGCGAAGTGGAGGCCGCTCGACGCATCCGAGGCCGCCAAGTCATTGAGGTCATCACGGACTCAGGCCGAGTTCTCGCCTGCACACCCGATCATCGCGTCTATACGCGCCGCGGCTATCTGCCCGCCCGGGACCTCCAGGTACGAGACTCGCTGGTGGCGGTCCTGGGTGTTGGTGGAATGCCGATGCGGGAGTGTCCGGGCGATTCAGAAGATGGACCTCCGGAAGGCAATCCGGCGCGGACAGAGCCTGTACTGCTCACCGGCATGCATGAGTGCGACGTTCTCGGCTGTGAATCGGACTCGGTTCTGCCGATGCGGGAACTACATCCCGCGCAACCGGAAGGTCGCATGCTCAGATGCATGCCTGCCCTCTCGACGGCGCCTCCCGGAGAAGACGTGTGGGCAATGCGGCGTGACGTTCCAGCCCACCTCGTCTCGTACCCAGTACTGCGGCAAGGTCTGCGCCGATCAAGCCCATTCCCGTCGCATGGTCGGTCGAGGGAACTCACGCTTCAAGACTGGGACGAGCTACGCACTGTGGTTCCGGTCGATGCGCCCGCTGATCCTGGAGCGCGACGGCAACTGCTGCGCGGTATGCCGGGACTCTCCAACGGTTACTTACCAGCGTGGCGCCAAGATGGTGACGCGATCGAATCTGGTCATCCACCATATCGACGAGAACGTGGCCGACAACCGGCCGGAGAACCTGATAACACTCTGCGCGAGCTGCCACATCACCCATCACAAGTCGTCACGGACACCGTGGCCTTGGTTCGTGAGCGAAGCGGCGAGACGGTCGACGTCTATGACTTCCAAGTGGGCGGTACGCGTAATTTCTTTGCGAACGGCTTACTCGTCCATAACTGCCTGATCATCGACGACCCGGTGAAAGGCCGCGCCGAAGCTGACTCCGAGGCGTACCGCACCGCGACGTGGAACTGGTGGACCGACTCCGCCCGGACCCGGCTCGCGCCCGCCGCACCTGTGGTTTTGGTGCTCACCCGCTGGCACGAGCATGACCTGGCCGGGATGCTGCAGGACAACGACGAGGCTACGTGGACGGTGCTGAACATCCCCGCACAGGCCGACCACCGACCCGAAAAAGGCGAGACGGACCCCCTCGGCCGTGCGCCGGGTGAGTGGATGGAGTCGGCGCGTGGCCCGGACCGGGAGCACACCGACTGGATCCCGATCCAGACGAAGACCCCGACGACGTTCGCTGCCCTATACCAGGGCAAACCGGCCCCGGCCGAAGGCATCCTGCTGAAGCGCGGGTTCTGGCGGTCCTATGACGTCGCCCGGTACACGCTGCGGCCCGGCGGGAAATACCTCATCCTCGGTAAACCGGATGAGGTGCTGTCCTCCTGGGATATGTCGTTCAAAGACACGAAGGCGTCGGACTGGGTTGTGGGGCAGATCTGGGCCCGGTGGGGTCTCGACGCGTACCTGATCTGGCAGATCCGGGAACGGATGTCGTTCACCCGCACGTGTGCGGTGTTCGAGCAGACCGCGAAGGAGTGGCCGCAGGTGGTGCTGAAGCTGGTGGAGGAGAAGGCGAACGGTGCCGCCGTCATGGATCAGCTCGCGCAGACCGTCACCGGGATGGTGCCGGTGAACCCGACCGACGGGAAGTACGCCCGCGCGGTCGCCGTATCCCCGTACGCCGAATCCCGGCACATCTACCTGCCCTCCGACGCGGTCTCACCGTGGGTGGGGCTGTTCATCGACGAGTGCGCGGTGTTCCCGAACTCCGCGTACGACGACCAGGTCGACGCGTTCAGTCAGGCCATCGAACGGCTCCTCGGGCACCCCACCAAGGCCAGCATCACCGCACCCCCGGCGCAGGTCGACCGTGGCCGCGGCATCGCCGGGGCGCTCGGCTCCAGCCTCCTCGCAGGCGGACGCTATTGACCACCGGTCACGGGCGCCGGTAGGCTGGGCCCCGTCATGATCCTCATCCTGCTGCTGTTCCTCGGTGTCGCCGCCGCTATCGGCGTCATGATCGTCATCGTCGCCGTCCTCGGCGCGGTCGTCGCCTACATCGTCGCCGTGTTCTCCTGGCTGACGGCCAAGGCCATCGCGTGGGCGTCGTGGGCGTACCGGACCCGGCACGCCCGGCACCGCGCATGAGCGAAGCGAAGTGGGTGATGGTCGGCCGGGAACTGCCCGGCGGACGCGGTGTCACCGTGTGGGCGTCCCGCCACATCCACGGCGACGTCCACTTCCAGGAGATGGGCACCATCCACCTCGACCCGTACACCCACCAACCGGTCGGCGCGACCTATATCCCGTGCCGGTTCGGCGGGGAAGCGTCGCAGGCGGTGCAGGTCGACGCGGCCACGTTCGCCGAAGCGATCGCTGACATCCTCCGCGGCTGGGGCGGTGTCATCAACGACCCGTTCTCCGCGCTCGGCGGCCCGAAACCCGACGCCATCGAAGGGCGTGTGATCGACGGGTGACCGCCGACGAGATGAAGGCGCTCCTCAGGCGCCGCTATGAGCAGGTCTCCCCGGGGAACGGTCCCCGGTACGTGCTCGGGTTCGAGGTCCGTAACCAGGCCGGGTTCGGCGGCTACCACGGCCCGCGGCTACGCACCTGCGACCTGATCGCGATGGATACCTGGGAGTCCGGGCCGGTGCGGCTCATCGGGCACGAGGTCAAGGTCGCCCGCTCGGACTGGCTGCGGGAACGTAAGGACCCGGACAAGGCGATGGCGTTCATCCCGCACCTAGCGGAGTGGTGGCTCGTCGCCGCGTCGCTGCGGGTCGTGGACCCGTCGGAGGTCCCCGGCGGGTGGGGGCTGATGGTCGTGGCCGGGGAGTCGCTGCGGGCGGTCGTGCAGCCCCGTCGGGTGCCGCAGCCGCCGCTGGACCTCGGGTTGATGACCGCATTCGCGCGTGCTGTCGCGGGACTGGGCCGCGCCGAGGTGGCACGCGCGAAGCAGCCTCGTCCGCACACAGTCAAGACGGTGCCGATGCTCGGCAGCTACGACGCCGTCCCGTATGACCCGGACACGTGGGCGCCGGTGCGGTCGGAGATTCAGCGAAACGGGCACCGGCATGCCGGAGTGACCCGCTCGTGACGGCTACGCTGCCGGGCGTGACTCTCGCTGAACCTGGGGTCGGGGAGGCGCATGTCCAGCTCGATGTGTGGCCCGCGGACGCGCACCTCGCGGACATCGGCACGACATTCCTCGACGTGCGGACCACGATCACCGACGGGCTCGTGCAGGTGTGGCGGCACGAGGGCGCCGGACCCGCTGTCGTATTCACCGGGCAACTGCTCGCAGCCGCCGGGGACGCCCGCACCGGGTGGACGCTGTCGACCGACAACGGGACGGTGGTCACCGGGTACGGCGCCGGGTGCCGCTGCGGGCAGCAACTCGGGTCCGCGTACCTGTGGCCCGGCCGGAAAAAGACGATGGTTTCGCTCTACTAAGGGGAGAGAGTCATGCAGTTCAATGTCGGCACCGCGGACCTGCGGCGTGCCTTGAAAGCGGTCGCACCGCACGCCGAGACCTCCAACGAGGTCCCGACGACGCACCGGCTCCGAGTGGACGTGGGCGCGGACCATGTGACGGTGTCGGCGACGAACGGCTACACCATCGGGCATGCCGTGGTGTGGACACTCGACTTCGAGGGGGAAGTCGGTGTGTTCGACCTATCCCCGCAGGACGTGAAAGAGATCCTGACCCTGTTCCACGGCAAGAAGGACCGCGGCGACGAACCTGACTACACGGTGCGGATCACGGTCGACTCCGAGCGGGTCACCATCACCGACGTGTCCGGGCTGTTCGACGGGAAGGCGCTGCACCTGCCTCGCTACCCCACCGACGAGAACTTCCCCGACGTCGTCCGGCTCATCCAAACCAGCCTCCTCACCGGCCCGGAAGCCACCACCCGGCTCATCACGTCCGGGAAGCTGCACGGCCTGTTCGGCGCGGCCTCCTCGGCGTACGAGATGCCGCTGGTGTGGGACCACGCGGGCGACAAAGGTGTGCTGCTCGTGACCTGCGGGAAAGATTTCCTCGGGATGCTGATGCCGATACGCCCCGACGAGGCCGTCCTCGCCGACATCGAGAAGTGGCACGCCGACTGGCTGGCCCGCATCCTCGAAGCCGCCTTCGGCGAACAGCCATCCCCCGACGCCTGACGTGCCGCACCTGGTCACCGCCGACGAACTCGACCCGACCGGCTGGATCTGCGAGCGCTGCGGGCGCCCGTTCCGGGTCGGGGACACGGCCTACGGCGAACTGACCGGAATGATCGGGCCGGTGCCCGTCGAGTCGAACTGGCTATGCCTCGCCTGCTATTACCATCGCGGCCATGACCGCCCCTGACGGCACCCTCGACGGCGGCATCGACGAGCAAGACCGCGACCAAACCGAAGTGCAGTTGGCTTTGGCGGTGGCGACGCTGCTCGCCGCGAAGACCGTCACCGCGCCGTGGTCAGAGCTGGTCACAGCCAGGTTGTCGGGGATGCTCCGCGCGTATCTGCAACGCGCCGCGCTGGACATGGCCCGCAATGCGGGCCTCGACCCGGGTGAGGCGACGCAGGCCGCGTCGGACGCGGTCGCTGCGGTCATCGGCGACGTCGAACAGCACACCGCCGCGTGGCTGAAGATAGCCGCGGAGGATCGCCGCCCAAAAGGCGGGGGGCCTATGTCGGGCGACGACGCGCGTGAGGCCGCCGGGATCATCGCCCGCACCCTCGCCACCTATGCCCGGGAGGTGGTCCGGGAGCATGTCGCGCTCACCCTCGGGTCGCTGTACAAGACGTGGGTGACCCGGCAGGATGACCGGGTCCGGCCCGGGCACGTCACCCTGCAAGGCAAAACGAAACGCATCGGGCGCCCGTTCGTGACGGAAGGCCACGACATCCGCTACCCCGGCGACCCGCGGGCGCCGCTGCACCTCACGGCAGGGTGCCGCTGCCATCTGGCCTATAGCAAGAACCCGATAAAGACACGACGCCCCTGACCTATTGACTGCTGCTCACGTGCAGGGTTATGGTGGTGTTGGTATTCCACCCCGGCCTGGCTGCGACATGTGAGACCGGGGGAGAATCCAAGTTGTAGCCCGGGACGGCAACCCCCGGTGACGCTCGGCGGTTGGCTCGCTCACACGATGGCCGCCTGACGCGACCCGGGACCAGGTCTGGTCGCCGTCCCGGGTTTCAATCTGTGCAGGCTTCGATGCCGGGCATTACGGCGCGCCGAGACGGGTCTCATTGACGCGTGGCTTTATGATGCCCGCGACGCGGGGGCGTGTCGCTTGAGGAAGGCATGCGTCGATGCCGCTGTTACGTGAGTACGACCCGGCGACCGGCCGGGTAGGTTACCGGCAAGACCCCCTCGACCCGGACAAGCCGGTCCTCCTCACAGGCCCGGTGAAAGGCCCGATCACCCTCGCCGACGGCACCGTGTACGACGTGTCAGCCGACGCGGTCGAGGTCGCCTCCCACGCGCACGCCGGGGAACTGTCGCATCACATCGGGGTCATCCACGAAACCGAAGGCCACCTCTCCCACGGGCGACGCGGCACGGTCGACTACAACCCCCTCACCGACGAATACGACCACGTGTGCGACGCCACGTGCGGCCCGGCGCAACGCACCGACGAACAAGCCGACAACGCGTACGACGACCGCCTGCGTCGCATCGGCTACGGGCACCTCATCGGCAACGCCGACTACGCAGCGGCCCGCGGCGAGCTGGACCGGCTCCGCGCGGTCGCACGCGGGGAACGGGAGATTTGAGCCATGCCTCTCGCATCAACCACCGCCGAGAACCAGGCCCTGAACGGGCTCGACGCGTCCGGCACCCCGACGAACCTGATGGCCGCGACCGCCCTGCACGTGTCCACGGGGCCGTCCACGACCGGCGCGAACGAGAACGCGAACACGGGCGGCTACAACCGGCAGTCCACCTCATGGAACGCCGCGTCCGGCGGCGCGAAGACGAACTCGACGTCGCTGACGTTCGCGACGGCGGGCTCGGTTCAGGTCACCGCAGTCGGGCAGTGGTCCTCGACCACGTACGGCGGCGGCACGTACGGCATCGGGGCGTCTTTGACGACCCCGGTGACAGCCGCATCCATCACGGTCGCGTCCGGCGCGATCTCCTACAGCGCATCATGATCGGAGACTGACGAATGCCTGGTATGACGTGGGAGTCGCTGCTCAACAGCCCGCAGCCCACAGCGGACGGGACAGCGCTCGCCAGCTCGGTCACCCTGACCGACATTTCCCCGGTCAACCCGACCGTGACTCTGCCCGCGAACTTCCAGTACCCGGGGTCGGCGTTCAAGCTGACCGCGTTCGGTATCTTCTCGACGACCGCGACGCCGACGCTGCTGCTCGGGTTCTACTACGGCGGGGTCGCCGGGACCGCGATCGTCACGTCGGGTGCGATCACCACCGGCTCGGGTGTGACGAACGTGCCGTGGCACATGGAGGCGTACCTGACGGTCCGTTCCGTCGGCGCGACCGGCACCCTGAAGGTGCAGGGCTGGATCGACCTCGGCACCGGTGTCGCAGCGGTCTCGCACCTGCCGATGCCGAACACGGCGAACACCGGCACGGTCACGGTCGACACCACCGCCGCGAAGCTGATCACGGTCGGCGCGCAGTGGGGCACGTCGTCCGCGTCGAACACGGTGACCTGCCAGGCGTCGTACATCGAGTCGCTCGGGTTCTAACCGTCATGCCCCATCCGACGTTGGGGTACGGCGTCCCGGTGTTCCTGCTGGCTGCCCGGCAACGGCAGCTCGCGGGAGAGACGCCCTCGGTCATCACGCATGGCCGCCAGATCAACGCGTCGAATACAGGGCTGAACTACCACGGCATCCCCGAGTCGTCGCTGGTGTCCACACCTGGGTTCCAGAACTACTCGACACCCGGGCAGGTGGTGCAGGGGAAGCTGTTCAACAACCGCGTCGACATCTCCGGCGACAACATCCTGGTGAAGGACTGCAAGCTCACCAACGGCGGCGTCGACACGTTCGGGTTCAACATCACCGGCGCGAACGTGACCCTCGAAGGGTGCCTGATCGTCGCGAACCCGGGAACGTCTATCAC
>Ga0318562_10001479_pt1 | contig 10622 bp, 8 predicted proteins | sample GRESIP066b5f18_FD_203688 | JGI IMG/M metagenome (GOLD analysis project Ga0318562, IMG submission 203688) | Tropical soil microbial communities from Luquillo Experimental Forest, Puerto Rico - GRE.SIPMG.066b5f18 | ecosystem: Environmental > Terrestrial > Soil > Tropical forest > Bulk soil...
CAATTATGACGGGGTCAACAAGCACGAGACGCTGATCGGGGACAAGGCCTTCATCGGCACCAATGCCTCGCTCGTCGCGCCGGTGCGCGTCGGGGAAGGGGCCTATGTGGCGACGGGCTCGGTGATCACCGAGGACGTGCCGGATGATGCGCTGGCGCTCGCCCGTTCGCGCCAGGTGGTGAAGGAAGGCTGGGCGAAGCGGCGCCGCGACCAGGCAGGCGCGAAACCGTGATGGCGGTGCCGCGCGGGCTGCGCGATCCCGGACATGTTGAGCGGACGGACTTCGTAAAGTCTCTTAATGAAACGTGATTTGATAGATGTGGGGCACTCCGTAATATTCCGCCAACACGAGATCTCGAGCAAGCAATGCTCAGGCATTTCGGGATTACACTGCAGCTTCGCGATTGTCGCATTCTGGCGTCTTTGCAGGTAATTCGAAAGAGGTAGCGCGGGTCGATGGCATCGATCCTGCACATTAGTTAAGATCCACGATATTCGATCAGAATGGGACGGCAAGATGTGTGGAATAGTCGGCATCCTCGGCAAGACGGCGGTAGCAGGCCAGATCGTCGATGCGCTGAAGCGCCTCGAATATCGCGGCTATGATTCCTCCGGCATCGCCACGTTGGAGGCGGGCGAGCTCACGCGCCGGCGTGCCGAGGGCAAGCTGCGCAATCTCGAGGTCAGGCTGTCGCAGGAGCCGCTCTCGGGCCTCATCGGCATCGGTCATACGCGCTGGGCGACGCATGGCCGCCCGACCGAGCGCAACGCCCATCCGCATGCGACGAAGCGGCTCGCCGTCGTCCATAACGGCATCATCGAGAATTTCCGCGAGCTGCGCGCCGAGCTCGAGGCGGATGGCTACGCATTCGAGACCGAGACCGACACGGAGGCTGTGGCGCAGCTCGTGACGCGCGAGCTCGACCGGGGCAAAGCGCCTGCCGACGCCGTCGCCGCGACGCTCGGGCGCCTCAAGGGTGCCTTCGCGCTCGGCTTTATGTTCACGGGCGAGGAGGATCTGCTCATCGGCGCGCGCGCAGGATCGCCGCTCGCGGTCGGCTTCGGCGAGGGCGAGATGTATCTCGGCTCCGATGCGCTGGCGCTCGCGCCCTTCACCGACCGCATCGCCTATCTGGAAGAGGGCGACTGGGTGGTGCTGAACCATCGCGGCGCCGAGTTCCGTGACGCCGCGGGCAAGCGCGTCACGCGCGCCTCGCAGCGCGTCGCGACCGGCGCCTTGCTGATCGATCGCGGCAATCACCGGCATTTCATGGCGAAGGAGATCCATGAGCAGCCAGAGGTGGTCGGCCACACGCTTGCGCGCTATCTCGACCTCTCGGAAGCGCGGGTTCGGCTGCCCGAGAAGCTGCCCTTCGACTTCAAGGATGTGAAGCGCATCTCGATCTCGGCCTGCGGCACCTCCTATTACGCCGGACTCGTCGCCAAATACTGGTTCGAGCGCATCGCGCGCCTGCCCGTCGACATCGATATCGCCTCGGAATACCGCTACCGCGAGCCGCCGCTCGAGGCCGGCGGGCTTGCGATATTCGTGTCGCAATCGGGCGAGACGGCAGACACGCTGGCGTCGCTGCGCTACGCCAAGGCGCAGGACCAGCACTCGCTCTCGATCGTCAACGTCGCGACCTCGACGGTCGCTCGCGAGAGCGAAGCTGTGATGCTGACGATCGCGGGCCTCGAGATCGGGGTCGCCTCGACCAAGGCCTTCACCTGCCAGCTCGCGGTCTTCGCCTGTCTCGCTCTCGCAGCGGGCGTGGCGCGCGGCACCGTCGACGCCGGAGTCGAGACGCGCCTCGTCGAGACGCTGACCCATCTGCCGGGGCTGATGGCCGAGTTCCTCAAGGATGAGCGCGACATCGAGCGCCTGGCGCGCGACCTCGCGAAGGCCAAGGACGTGCTCTATCTCGGGCGCGGCACGAGCTTCCCAATGGCGCTCGAAGGCGCCCTGAAGCTCAAGGAGATCTCCTACATCCATGCCGAGGCCTATGCGGCCGGCGAGTTGAAGCATGGGCCGATCGCGCTGATCGACGAGGACATGCCGGTCATCGTCATCGCGCCGCATGACGATCTCTTCGACAAGACCGCCTCGAACGTCCAGGAGGTGGCGGCGCGCGGCGGCCGCGTCATCCTGATCACCGACGCCGAAGGGGCAGCGAAGATCGGGGTCGAGACCGAGGCGACGATCATCGTGCCGACCGCGGACCCGCTCTTCGCGCCGATCCTCTACGCGCTCCCCGTACAGCTTCTCGCCTATCACACGGCGGTGTTCATGGGGAAAGACGTGGACCAGCCGCGCAACTTGGCGAAATCGGTCACGGTGGAGTAATCCTCTCCGGTGGCTTTTGGCCGCCGGAGGACAGGATGGCGTTCGACGCGAACGGACCCCCCGCCTTGCCGACCCTCGGGGTACCCGAGAAGGCGCATACGGCGCGAGCGAGACTGCGCAACTATTTCCTGACGGGCGTGATCGTCGCAGGCCCGCTCGCGGTCACGGCCTATATCGTCTTGTGGATCATCGACACGGTCGATGGCTGGGTGAAGCCGCTCGTGCCTTCAGCCTATCTTCCGGACACCTATCTGCCCTTTCGCGTGCCGGGATATGGGCTCGTTGTCGCCTTCGTCGGCCTGACGCTCCTCGGCTTCCTGACCGCGAACTTGGTGGGGCGATCGCTTCTGCGCCTCGGCGAGGTGGTGCTGAACCGCATGCCGCTGGTGCGCGGCGTCTACAAGACCTTCAAGCAGATCTTCGAGACGATCTTCTCGCAATCAGGCACGAGCTTCCGCAAGGTCGGCCTCGTGCAATATCCGGCGAAGGGCATGTGGTCGATCGTCTTCATCTCGGCCGAGCCCGGCGCCGATGTCGCCGAGCGCCTGCCGGGGCCGGATTACATCAGCGTCTTCCTGCCCTGTACGCCGAACCCGACGACCGGCTTCTACTTCTTCCTGCCGCGCGACGAAGTGATCGAGCTGCCGATCGCGGTCGAGGAGGGCGCAAAGCTCATCATGTCGGCGGGGCTGATCCAGCCGGGCGAGCAGCGCCCAAGGCAGGAGCCGCCGCCGGTCGCTGCGTTGCCCGAGCCGCTCCCGGAGGAGACGGACGCGGCCTAGCTCTTCCTACTCCCGCGATGCGGGAGAAGGAGTCGAGGCGGATGAGGGGCGCTGGGGAAGTGCTCATCCGCCCCTTGCTGACGCAAGGGGCACCTTCTCCTGTAAACCTCCTGTAAGCGGGAGAAGGAAGAACGCCCTTCGCCCTACGGAAATTGCGGCTCCCCGTAAGGGTAGAAGCTGGTGAGATCGACGTTCTCGTATGGGAGGCCGTCGAGGCGGACCGTGCCGAGGAAGGGCTCCTTCGGCTCGACCAGGAGGATCGTCCTCGCAAAGCCGCTATCGTCGAAGCCGCGCCGGAAATGCACGCGTGATTTCAAGGCGATGACCGCGAAGGCATCGGGATCGAGGCCGAGCTCCCGCAAGGAGGAAGGCTCGACGATCTGCTCGAGATAGGGGCTAATCACCACCACATTGCCGCGCCCGAAGGCGACGCTGACCCACAACTGCCCGGCGCCCGGATAGAGGCCTTCACCGACAGCTACCACCTTGCCAGTGACGCGCACCGGGGCGCCCGCCGAGGAGTCGACCCGCCCGCCGATCTCCATGTCGAAGGAATCGCCCGCCTTCACGCCCTGCCGTCGCAGCGTCTCGCAGGCTTCGGCGTCGCTCAGCGTCGCGATCAGGGTCGAGCCGAGCTCCTGGGCGATCACCTCGCGCAAGAGCCAGGTGGCGTAGCCCGAGCGGTCGCTGTGATCGGCGAGCACGACCGGCGTCTCGCCCTTGGCGACCGCGGTCTTGGCGAGCGCCACGCCCTCCGCGACCTCGTATATGCGGGCGGTCTTGAGCAGCGCTTTCCGCTGGCGCCAGGCGCTGCCCGCCATGTCGTCGCCGATCCGCTTAGCGAGCTCTGGATCGCCATTCGTCAGCACCTCAATCGTCATCCCGACATCGGGGACATCCGCGAAGGGGAAGCCGAAGAAGACGTTAATATAGACGTCGGGCTCGCGCCCTTCCCAGGTCAAGGCGCGTTGCACGAGGTCCATCCAGGGCGAGGCGCCCGTCCATTGCAGCACTGTCGCGCAGATGATCGGCACCTTGATCGTGAGGTGAGACGGCCTGTAATCGCCGCGGATGGCACGCACCAGGGTGCGCGCCGCGCGCTCACCTTGCAGATGCATGTCGTAATGCGGGAAATACTTCACCGTGAACGCCATGTCGGCATGGCGCAGGAACTCCTCATCCTCATTGCCGTGCGGATCGAAGGTCGCGGCGATGAAGGCGCGAGGCCCAATCACCTCGCGCACCCGGCGCGCGAGCTCAGCCTCGGGGCGCGCGACACCGCGCACTCCCATGGCGCCGTGGAGAGCGAGATAGGCCCCGTCGAACGGGCCCTGCGCCTCGAGCTCGGCGATCATCCTGCCGGCGAAGGTCTCGAAGGCGTCCTGCGTGATCCAGCCCGATCCGGTGCCGGTCTTCGGCCAATAGGGCGATTCGATGCCGACGAGCTCGACGCCGTCGTATTCGCGCGCGACCTTCACGAAGCCGCCCATATAGCCCTTCTTGTCCCAGGCGAGCATCTCCTCGCCCTTGGCGGGGGAGCCCGGGAAGATGAAATCCTCGAGCTCAGTGTCGTTTGCCAGGAACGTCACTGTCTCATGGCAGAAATAGAGAACCGCAATCCGCATCGCTGTCATTGTCCTGAGAGGGCCCGCGCCTTTTCCTTCTCCCACGACACGGGACAAGGTGCCGAGGCGAAGCCGAGGCGGATGAGGGGCGCAGGTCTTTGCTTCAAGATCTGGCGCTTCCCCGGCCTCCCTCATCCGCCCCTTGCTGACGCAAGGGGCACCTTCTCCCGCCTCGCGGGAGAAGGGAAGCGCGCCGTTACTGCGTCGCGACTGTCGGCTGCTCGGCCATGTGGGCGATCTCGGTCGTCAGCCCTTCGGCGAGGCAGGCATAGCCCTGATCGTTCATGTGGAAATGATCGGGCGACAGCGCAGCCAAGAGATCGGCCTCGCCTTGCGCGTTCCAGCGCTTCATCATGGCGTAGCGGCGGAAGACCGGCACGTGGGACGCTTCACCGACCCGCCTGATCACCTCGACGAAGCGCTCATAGCGGGCGGGATCGCTGATGCCGGGGAAATATTGCGGGTCGAGCATCACGAGATCGACACCCGCCGTGCGCGCCGCCGCGACGCCGCGCTCGACGAGGGGGCGGAAGGCCTCCGGATCATCGCCGCCGACCGCGTCATTGGTGCCGAGCTGCCAGATGACGAGGTCATAGCGCTGGGTCGCGAGCTGATGCTCCAGCCGGTCGACCGTCGCCGCCACCTTCTCGCCGCTGACGCCGGCATTCACCACCGAAAGCGGCTCGCGCGGCCAGCGGGTCCTGAGCGCAGCCTCGAGGCGGGCCGGATAGGCACGCCCGGCCGAGGAGGCGCCGATGCCCTCCGTCGAGGAGGAGCCGATCGCGAGGATCCGGATCGGCATGAGCTTCTGCAGTTTGCGCCCGACGACGCCGAGCTTCGCCTGCGTCACCGGCGAGGCCGAAACGGGAGGCAGGCAGCTCCGGCCTACGAGCGGGCCCGATTCGCCGGAATCGGGCGCGGCGTGCGTCGCTGCCCCCTGGAAAGAGGCGCCGCACAAAAGTACACACATAGCTATCGCGACGCGGCGCAAGCCACGTCCTGGTCGCCCCGAACGCATCGACACCTTCCCTATTTTTCCCAAGCGCTTACGGGCGCCTTGCTGAACCGAGGCTGAACGGGACGCTGGCCAAAGCGCGAACATCGAGACTTGCGCGAGGCTGGAGGCTCCTCAGAAGTGGCCAAACACGGCCCAACAGGCGCCGTATTTGAGCTGAGAATGAACTGCGCGCCGATTTGAGGCCGGCCGAACCCGCAAATTGGCGATGGCCGGGCAGGGCGGCGCAAGAGAGAGCGAGACGGCTCGGCCGGAGATACTGTGATGACGTCGCCGAGGGCAGTTCGCGCTTCCCCTGCCCGAGTGGTTAGCGTCGATTTCTGGCGCGGGATCGCGCTTGCGATCATTTTCATCGATCATATGCCGGGCGGCTTCCTCGCCCGCCTGACGCCGCGCAATTTCGGCTTCTCGGATGCTGCGGAGACCTTCGTCTTCCTCGCCGGCATTGCCGCATCCTTCGCCTACTTCAAGCGCAAGGGCGAGGTGGTGCGCGACCTGTTCAGGGTCGGAATGCGCGCCTTCACACTCTACACCAGCCATATCGTGGTGCTCGTCCTGTGCGGCGGCATCATCGCCTATACGAGCCTCGTCACCCAGGATCCGCGCATCCTCGAGATGATGCAGTTCGACCTCGTCACCAAGGACCCGGTGCCGGCGCTCGTCGGCATCGCGACCCTAACCTTCCAGCCGAGCAATCTCAACATCCTGCCGCTTTATGTGGTGCTGCTCGCGCTCGCGCCGATCCTGATCCTCTTGGTGCGCCGCGACATGCGGCTGGCCCTCCTCGTCTCGGGCGGCCTCTATCTCGCGACGCAGCTCTTCGCGCTCACCTTGCCGAGCTACCCCAATCCCGACGCCTGGTTCTTCAACCCGCTCGCCTGGCAATTCCTGTTCACGCTCGGTCTCTGCTGCGGCATGCGGATCTCGCGCGGCGAGCCGGTGCGCTCGCATTGGGCGCTGACATCTGCCGCCATCCTCTTTCTCTTCGTCTCGCTCGTGGTGATCCATGGAGGATTCGTCGGCGCTTATGACCTTTCGCCGCTGCCGCGCTTCCTCTGGGAGCAGGACAAGACCAATCTCTCCCTGCCGCGCCTCCTGCATTTCGCGGCGCTCGTCTATCTCGTCACCCGCCTGCCGATCGAGAGCTGGATCAGCGGAAAGCAGGCCCCTTTGCCGCTTATCTTCATGGGCCGCCATTCGCTTCCCGTTTTCTCGCTCGGCGTGGTGCTCGCCATGGTCGGGGAGGGGCTGAAGATCCTCTATGCGGGCTCGGAAGGCATCGACATTTTCGCGGTGGTGCTTGGCCTTGGCCTGCAAATTGGTCTAGCCTGGACACTGGAATGGCAGAGAACAGGACAAAAGAGGGCCGGCGCAACGGCCGACCCGGCGACCGCGTGAGACGCGGGGCGCCGGTATTTCGCTTTGCGGCTTTAGTCGCGCTCTTAGCCGCCGCCCTGGCGGGAGCTCTGGCCGGATGGGCGCTGCCTGCTGCGGCGGGTGTGGCGCCCGGCTGCCGCGTGCCCGACCCCTATATCCATTTCTCGACCGACTTGCCGCGCACCGAGCGGCTGGTCGATCTCAAGCGGCCGATCCGCACCCTCGTGGTCGGGCCCGCTATCGAGGGACCCGAGGTGATCGAGCGGCGCCATTCGCATCTCCTCGCGGCGCTGCAGCAACGGCTTCCCGCCGCCAATTTCGAGCTTCTCGACGGCTGGCACGGCTCGCGTGTCGCGGAAGAGGATTTCGACCGGCTGCGCAGCGAGGTCGCCGACACGAAGCCCGACCTCATCTTGTGGGAGGTCGGCACGCCCGACGCGCTCGCAGCCTCCGATCCGCAGGATTTCGGCGATGTGCTGACACGGGCCGCGAGTTGGGCGAAGTCGCAGGACATTGACGTCGTATTCATCGATCCACCCTATGTGCCACGTGTGAGCCACGAGCCGCTCTACGGCAAGATGGTCCGCGCCATCAACGCCGTCTCGGTGCAGGCCAGGGTCAACCTGTTCCGCCGCTACGCAGCCATGGAATATCTCGAGCGCGCTCCGATCAGCACCGGCGCGCCTCGCCCCCATTGCATGTCGGAGCTCCTCGCCGAGGCGATCGTGCGGGCCGTGACGCGCTAGGCCGCGTATTCCGGCGCCTGTTGGGCGTCGTCGCAGAGGGGATCGAGCCGCTTGCCGGTCGTTGCGGAGAAGAGATGCAGCGTCTCCTCGGGCAAGCTCAGATGGAGCGTCTGGCCGGCAGCGCAGGAGAAGCTCTTCGCGAGCACGACGGCGAGCTCCTGACCCGCTAGGGTGCAATAGGCGACACGGCTGCCACCCAGCTCCTCGACGAGCTCGACTTGCGCGGCGAAGCCGGCGCCGGGATCTTTCGAGGCGATGATGTCCTCGGGCCGGACGCCGAGCGTCACCGCCCCGTCGCCGCCGGAGGAGCGCAGGCCGAGCTCGACCCCTGGCGCATCGGCGAGCTCGATCCGGCCGTCGGCCATTCGGCAAGCGGGCATAAGGTTCATCGCAGGCGCGCCAATGAAGCAGGCGACGAAGGTTGAGGCGGGCTCGCGATAGATCCTCACCGGGCTGCCGATCTGCTCCACCACACCGTCATTCATGACGATCAGCACATCGGCGAGTGTCATGGCCTCGACCTGGTCATGAGTGACGAAGATCGACGTGGCCGCGAGCCTCTTGTGCAGGCGCCTGATCTCGATGCGCATGCTGACGCGGAGCTTGGCGTCGAGATTGGAGAGCGGCTCGTCGAAGAGGAAGAGGCTCGGCTCCCTGACGATAGCGCGTCCCATAGCGACGCGCTGGCGCTGTCCGCCGGAGAGCTGCGCGGGACGTCGGTCGAGATAGGCAGAGAGGTCGAGGATGGCGGCAGCCTGCGCGACGCGCTCATCCCGCTCGCGCGCCGGTATGCCGGCGATCTTCAGCGGATAGGCGATGTTCTGCCGCGCCGTCATGTGCGGGTAGAGGGCGTAATTCTGGAAGACCATGGCGCAGCCGCGATCCGCGGGCTCGAGGTCGTTGAGGCAGCGCCCATCGAGCGTGATCTCGCCCTCGCTGACATCCTCGAGCCCGGCGATCATGCGCAGCAAGGTCGACTTTCCGCAGCCGGACGGACCGACGATCACGACGAACTCTCCATCCGCAATGTCGACATCGACGCCGTGCAGCACCTCTTTGCCGTCATAGCGCTTCTTCAGCCCACGCAGCGTCAGGCGCGACATTCAGTCCTCCTCCGCGATGCGTTTGCGCAGGCGGGCGATCGTCTCGCCGGGGAGGCCGATCGCGGCGAGATAGCGCTCGACCGAGCCATGCTCCTCGACGATGTGAGCGAGCGCGCCGGCCATGGTTCGAGCCTCGCAGGCTAGTAGCGGCCGAAAGCTCTCGACATCGGCGCCGCGGGCGACCGCATGTGTGATGATCTCCTCGATCATGGGCTCGATCATGCGCGCCGTAAGGGCGTAATCCTCGAGGACGAGCGGCGTCTCGACGCCGGCGAGCGAAAGGATGAGCGCGGCGATCAGCCCTGTCCGGTCCTTGCCGGCCGTGCAGTGGAAGAGCACGACCCCATCGGGCGCCTCGGCGATCAGGGTGAAGACACGGGCGAAGGCCTGTGGCCTGTTGGACAAAGCGCGCCGATAGAGATCGAGCAGCACGTCCCCTTCTACCATGCGCTTCGGGTCGAGCGCGTCGAACAGCGATACATTGTGATAGGCGACCGCGGGATGGTCGTGGAAAGGGTTGGGCTGGCTCCGCAGCTCCTCGTCGCGTCTGAGATCAATGATTGTGGTCACCCCCTCTCGCGTCAGCGCCGCTATGCCTTCGGCGTCGAGCCTGTGCAGCCCGTCGGCGCGCAGAAGACGCCGCCAGCGCGTCTCCCCGCCGGAAAGCGCATAGCCGCCGAGATCGCGGATGTTGAAAGTGCCCGCGACGGGCAGGTGGCGTTGATAGGCTGTGCGCATCAGCGGATCCCGGATTTCATGAAGGATTGGACGACCTGCTGCTGCAGGGCCACATAAATGAGGAGGATCGGCAGGCTTGCCAAGGTCGAAGCCGCCATCAGTGGCCCCCAGGCCGTGCCTTCAGACGTCATGAACATCTGGATGCCGATCTGGATCACGCTGTTCTCGGGGCTACGTGACAAAAGCAGCGGCCAGAAATATTCGTTCCAGGTGGAGATGAAGATCAGGATCGCGAGCGAGGCGACGGTGCCGCGCAGGTTCGGGGCGAGCACCTCCCACAGGATGCGCCAGCTCCTGGCGCCGTCCATACGCGCAGCCTCGATCACCTCGGTCGGAAAGGAACGCATGGCCTGGGCGAGCAGCAGGATGGCGAGCGCGCTCGCGAGATGCGGCAGGATCAGCGCTGCGAGATTGTCGAGCAGCCCGAGATTGGCGACGAGAAGGTAATTCGGGATCATCACCACCTGGAACGGCACGAGCCAGGTGAGCGCGACCAGCGTTTGGATCAGCTTGTCGAAAGGAAAACGCCAGCGCGCGAAGGCATAGGCGGCGAGCAGCCCGGTGAAGAGCTGCGCGACAGTGACCGCGGCCGCAACGATCAGCGTGTTCACGAGCATCGCTCCGATCGGAATGGCGGCGAGCGCATGGACGTAATTGTCGAGCGACGCCGCCGTCGGCCACAGGCTCATCTCGAAGATCGCATTGGCGGGGCGAAACGAGGTGACGATCATCCAATAGACGGGAAACAGGCAGAAGACCGACAAGACGACCATGACGGCGTGACCCGCCGCGCCGTTCATGCGCCTAAGACCGCGGGCAAAGCGACGCGACCGCGCCGGGGCGAGGGGGCGCGAGCCGGGGAGGGTGACGTCAATTGTCATGGAACGCATAT
>Ga0318562_10001480_pt1 | contig 10620 bp, 10 predicted proteins | sample GRESIP066b5f18_FD_203688 | JGI IMG/M metagenome (GOLD analysis project Ga0318562, IMG submission 203688) | Tropical soil microbial communities from Luquillo Experimental Forest, Puerto Rico - GRE.SIPMG.066b5f18 | ecosystem: Environmental > Terrestrial > Soil > Tropical forest > Bulk soil...
CTGTGTGATCCGCATCGCGACGCCAGGGTCAGACCCTCCAGGAGCGGCTCGCGCGCCGCCGTCCGCTGTCTGGCCGCCCGATGGGTGGCGCCGAGATCGACCAGCGCCCGTGCATGCTCCAACCGCGCCGGAGAGGATCCAAGCACCTCCACCGCGTTCTGGAGTGTCTCGGCCCGCTCCGAAGCGCCGCCCACCAGCGCATGCGTCCGAAGGGCCACGCCGATCGCGCGCCGGGCGCCGAACGCGCGAGCGAGCCGTAACTCCTCCTCGGCCAGGTGGCGAGCCTCCTCGTGGCGGCCGAGCTCGGCCAGCGACAACGCCGCCGCCGAGCGCCAGGCCAACACCGCCGGATTCTGGCCGCCCATCGCGGGATGGTCCAGCTGGCAACGACGGAGCTCCTCGACGGCAGCTTGGTGGTTTCCGGCCGCGGCGCGCTCGGCGGCCGAGGCCTGGCGCAGCTGCGTGCTCGGCGAGAACTCGGTGTCATACCGGACTCCGACCCGTTCGATGAGCCGGCGCAGCGAGGCGGGTGTCTCCTCGCGCTCCAGACCGGCCAGCACCGCCGCCGCAACCGCGAGCACGACGAATTCGTTTCCGAGGAGATCGCGAGAGAGTTCGATTGCGTCGTAGGCATCCGCCTGAGCGCCCGTGAGCTCGCCTCGGCGCACGTTCATGAACGCACGCAACGAGAGCAGCATCACCACGGTTACCGGCGCGCCGCGCCCGCGGGCACTCGAGAGCATCTCGTCCATGCCCCGGATCGACGCGTCGAGTTCGTCGGTGAGCGCCAGCACCGCCAACGCGACGATCGCCCACAACTCCCCTCGGTGCGGCTCGAGCGGGAGGCCGGCAGCGAGCGCGCGGTGAGCGAAGTCCATCGCCTTGGGGGCGGAGCGGATGTACATCAGCTCGTCCATGGCGAGCGTGGCCAACGTGGTCGCCTCGAGCACGCTGCGCGCCGGACCACCCGGATCCCGGAGCGCGGCGATCGTCGAGTCGGCTTCGTGCCGGGCTGAGGACGAGGTGTAGCTGGCGCCGAGCAGCGCCACCTCCAGCCGTTCGCGGCCGGCCGCCCCGCGCGGGAGCCGTTCCTGGGCGCGCCGTAGAATCGACGCGGCCTCGCGGGCGCGGCCAGCCAGGAAGAACATTCCGCTGAGCTCGATCGCCGCCGTCACGCTCGCTTGATCGTCATCGGCGTGCGCGACGATCTCGGTGAGCGGGCCGATCGCCTCCGGCTGGCCCGCGCGGGCGCGCGCCAGGCCGAGCTCGAGGACGAGGGCGGGTCGCTCCTCGGCGGACGGTGGCTCCTCGAGGGCACGGGCCAGGAAGGTGGCCGCCCCCTCGGCATCGCCTAGGCCGAGCGCACTGCGAGCGCCCTCGCGCAACAGGCTGATGGCCTCGGGGTCCGCGCCAGGCTCGGTCTGCATGACGTGCGCCGCGACCTGCCCCGGCGGCGCCCCGCGATCGCCGAGGATCTTTGACGCCGAGCAATGCAGACGCTCCCGCTCGGCCGGGGACAGATCGTCGTGGATCGCAGTGCGAAGGATCGGGTGGGTGAAGCGAACCATTCCGCCCGCTTGAATGACCCCTGCCGCGATCAGCGCGGTCATCGCGGCCTCGAGCTCGCCGCCGCCGAGGCCGGACAGGCGCGCCGCGTCGCTCACCATGGCGCCATCACCGAGCACGCTCAGGGTTCGGGCCACGGCGGCGGCCGAGGGGGCCAGCCGCGCCAGGCGCAGCAGCACCGCGTTGGCGACGCCTCGCGGGACGAGTGAGCCCACCTGGGCCGCGGCGGCCGCAGTCGGCTCGAACCCCCTCGCCGAAGCCTCGTCGAGCAACTCCCCTAATAGGAACGGGTTTCCGCCCGTCACCTCTACGCAGGCGCGGACAAACGCCGGGTCAGGCTCGGATCCCAGCCGGCTGGCGACCAGCAAGGCGACCGCCCCGCGCGTTAGTGGCGCTGGCCGGACCAGCGCGACGGCGGGGTCGGCAGCGAGCGAGGCTGCCTCGGGCATCAGCGCCGGATCCAGCGGACGCGTGGCCAAGATCAGCGCCAGGGGCTGCCCGGCGAGCCTGCGCGCGATGAAGGCCAGGGCGCGCACCGAGGGCGCGTCGCACCACTGGAGATCGTCGAGCGTGAGCACCAGCGGCGAATCGGCTGACAGGTTCGATGCGAGCCAGTACAGCCCGTGCTGCCAGGCGTAGCTCGGATCGTCGGCCGCCTGCCGCGGCGCGGGTGCGGGGGGCACGATCGTCGGCGTACCGGTGAGAAGGTCGACGGCCAGGGATGCTGCACCCGAGAGCCAGCGCTTGCGGTCCGCGTCGTCGGCCTCGCTCACCAGTCGCTCGAACAGCTGGCGAATGACCCCGTAGGGAAAGCCCTGTTCGAGCTCGGTGGCCCGGGCGCCCAGGACGCGGAACCCGAGCTCCGAGCTCCGATCGCGACCAATCTCGAGCAGGCGCGACTTGCCGATGCCCGCGGCTCCCTCGATCACGATCACGAGGCCCTCGCGGCGTCCCACCGACCGCATCGCTCCACGAACCCGTTCAACCTCGTGCTCGCGCTCGAGCAGCGCGCCCGGCTCGGCGACGACGGTCCCGTGCATGTCCGAGGGCGATCGTAAGGAAGCCGCCTACCAAACGCAATGCCTCGGGCTCCGGAAATCGGGGCAATGCCCGGGGCTGCGGATGCCGGGGCCGCGGATGTTCGGGGGTCGATGTCAGGGGGTGTGCCTGATGTGCGGCGCGCAGATCCGGCCGACCATGACGGTCGAACGAGTTTTCACCAGGAGGCCAGCATGCCGTTCATCCAGATCAAGGTCGTCCAGGGCGTATTCAACGCCCACCAGAAGCGCGAGATCGTCGAGCGCGTAACCGAGGCGCTGGTCGGGATCGCCGGCGAGGGAATGCGCCAGCTGACGTGGTGCGTCGTCGAGGAGGTGCCGAGCGGGGAATGGGGGATCGGCGGGCAGTCGATCACCGCCGACGACGTCCGCGCCATCGCGCGTGCGTGGGCCGGCGAGCCATGAGCGCCGCGGATCGTCCTCTCGACGCCGCGGTCGCGACAACCACGGCCGCTCACCCGGTCCGCACGCTGTACGTGGCCACGTGCGGCACGCTGCTCGTGCTCGCCGTGTTCAGCGCGTTTGTCGTGGCCGTCGGGGACAGTTCACGATCGTTCGGCGCCGGCATCGCGAGTCAGGCGTGGGCCCTCAGCGCCATGAGCCTCGGCCTCGCTGCCGCGCTGCTTACTGCCGGATCGCTCGCGGACGATCTGGGATACGGGCGCGTGCTGACCTCGAGCACCGGCCTCCTCGGCGCGACGAGTATCGCGGGTGCTCTGGCACCGGACATGGCCGTGCTGATCGCGGCTCGCGTGATGCAGGGCGTCGCCGGTGGCGGCGTGCTGGCGGCCTCGCTCGGTTCGATCGGCCGGGTCTTCCCCGCCGGTGCGGCGCGCACACGGGCGACGGCGATCTGGGGCGCGGCCGTGGGAGCCGGCATCACTGCGGGTCCGCTGGCCGCCGCCGGTCTTCAGGGTGCGCTCGGCTGGCGCAGCGGCTTCTGGGTCGAGGCGGGTGCCGCCGCCGCGCTGATGATTGCGGCGAGCAGTCTGCGCGACCGGGCGCCGCGCGCACGACGCCGCCTGGACGCGACTGGGATCGCGACCCTCGCCGCCGGGATGGCCCTTCTGACCGCGGCGCTCGTCGAGGCCCACCACGGATGGGCGCGCAACGCCACCGTGGTCCTGCTCGCCATGGCCCTGGTCGTGCTGGCGGCGTTCACGATGCTCCAACTGGGCCGAAGATGCCCGATGCTCGATCCGCGACTGTTCGCCCAGCCGCGCTTCCTCGCCTCTGTCGCCGGCGCCCTGTTCACGGGACTGGCCGTGATCGGCCTGATGAGCTACGCGCCCACATTCCTTCAAGGCGCGCTCGAGCTGAGTCCCCTGGGCAGTGCCGGCGTGCTCGCGACGTGGTCAGCCACGAGCATGCTCGTAGCCCTCGCCGCTCGATTGCTGCCTGAACGGCTCGGCACCGAGACACGGCTGGCCGGCGGGCTCTGCCTGGCGGCGCTCGGGGAGGTCGTGCTCGCCGGCCTGGACAGCGGGGCGGGATGGACGCGGCTCCTCCCGGGTCTCATCGTCCTGGGCGTCGGCACCGGCGTGGCCAATGCCGCCCTGGGGCGTATCGCGGTCGAGTCGGTCCCGCACGGCCGGGCTGGGATGGGCAGCGGAGCGAACAACACCGCCCGTTATCTAGGCGGTGCGGCGGGCGTCGCCCTCGTGGTGACGATCACATCAACCACCGGCGGGGGCGGTCTCGTCAATGGCTTCGATCATGCCTCGCTGGTGTCCGCCGGACTGTCCGCGCTGGGTGCGGCGATCGTCGCCGGTTGCCGAGTGAGCAGACGCCTCGAGCCAAAGGAATGCACCGTATGAACAGCCACCTGAACTACGTCGCTGTCAAAGCACGCATGGGCGACCTCGGCCGCGCCGCCGAGCGGGCACGCATCGCCCGCGCCGGCGATGGAGACCGATCGGGCGGGTCACGCCGCGGGTCGCTCGCACGCGCGTTGACGCGGTGGCGGCCCAGCGTGCCCGTGGAGCGGCGGCCCTGCATCGAGGAGTGAAGCGCGAACCGTTTGGGTCCGGCCGCCGTAGTCACCGGTGAACCGACACCACGCCAAGGGGCGATGCAAGATGAACACAGAAACCTCGAACAATGCGCAGCCGGCGCCGGACGCGCTGGTCGACTGCCCGACCTGCGGGCTACCCGCCGAGATAACCGACCGCTTCATCCTGGATGGCGCACCGGGACCCGTCGAGCACGTCAAGGTCGTCTGCATTCGGCGGCATTGGTGCGCGCTGCCGGTGGACATGTTCGCGGTCAGCTCACCTGGGCAAGGGACAGCGGGCGACTCCGAGTCCGATCCTGCCCAGGTCACTCCGCCCACGGCGGGGTGAACGCGGCGCCGTCCGCGATCGCCTGACCGTCGACCGCCATCACGCAGATCGCCTCCGCGGGTCCGCCCTCGGCGATCAGATCGAACTCCTCGCCGGCGGCGACGATCCGGGCGCCGCCGGCGTCGGCCGTCTCGGCGCGATTCTCGAACCGCGCGGTGAGCGCGCCCTCTAACGCGATGAAGATCTCCTCCCGCGAGAGGGCGTGGCGTGGGGAGGGCCGATCGGGCAGGAACTGGACGCGCCACGCGGCGGTGTCGGCCGAGCCGCGGCTCGGCGATGCGAGACCGGTGATCGTCGCGCCCCCGGCGTCGAACCTCGGCGCGTCTTGTGCGGCGATGACAGCCATGGTCTATCCTCCTATCTCGTTAACCGAAGCGAATCGTACACCATGGCGAACGACCCTACGAAACCCGACCTTGCCATCCTGATCGTCGGAGCTGCGCGAGTCGTGGCCGACCAACTGGGTCAGGCGGTCGAGCAGGCTGGCGTCGTCGACATGCGCGCGCCGTTCGGCTACGTCATCCGGGCGCTTGCCGACCGCGACCGAACCCTCACCGAGCTGGCCGACCTGCTCGGCGTCAGCAAGCAAGCGGCGATCAAGGTGGTCGACGAGATGGAAGCCCGCGACTTCCTCTCTCGCCATCCCGACCCCGACGACCGGCGGGTCAAGGTGCTGCGCCTCACCGGCAAGGGGCAGAAGGTGTGCCGCGCGGCGCTTGCTGCCAGTCATGGGATGGAGCAGGAGCTCCGCCAGGAGCTGGGCGACGCCACGGTGAACGGACTGCGCCGCGGGCTGGAGTTACTCCTCGCCCGGCACGGTGTGCTCGCGGATGCCCGCGCCGGACGCTCGCGTGCGGCGTGGTAAGGCGAGCACGGCCATTGGCGCACCGCCGGCCTGATCTTCTGCGGCAGAGCTCAATACGGCTGACTCGGGAGGCGCGGGCCGAGACGATCGTTGGCGTTCCGCGCCTCGGTCAGCGCGCGCGCGAGCCAGAACGTCCCCGACGGCGTGCCGCCGTTGCACGTGCCGCTGCTCGTGCCGGGGACGTGAACCCACACGAAGGCGTCGATGGCCGGGCTGCCGGTGTCGGTCGTGGTCGGGATGCCGGCGCCCCGCCCGGGCGGGTTGCACAGATCGTCGACGCCCTGCTTCACCGGATGTAGGTTCGGCAGCGGGCCGTGACCGTTGTCGGCGGTGTTGATGATGAAGTGCGAGCCGCCGGTCAGGGCCGAGACCTTCTCGCCCCAGCGGATCTCGTTTTCGGTCCAGTTCATATGGGTGTCGTTGGTATAGAAGCCGCGGGTGTTGCGCACGCCGACCGCGTTCAGCACCTGCGCGGTGTAGGCGGGGCTGCTCGCGTCCGAGTAGCCACCCTCCACATAGACCACGGCGTGCGGCAGGTTGGCGACCTGGTTGATCTCGTAGCTGATGTCGGCTTCCCACTCGGGCAGCGCGCCGCGGCGCGCCATGCAGCTCGAGGATCCAATCGCGTCGAGCTCGAGCAGGATCACGGCCGGACGGCGCTCGATTCCCGCCACCATCTCGTTCACCTGCCGCTCGAACGTCGGACGGTGGGCGATGATCTCGCTGCTTGTCTCGCAGTAGCCCGCCTGATACAGGAAGTAGGTGGTGATGATCGGGATCGTCCCGACGTCTGCGGTCAGGTTGTGGCAGAAGATCTTCTGAACCTGGCCGAATACCGCTCCCGGCCCTCCGCCGGCGGAGAAGAGGCTGAAGCGCTGCGCCTCGGGCTGATCGGCGATCTTCTCGAGCAGCGCAACCTTGCGGGCGAGCGCGCGGTTGTGCGCGAGCTTGCGGTGCAGCCGGCCGCTCTGGAGGCTGGTCTCGAACTTCGCCCAGGAGTAGTCGTCGTGGTAGCGGGTCGGGTCGCGCCCCAGCAGCTGGGCGATCGCGCCGGCCGCTTCTCCGTGGCGCGGGCCATCGACGAAGAACCTCGCGCCGTTCAGCGGGTTGGCGCCTGGGGGCACGGACAGACTGAGCGGATTGGAGGGATCGCGGGTGGCCGAGAACGGGTCGGCACACTGCTGCGCGTCCGCCGCGTGGGCCCGAGGCCGGTGACCGGCGGCGGGGGCCACGCAGATGAGCGCGATCAGCCCGGCCACCGCGACAGCAGCCGTAAGCCATCTGGAGCTTCCCCTGCTCATGGCTGTGGACCCTACTCCGCCAGCCCGCGCGAACGGTGGCCGCGGCTGCGCACTCCTCACGCTTTGTATAGCCTCGCGTCGAAAAGCGAGCGCAAGCGAGCAGTCAAGCGAGGCCGGAGGCCGAGCATCGGCGTCACAGGACGGGCCGGAAGCCCTGCCGAGGAACCCAAGATCGAGGTGGAGGGATGCTGTTCGGTCAAGAGCACGTGAGGCGCTATCAACAGACCGACGGTGCCGAGGGGCACGACTGGCAGGGCACGACGGTGCTGATTCTCACGACCATCGGTCGGCGCTCCGGCGAGTCTCGAAGCACGCCGCTCATCTATGGCACCCGAGGGGATGACCACGTCGTGGTGGCCTCGAAGGGAGGCGCCGAGGAGCATCCCTCCTGGTATCTGAACCTGGTCGAGCAGCCCGAGGTGACCGTGCAGGTCCGCGGGGATCGCTTCAAGGCCAAGGCCCGGACCGCCACCCTCGACGAGAAGCCCGGGTTGTGGCAGATGATGACCCAGCGCTGGCCGCCCTACGACGAATACCAGCACAAGACCTCGCGGGAGATCCCGGTGGTCGTGCTCGAGCGCGAGGGGTGAAGCGGCCCGGCAGTCGTCCACCTGGGTTGAGCGGGCCGTCGGGCTCGACCCCACCCAGCGCCCCCTGGGCGTCGCGCAGCCTCCACTTCGTCGGGATCGGCGGCGCCGGGATGAGCGGGCTCGCGCTGATCGCGCGCGAGCTCGGCGCTTCGGTCACCGGCTCTGACCGGGCCGAGACGAGCTACATCGAGTTGCTGCGCGTGCACGGGATCGAGCCGTCGCTCGGCCACCGGGCCGAGAACGTGCCGGACGGCGCGGAGGTGGTGTTCTCGACCGCGGTGCCGGCTGAGAACCCCGAGCGCCAGGCCGCCGGCGGCCGCGAGCTGCACCGCTCCGCGCTGCTGGCCCAGATCGCCGCCCTACGCCGCTGCCTGGCCATCACCGGCACCCACGGCAAGACCACGACGGCGGCGATGATCGTGCACGTCCTGCGCGCCTGCGGACTCGACCCCGCCTACGTCGTCGGCGGCGAGCTTCGCGACACGGGGGCCAACGCGGGCTGGGGAAGCGGCGAGTGGATCATCGTCGAGGCGGACGAGTCGGACCGCTCGCTGCTGCGGCTGGACCCGGAGATCGCGGTGCTGACCAATGCCGAGCTCGATCATCACGCCACCTACAGTTCCCGGCTGGACCTCGAGGACACGCTGCGCGAGTTCATGGGACGCGCGGCGCTCAGCGCCGTGGTCTGGGATCGCCCGGCGCTGCGCGCGCTGTGCCCGCCCAACACGATCGCCTACGACGCCGCGGACGCCATGCTGTCGACGCGCGGATCACGGTTCGGGTGGCGCGGGGTCGAGGTCTCGTTGACGGTGCCTGGCCTCCACAACGCGGTGAACGCCGCCGGGGCGCTCACCGCCGCCGCACTCGCCGGCGCCGACCCCGCCCGGGCCGCCGTCGCTCTGGCCGACTTCCGAGGCGCTCGACGGCGATTCGAGTTGCTTGGCTGCACTAAAAAAAACATCCCCATCTACGACGACTACGCGCACCACCCAACCGAGGTCGCCGCAACGATCGCCGCAGCCCGGACGCTGGGGCCCGCGCGGCTCGTGGCGGTGTTCCAGCCGCACTTGTACTCGCGCACGCGCGCGCTCGCGCGCGACTTCGGCCGGGCCCTGGCGGGCGCCGACGTCGCCTTGGTCCTCGCCGTGTACCCAGCGCGGGAGCTTGCCGAGGACTTTCCGGGGGTGGACGGTCACCTGGTCGCCGCGGCGGCGGCAGACGCCGCGAATGGACGGACGGTGGCATGGCTGCCCTCATTCGAGGACGCCCGCGCGTTCCTGTCGGCGACCCTGAGAGAGGGGGACCTGTGCCTGTGTATGGGCGCCGGCGACGTGGACGGGCTGGCACGATCGCTGGTTGTCAGGTGAGCCCCTGTCCCATGCCGGAGCAGACCCGGCCGGGGCGACAACTAGGCTCCTCGGCATGCCCGACCAGCCCCCCGGCGTTCAGCGCGACTACCCGCTGGCCCGGCTGACCACGATTCGCACCGGCGGACCCGCCGAGCTGTTCGCCCGTCCCGGCTCGCTCCAAGAGCTCGAGCGCGTGGTGGCCTGGGCGCACGCGGAGGGGCTCGAGGTAGGGGTCGTCGGATCGGGGTCGAACCTCCTGGTGGCGGACGTGGGCGTCCGCGGAGTGGTCCTCAAGCTGGACAAGGAGCTGAGCACGATCGAACTGGATGGCACGCGGATCCGCTGCGGCGCGGGGGCGCGCCTGCCGACGGTGTCCGCCCGGGCCGCTCAGGCCGGGCTGACCGGTATCGAATTCGGCGTGAGCATCCCCGGGACGGTCGGAGGCGCCATACGGATGAACGCCAACGCGTACGGCGGCGACCTGGCCCGGGTGCTCGAGTGGGTCGACGTGGTGAGGCCGGAGGGAACCGAGCGCAGGACTCCGGATCAGCTCGGCTTCGCCTACCGCCACTCGAGTCTGCGGCCCGGCGAGGTTGTCGCCCAGGCAGCGTTCGCCCTGCACGAGGCGGCCAGCGACGAGGTCAAGGCCACGCTGGCCGACATGCGAGCGCGGCGCAAGGCAGCCCAGCCATCCGGCATCAAGACGTTCGGCTCGACCTTCAAGAACCCCGAGGATCCCCGCGCCGAGAACCGCACCGCCGGCCAGCTGCTGGACGCGGCGGGCTGCCGCGGCTTGCGCATCGGCGGCGCCGGCTTTTCGGCCAAGCACGCGAATTTCGTCGAGAACCGCGGCGACGCGACGACCGCGGATGTCCTGGCGGTTATGGCCGAGGGTCGCCGGCGGGTGCTCGAGATGTTCGGAGTGGCGCTCGAGCCGGAGGTACAGGCGCTCGGACCGGTCGAGCTCCCGGCCGACTGGGGCGGGGGATGACCGTCAAGCGACGGGTCCGGGTACGGGTACGGGTGCTCGTGCTCGTCGCCGTGGCGGGCGTGCTCCTGCTTCTCGGCGGCGCCTGGCTGTGGCTGCGCCACTCGTCGCTGGTGGCAGTCCGGAAGGTCTCGATCACCGGCGTGTCGGGCCCCGACGCGAGTCAGATCCGCTCGGCGCTCACCCGGGCGTCGCGCAACATGACCACGCTGGACGTGCGCGTGGGGCAGCTGCGGACGGCCGTGGCCCCCTACCCGATGGTCAAGAGCCTCAGAGTCAGCACCACGTTACCGCACGGACTGCGGTTCCGGGTCGTCGAGGAGCTCCCGGTCGGTGCGCTCGAGGCCGGTGGCCGCGAGGTCGCGGCGGGGGGCGACGGCACGGTCCTGCGCGACGTGCCCACGGCATCGCTCCCGACGATCCCGGTCCTACTCCTGCCCGGGGGCTCACGCGTCACCGATGGCCCGGCGCTTCAGGCCCTCGCGCTGCTGGCGGCTGGCCCGCAACGGCTGATGGCCCGGATCGACCAGGTCACCACCGAGCCGCCCCACGGCCTGGTCG
>Ga0318562_10001481_pt1 | contig 10619 bp, 11 predicted proteins | sample GRESIP066b5f18_FD_203688 | JGI IMG/M metagenome (GOLD analysis project Ga0318562, IMG submission 203688) | Tropical soil microbial communities from Luquillo Experimental Forest, Puerto Rico - GRE.SIPMG.066b5f18 | ecosystem: Environmental > Terrestrial > Soil > Tropical forest > Bulk soil...
GGTGATCGATAACACGGGAGCTTGGGTCGGCAAGCCCATCACGGTCGCCGGCAATCAGTCTCCCTGGACGGAGCCCATCAACGGCGCGGGATTCGCGCTTAGTAACGCCGGGAATATTAATTCCAACGGCACCATCACAGCAGCGGGCGGATACGAAGGCGGATCATTTCGGGGTGCGGGAGTCAATACGGGCACTGATGGGATACGGGGAGGCTCCATAGATACATTGCTGCCAAACAATACATCGAGCGGGCCGATCAATGGCGGCCTCATCACCGCGCGCGACCACTTCAATTCGGCCAACGGGTATTACGTGAATGGCGTGCAGAAATGCGATGCCAACGGGGTCTGGATCGGCAGCGTCCAGACCTACGATTATGTCTTCGGCAGGCAGTTCGGAATCGAAGGGCGGTACATGGGCTGGCCATCGGACGGTTCGGCAAATGTCATTTATATTCCCCACGCCGATGGCACCGGCAGGTACACAGTGCTGACCGTATGTGGGGGGATCATTGTCGATGTGCAAGGACAGTAAAGGAGCATAAAACATGGAAAAAACATATCAGTTGGATCAACGCGAAGCGGTCATGCTGAATCAGCTTGACCAGGAGAGAACGCAGGTATTGGCCGTGATCGGGGCTTTGTCGCTCGACATGGAGCAGGCCCGTAAGAATCTTGACACCGTCGCGGAGCGGCAGCGGGCATTCATCCGGCAGGCGCTATCCATTCGCGACGTGGACCGCTACGAGAACGCGAAAACAGCGAACGGTACGCTCATAGTCACTCTTCCTGACGAGAGGGGACCCGAAGCCAAGCCGTTCAAGATGACGAACGGTTCCGCCAATAATCCGATTGAAATGACAAAGGAGTAACACGATGCCCTGGTTGTCGCGCAACGACTTCACGGCCTCCGACAAGCTGCATGCCGATGACTTAAACAATCTCGCCAACGATCAGCGGACATGGGGTGGAGATGTCAACGGCGGCGGCTACACTTTGTCCAATGTGGTGCTGGTCAACGCTCGAACCACCTCCGGGGCGGGCGTGACCAGTTTCAATACCCGTACTGGAGACGTTCTCCCCGTAGCAGGCGATTACACGGCAGCGATGGTGGGGGCCGCGCCGAATTCTCTGCGCATCAACACTGGCCCGGGACTTTCCGGCGGCGGGCCGCTCACGGCGGATCTGACTCTATCCGCAGCGATGATCAGTTTCAATAGTCGGGTCGGTGCGGTCGTTCTGACTTCCGCCGACATCTCCAGCGCGAGCGGCGTACTGAGCACGCGGCGGATCAACACCGGCACCGGCCTGACGGGCGGCGGCAATCTGGTGGCTGATCTGACGCTGGCCGTTGTACCCGATTCGGTCAATCAACAAGTGCAGGTGCAGAAGGCGGGGACGCTGGTGGGTACGCGCCGCGCGATCAATTTGATCGAGGGCAGTAACACCACTCTAACGGTTGCCGATAACAGCGGCGCGAACCGGGTGGATGTTACCGTAACCGCCAGCGGCCCGACCAGCGGAATGAGCGATCCCACCAAAAACCTTGGCGACCTCATCGTGCGGGGGCTCACCCTGACCAGCAATTTGCCGGTCGGTACGAACGGCCAGGTACTCACTGCGGATAGCGGCCAAGCTCTCGGCATGCGCTGGGCTACGCCAGCCAGCAGCGGCGGTAATGTGACAAGCGTCTTCGGGCGCACCGGGGCCGTCGTCTCCGCACTGGGAGACTACAATGCCGCGCAGGTGACGAATGCAATCGACGCGACTCAGGCCTACGTCGATCCGGCCTGGCTCACCTCCCTAAGCTGGACGAAAGTTGTCAATGCCCCCGTTTTCATGGTCGATTATCTGACGACGAAGGGCGACATCCCGGTACGGTCATCTGCGACAACCACGCGCCTGCCGGTCGGCGCGGACGGGCTAGTCCTGATGGCTGATAGCTCACAGCCGGTCGGCGTGAAGTGGGCCCCGGCACCGACTGCTGCATTTCCCGTTACGAGCGTGTTTGGCCGCATTGGCGCGATAGCAGCCGCGACCGGCGATTACACGGCGGCTCAAATCACCAACGCAGTGGATATGGGGCAAACCTATGCCGATCCGTCCTGGCTGACGTCGCTCTCGTGGAGCAAGATCACCGGGGCGCCGGCGGGTGGCGTATCTAGCGTCTTCGGCCGTACCGGCCCGGTGACGGCACAGGCGAACGATTACACGGTAGCGCAGATCACCGGGGCGGTCGCCGCCACGCGAACGATTTCTACCAGTACCGGCCTGAGCGGAGGCGGCAACCTGGGCGGCAACCTGACGCTGGCCGTCGTACCGGATACGACGAACCAGCAAGTCCAGGTTCAGTCAACCGGCAGCATTATCGGTACCCGCCGTGCGATCAATTTCGTCAGTGGCGCGAATGTCTCGATCAGCGTTATAGACAGTGCGATAGACAATCGCGTGAACGTGACTGTTTCCTCGACCGGCGGCAGCGGCGGAATGGTAGATCCCACTACTACGGTTGGCGATCTGATCGTGCGCGGCTCAAGCGCCGTTCAGAAGCTGCCAGTCGGCACGAACGGGCAGGTACTCACCGCGGATTCCACTCAGGCGCTAGGAGTCAAGTGGGCGGGCGCTTCCAGCGGAAGCCCGCAAAGTCCCTGGGCGAGTGATATCGACGCTGCAGGGCACGCACTAAACTCTGTTGGAGCCATCGGAGTAAATCGGACTTCCGATTCCACCACCGCGCGCATCTGGTCGAAGGCGAGCGGTACTGAGGAAGGCGTAGCAGCGATTACCTCCGTTGCGGATCAGTACGCTTCCATCTCCACCGTCAACGATGTTGCGGATTACCTGCGCATCCGGTCCTATTCATCCGGCTATGCCACCGATGCCGGGACTGCGGCTATTGAAGCCAGTAACACACTGCGCCTTCTTGCCAACTCGGCAGAGGTCATGCGCCTTACTGCTGGTCACGTGCTCATCGGCACCCTGACGGACGACACAGTCAATACGCTGCAGGTTGCAGGCACGATCAAATCTTCGACCGGCGGCTTCGTGTTCCCCGATGGATCGAGCCAGACCTCCGCAGCGGCAGCGCCTCCGGTGACGAAGGTGTTCGGACGCACAGGCAACGTTGCTGCTCAGTCTGGCGATTACACGGCGGCGCAGGTCACCAACGCAATATCGTCGATAGCCAGCTACGCCGACCCAGCCTGGATCACGTCGCTCTCCTGGACAAAAATTCAGGGCGCACCAGCCCCACCTGTAAGCAGTGTGTTCGGGCGCACGGGAGTAGTCGTCGCTGTGGCTAACGATTACACCGCAGCGCAAGTTACGAACGCAGTTTCCACTACGGGTACCTATGCCGATCCCACGTGGATCACGTCGCTCGCCTGGAGCAAGATCAGCGGGGTACCGGCGACCGGCGTGAGCAGTGTTTTCGGGCGCGTGGGCGCGGTAGTGGCCCAATCCGGCGATTATTCCGCAGCGCAGGTGACCAATGCAGTCGCCACCACTGGTAGTTATGGCGACCCGGCCTGGATTACATCGCTGGCGTGGAGCAAGCTGACCGGCGTACCGTCTACGAGCACGTTTCAGACGCCGTGGGTCACCGATATCGATGGAAATTTAAAAACGCTGAATAATGTTGGGAAGATCAATATTAACAATGCTAGTGGTTTAGATACTTTAGTATATGACCCGGCAAGTGTCCAATGGTATACATCCGGCAATTTGCGCTGGAACCTGACCAAGGACAACCCTGAAACCGGCAGCAATGCCGGGAGCAACCTGTGTTTCTACCGTTATGCGGACGACGGCAGCTATCTAGATCTGGCGGTCAATATCAACCGCTCCAACGGTCAAGTCAGCGTCTATAAGGATCTATATGTTGCGGGCGCTATGATGGGCAACGCCTACTTATCAGCCCCTAGCGTTTACGCTACCGGCAGTTTCTCCGCAGGAGCGCAGAATAGTGACTTTGTTGCCTGCACAAATTTAACTCTTGCCTGGTATTCACCAGTCGGAAAACTCCGCTGGCAATTACAGAAATCCGGGACGGAGAGCGGATCTGATGCAGGTAGTGATCTCTTTATCAACCGCTGCAACGACGCCGGGGGGATGATCGATAGCCCGATCACTATTTTCCGAGCTAGTGGGGTAGTCCAGATCCCCAATGGCTTGCGGGTAACAGGTGGCACTTTTGGCATCGGAACGGCAAACCCAGGCTGGAACGCGCATCTAGTGGGCGCGGGTCAGTTAACGCTTGGCTCATTCGACACGGTAAGCGGCGCGAAGGGCGGAACGCTCTACCTCCAGGATTCAGGTGGGGCGGCTTATAACGGCGGGTGTCTGCTGTTCGGCGCAGCGCAGGGCTCATTTGCATGCATCAAAGGAGCACTGACTGATAACAACAGTAATTCTGCCGGTGTGTTGTCGTTCATGGTGCGCACGCTAAGTGCGAATAGTACGCTCACCGAAGTAATTAGAATATCCACCAATGCCAATGTGAATATTGTCGGCTCGCTTACCGTAAACGGCGCGGCGATTGCTGGCGGAATTTCAACGTGCGTGAACCTGGGAAGCCTCGGCAATGGGACGGTCTATCAGAATAATTACGGCAAGCCGTTATTCATCCAGGTGACTGGGCAGGCGAACGTCAACGGGGCGCAGCTCATTCTGTATTGCGATACTTCTGCAACCCCTACAACGCCGATGTCGGTGGTTAGCAACCCTAGCTCAACGACGGTAATGACAGCCACTCTAACGGTCTGGGTGATGCCGGGTTGGTACTACAAGGTGTCAGGTTTTGGCGTCGGCCAAGGGTGGGGCTGGTATTAAGGAGGATTACAGTGACTCTCGCAGAACAGGCTTCACTAATGAGTGACTCAGCTTTCCGCGACCGCTGCAAAGCGGCCATGCTATTTTACGCGAACTACATCTCGACTGGGGGGACGAATGCCCTGGCCGCGAACAATATGCGCCGCCAGTGGGCGCGCACCGCACAGACTAACCCCGACGTGCAGGTCGGCTTGCTGCAGCCCAACGTCGTGCAGGATGCAAAGGTCCAGTCGGACGGCGCGAACATCAGCGACTCGGATTTACAGAACTCCGTCAACGCGACGGTTGAACTTCTGCTGTGAAGGGAATCAAGAGGCCGACTTAAACCCCGGCGCAACAGCCTGCAAGTTGGCCTGAAAAATAGCCGCCCCTCCGAAGAGACGTGTACCGCGCGCGCCATTCCGACGACTGGACCCCGCTGCAGACCGCAGTGGAAACGACAATCAAGGTCATCCGCATACCAGGGCTAGCCGTTTCTAGGTCTTTTATGCTTCCGCCCCGCGTACAGACAGGATTCGTATTCCATCGCGAATTCAACAAACGTAATCCCTAGTACCGAGAACAGCTTGAAGAGGATCTCAAGCGAAGGGATGCTCTGGCCCCTCTCGACTTTCCCTACATAAGTACGGTCCACATCGCCGTCGAAAGCGAGAGCCTCTTGCGAGATATTGACTCTCTGGCGCAGGGTCCTCAGACATAAACCCATCGCCCTTTTCAGCTCTTCCCGTGAGGGTATGGCGTCCATATTCTTTAGCATGAACTGCAATTGCTAAAAAGCCCACGGCTGATCAGCCCCCGGCTAAATTGGCGCGGCCCTATACACCGAAGCGTTAAAACCCATCCTTGATCAGCGAGGTTTGCGCATTGAACCGAGATGCATATTGGGCGGGGGTTTGCGCGCCAAGGATTTTCCTTAAGGAGGATACCCGCGATTTCTATACGGGGGTGGTTAGAAAGCCAAACTTATCGCCAATCTTAGGTCTCTAATGGTAGGTTTTCTACAATATTGCAGCGGCACTGCAAAAATGCTTTGGTAAATCTCTGTGATCGAGGGATACTAGGCGAGTTAATCATGACCGGCCCAATGCCACGGCAGCGAAAAGAAATCTATGTTCAAGGCGAAACGACCCCCCCGACCCCCATTACCCGGGACCAGGCAGGTCAACATGCTACTCCCGGAGGCTTTGGTTGGAGAACTGGAGCGGAGGCGGCAGGCCCGTGCCGCCCGCGAAGGTAGCACCCCCAGAAAATGCTCTATATACCGAGAGGCGTTGGAGTTTTACGTGCGTTATACGAACCCCGCTACCGGCGAAGTCACAGGCCCCCATGAGGAGGGGGCACCGCCCGCCATTACCCTGCCCCAGAAATTAGAACCTTTTCCGTTCGGGCGAGTCTCTGATGCTGATCTGTGCCGCACGATGAACGACTCGTTCTTGTTGTTGTGGGCTGCCGACGCGCTTACCAATTGTATTCACGTCAGTCCGGCCGTCGAGCTTTACACGGGGCGCCCTGTTGCTTGCTTCATTGACCTAGGCTGGACGGAGGTAATTCACCCCTCCGATCGGGACAAGACGGTGCGTCTATGCCGCGCAGGCTTCAAGCTCCGCCAGCCTTTCACTTTTACTTATCGGATTCGGCGCCACGACGGCTGGTATGCATGGATCATCGATCACGCCCAACCCCGCTTCGGGCTGGACGGCTCCTTTGTCGGGTATGTGGGGACCATGTATCAGGTCCTCTCCCCGGGCATTAGCTACGAGGTTCTCGCCCACGAAGTAAGCCACTGGGCCATACAGCGATAGGCGGCCCGCGCGGCCCCGCCCGGTCGGGTTATCAGTTCCGCTGATTATACTGGTTGGCGAGTTGCACATTCGCCAGGATTTGCTCCAACTCCTCCATTGAGCGGAAGCGCGTGCGGATCAAATCGGAATGGAGCTTGGTCGATCCGCAGGCGCAGCGCCGGTTCAGGGCACCGCTGGCCACCAGCGCCTCAAATTGGTGCTCGACCTGCGGCCGGAGAGGGTCCGCCGCCTCTTCGCTATCGAACTCGCCCGCCGCCGCGAGGATGCAGTGGTTATGTTCGCATTTCAGCTGCGCGATGTAGACATGGGTCATACAGCTTCATCCTCCCACCCGAAGCGCCTGAAAGAAATAGCCTTTTTTCTATCACCCTCCACCTATCGCTACCTCAACAATATTGCTGCGATATTGTGGCGATACCGCAGAACTACCGCAACAATAGCAAGTCCTGTGTTATCAATAATTTTGCTTGACACTGCAATAATGCAGCAGTAGTATTTCTGTCGAGGTCCCCGTTGACCGGCGCGACCTCCCCGGGCCCATCAAAAAGCATTTCATAGAGCGACGGGATAGGAGTGTCTGTAAATGACTAAGAAGTCGCAAAAGAAAAGGAAGCCGCGCCCCCCGATACCAGGCACGGTCCACGCCAACATTCAACTGCCTGCCGCGCTTCACGAAGCAATGAAGCTGATCCGGCAGACAAGGCATGAGTTAGAGGGAGCGGACGTTAAATTATGCAGAATCTATCGGGAAGCCGTCGAGCAATTCATCCAGGCGAGGCCGCAGCAACGCCTCCTCGAATCCGCGAAACCGCTTGGACACACGGCATAAGCGAGCCCTTCTCCCGCTGCGATCGCTGCCACGGGCCTGGGCCGGTGCGTTTTGTAGATCACGACTGGCAAGGATGTAAGGCGTGCGCCCGCCGGTATTACCGGGCGCTCCGCGAGCGGGGTTGATTTATGGAGCTACGCTTCGACCAAGCCGCACACCACTACTACCTGGGCGGCGCGCGGATTCCCGGCGTGACGTCGGTGCTCGAAAGCGCGGGCCTGATCGACTACAGCTTCCTCGGCGCGCGGCGCGAGCAGTATTTAGAACGCGGGCGCGCAGTGCATCTTGCGACCCAGGCCGACGACCTGGGATTTGGCGCGGCAGGGCTGAGCGACGAGATCCGGGGCTACCTGGAGGGCTGGCGCGCGTTCCGCCGCGACTACGGATTCATGCCGCAGCTGATCGAGCATAGGGTGTGCAACCCGGTGTTCGGATACGCGGGCACGCTCGATCGCGTGGGGCGGCTCGCCGACGGCACGGAAATCATCCTGGACCTGAAATCCGGCATTGCCCCGCCCGCGGTTCGCTATCAGCTGGCCGCATATGCTGCGTGCCTGCCGCATCCGCGCACCCGCATCAGAAGGTGCGTCGAGCTTCATGCCGACGCCAGCTACCGGGTGATCGGATTCCGTACAGCGGACTATCTGCGCGATTTCGAGATATTCGCCGCCGCCCTCGCGCGGCTGGCCAACCGAATGTGAGAGGAGGCCAACATGAGTGTTACCGAAATAGCCGTCGCCCGATTGGAGCAGCGGACCTCAACTGCCGTCAGCCAGGCGCAAGCCGTGAAGGTTGGCGATCAGCCGAGCTACGACTTGGCGGCGGAGCGCCTTCTGGCCGTCGCCGATCTGCGGCGCGAGATCGTAGCCCACCATGCACCCATGAAGAAAGCCGCGCACGAAGCATGGCAGCAGGTGATTGCGGCCGAGAAGCGGTTGCTGGAGCCGGTGGCCGAAGCCGAGCGCATCTATAAAGCCGGGATCGCCGCCTACGAAACCGAGCAGCGGCGCCTAGCGGCTGAAGCCGCCGCCAGAGCCGAGGCCGAAGCACGGCGTCTCGCCGAAGAGGAGCGGGAGCGGGAACTGGAGCAGGCCGAGGCCCAGGGCGCGGACGTAGAGGAGATCACGGCCATGATCGACGCGCCGCTGATCGTGGCGCCGCCGCGCATCGAGCCGACGTTTCAGCCGGCGCGAGGTGTGACCCTCGCGGCCAACTGGCTCGGCGAAGTAACGTCCCTCGAAACGCTGGTCAAGGCGATCGCGGCGGGCAAGGCGAACGCCAGTTTAGTAATCCCCAATCAGGCCGCGATCAACCAGCTGGCCCGCGCCACGCGCGGCACGCTCCAGGTGCCGGGGGTCCGCTTCTTCAACCAATCCACCGTCCGCGCAGGAAGGAGATGATTCATGCCGACGACACAAGTCCAAGCCCCAAAACCTACGAATGTACTTACAACAGTGAGCGGGCTGCTCGAAAAGTATAAACCGCAGATCGCGGCGGCGCTGCCCGGGCACATGACTCCCGAGCGCATGATCCGCATTGCGCTCACGATGATCTCTCAATCGCCGCTGCTTCAGAAGTGCAACGCCAACACTCTTTGCGGCGCCGTGGTTCAGGCCTCGATCCTGGGCCTGGAGCCGAACTCGGTTCTGGGAGAGTGTTACATCATCCCGTATTTCAATTCCAAGGCCAACTGCTACGAGGCCCAGCTGCAGGTCGGCTACAAAGGACACTGCAAACTGGCGCGGAACTCGGGCGAGATCGCAATGATCGATGCGCAGGCGGTTCGCGCCCACGACGACTTCACATTCGAAAAAGGGGATTGCCCCGCCTTACGGCACAAATGGGCCGCAGACGGCACACGCGGCGACATCATCGGCTACTGGGCGGGCTTCAGGACCAAAACAGGAGAGTTCAATTTCGAATATTGGACGCTGGCGGAGGTCTACGAGCACCGGGACAGATATTGCCGGGGCGCTTTTGAAAGAGACAAGAGCGGGAAGCTGGTCCTGAAGAACGGGAAGCCGGTGCTACAAGGGGCCTGGGCGGACTCGCCCGACTGGATGGCCAAGAAAACGGTCCTCATTCAAGTACTCAAGCTGGCCCCTAAGAGCGTGCAAATGCAGCAGGCCATCAACCTCGATGAAACCGCTGATCGCGGTGCTGCGCAGTATTTCGCGCCCCAGGTGCCGCTGGAACTGCAACCGGCGGCAAGTGACGAAACGCCGGAAGGCGCGGGAGTTCCCACTGATCCGCCGGAGCCGAAGCCATGAAGATCACCTACCGCGGCGAGTGCGAAGAACTATACGGGCAGGAAATTGAGGTACCCGATCACGAATGCAGCGACCACCTCCAGCACCGCGAGCACGAATGGCAGGAGACTCACGGCCTGGACTGCGGGCCGTATGAGCGGTGCTACGAGGAATGGTACGAATGCACGATCTGCGGCGAGCAACTGACGCCCAAGGAATTGGACCTGTTACTGGAACGGCAGGAGCAGGCAACGGAATGAGTCTCAGGATCGATGCCGAATTCCGGAGCCTCATTCCGCCGCTGCGCGAGGAGGAACGGGCGCAGCTGGAAGAGAACCTCGCGGCCAACGGATGCCGCGATCCGCTGGTACTCTGGCGCGGCATTCTCATCGACGGCCACAACCGGCACGAGATCTGCGAGCGGCTCAAGATCAAATACCGGACGGTTGAGATAGTGCTCGCCTCGCGCGCTCACGTACTGCTGTGGATCGAAGAGAACCAATTGGGGCGCCGGAACCTGACGGATGACCAGCGAAGTGCTATTGCGCTAGCCGTGAAAAAGCGGCGGGCGGCAATGGCAGAAGTGGAAAAGAAGGCTCGTGCTCGCGAAGTGGGCAAGCAAGGCGGGCGCGGAAAGAAGAAAACCCACGGGGACACTGTGTCCCCCAGGGTTTCTGAGCGTACCCGTCCTGCCGTGGCGCGCGAGGCGCGTGTACCTGAACGGAAGCTCCGCGCGGTTGCGGAAGTGGAGAAGAAGGCGGGCCCGGAAGCAGTTGAGCGCATTCGTGCCGGCATGACTGCCGTAAAAGATGGTGAGTGGGGCCAATTCAAGGGCATCGACAGAGTGGTCGCCCTCGATTGCGGCAAGGTTCTGAAAATCGACGAGAAAGTCCGGGGTAAGGATTACGG